>Ga0065711_1000842_pt1 | contig 53939 bp, 32 predicted proteins | sample Hoacrofraction12_FD_59098 | JGI IMG/M metagenome (GOLD analysis project Ga0065711, IMG submission 59098) | Hoatzin crop microbial communities from Cojedes, Venezuela - Epithelial fraction 12 v2 (version 2) | ecosystem: Host-associated > Birds > Digestive system > Esophagus > Crop | place...
TTTTTTTTTTTTTTTTTTTTTTTTTTTAGTATCACAGAATAGTTGAGTTTGAAGGGACCTCTGGAGGTCATCTAATCCAACTGCCCCTGCTCAAAGGAAGGCTAGCTGGAGCAGATTGCTCAGGGCCATGTCCAGTTGGGTTTGAATGTCTCTAAGAATGGAGACTCTCTGGGCAACCTGTTCCAGTGTTTAATCATCCTCACAGTAAAAAAATAATAATAAAATAAAAGCTTTTTCTTATGTGTAAATGGAATTTCCCGTATTTCAGTTTGTGCCTATTGCCTCTAGTCCTGTCACAGGATACCACAGAGAAGAGTCCAGCTCTCTTCTTTACTCTCTTACGTCATGTATTTACATACACATGGGTGAGATTTCCCTGAGCATGCTCTTCTCCAGACTGAACGGTCCCTGCTCCCTCATCCTCTTCTGCTATGTCAGGTGCTCCAGTGCTTTAACCACCTCTGTAGCCGTGGACTGGATGCACTCCGATACGTCCATGTATTGGGAAGCCCAGCCGTGGACACAGCACTCCAGTTGTGTCTCGTCAGGGATGAGCAGAGGGGAAGAATCACTTCCCTCAACCCGTTTGCAACACTTTTGCTAACATAGCGCAGGAGGCTGCTGACCTTTGCCAGAAGGGCACATTGCTGGGTGGTATTCAACTTCTTGCCCACCAGGACCCCCAGGGCCTTCTCTGCAAACCTGCCTTCCAGCCAGTCAGCCCCCACCTGTATTGGTGCATGGGGCATGCCAGATGCAGGAGTTAGCCTTTCGGTTTGTTGGCCTTCATGAGATTTCTGTTTCTTCATTTCTCCAGCCTGTCAAAGTCCCCCTGAATGACAGCACAACCTTCCAGTTTATCATCCACTTTCTCCAGTTTTGTATCCTCTGTAAACTTGTTTAGGGTGCACTCTGTTCTATTATCCAGGTCCCTAGGGAAGAGGTTAGACAACGTTGGTGCCAGTGTCCACCCCTGGGGTACACCACTGTTGACTGGCCTCCAGCTGGACTTTGTGCCACCAATCACAGCCCTTTGAGCCTGGCTTATTTGACTTGAATTTGCCATGTGTGAGATGAAGGCCCACACCTGATAGTGTTAGTGTCCAATTATTGTTGATTCCTTTGAACTCTGTGGCATTAAACTTGAAACTGTGCTAACCAAAGACAACATGTAGTAAAGACCACTTGGAAAGTTTTTGTACCTTTGTGATGAACCAACTTAGAAGAGAATCTTTCAGAGTATTTCCGTATTTTGTAAGATACAATACTGTGCACAATTACTGCATGTTATTTCTCTTCAATGCAGCTGTTCTGTTTATACAATTAATAGTGCAGTTCAGCTTCTTGGTACCTTAATTTAGCAAGTTTAAAATCCTGCCTATTCATCTTACTGTCATTACTATACTATGTCAGTCTGTTCATATAGTAAATGTTCCAATAAACAGGTCAATATAACATATTTGTAACATACAGAGCTGCTCTGTGCCTGTGATAGTATCAGTTTATTTTATTTTTACTTTTAGCACTGTAGTCTCCATAGTCATGAACCCTTAAGCATCAGTCATAGATACTCATATATAGTTTTAAATAAACAACAGCCACTGGAGACTTCTGACTTTTTATATAATCCCCATAGTTAATTTTCTCTTAAGGAACTGACCGCAATATTGTAGGTGTCTTCACTACTGAATCAATTTTTGTTTCAGCAAGTTTGTCATTCCTTAATACAGGACTTAAGGTTTGAATTCTCCCATATTTGTCTTTATGATAGAACTTGCCTTCTGTGGTTGTGAGCCATATTTTAAACCCTCAACCAGGAGAGAGAATTTTGGATATGTGTGCTGCACCTGGAGGAAAAACAACCCATCTTGCAACATTAATGCATGACCAGGTAAGAGAAGTCACTGACCATTTTCTGGGCAGACTATCTTTATCAAATAGTCACCATCACATTTAAAACCTTATTTGCTGTAAATTGACCAGTTGAAGTATGTTTGATTTTACTTTTTAAATGTTACTGATTTATTTGTAATGGTAGAATTTGTAACATGCAAGGCAAAATTACGGAGGAATATGCAGGATTCATGAAACTGAGAATATGTGGAAATCAGGGGTTACTACTGTGTGCAAAAGAACGCACAACTCTGTACAAAAGCGTATTAAAAAGTTCTGAATCCAATTAACTTTCTTCTCAGTAAAAATGATCAATTATGGAGTACAGAAATTATCTTAGACTGATTTTCTAGTCTGAATTTGTCATTCTAAGGCAGAAGGTCACAAAACCAAAAATATCTCATGAGAAAGTAACAATATGAGAAGAAACAAAAAAATAGTATTTAAAAACAGATGAAGGAAAATAACTCACCAGCCAAAAAGAATGTGGATATAGGAATAATGATTTGCATATAACATATTGGTATATGCAAAATGAAAGACTGAAATGTAGGTTACTCTTTTCTAGCAGAGAATGGAAAAATGTGTAATGTTTCCTCTAAAATTTTTGTAATGCGTTATTATTTTAGTTGGAATAGGATGATTAGAATATATCAGATTATTTGGAAATCTTGCAGTTAAAGTAATGCAGTACTTCAACAGTTGTCTGTGCATTAATGGGAAGGTGCAGTGGATAATGGCAGGAGTGGATTTAGAAAAGACAGGTAGTCAGCTCTGTGATGGTTTGCTTATTGAAGTGCTCATTCCCTCAGTATGGAAAGTTTGCAAACATACATTAAACATGCATTAGACATGCCTTAGACAGTCATGAGACATTTATTAGATGGATTTATAGAGCTTCCAGTAAAGAATTTCAGTGTGATAAATAAAGGGAGTCTGTAAAAGCATATATTTCTGTTGTAGATTTATTTATGTGTATACTTTTTCCACCTATGTATGTACATTTTGTATAACTTTGCATAACCTCTTTTTCCCTTAGTCATTTTAGATATTTTGATTGTGCTTACCTCCAGCTGAAGTGGTAAAGATTAAAAACACAGATGCTGAAATTTATCTGAATTGGTTTTCCTTTTCCGAGTATATAATTTTAATTTAAGATTTGGGAAAAATATGTTAGTAAATTTGCACTGCTTTTTAGTTCTTAAATTCCATTCACAGATTTTCCATACTAAATTTCCATAGACAGTATATTAAATCATTGACATTTCAGAAATACTTGAATCGGTCACATTTTTTGTGATTTAATTGTAAAAATTAATATATTGGTTTTAGGTGAGATAATTTAAATGTAAAATTACTTGGTATTGTTAAGAGGTTTTAAACAGGAATTGGGAATAGGTAAAGCTGGAGAACTTATTATTGTCTGGATCCTAGTCCAGACCACCGTTTTTCTAGCTGTTTTCAGGAAGTTGCTCTGGCAGTGGCTGGCATGGGCCAGATGGGGAAGAACTGTTGTCTGCTAGCTTGGTTTATTTTTTTTTTTTCTGAGAGTCTCTCAGAAGCGGGACTTATCTTCTCATATGCAGAGTACAGCACAAGTGCAGCAAATCCACTGTTTTAGCAACAGACCTAACTTTCAAGCACAATGGGTTGGTAGTGTTGCATGGGCAAGAGGTTGAATGGTGGTAGTGGAGAAGTGGTGGCACACGGTCACTGGGTGCTCCTGTAAGAGGTGATGTGGCTCACAGTAGCTGTAGGCTGGACACTATTGACACAACATAAATCCTTTTTTACTTCTCAGTCATAGGCCTACATATTGGCTAACATGACATACAGTCAACAGCTTATCTTTACTCTTATCTTTACTGAAGTTTTTTGGGGGTATTGGGGTGTTTTGGGGGGTTTGCTGGTTTTTTTTGACACAGTCTGTCTTGGTTGTGTTGCCTCTCTGTAAGCCCCTAGAGAGCCATCAGCAAGTAGGACAAAGTTGTCGTGTTTTCTCGGCAGATTCTAATTGCTGTAGCAAATCTAGCAGAGGTTTTGGGTCTTTGGGGTTTTTTGAATATAGTATTACTATTCTGGATTTTATCGATGCTACTGAAATTATTTTCTTTCCTTTGTGTTTTCAGATTTCATCTAGCATAGAGTTGGGGGGGGTTGTTTTGATTTATCTTGGAGAGGAAAAGAGAAATCTTACTCTTACATAAAAAGGATAATATATAATTGTAATTCCACTCCCCCTGCCATGTCTAAATTAAACCTAATATTTACAGTATTTCACAAAGTAATTTGAGTGACAACTACTGCAACTATAACAGTGTGTTAGGAGTCTGAGTAAGCCAGAGACGTGGCTGTGGGCCTCATTACCTGAGGACTGAACAGTATGTGGTCATGTTTCCTACCATCTCCCTGCAAATTTGAAACCTGTTGACCTATTTTACCATGTATTTGAGACTTCTACCTTCTTTCAAATAATTACATTTTTACCTAGCTTAGTGCCCGGTAAACCAGTTGAAAACAAACAAAAGGAAACAAAAAACCCCACTTGCCAGAAGTCACACCCTATAAGGTCCCTCAGAGAGTGACTGTGCCAAGCAGCTAGTGCCAGTCAGCATGCATACAGCTTCAGACTAGTATCTAGTCTAATGCAGGTATCACAGAAAATAAGGGAGAATGAGGACTACTGGAGTGTGGATTTAAGAATAACAAAATTCTGTAGGGAAAACTGAGCTTCATTCATTACACTGCTCATGGGAGGGGGAGGGAATCAGGAACTACACATCCATTTAATCTCTATGCTTCTAATAAAAACCTGATTTTTTTTTTTCAGGGTGAACTAATAGCCATGGACAAGATCGCTAACAAGGTCAAAAAAATTAAGCAGAATGCTGAATTGCTACAGTTGAATTGTATTAAGGCATTTTGCTATGATGGAACAAAGGCACTTACAGTTGAGAAGAGAGAGGATGAACAAGGTAAAGTGAACAACTTTGGTAGTAGTAGCTTTTAAAAGAAAACAGTAATCAGTTTTGCATTAATAATATTAAACCTGCCACAGGTCTGCAAGTCCTTGAAATCTTGCAGATACGAGGTTACTTCAGCACTGTGAATGCTCATTCGTTTTCTGCTCTTTTGTGATTATCAGTTTCTTCATGAAGCAAATACAAAACTCAGACTATCTATCCTTATATATCCTAATATGCTCAAAGGAAATGCATTCCTTTCCCAGATAATCTCAAAGACTGAAGAAGCCTTAAAGCTTCTTTCATGATAATGCTTAACCCCACACTCTGAATTGTTTGATTTATTCTGAGAACAAAAATATTTTTTCAGAATTGCTTGGCTTTTCTGCCTCAGAATCCTCATCTGTAAAATGGGGTTATTAATACCTAACTCCCAGGAGTGCTGCAAGGTTTAGTTCATTTATGTTTGTTCAGCTGTTCAGGGGAAAGTGCTATAGAAGCATAGAGTATTATTTTAAGTTCATTTCATTTGCTTTTCTGAAATGCTGTATTTCTGATACTGGTTCTGTTCCCATGATGGAATGATTTAAACGGTATCTGCTGGCTCGATTATTTTTAGTTTGTTGTGCAAAGTATGCTGTTCTTTCTCACTCTATTTTATCCCAGTCACTGGTGAGCCTAAGTAGGAATCAGGTTGCATAATTCACCTTCCTTGTCCCTGTGCTTCGCAGTTATTCCTGCTTTGCAGGAATAAAAGTACTTTCTTAATAGTCTTTCTATGAACATAAAATATTGTAGGTTATATGTAGCACACAGATGAAGAAGAGCTAGCTGTAATACTGAGAGATCATGAAAGCTTTTCTACACATGCCTGCAATTAAGATACATGGCATATTTTGAATGTGGTAGTAATGGATCAGAGGTAGATAAATCAGAAACAGACTCATTTTGCAGTGCTGGAACAAGCTAGGTGGCAGTAGTATGAAGTCACCCACCTGTTTTCACTTGTGACCTGACTTGAATATTTGAGAAACAGAAGGAGAAAAGGAGGTAAAGCATATATTTAGCCCTCTTCCTCATTGGTTACTCACAGATAAATGTATGGAGCCACTTTTGTCTTGGTGATGCTAAGCTGGAGTCTCTCTAGCACTAAGGCGTAGAAACTTTTGGGCTGTTGAGCCAGTGGAATTCAGATGAAAAAACAGGCTCTGCGTATAGAAGTTACATATTCCCTTATCTATCCAAGTAATATTTAGAAACTGTTCTTGTCTTCACAATCCTTGTTTACTGAATTGTTCTGCTGTGGAGATAGCATGTGTCATGCATTAGAACTTGTAATATTTCACATTATTATGGAGTGCTGTGTTTTCTATGGATATATATGCATCACAAGAAATAGTTATTATATAGACAGTTCAATTATTATGTTTTAAGGCAGTCTTAATCATTAACTACTGGCTTCTCTCAGTAAAGATTTACACACTTGGTTCAGTTATGAACCTGTGGTAATGACTGTGGTTCATTACAGCCTATATGTGCAGCTCTGTGCCCAGCACCTCTGACCAATCATATTTCAACACTTTTTTTTGATTACTTTTACATTTTACTTTAAAAATGTTAAATTATGATTGAAAAATATTATTGCCTAAAGGGATCGTGTATTGTTTGAGCATACAGAACTGTAAAACTCTTAGTTTTCTGGGAGATGGAATCTATCATCAGCAGTGCTGAGACTTGTCTCTGGCTGAGATCACTTCTGCAGACACCAGCTATAGAACATAAATGTTTTATGTCAAGGAAGCAGTAACACCTTGTCCTTATCTATGGTGAGGTCTCAAGGGAAGAAACAGCCACATTTTGCATTACTAACTGCTTTTTCCAGAAGGACCACCATTCTTACCACAGTCATTTGATCGAATTCTTCTTGATGCTCCATGTAGTGGGATGGGACAGAGACCAAACATGGCTTACTCCTTGACTTTAAAGGAAGTGACATCTTATCAGCCACTACAGCGCAAGCTTTTCACTGTGGTATGTATTAATCGTTGAGTAGATAAGCTAAATCGAACATAAATGCTTTTGCAGTGTAAAACTTACTTCATACTGAAAAATCGTGCCTTATTTTCCCTACTTTTTCAGCAGTTAAGTAAAGAAGAGTTAGGATTCAGTTAACCTTTCAGCTCCACTGCATCTGTTGCTAGGTGAAGTCAATTCATTGCAGCATGGGAAAGATACATGTAAGCCACAGTAAATAACACCCTTTGTTTTTTTATTCCTTCAGTTTCATCAGTTTTAGGTTATAATAATGGGATAGGACTAAGTCACAGAGCACATTAAAGTCTTTTCTCTGCAGCAGCACAGACTCTTGTAACATTATTGCACAGAACTCCCATGCAGTGCTGGTGTGAGGTACTGTATGGGATATGAGATGGCGCACAAAGCCAGGAGGCAATGTTACAACTTTACATGCTAGTAGGAGTGTGCTCGGGCTGATGCCGAAAGGTAAGATTCCATGGAACTTGTCTAAATTTGAAATACATGTATTCAAAGTGAACCACAGCTCAAAAAGCAGCATAGATATAGCTTCCATGCCAAATATGTGAAAACAGTTGACATTTAATATCACTGATAAAAATACTGTGTATCCATGCTTGGCAGCAGGTGATGAAAACAGAACTAATCTGTCTGGGATATGCAGAGCTGTAAAAATAACAAATCTTACAAGGTGAATCTTCTTAGTGGCATTAATAAACAGCATGAGCTATTATGCTGATTTGGAAAGAAGAACGTTTCTAATCTGTGGGGTCCTTTACTGTATTCCCTGAGAATAATTAGGATCCTAATGCCTATCTTAGACAGAAAGATTTGAGTTTGTTGAAGTGCTAAGTTTTGATATTGTAGCCTTATGGTTTCTTGGTTAATGTTGCTTAATATGCAAGTTTTTGCATTTAAAAATAAGCTGAACTATTGTTTATTTCTTCCTGCAGGCAGTGAAATTGCTGAAGCCAGGAGGTGTTTTAGTTTACAGTACATGTACAATTACACTCTCTGAAAATGAGGAGCAAGTTGCTTGGGCCCTGAAAACTTTTCCATGCCTTCAGCTTCAGCCACAGGTAATAGTATTTTCAGGGTACTTCACACAATCCAGTGAGCTTGTTTTGGCAATGTAAAGTTACATGCTATATTTACTATCAATAAATCTCTTTTTCACTGCAGGCAATTTTAACTGCTGTGGATAGAAATAACACAAGGATTTGTGAGACTCTTTTAAATCTATTTTCGTGCTTAATTGAGCTTCATGTAGGGAACGTTAAGTAGTTTTACCACTGTGTACTGTGGTTGTTTTGGTTGTGCAACAGTCATATAAAACACAACGGGGACAAGAGATAGTTCAGACAGGTTAAAATTTCTCTTGCAATTCTTCGTTAACACATATATCTTACCCTCTTTTTTGCACATTCACAGGAGAGGTGGAAAATTTTTTATTAATGGTACTGAAGGAGTGAAGATAAATGGAAAGAACCTTGTGTTTTGAGAAGGGAGAATTTTGTATGAATGGGAGGTATTTTTGCATTATTTAAAGGAGTGAGGGAATAAATTTATTTCAGGCTCAGTGTCCCAAGAATGTAGCTTGTCTTCTTTTAAGTCAGTGTTGTCAGTGATGTCCCAGACATCATTAAGATGTCTGGGAGGAGGTAATATATAGGAAAATGCTATAATTTTTTATCTATACTGCATAGATTTCAACAGTATGTTACCTTTATTAGTATCTGGAGAGAGTTTATCATGAAACTGTGTGCGTCTCTTCCTCTTTGCTGATGTGATGAGTTGGGTGGGTTAGTTGTTTATCATCATGGCTTTGAGGGAAAGTCTAACTCTGATACCTGTTTAGCTTGCTTATACATTCTGTGATGACTTGTATTTGTCTTAAGAAATTTAGATGCATCTTTGAAATGATGCAACTGAAATTAAAAAAATATATACAGTAGGTGTATAATGAGAAATTACATGAAGGCTGGTAAAGATTTAACAGAACTGAAGCTTTTCATAAAAGATTTGTACATCAGGGTTGTTCTGCCTGCTTTCTCACTATTCATTTACTAGGAATTTTTCAGTTCCAGCCGTTTCAACTGAGATTACACATTTTACCTAACAGCTTAAAAATTGTCCTTGATAGAATGACAAAGCAAAACACAAGCCCTATTAGCTCAAATGCAAGATTAATTCTGGTTTTAGACGTTCTTTCACCAATAATACCAGTCTTGAATAAAGCACTAGTTTTCACACACAAATGCCGTATCTGTAAAAATTTAGCTTTTGTGTATAGTATATTTTAAATGAGATGACACAGAACTGTTTATCCACAGATAGTTTATAGTATCTTACAACCAGTTCCCCAGCAGTGTAAACTAAGGTGGAAACTGGAGTGCAGGGTTGACTTACCTCGTGCTCCTTTGTGTAGTTCCCATACGCTGTAGTCTTTAGAAAGAAATCAGGCTGCAGCCTCTTGGCTGCCTAGCTTGGCAGCACACAGTAAGTGGTTAAGCAACTAACTTGCATCATGTGCTGGGTGAGCTCATGTGCTAGCAAAGTGTGATGGCTCAAAAAATGCTCTGCTGCAGGCTGCATTAGAGACTACACTAGACTAAATTTACAAAGGAGATCTATTTTTGATGTTACAATGCCAGCTTTTGCACATTTTGTTCTATCTGTCTCCTCACTGAATGCATTGAAAGACCAGTCCAGCTAAGAATGAAGATTTTTGCAGGAATTGGAGTATTAAATAAAAAGCAGTCAAGGCTACTCACAAGAAATGCTGAGAAGAGGGCTGTGATTTTCAGCCCTTCTCTCTAGGACTTTGATGCCAAATGTGATCTCCTGAATTGAGATGCCTAAGCGGTTCCTTTCTTTCTTTCTCTGCCTCATATACATACCTGTTAGGGATGGTAACAGTAGTCCCATTTACCTGTTAGTCTCATTACATGACATCATAGAAAATCTGAAGCTCAGATTTTTCCACTGCATCATCTTCCAAAATGATGCCTCTTCAGGCAGTAAAGTATTCTGGACTGGGGCTTTCATTCTCTCGCGTTGAAGTTTTTAATGTGAAGAGTCCAGGTATTTCTACTAGTGATAGTGTATTGGTAACTGGCTGAGGAATTGCCATTTTTGACTTAGCTATTAGTCAGTACACAGAAACACTGCATCATTTGAAAGTGAAAACCTAAAACCTTTAGAATTTCTTATTGTCTGGTGATAACACCTTTCTTGGGATGTTTCAGTCCTGTGAGTAATGAATCGATTTTGACCTCTGTACCTGTCCTCAGTAAGTGCTCTAAACTATTGGGCTAAGGTGGATTAGGTGCACCACCACCACCTCAAAGTACTTGGGACCTTGTATATGTGCTTGTGTACATGCTGACCAGATGAAGGCGAGAAAAGAAGGGCCATGATACTTCCACGTCCTCCTCGGTGTGAATGATACAAACCTAGCTTGTCCACGTGAAGAGTCAGGCAGCTCTGCTTACACTCAGCGGACTCACTTAAGTTGACAGTGGGAATTTTACTGATACAATAATTTGCTTTTCTTTGTTACTTAAAAAGGAACCTCATATTGGAGGAGAAGGCATGAGGGGAGCTGGACTGTCGCTTGATCAGTTGAAGCTGCTGCAGAGATTTGATCCATCTGCTGTGACGTTGCAAGGAATGGATATTAATTCTTTGCAAAATTCCAGGGAAGATGATCTGATTTCACTGGCAAATAAGGACTGTATAGGATTTTTTATTGCAAAATTTTTAAAATCAAACAGTAAATAAGCATTTAGGAATGCAACCTGAAAAAATACCTCTGTGAGTCTAAGAACAGTTTGGACGTGTTTCTTACTGCTGCAATGTTGCCAAGCCAACGGGCTGACGGCAGGGTTGCTATGGCAGCAGCAAAACCAGCCAGCTGTTCTGCTGGGAAAGAGCCACAGGTTGCAGAAGGAGAGTCATGGCTGGGGGAAGGGCAGTATCATTTTTAAGTCTCCATTTCCTTTTGTATTTACAGCAGGTCCGTGCACAAATGACAAGTATGTTCACTCATACCGCTGCCTGTGAGTCGCTTATCTAGCGCAGCAAGCATAGCAACAGGGTTTCTCTGGGAGGGCAAGTAACCTGCTTTATGAAATGCAAACGTAAATACAATAGATGGGAGCTATTATCATGAATTTTGGAAACGGTAGTTTCTATGGAGGTTTACCGACAGTTACTGTTTCATTGAATAGTGCTTCACAGAACACTGTAACATTTTTACAAAGAACTGTTTTATAAATTGATACTTAGAACCTCATTTCTCTTTTATTTTCATACAAGCAAGATTCTCTGTACACATAGTATATACACAAACTATGATTAGGCTTTGTAGCATGTCTTTTATAGCAGCATGAATATATTAAACCATCTCACTCTGGGAACGTAAATAAATATTGTTTCAACATCAAACTTCCCATGCATAAACGGTATTGGTTCTGAAATAGCCTATTGGACTGGCTGACAAGTGACAATTTTAAAATCAAACATTTGCAACAGAAGGGGCTACAGTTGTGATTAATATATCAAAAGACAGAAAACAATGCATAATACCATCTGAAATGTTGCAAATCACCTTTCAAACAACTAAGAATATTAACTCTGTATTAGTTAGAAAGCATCATCAGCTAACATTGTAAGAAAACTGAAACTGGGGAAGCATGCTAATGAGAACTGCCTTAATACACTGCTCAGTTTTACTTTCTGAACGGTGCTAGATGTATTTGAAAATCCTGCTTCAGTTTCAGAGACGTTCTCTGTTTGAACAGTATTCTCTTTTCTCAGTCCTGCTGGAACTGACAATAGCACTAAAATGAGAGGGAAAAGGTAAGTACAATTCAAAAACGTAAACTGACATCTATATGTGTTTGGGGTTTTTTCCTCTCATCAATTTCCAGTTTTTAAAAGCATTATCTGAAAAATGTCTGTCTTCACACATAACTACTTGGCTGTATTAAAAAGAGCAAAACTTCTTTTATAGTTTTTCTTTATACTGTCAGAAGTGCTTTTGCATTTGCTCACAATCAAAACAATTTATACAATTCAGTTTCTCAGTAGTCTGGTTGTTTACTTATATTTGCTGTAAATGTTTTGATACCATATGTTTTCTACTGTTCTTAAATAAAACAAATGTCCCTTCTTCTGTTCTGCAAAGGTTGCCTGGTAAATCCTCTGTAAGGCGTATCCTGGCAGGGTAGGAGGGTGGAATTCTTCTCTACTACCTGTCTACTTTTGTTGGTTGCTCCTTGCCATTAATCACAACATATCGAAAGAAGATTTAAAGTAATTTTGTTCCATCAGTAGTAGGTGAGATACCCTATTTAGAATCATGAAAGCTCATACTATAAATTATAGTCTTTTCAGTCTGAATATGGCTAAAATAATTACTTGGTAACAAAAGGGATGAGTCTTATTGTAAGTACATATCTTTAACTCAGTGCTAGTAAAAAAGCATTTTCTTTTTGTAGAATATATAAATTCTGTAAACGTTAATCAGCACATATAGACTAGATACTGAAATTTGCATATGCATATGAAGTAAGGAACTTTGCCTCCAGTTTCAGTGCAGGATTTGTGCAAAATTTGAATTTGAAAGAATTAAGATTGCTGAATTTTTAGTGAAAGATTTTTTGACACTTTGCCCAGATTTTTTTAGTTTTGAATGGTAAACAGGCTTTTCAAGGTGATCTCAATTGATTTTATATGAGAATATAAATTATATGGGAAGGAGGAGAAAAAGTAACTGTTTTGTACTTCATTCCAGTGTAACTGCAGCCCAAACTTCACCTGAAAAAAAATTACTGATATCTGAACTTTTAACTACTCGAGTTGTTTCTGCAGAAGTCCACTGCTAGACTTAAAAGAACACTTGGCATATTAAAGAGCTAAGCCTCAGCTGTTTCCCCTAGGCCCCTCTCTCTGCTGGTAACTGGGGAGGGAGGCAGGGGGAAGAGACTTCTCCATCAGGCAGTTCAGAACTCAGTCAAGATGCCCCAAATCATCCCTTGAAGGAGCCAGCGTCCTTGCTTTGACGACAGGCTTGGCTAAGTTAGATGACTAAAGTTGGATGGATGCCCTTCTTTTTCTTCTTTTCCTTTCCAGTCTTACTGTGACTTTAACTAGAAGTGCAAGAATACTTTCTCATTGTCACCATTTTGAAGTATGGTGTATGTATTTTTAATACATAATAGGATTACTTTCCTGATAAGAATGCTTTAAACACTGAATCATTACGCTTCAGTGTTTAGTGCTGAAGCACAATTGATTACATATATTTTTATATATACTATATGAGATATATATTAAATTTAAAAAGTTACTGTCATTGTAATGAAAGATTAACCCTACAAAATAGATAGATTAAACATGCAATCAGATCTTGTCTTTTACGAAAGTCTGAAAAGTAGTTTTCTCTATTTGCAGAAATAGTGCCAAATCTAAATATTTCTCTTGGTCAATATAAAGATATTAAAATAGGCAGCCTAGTATAGTATGAAATTATTATACAGCTTTTTCCTGTTTCAGTGTCATGGAGTCCACTGATTTTTAGATCATACGATTTCATACACTTTTTAAGGAAAAGGGACTATTTTGGTAAGAAATAGGCTGGTGATGGTGATCAACAAGAAGTTACTTTGAAGTGGGTAGTTGAAAATATAAGGAACCTTTTTTTGTTTAATTGTTCATGACTAAAAAATTTAAGAGCAAATCCAATTTTGTACTGCTAGAATTCATTGCAGAGTAGGTAAGCATGATAGATAAAAGTGGTAAGAATAAAGCAAGAAAAGAGAACACAGATGAGTTAGAAGAACCAGCTTAATCTCTATTATATCTGACATAAATCTTTTTTGGGGCTGCGTAGGAACACATCTCTAGGGCGGTAAGTTATAAAAAGAAACTTTCTGTAAAACTACTGTAAGCCCATATGTAACAGTTTGTTATATAAAAGTGGGAAAATAAATGATAGACAAATTGCCAAGCAATAAATTCAATCGAATAACATTTGATTACAAACATTCACAATAAAAATGGTATCCACATAATTTACAGATGATAGAACTAAAATTTTTGTGAAAGATCTGCAATAAAGTAATAAATATAAGTAAATGTACACCAGAAATGTTATATTACATTCTGAAAAATAATTTCTATGTTCTTCCTGTAGACTATATAATAAAATTTTTTTGCAACATGCTTTATTTTCATGGAGGGAATAGAATTAAAGTCAAAAGCATTTGGGAAGCAGCTTTCAGCCTCATGTGTTAAAGCAATCAGAGGTCAAATGTAACCACAAACCAAAACAAATCTTGAAGAGGCTTCAGTAACTAACACAGGAGGTCATTTACAGTGACCCTTTTACTTCGGACAGACACTGATGAAAAGGAACCGGACCACTCACTGCATTCCAGCTAAGGGAATGATAATGGACCACATTAAAACCTCTGCAGGTGTCACAGAACGTGAATAGAACTTTACAAACTAACGGAGCTTAAAAATGGTAATTACCAACAAATTCATAAAAGACAGTCAATATTAAGGGGCAGGGTATTAGACCTGGGCAGGAACTGCATGGATAGGATGAGTAACCAGATACGCAGAAAGAAGTGAAAGTAGGTCTCTACTGAGGGTTTTATGAGTGGAATTTAATTTCCTTACCCTCCATTTGTAATAACGGTTATCGGTTAGGAGTTCACAGATTTCTGTTTCACTCAAACTCACCATGGCTTTAAAACTGGTCTTCACTAATTAGGGCCAAATCCTTAGGAGAAACCATCTATTTAATTTTACACCTTAAGAAGCAAAAATTGTGGAACTCTTCTTCAACAAAAATGCCAGACACAGAATGTGAATTAATGAGTATTCTAGAAGAATTTTTTAATTTCTAGGCAGAAATTAAGGGTCAATTTAAAAATAGTTTCTTTCAGCTCTTAACTCCTACTGATGCTGCCTTTGTGCACAAACCTGTTTGCTTGTTCATCCCCACTGCCCTGTCTCTTAACAGGGCTGGAGACTGTTACTCTCGCCTCCTTCCAGTCTCTCCTCAAGAATTCTTTCTTCCAGGAGGTCTGTGTGACACTAAGCAACTGATAAAGGATAGTCACGGGCTGCTGAACAGCACTGATGTGTATTGATTTGAAAAGACATACAAAAATGAGGCTAACATCTGTACATGTAAATGTTAAAATGCATCCCATTCCTTCCACGCACTGAAAGTCTCTAGAAAAATATAGAGTGAGAGCTGACAAGACCTATGTATCACCTAACTATTTTATCTTCCTCCCTTTCCTTCTGTCTCACTGGTTTTATTTATCTTTTTAGCTCATTTGAACAGAAATTTACAGGTTGTTTTATACCACACATACATAAGAAGACTCTGGAGCTCACTGGGACCTCTACCATTCCTCAGATTCAAAGCTCCTGAAACCACATACAGAAATACAAGCTCATTAGTATCCTAATGCAAACAATAATATTAAACTTTCCATTGGCAAAACTTTGCAAAGACATTTCATCACAATAACCTTTGATATGTCCTCCAGTTGGAGTATGTTTAAAGCTTCTTATTGAAATAATTCTGTTAAAGTGCTTTTCAAAGTAGTGCTCAGCAGGCAGGTGGTATTGTGCAATACGTGTAGTACAAGCTCAAATTAAAAATGATTTGTCACTCTTAAAAATGGAAGGAAAGTATCTTAGCAAGGCTAATAACAACCTACCAAGTGAGTCTGCCTAAGAAATGCATGTGTTAGTATGTTGCTGTACATAATTAGCAGCACTATGAGTTGATTAGGACATGCCTTTTCTTGTGATATTTACATTCCATAAATCATTATATTGGCCATACTTAAAAACTAGGGCTTGGACTATGCTTTTTATTTTCTCATTCATTTGTGTATACATGGCTACCTACTCCATGGTTTTCATACACTACTCAGTGCTTTGAAATTCTGCCAAACATTCCTTAAAAAATGCTTTAGGAAAGGCAGAAAATAAACACTCTCTGGAGCAAAAGTTAAAAAAAAAAAAAGAAACAAAAAAGTCAAGGTATTGAAGTGGAATCCACAGATCACTTCTTGGAGGAGCACACAGTTGTCGTGTAACAGTTGTTCAGAGCAACAGCAATTACTGAAGATGGTAAAACAGCAAAAGCCAGGCTATACAGAGCAAGACAATATAACTTCTCTTCCCATTTACATGTGATCTGATATGATTCAAATAACGTCTTTCAATGTCTTTTTCCACTGATACCCTGAAAATCCTCTCGCATCAAAAGCCACTGTTTGTATACTCTTACATATCCATTTAGTGATACAAGAGATATACTTACTTACCTATGCTTCCTTTGTCTACAAAGGCATTTAGTGATGTTTAGAGAAATGCTGAGAATTTTATTTCTAGAAAAATACCCTTTTCCTTGTGTTGCCCCACAGTTCATCCTTTGAACCAAATACTACATTTGAATAACCACAAGAGTCAGCAGCACTGGGAGGAATGGTCCGATACCTGACAGCAGAATTTCACGCTCTCACCTTGTTGTAAAAAAATGCATATAAAGCACCAGGGAGAGGAGCGGAAGGGGGAGAAGGGAGGACGGAGTGTGTTTAAGGGAGTTAAACTGAATTGCTTGGATGCTGGAATAGGAGATTGGAGAAAACATGCACCTGCCATATATCTTATCCATTTCACTAAAATGATATTCAAAATCAGGCAATGCTGATATTCCCAGAATTAAAGCAATAAATAAAAAACTTCCCGCTAAATTAATTATTATTATCCCACTACAGTCTTTATATAATGTGCTATTTACAGTGAAATACAAAAAGTATTTCATTCATAGAATTACTACAAAGACTATATGTGATGCAGAACAGCTTTTACACTAGGCAAGGATATGGAACCTGTAGTCAAAAAAAATAGTGAATTTCCCCCCACTTACCAGTGCAACAGGTGTTCAATGCAAAACAAACTGCGTTCACTCCCTTTGATTTCAATCCATTTTTCTCTAGCGAGCTCGTCACAGAGCATTTTGTCACAGTTATTTCTCTAAGCTCTCACCAGCAGCACAACAGTTTAGGTGAAGGAGAAACAGTGAGCTGGCTGCAAAGTGGGAATGCAGAGGAATTGGCAAGTGTAGAAAAAGTGGAGACGCTACAAAAATTTATTTTCCGACAAAATAACTCTCCACAAGCTGTGTAAACTTTTCTTACTAAAACACAAAGATTCTACATTTCCAGTGAAACACCCACAGTAACATTTGCCTGTTTTAACTCTCCTGAAGTCTCAACAAAGAGCCAGCAGATGTATGCTTTCTCAATTACCCAGGTCAGTAAACTCCCTCATATTCCCTGACTGCAGTCTGGATTTTTAAATTAATAGACAGAGCGAAGGACCAGACTTGTTGGAATTTTGCGTAACCTTTGTTTTCTTCAGTAGATTCTCACGCTTCGCTGCCTCACATGCACAGGCACACGTCCACCCAGCCGCCCGCCCGCCCCCCCACTCACATACACACCCCTGCCACGTGGGCTCTGTTATTCTGACAACAGAATGCAGATTAAGCTGTGTCCATTGCAACTTTGTGACCTCCCTATGAGAAGAATAATTTGTAGTAGTACGTTTGTTCTCTTTACCATAAATTTAAAATGCAAAACTGGGTTTGCAAGGACAGCATAAGGTGGAAGAGTTAGACCCTTTATCTCAAGTACTCGTTCGTATTTACAATAAGTATAAGCTTTCTGCTACAGAATAAGAAGTATTTAGGTTGAACACTGTTACAGATTTCCTAAATGAGGCTAGTTCCAGTTGCCAGTAATTCAAAAGCAAATCTGCTGACTTGGCATTAGGACTCTCAAACAGTGTGATCAAGCTTATATAGTAAGAAGGTGGCTGCAGAAATAACATTTATAAACTGTATATACAGTACACAGTACCAGTACATAGAAAATAGATTCTGACTTTATGATCCCCTGTGTGTAAGGCAAGACTGAATTCTGTCTTCAAATGGGGTCCACCAGAGGTATAAGCAACAGATAGTGGCTCTTAAATCAATATGCAAATCAAATGCATAAAAATTAAAAATCAGAGCAGACAAAAAGTTTTAGATTTCTTTTATGTGCTGATTCTGGCTTGCTGAATACACGGGAAGTTATTAAACATCAAATGTACCCTTTTTTAAAAAACACTAACAACACCTTGATGGCAACAGATATTGTTCAAGTGGCAGCTACCAAAAAACAGCTTGAAAAATGGGCATAGTACAACATCAGGAACTCTGCAGTTGTACTACGCTAATTCATATAGGACTAACCAGAAAAATAAGTATATGAATATTCTATTTCATGCTATTGCTATGCAAGCAACAGCAATACAAACCAGCATACAGAAGGATATCGTATGTTCTGCAATAAAGAACCCAAAGATATTTTCAAGGGGCATTGTTACAAGACTTCAAAGAAACACAAGACTGCCAGAGGCAAAAGTTACTGACGGATGTAAACATCCCTGTTCCATTCTCCTGTGTCGTTACGTTTTTTCGATATCACTTCCCCATCCTTGTCACAATATTGGTCCCTTGATTTATGACGACTGCGCTGTTTGTTGCATTCATTGTGGTCCTGCTCGCGGTCCCTCTCCTTTGAGCGATGCCTTGATTCTCTATGTCTGTGATCACTGCTCCCGTGGGACTCGTCTCTGTGATTGTGATCCCTGTGAGAATCATAGTGGTCACCGTGCTCATGTGAGTAGTCCTCCTTTGGCTCTACATAAGCCGAATCTCTGCTGTCTTGTGTTTCCGAGTCAAAAGTTTCTTGCCTAGAAAGGCCTCTAACACCACTGCGATGGTTGTGGTGTTGGCTTGAGGAAGAGCGATGCTGGGATTTCTTGATGGGTTCAACCCGTGCTTCCTCTTCAATTTGTGAACCACTGCGTTCAGGAACTGAATGGTCATTCCTCTGGTCGCCTTGAGATCCCTGCTATCACAACCAGCAGTAAGTTCACGTACATGAAGTACATATTTAAAAACTTCCCTCAATATCGAATTCAACTAGAAAGTATCATGAAACCAATACAACGTAAGTGCACAACAATCCACTTTGAATCTAAACTAGAAAAAAACATAAGAATTCAACTTTTACTGAAAATTCAGTATTATAATACAAACAAATCCTTCCACTCTAATCAGAACGGAGGGTGGCACTCGGGTTGTTCTGTGACACTTTCTCATCTGCTGTGATGTTTCTGACTATTTCAGTTAGCAATAATTGCCTACCACACTCCAGACAAAAAGAGAGCATGCAGGAGCAGGACAAACTGCAGAAAAATTACAGAGGACATCCCATGCCAGGAGAGGGCAGGTATCAGCTGAGAGTTTGCAGATGCCTGCTTGGCAACAGCCACTACGGTAAAGTGATTTTAGGGGGCTGAGGAGGTGGATTCCAGCAGAGAACCAAAGTACAAAACCTTGGCTCTTTTAGATTAGCTTTTCTCTGAAAGAAAAAAATGCAGTTGAATCTGGTATGAATGAAGTTTGTATTATGATACTAATAGTATCACTGACTTTCTGTTTTTCTCAGCAATAATTTGATTTCTTCGGGGTAATGAAAAATTAAACTTTGACCCTGTAATTTTAAGAGCTCAAGAATACAGACCATTGCCAAGGAAAGCAGGAGGAGAGTGACATTATCACCTAAAGTATTTCCTAACACACCACTACTAGTAAAAGACTGAAATAAAAATTACCAGGTAATATCAAACCTACTCTTCACCAGCATAATGCTTTGAAATCACTGCAAAACGAACAAGTGGCATTATTTAACTCATTTTGGGGTTTCATTACATGAATGTGCTTTTATTCCCAAACCACAGCTAAAGACTTTTCAAGATTAATTGCAAAATATTAAGAAATAGTTTATGGTGAAACTGAATTATCCTTCTCACATAAGGTGGAGAACATCAAGACAAAATGATCTCTACTGGCACAAAATTAAAGTAGGTTTTAACAGTTGTACAGGCATTTGTTTGTGAGACTGTTCTGAATTTACCGAAGTTAGTCTAAAGTTTGCCCTCCTATGTTCAGGGCTGTCTAAAAATAAGGATTGCCTCCAGGGCAGCTCGCGGCCATGTCTTCTTTCTGTCTTTCTATTTTGTGGAAAAGAGCTAGGGAAGGGAGGAAATTTTGTCCTTCAGCCACAGATCCCGGCAGGTGGGTTTCCTAGCAATCAAAAAAGTAAAGTGACAGGAAATTGGACAGGAACAAATCTGTATTTTATCAGAGACTTATAAAAAGCAACATATTTCAAATCAGCAATTTGATAAATTTGACAGATCTTCATTTTGCAAGACAACATTTTGATCTGTAAACGTCCCAGTGACCAGCTGGGTTGCTCCATGTGTTCCTAATTTGAAACAAATGGTATAGATGAGAACAAGGTAACAGAAACAGCGGTCAAATTTATTTTTTGTTCTTGTTTTTATGATTCTCAAGATGATTCTGATTTGCCAGAAAAGGAACGTAGTAATTGTAAACATGAATAGATGTGTTCAAGGTGAACAGAAATGACTCAGCAGAGGTGAACTATAAATGAAATCGAGTGAAAAGCTGAAGAGTCTAAAGCAACGCCTGCTTTGGATGTGTAAACACATTAATTCACAACCATGACTGTTTTTAAGGCATCTAAACTGGGTACATATGTGAAACCCTTTAATTCTCACATGGTCAAATGTCAAATATGTATGTACCTATATATATAATCATGACTAATAAAATCTGTCATTGCTGTGGTTTGAGAACAAATGCAAAATCAGAACCTGCTTTGAAGAGAATGCTACTTTTCCAAACTCAGATGCATCTTCTCTGCTATGACAAGTACGTGGGGAAGAGCACAACAAACAAATTTAGAACCAATACCTGCGATTTCAGAATAGTGTTAGGGCTACTGGGATTTATGAGCAAATTTGTTGACAGTAACTTTCCCTAAATATTACAGGGATGCTGAGCAGGTAATGTTTGAATCTGGATTAGGGTCTGGCTCTGTGATTCATAACCAAATTAGGGCTCTGATTTGGATTAGATTCTGCAGTGCAGGAATTTTATGGCCCAATCTCAAGTTGTTTTGCCAAAAATGGAGAAAGTTTGAGATAAGCCCATTTCAAGATTCCAGTTGTAATTTCAAAGAAGTAGGGGTTCTTGGAAAGAAGTTTAAGCAGCGTTGAAAGAGGAGAGAGAAGTCTGTGTCCACCGAGTCAATTTAGCTTGCTCCCTATTTCCATCCAGTGGTCCCTAATTGCCTGCACCGTGTGTGTGTGAGGCTGCTCCAATCTTTTTGTCATTAGCCAACTATTGCCCTACAAGAGGAAACCTGAGAACAGTTGTCAGGACAGTTTGCTCCAAAGCTCTCCATCAGATAGCTAGGAGGTGTATGGTCTTCACCAACTTAATTTCAAACAGTCCCACAAGGCCTCACACCTTCAAGCACCTCGTGCCACGCAATGCACACAGTCAGCATCATGCTATAAAAATACCACTCTGGCAGCTGGCAAGACAAGTCTCTCATTATGATGTACACCCTGGACTGAAAAGCCACAGAAACCAATTCTGTCTCATGGCAAAGGGGTGCTGCTTACGACCCAGGGGAGAATGACTCAAATGCTCTGCAATGCGGACACGGCCCCTCTAGGCCAAATGGCTGGTGGCATGGTTTTTCTCTGCAGAGCAGTCCACAGAAACGGTACAGGCATAGACTCCAAATTCTCCAAGTAGAGGGTCTTCACACTATTGAGAGAGTGGGTTCAGCCACGATCAGAAAATAAACGAACTCTATCCCAAGGCTGTGACAGGCTCAGGTTTGAGATACCAGCTGAAAATGTATCATAGGGAAATCAAACAAAAGGAATGTAAAAATTCTAGGTTCCATAAGGGACCCCCATTTCTTCGCACTTTTGGATTAGTAGACCTACAAACAAAACGTGAAACTGCAAATACATTCTCATTTTTAGTCCTTAAGATAAAAAAAAAAAATGTTAATTTCTAAGGAGATAGCACAACATTCAGAAAAGTGTTATTAAAACTCTGTATAGTTCCTCCAGAGAATGTGGTTAATAAAATGAGTAAGTGAACTACAAATTCACACCCAAAAGGCATAAAAAAATCTTGAGCAAAATAATAAATATGTCTACAAAGCAAAGAAAGTTTATCTAGCAAGTCTGCACACAACAATACTGAATTTCATACTCAGAAATTCTTCCAGCTCACAATTTTTTCAGGGTGTTTCAACTCTGAGGACAGAAAGAAAGGCAGAAATGAGCTACAGCTTAAAGTGTCTTTTCCTGCAACTGCTTTTGAAAGCAAGAGAAGTAGGTACCCCGCAAGGTGACTGAAGAAATTTTTCTTGTTAAGGAACAAACCTATCAAGTCTGTGGTCTTGCAATGGGAAATAAAATCTTTGACACAAAAAATTGTCTTGCAAGACCATAAAAACAAAAAGCAAATTTTAGGCATTTTAATTTGGGTAAAGATGCATTTTTTTTTTCTTTGATTTACTAAAAGGAGCCATTTTTCTTAGCCGAAGTTATGAATTTTAACTGACAAAGGCATATAATTTATGGGCATATATGGAACTTGGTGGTAATTTAGATGTAGTAAGCCATTATTTGAGCTGGGACAAGCTGTATTCTAACCCCCACTGTGATCTTCTTGGACTCAAGGTGTCACTCACTATTTATAATGAAGTAGCATTTTTAAAGACCTCATTTCATGCCATGCAACACATGTACAAAGAAGACAGTCTCCTTACGCTGAAAACCTTAATACAATTATACAAAGAAAAAGCTGAAGGAGAAGAGAGAGGACAAAATACACCCAAAGTCACCGGGCAGGTCGGTGCGGAGGTGGGATTAAAGTCTGTTTTTCCCAGCTCACCAGACAGTACGCTCGCTGGTCAGCACACGCTGCCTTTCAAGGTCTGTCTGCACAATGAGTTTTGTGTAGAAGTTTGGCTTGAAGGAAGTACCTACTTTTCACAGCAATGGCCAATGAATAAAGGAACAAAGGAAACACTGGAAGGGCCACTTTGACCTTGAGACTTCACTAATACAGTCAGTCATTTTCAACCTCTACATCTCCATAGCCTGCAGGAAAATAGGAACAGATTCCTCCCAACATTTGTGGATCTGCTCTGTACATAACCCAATTTGTCATGCAGGGCCTCTGGGGCAGGGATTTGCCTATTAGTGATAGTGTGCCCATCAGTCTGAGAGTTACCAGAGGCTGCAACATGCATAGTATTAGCCCAGTTTTATTCCTCTGATTGGATTACATGTGGCCAGCTATAAAAATGCTTGTGGCTGGTACACATATTACTGGCACAGCGGTGTCCTGGGCACAATGAAATCTCATGTATTCCACTTCACATCACCATATGTTTTCAGTCAGGCTGGCTTAGTCGTTGGAACCAAAACCAGTCCCCTAGTCAATATGCAAACACATGCTACTGTGAATACAATAGCAACAACAATAATACGTATTTGCCTTTTATACTGAAAATGGGTGAATGTCTACTGAAAAAGCTCTTACTCTATCAACAACAGTAAGACATATTCAGCATATTCTAGTATCAGACTATCACTGTGCTTTGGAAGAGGAAGAAGTCGACAGAAAAAAAAGAAGAGATGGAATAAAAACTGTACCTGTAAATTAATATTTGGACCTGGGCTAATAGGAAGAGTGGCTGTTGCAAGTGTGCGAGTGAGAAGCTGGTTAGGAGGATTGCTGCTAGGTGGATGTGTGGCCTTCCAGTAGGCTTCCAGATAGTCAGCAAGGTGCTCACAAGCATCTTCAAGCTGGTTCTCATCAAGAATTACATCGAACATTTCCTGATAAATGAAAGGTTTTAGTGAGAATAACCACCAGCTAAAGGGAGATCAGGTAAGAGACATGGATGATCACACTTCCCATTCATCAAAAATGAAACACATTTCTCATACTTGTATTAAGATATTTCGCCTTTTTTTAATGCAATGGATACAAAAGACAGCAATCATAAGTAGCGCTAATGTTACACTTGCTAAAGCAAGTCCTCATGACTTCCACTTAGTAATGCACAGTCAATGAAGATAGGAAGAGGCAGCTTGAACAAATCTTAAAACTCAAATATCCAGAAAGAAAGGTTAAATATTGACGTTTTTAGCTATTGGAACAAAATGGAATGGTAAGAAAAGGGATTTACTCCCCATATCTAGAATAACTAAGAGAAAACTAAGACCAATAACTAATAACAGTAAGAAACACAAGTCATACAGATAATCCATTTTCTAAGTGTCACACAAATATTAGGTAAGAGATTAGTCACACAGTCTAATTTTGGGCATCTTAAAGTTAGGAGGTGGAGTTTCCTCCATTCCCTCTCTGAACAGGGAGACAGAAGTCCTCTAATGGCATCTTTGAGAGCCTACACAAGTCTCTACCATTCTTCATGGACCTCTCAGGGACCTGAGGAGACTAGTCTCTTAACTGAGATGCTTGAACTTAAATGATGAAAACATCCTGCTCACTCAGCTCTGTAACTACAGCAAATTCCCACACCTGCAACTGAACTGAACCTTCATCTTCTGGACTCTTACCCATACTCTTGACAGATAAGTATGCAGGTAATAATGCTTGCCATGTTTAAAACACAGCTGGGGTCTTATCATCTCCACTTTTCCACTTCATAGGTGGAAGTTGAAAGAATATGTTTCAGTGCACATCAACAGAAGAACTGCAGAGCTCGCAGCTACGAAGTACCCCACAGCTCTTTGCCAAAACTGTGACCACGAATGCCAACAGCGATGGGCTATGGTGACATATGCCCAAAGGGAGCTACTCAAACCATCAGCCTTACCCTAAACTGCCAGAGATAAAGCACAGTCACCAAGAGGGTTTATTTTTAGACCGTTAACCCCAAAAGAATCGTCAGGAAAAATAAATGCTCAGCTTGTTTGAGCAGTGAATGTATTCAGCACACATCCTAGTAACTGCTTGTGACTAGGACTGTTTTTCCTTGCACCCTTGTGCAGAACCCAAGACCTCAGGAAGCGTTCTGCAAAAGAGCAATAGTGAAATATGGCCAGAAGTGGGCAAACATTCCCAGAAACTATGTAATTAACCTCGTGCTTGAAAGGAAAAGGCACCTTTCAAAGATGAGACGTAAATTAACAGTAACTCACAGGAGGACACTGTGCCAGTTTATCAGCTGCCACCATCTGAACATTAAGATGTTTGGCCTGAGATTTCCCTCGAGATTTTATTAATCTCTGTAAAACCTGTGAAAAATAAAACATTAATAGATGTGAGCAGGTTTGGACTTAATGTACATATACAACCACTTAAAATGTTTACATTTTAACTGTCCGTTTGAGCAGATGAAATTCTTCATTTGCTGGCTTCAGGAGTATTTCACATGCTGTTTACATCCTGAACAAGCTCATTTTCATTTACTTCCCAACATCACCTTTCCTGTTACGAGTACTAAAAAGTTCCTTTCCTGTTCTCCTCTGCTGCTTCTGGTTTTGTTTGTTTCCAAGTTGAAATTCTTTAATTGCTTTCCTGAGTTCTCTTCCCATAATTCATTCTTGTCTTTCAAATGCCTCTTGACAAGGGCTGTGCAGGTTTTTTCCATAGAATGGAAGAGCACATTACCAGGAGATGTTAAAGTTTACCAATCAGCCTGATATTCATCATGTGAAAATCCTTCTTTCACTTCTGTATTATTTTGCTATAACAAACTGTTAGCATTACTTACGTGACTGATACTGAAAGCACAATGCCAATTCAAAAAACCACTGGAGCTACAGCATCTTTTCCAGAATGGGTTTTGGTAACACCAGAGCTAAGATATTTTTTTGGTTAATAATATTTTACCATCCAAAGGGAAGCAATAACAATATAGAACTCGGAACTTTAATGAGGACATGTGATTATTTGCATTTAAGACCAAAAAAAGTAAAAAGAGAAAAAAATACTGAAACAGCATGAACATCAGTAAAATATTTACCTTAGGAGAAGAAATCTTTACATATACTATAATGGGAGCCAGAGAGGTTTTGCTTAGTTGAGCTGGGTGGTTAATGGTATCAGCATCAAGCACTACCAACTGCAGTGTCCTTGCTAATTCAAAAATCCGTTCAATTTCACTTTGAACTTCAGCTGCAGATAAGTACAAAATTAGAGTTATGAAAATATTAAAGGGTGGTTAGTTTTAAGAAATGTAGAAATGTGGTTGACTGGTGTGCTGCTCCTCCTCAGGCTGGCAGGAGTTGTTAGCTGTGCACATCCCTGGCATGCTAGGGAAACGAATGCAACGTCAACAAGAGCATCTTTCCCCTGGTTTGCTGCCCATGAAAGGCAGCACTGCCTGCCTCTCTCACCTCCATGGCTTCCTGCAATCCCAGCCTAGAGACATACTTTCTTACAAGACCCCAGTCCATGTATGTAAGAAAAAAAGAGATAGGAACGCTTGCTGCATCACGTGGTAATCTTACTATGGCATTAATTTCCTACATGTAAATACTTTCAGGTCAGACTTTAATCTTACGTGGTAATCACTTTGCTCAAACTGGAGTGCCTGAGATAGGCATTAAGATGTACTGAGGTGTCTATATTAGCAGAAGTTCCTGTTTTTCCATTTACTTCAACTTATCAAAGCTCTGGAAAACAAAGTTTCCTTCACATACCGGCCTCAGTATGGTACCATATTAAAAATTTGATTACAATGCATAAAACACTTTTAAAAAAATAATAATTCAATCATCAAAATAATGCTATGGTATCCTCTTCACAACCGCAGGAGTTCTGGAAAGATGATTTTCCCAGAAAAAAGTCATCTTGTCTTCTGGTAACTCATGCTCCCAGTTCATCAGCACCCTGCCGGACTGGTAGTGGTTTCCAGGGAAAACCTCTCCAAGACTAGATGGACTGTGTCCACTTTCACAAGTGATGTAGAAACTGTCTGCATTCCCAAATGAAACAAAACTAAATCTTATAACAGCAACATCATCCTTGAAATGGAATCACATTTTCCTGCTCAAATCTTGCTATAGGCTGACTTCACAGAGAAATTACAGAAGTTGGGTGATTTGTGCAAGCCTAAAGAAAGTTATAAAGTTCTAAAGAAAGTTATAGAGCCAGACAAGACTGTAATTCATATAGTTTCCCTTTAAAGGCTGTGCACACTCCATGAACCAAAACCAGAGTAGCTATCTAGCTTATTCAAAGTAAATGTTACAAGATAACCAACAGAAACTTAAATGTCAACAGGAGGTACCAAAAACTTCTTTATTAGAGAGTTTTTTGACATTACTATCAGCATTTTATCTATCATCCTGGCACAAGCATTACATTTGCTTGAAAACACAGCCTATCTGATCCAGCTAGAGATTTTTCTATAGTGAATGATCTCTTTCAAGAGGTGTAAAGAAATTGATTTTTGTTATCTTAGAATAGCAACTGAGTAAATTAGGTACTGTGATAAGATTGCAAAATTTGCACAAGAGAGCAAAGTATCCCAGCTAGTCTCCATTCAGCTCAAAGTCTTTTGGTTCCAAAGCAACAGGTGACTACCATGATCATTTTATAAATGAAGTAACATCTTAAATGGCCATCAGAAAATCTATGTGTGATGCTCTCTGTTGAAGAAGGTTGACATTGTTTTGGATCTATTAGAGATTACCTCCATCTGTTTGTAGTTATCTCCAATTTTGGCTGAGTACATGCCAATCAGTCTTTTACAGCAGAGAGCACTGCAAGATGTGCATGGCATGTTGGTATGGAAAGCATTGGTGTGTGCTTTCCTGCTTGTCGATGAAAGCACTGTGGCCCAGCTGCTGTTTGAATTAGGAACACGTTTTTGAAGACAGAACTTTTGATGGTCCTTGGCACATTCATAAATACATTTTCTGCAACTTTGTTGCACAGAGATATTGCTGGAATGACTGAATACCATTGTCTCAGTGATTTAGCAGAAGATAATCAGTAGTCTATCCTTAATTTAAGTCCAAGTGACAACTAGAATAAACATATCAGAGATAATTTGTCATACTGTTCTGATGATGAGTTTGGATTGCTTTCCTGCAGTTTCAAACCAGGCTCAACACTTCAGTCAGTATAACAATGTCAGTTAATGTATCATTTTAAAATCATTCCAGACTGCTAAAAACCCTTGTTCAAGACAATTTATACCCAGCAAAATCTGTCTTTTTGCAGTGTATCATAATTTTGTCTGGAGAAGCAGTATTCGCTACACTGCTGGAAGCACATTTCTGCCAGTACAGAATAAATCTCTGTGAACTAGATTTCCTGCTGTACTTTTTGAAACAACCCTTTGCCAGGGCAGAGTATGCCTCAGGGTTTCTTCTATTGTGAAACATACCCAGGGCAATAATTCTAGGTAACTATAGTCCTATGAACCAATAGTTTCCACCTGAGTCCAAAAAGGGAGAGATATCTTTTCCATTGATTAAAAAGTATTTCAGTATTTATTTTTCTTAACTTGGGTACAGGAGAAAAGTTCAAGGAACTACACTGCATGATTGATGACCTAATAATGTTGTGCATCTACCTCTCCAGTCAAGAATGGATGAAAAAAAGTTCCACAGAGACTGACGAAGAGGTCCTGATCTCCTGTCCCTTAGAGTACTTCCTCAGCTTCTGGAAAAGCCTGCATTTTGCTTGAAATCTTCCTTCTATTCTAACTTTTGACTACACATAAGATTGTTGCAATTACTTAAATAATAGCAGCTTCTCTTATTAGATGACAAAGGCTTTGTCTACTGCTGCAGCTCTGGTTTTCATCTTTATTTAGCAACATCTCTCACAAAACAAATTACATACCTGTAAAGACTCTTTCCCAAAAAGACACTCAACACAAATTTTTCCTCAGACTTCTGACCAACGTAAGCAAAGAACTCTAAATGTCATGTAGAGATTGTAACACAAATGTCACTGGTAGCTAAAATAGGGAGCTGAGAACAATAACAGTGTGGTATCTTCAAAGCAGTACACTAATAGCTTAGCAATCTTTCCACCTCCATCCATGAATATCATCTATTTATAATAATGTCCCTTCAGATGTACTGGAGAAGCATAACAGTGAGGCTATAAGAGTTAACTCCAATAAATTATATTTGCCAATCATAATGAGAGGCATAAACACAATTAGATCTACTGTGACAATCATCATGAAATGCTGGCAGCCCAGCTACAACACTCAAACCCAGAACTAAGCTATCAAATTTTAAAGTGACCCTTACAATCTATTTGATACAGCCTCCTCTGTAATCAGAAAGGGAACACATTTTAAATGACAGGAGCACTCAACTGTTTATTTCATACAGCAGGGAGTCAACTCTAAGAAAAAGAAGTACACATATCCCAGCCAACTTTAATTACTGCACTTTAAACTTACTCCCATATATTAATTCCAAACATCCCTACTGCACCCTGAAATTAATAGAAATGTAGTGCAATGAGAGCACAAGCAAATGGCTTATCCTATTATGGGGGCAGACAAGTGTTCTTTACACTGGTTAGACCTTACAGGTGAATTTCAAGCAAAAATCTTTAACAGTTCATTACAATCATCTCATCTAAAGTAAAGGAAAAGAGACAGCAACGCTGCATTGCATCTATGTCAGTTCACTAATAACAAGATCAACTATGGTGGAATTTAGGGTAACTTACACAATGACACCGTAAAAGAACATTCTCTACTCTACATAGTTGGGGAAACACAACCTCCTTCAAATCTGGGCAGAAAGCATCCATAGCAGCCAGGAGTTACTGGGACACCCAGACTGACAGAGCGGCAGCTATGTCACCACTGTGTTTTAGGAAGACCGGGCTGAAAGAGCAGTTTTGTGATGGGCATGCGATGCAAAAAGGCCGTGCTTCTGGCCTGCAAAGGCCAAATTAGAACCACAAAATATTGCTTATACACAGCAAAGAGGTTTTGATCTTCAGCAGGAACAGTGAAGTTCACATACTGTCAACTGAGTACAGTATGACTTTAATATCCCATTCAGTTTGAGCTTGTCTACTTGTCTATGGTACTGGTGGCACTGTTTTGTTCATAGAAACAGATTTTTAAATTATTACTTGGACTGCAACAGCTACAGAGACAAAGCATTCTATTTTTCTAAACAGAGCTCCTGATACTACAGACGTATAGCATGAAAAGAACATGCCTATGTCAACACATGCCATATAAAATGATTAGCAACACCTTGCACAAATGGCTTTCAAATAATTTTATAAATTAAGGAGAACAGACATCAGTAGCCACGATTTTTCTTATGCTCGTTCTTTTATACAAGCACACTTAAAAATAATTAATCACTAAATTCTATGGACATAATTAAAGGAATGAGAAGTTTAAGGCACCCTCAGGAATTCCAAAACAAAAGCAAAAGAAACAAACGTGCTATATATCCCCAGTGCCTTAAAAGCACATAGAAAGTATTGCACTAACAAAACTGCTAAGAAATGGATTAAGGTCATATCTGAAATCCAAGAAAATGAAGAAACAAAAACAAAAAGGAAGCAATGACTATTGAGTTGTGCCCATACACCTCTTGATTAAGAAGTAAATCATGACCTTGATTGACAGAATTCAAATTTTAAATTTTGATTTGTGAGCATGTGTGTGTATACTCATGCTTATCTTGTGGGCACCATCACTGAAGTGTCTGCCTTAGGTATTGTGCTAACCAGAACGCGGGTACCTGGCCACAGCAGGCTATCCCAGACTACGTTAGACACCTGTGCTCGCTGCACTCAAAGTGGAGGGACCAAGATGCTGCCGAGGGTGATCCAGAAATCTATATGGTGTGTGAGCAGTCTGGAGGAAGCCAGCAGGAAACCCCACACATATGTAAGCACTTGGCCTCTTTCTTCTCATCTTCCCCTTCCCTCCTCTCAAGCATCAAGGTTGCTCTGGGCAGGCAGGGAGCTAACAGCAGGGTCACAGTGGATAGGGGACAGCTGGCTCCATCCCTTCCCCAGCCAGGGAGGTTCAGCCTCGTGGTCTCCAGGCAGGATTAGGTGTCTCACCCCACACCGATGGCAATGCTGGGGAGCAGAAGTGTCTGCGCCTCTCCTCCAGTGTATCCAGCTAAGAAGGAAAGTCTTGGAGAGGAACATAAGCAAGTAAGAGAGAACAAATGCTCTAACTTAGTCCTCAGGCAATGGGCCAGAAGATACCTGGATTGCAGGTGTTTTAATGAAATTTCTAACATAAATGTAGTTTTGTGAATATACTTAGATTTCCCTGGTCTTAACCAAATCCCGTAGCCACTAGCCTGTTACATAAAAAGGGGAGGGTGGGAGTGGGAGGATGACAATATTTTCCAGGGAAAGTGGCTGCATGTGTTACTCATGCCTAACAGATGGGGCTCCTGCGAGGGATAAGGCACAAGAAGAGGAACATGTCTGCTGCTCTGCCTGGCACTCATGTCTGGGCTCCGCTGAACAGGACCTGTGGGGTGAAGTGCTGCAAGAAAACAGGATTTTCCTCTTTCTGTCTGCTGAAGCTCAGTTTCGACAGAAATCAGATGGCCTTGAATGCACACACACGTCCAAGTGGTATTTACAGACGCCATGTGATATTTGGAAACCTCAACAGAACCAAGATCTATTTATAATGGACTAACATCTCCTGAAATGCAATAGTGTAATTATGTGAAAATACAAAACAAATAGCACCATTTAAAAATGCTAAATAGCACATGAAAATGTCTACTTCCTCCCCTGTTTCTCTGGGCTAGCAAAACAATAGCTTCTTATGCCAGGTTTGAATTGGAAGTCAATTTTAATGGCCTATGAATAGAAAAGCTTGAAATCAGTGGATTGCAGCAGAAACATGAGTGGACGAGCTCTGGACAGGGGAGAGCTGCACTGAGACAACTGCACCAGGCAGAACTGCAGCCGCTCCAGAAGGTGCCATGCAGCAGCATAGTACTGCCCCCATCGTTAAGCTCCCTACACTCTGTTAGCGAGTAACTGGGATAGTAAGACTGGGGAAAGTAGCAGTCTAACATTTATTTTGCGCAGGGGACCAAGCAAGTGTCTCTGCACAGTTCAGAAGGGTGGATACCATCACGTCAGGCTGGCACTAACTTGGATATTTCTGCACCATGCCTCATTACTCAGTGCAGTGCTATAGGTTTTTACAGCTCTGGTCCATACATAGACACTAAGTAAATGTTCTCCAGGTCTGTTGCTTTATACAGAACAAACATAAATAAAAATGCTCAGCTTTTCTCACAGATAGGATGTGGACCCACTCCATCACTGGCAATTCAACCCCTCCTGCTGATGGTGTGCCACTCGCAAAACATTTGCGTATTCACTGAGTGGGAGAGATACTGACTCTGTAGCCTGATGCTTAGAGTGGGAGGCAAAACACGTGGATTCCAGTTCTTTCTCCAGGAAAAGTTTAATTATTATGTAAAGTGCAAAAGACTCAGCAGGACCAACTGGCAACCATCATAAAGGTGATCACAGCCCTGTCATGGCGATGGAAATTATGAGTTCATGCCTCTGTTAGCAGAGAACAGAAATGAACCCAGACTTCTCTGAATTCTGGTTAAACAACCCAAACCCTTAATCTTGGATAAAATGAGGACACAGACACAAAATTTTTATCAGTCCTATGAGCCTAGGAGAAAGAAGAAAACACTAAATCAATTCAACCTACAGGTGTGAGCAGTTTTAAGGAAAGCAAACTATATTCTTAAGCAAACAGCTGACTTGCTAAAAATATTTCATTCACCTACCAAGGTATCTTAGTTATTATACAGATATCCATAACCTTAAAAAATATTTTAACATTTCTATATTGCTTTGTTTCTAGTACATGTTTTGTTTCAATATAGTTACCAATCATACGTATTTCAGTTCAGAAAATATAGTGACATGTTGCTGACAGCTATCTCTAATTTACAGAAATCAACATTTCTCCCCTCCCCACCCCGCCCCTCCCTGGTATATCCTTTGTAAATAGTCAGGAAATTTAATTTGTATACTGTATCAAAAAAACATTTATAAGTTAGAATATTGGAAAGTTGGTACCAAACTTCTAACGCAGAACTACCTGGAGAATTCATGAGAGAGACTCTGACCTGAGATGTGAACAAAACCAAAGCTGGCCCAGCAGGATAAAAGAACATTTTGAGACATGTGAGACTGATAAATTATAACAGGTTCAGGATCTTCAGGCTACTTTTTCCCCATCTGTGTGCAAAAAGAAGTGTAGCCACACCCTCACGATAACCCAGAAGCTTTTGGCTGCTATATTACAGCATTCTGGTTCAAGGCAGCTTCAGGTTTAGCAGATTACCATATCAGAGGATTTAATGCCTGCAAGTGAGAGTTCTGGACATATGTCCTAGCCATCTTGAAGATAAAATTAGAAAGGGACAATCAGGATTTTCCATAACACATTGAACACCTTTCTTCTATTTGAACAATATTAGATCCTTGAGACTTTGGAATTGAAATACACTCTTGATTAAATTCCAATTTTGCATTCCTGTTCCATGGCCTCTATAAGCAGGGAAGGACTTTTAGGAGGCTTAGCTAGTACTCTTTTATTTTTAATTTATAATTGGGGAAGCATTTACTTCAAACTTATCATATACAACAACAGTCATTAAATTACCAAACATGAAGAATACATAATAACATTATCATATATATATAATGCGTAAGTGTATATATATATATATAATAAATTGTTACCATAGTTTCAAGCATTTGACTGGCTTTTCACACAGATATCAAGAAAATAAAAATACAAGGCTGAAATTTGCATCGATAATCCACTACTATTTCTTCAAACATGTATGTTTCATTTTCAGGAAACAAAACTCTGGGATATCAACCTAATGATGTGAATGGGAGCTCTACATGTTTTCTAGGGACAACTTTCCAAAGGTAGGCATTCAATTGCACATGCTAATTGGGTTCATGTAATGCCTGACAGGTTAATCCATATGCACATAGAAAGCAAATAAACAGATTCCCAGCCATTTGACTGCAATCCATTTCCCATAGCCACGATGACAGATTTTACATCAGCATTCACATGTCTGTGTTAGAATATGCAGATTAGGTGCACACACCTTAAAAATTTACAGTGGAAAACCTAATCTTTAGCATTTACTTGTCAATCTCAACTTTATTTTTAGAATTACTTGAAAACAAATAAGGAAAACCAGCAAGATTTTCTGAAAGAAATACTTAGCAACACAGTACAGGATTTGCTTTTGTCTATCAGTGAGTCAGCTACGAGAAACACGGTGGTTCTGTGAGGTACAATAAAGCACTGAACACAAAACAGCAGGAAAAGTAATTTGCAAGCTTGTATACATACCCAAAACATCTGGAAAGGGAGAGCATTAATGAAGCAAAGAATGGAAAAAGCCAAGACAATCAGGTTCTTGTACAAAGCATACAGCATGAGGTAAGGTTATAACAAGTATGACATACAGAGAAACAAGAAGAAAAAGGTTTGGCTCCTTTTGATGAAGAAATGCAGCAAAAGCACAGAGCTGGTTCAGCAGTTTCTGCAAATGGCATGTATATATACAGAAATTTAACTAAGCCAATTGGGACTGATTTGCAGGTGAATGAGATTTAACCATGTACTGTACCTTCCTGGAGAGAAAAGCCTTTGCAAAATTACAGATTTCTTCTAGGCTTTTAAAGAAATGAATCAATTGACTTTTCCATAAATTTAGTTCTAGCATTTCACCTATTAAACACATAACAGTATTGACAAGCAAACATTTCTCTTCATATACAAAACAAGCTTTCATACAGGAGAGAAGTAAGACTGTACTGTCCTCCTAAATCTTTATGAGCCAGACACTATTTTACAGAATCCTTGGATACATTAGTTTTACACTGGAATATTCAGTGGTGGCACTGGTTTCCAATGAGTCAAATCCCAAGTCTATTTTTAACTGAATCCTTTACAGAAGCAAACTTTCAGTTGATCGGTGCGTGCAGCATTAAACCCATTGAGACTTCCCTGTAATCCTGTAAATCCAGTTCCTCATGCCAATTCCTACTCCGTATTATCACATTGTTTGTCTACACCCTGTTGAAATTAATTCTGGGTTATCTGTTAAATCAGTTCCAAATAATGGCGCTCATTCCACTGTTCACAATGCACAATTATGACCAATATGCACAATACTGCAAACCTATACTGGATGATAAGTTAAGAGTTGTTCTCCACAACGAGTTCGTTTATTTCCCAGAAAAAAATATCTGGTATTAATATATCAAGCACATTACCTTTGTACTATATTAACTCATTGATGGAACACTTATTAAAATAATACTTACATATAAACCAACAACATATTTTCAAAAGTCTAAGAAATAGCCTTCTCTGTTGCAGTTACAACTGCTGCTCACAAACGTGAGCCCAACTGAGGGGTAAACCAATTGCGTGACTGTCTATACCTGCGTGAGGCACCACTACACACAGGTGGGTGAGTAAAGGAGTAACTTCCCCTTGAACCTGGAAGGAGGGAGGGACTGGGATTAACATAAAGCCGTTCTGGGGAGATATACTGGCTACAATAAAAAGCCATTTTTAAATGATACCCGATGTAGAAACAAGCACATGGCTTTCAGTCAACACATCACTGACTGTTCAAGGAGGAGAGAGACAGACGGCAACTCATCTCCCCCACGTCTCACAGCCGTGTGGCCAGCAGACCCATTCAGAGCAAACCAAAACAAATGCTGTTTTTCATTAACAAGATCACTTTTTATTGCAATAAATACCATTATTAAATACCAAATTAAATACATAAAGAACTAAGTCATGGTAGATAGTCTGGACAAAAAAAAAAGAAAAGCACAAATTTAGTGTTTGCTGAAATTCTGTCTTTTTTTTTTGCAGTGATTTGGAACAAAGGCCCTATTATTCTTATTTTATACAAGGGAGAATGTAGGTAGAGAAAGAATTAACTTCCCAGGACCCTTCAGCAGACCTGCAGCAGATAATAGAACAGAACTAATGTAACCTGAGTTCTGACTCAATGACTTATCTATGACTGAAACTTGTATTAGAAAAGAATATTATTTGGCTGCAAAGCTAATACTAATAAAGTAGGAAATGCCAAGATAGCTCTTGAATCAAACCTTTTGTGGTCTGCATTGTAAGACAGCATGCTCAGGAACATATAATAAAGTTGTTTCTGTAGGGCTGCTGTCTCAACCAGTACACAACTCCATACCGCGTAAACTGAGAAACACCTATTGAATCATTTACTTTCTCTTCATTGTCAAATATGTGTTTCACATCTGACTTAGAGCACATTGTTCTAATCTTTCTCTGAAAGCAGAATGAATGAATTATTTGCAGGCTGTTTTATGGAATTTACCGTGGTGGTATTTCACTGATGCAATGAAATGATTTTTCACTTTGAAACATCTAGGTTAGGTGAGAAGCTGGAATTATTTGTATTTTCCAGACAGAAGACTGAATCACAAAGATTAATCGCAAGTTAGCACTAATTTGGGAGAGTTCAATCTGAGAAATGTAGTGTCTGACTCTTCAGAGTATCTACTATAGTAAAAATTACGTTCAAACTAGAAAAATGGAAGCCATTCCACAGGAAATCCTGATTTCTGGGGATTCTTTCTTCCAAAACAGAAAATAACCTTGAAGCTTCTTTTAGAAGACAGTACTAAGACTCAGGACATTCCTGATGCTGCTCTGTACTGTCAGTATGTGGTATCAGTACTGATCTGAGAGAAGGGAAAAATTCTCTGTGCTGGCTGGGAATGAAAAGAACAGCTACCCAGTTGAATGTCTGCAAACAGCAAAGCCTAAAATAAGAGGACTTCTGGGGAATGAGGAGCTGTAAGGCTGGTATTTGACAAGGTATCCAGCAGTAGCTCTAGCAGTCCATAAAGCACTGCCTGGTTTCCATCTGCACTTTCCAAATCAGTGCATTACGATGCAACGTGCTGATTTTGATGACATACATTATTGTTTAATAGGTTCAAAGCTTGAATCTCAGTTTCAGCCACAATACTTTGTACTTCCACAAATCATGCTTGAGGCATGCAGAAAACACCGGGAATAAACCCAACCATCTTTATAAAGCCTGTAAATAACTAGTCCAACATCATACAGGAATTCTGTATCAGATGTAGCAAAAGCCACTGCTGCATTGGGCTCTACAGTTAGTTCAGTAAAAAGGGAGTCTCCCTCTCCACCCCTCACCACCACAGCTCACCTCTGCCTCGGTGAGCCAGGACTACCGGTGCCAGGGTGGGGGGCAGCGCGGAGGGGCCGGGCAGGACGGGGAGCAAGGGCAAGGGCCCTGTCCCCTGTGCTTCCAACCTCCGCTGGCACCGACCCTGGCTCCAGGCACGGGCAAGAACCGTGCACGCTCTCCACTCCCTTGGTGAGCTTTATGGCCTGCCATCTCTGGCACCAAGCCCTCAGCCGTGCCAAGGGGTGACTTGTTGGCCCTGGGTGAGGCGTGCAGGCTGCCGTGGTTCAGGAGAGAGGCTCATGGCATGTCGTGCTGCAGTGCTGTAGCTTACAGGCTATGAGGTCGTAGGCAGCCGACCACCCTCTCCCACTGGGGCTATCCCTTTTTTCAACAGAGAAGCAACATCTGCTGAGCCAACAGAGATAGACCAGTGGTCAGTATGCTTAAGACTGAAATTCAAATCCCTGTCCGAAACCAGATACAGCAGAAGCTTGACTCTGCATGTCCTACATCCCAAATGTGTGTTTTAATTACTGGGGTATGAGCTCCTTGGAGGGTAGAAGGTGGGTGGTGAAGGAGTTTCCTCTTCACGATCAGGAATTCAATCTTGGATCCAATAAATCTTTGCTGTTAAAATTGATTGATTTACTGCCACAAAAAGTTTTGTTCAAATCACTATTTCCTGTCCTGCTCCCCCCAAATTTAAATTGAAAATGACCGATTGTGCTTTTAGAGAACGGTATTTGCCTTCCTGAAGTTTCTTGCCTCATACATGGTATGAGTTTCACAGTAAGCAAAACAACAATTCACTGAGAGGTTCCAATTCTCCACCATTAGTTTGTACATTTTTCAAAAAATCTGAGTCAGAGGACTCGTGGAAAAGTAGTCTGCAAACATATAACCAAAGACTGAATCGCAGCATACGTAACATAAAGGTACTAAGAAGTGGCACAGTTAACCTTCTACTATTATTCCCTAACCTTTATTTTGCACAACTTGAGTTTGTAAACCTAATAATATTGTTTCAATAGCATTTTTGTTGACTTGTAGCAAATTCATCACATAAACAGAAAATAAAAATTCCACTATATGGTGTGATATTGCCACTCACCTCTGTAACTTCAGCCAACTAAGTACTCACAGCAGTGGTATGTTGTCATCTTCTTTGTGAACCACTGCTAGAAGAGGCCACCTACCAGCAGGCTACAATGACATTTTCTGATTCTGAGTTTATTTCTACCTTGAGGTACACTGCAGGCAAGCAAGGGAACAGGCTGTAACACTCCTTGTATTTTCTTTCTTTTGCCTTTGCACAAGGGTTTTCCCACTGCCTTACAAAAGCAGTTCCCTTTTCTGAATCCAGGTTGTTTTATCCCACCTCGGTTTTCTTCCCAACCCACTGCTACCACATCGTTTTCTTCCTTGACTTCCTCCCTGTCTGTTTTTTGTCCTCCCATGGTTTACCCCATGCCTGGAGCGCAGACCCTGGAGGTCCTTCACCAGTGGATTCAACTATCCCAGCTCCTACTCCCTAACTCCAACCTTTTTTTATAATGGTTTTTCACTACTTGCCTTTCACCCTTAGCCCAACCACCTGCTGCTCCCCCTGAACATCTTTAAAGTAAACATCTTTTTACACCATATCCCATGCTTCACAGCAAAGTAGGGTTTGAAAGCTGAAAGATAAGCACCTGCTAATACCCTGCTCAGGTCTGGGGGCAGGTTCTGCTCAGCTTCACTGCTGGACCTTGCCCAGGGAAAGTTGAGTCTTCAAGCAATTCAGATGCAAAGCTTGGCATGTGTTAATGGCAGCCCCTAATAATTTGGTCAAGTTTTCTCATTATTTTCATAAAAAATACCCAGAAACATGTAACTGAAACACTGTTCAATTCACTACCAAATTTCAAAACCCTGCTAGATTATTAGAAGTATGGGAATATCACACCTTCTGAAAGAAAAGGTTTTGAGAATATTTTAACACAGGTAAAATTAATTTTTGCCCTAACTGCACTGTTAAAATGACCTAGTTTCTCTAACTAATATTTCCCAAGATAATTAAAAATTATAACTCAGTTAATATTTAGAACAATTATAAGCAACTGAAAACCTGATATGTAGCAGGAAATCTTAGGCAGTAATAATAGGCCTGTTGCAAAAACTAGAGAGACATTCTGTCTATCCGCGTATTTACATAAATGAAAATATTTTGGCGTAAGGAATAGATTATATGCTTTTTACTGCTGCATACATTTGCGCAGTATTGCACAAAACTGCACATGCTTTGATGTTCAGGTTGGGAAATTAATCACCATGGTTCTGTTTGTTCCACGAGTGCGTGACCTCCATCTCTATTACCTATTTTCAGTTCTATTCAAAACAAGTGACACTTTATCTTTTCATTAGATTGTTACATAGACTTTGGTGACGAAACTGAAATTCATAGAGAAGAATATTCTTGCGTGTAAAGATTCTCATTATGTTGTTACAGTACATTGCTTTTTGATATTTGAAAATACTTAAATTAAGACATACTTGGAAGCTATCAGACTACTTGCAAGTAAAGATTCACACCCTCCACATAGCTGAAAGTAGGGCTTTTAAGAAGTAAATTTTCAAGAAAGGGAAGTCAAACTTTTTAAGGCAGAGAAGCTCATTCTAAGGACAGCTATATTAGGCAAATGTTAAATACTCAGTCAAAGTACAGGTGTACTCAGAAATTTTGTTATAAAACTGATAAAGAACCCATTTAGTAGGATGAATGAGACCGTTTTCCTGTTCCACAAATTTTACAAGATTTCAATCTACAATGCAGCATTCAGGAGAAACCAAGCTCTCCCAAAGGCTACTAACAGAAATCTGCAGCCTTGTAAAGACAGAGACCTGGCTGAACCATTCACCTGCAATCTAGGACATGCGAGTTCAGGTTCCTCCTTTTTTTCTGTTTGAGCCGGGACTTGAACTTGGGTGTCCTGTATCTCAGCGGAGTGCCTTAACGCAAGTATGTAGACTCCTGGTAGGATTCACCTCGGCTACCTCCAGGTGCCCCTACGCAGAGAATGAGGCAGCGGGGTCTCAGATATAATACACCTCGTGCTAGAGGAAAGGCTGAGGTCAGTCCACATAAGTTGAGACTCCGAAGTGACCCCCTTTTCCTGTTTACTCTAAGAAGACCTTAGGATGACAAGCTCCAGTGTAGCCACCTGTACTGCAGGTCATGACACTTCATTACATCTTCCCAGCTACACCTGTTTTCCTTTCTGACTAATAGACGTTTACTTACTTACACAGCTGGACAAGTTTCAGTACAAGAAGACTCATGCAAGATGACAGATATGTATGCTGTGAACCTAGCTATATAGTTTTTTAAAAATATCTCCCCTTTTCCATCCTTCATTTTTTGTATCAACCTCAGCATTAGTTTAAACTGATACAAAAGTCAGAAAATGTGTACTTCAGTAGTTTTTTTCAGGTCTAATATCAGTAGCTATCACTATTGGTAATCTTATCAAAAATAATCCATAATATCAATAATATCCATATAATTTCAGGTATTCTGAAACCATCACTTCTATTTAACCAGGAGAACATCTCTTCAGATGTTATTTACCTTAGGGATAGCTGCTTCTCCCCACTGAGGTAAACAGCAAAACATGAAAACTGAACGTCAGCAGGATAAACCAAAATCAGCACTGTATGCAGTTTACCTAGTAGTGATTTTAAAATGATTTCTAGTGCCACGATTTCTGAATTATGGGAATCGTGATTTTCTCACAGCAGAGAGAACGCTATTTTTAGCTTACAGATATGAATTGAGAGTAGTATATCTTACAGACAATTTGTACACAGCATCTTTACAGGTACTTACCTAAGCTTGATCTTGTGTTAGACCGTTCTATTATCGCATGCTTACTGGGGTTGTTTAATACTGAGCGTTTGGCAAGCGAGATGTCTGCTGTGACTCGTGTAATTGATATACTGCAAAAATAAAATACAGTAAAATAGAACATAATGTTATTTATCTTGTAGGGATGTGGGGAGAAGAGACTCTTATAACACCAGAAGATGGCTAAGACTACAGGAAAACAAGTTCTCAGCAGCACAGTTATGCTTTGCACAGTGTGAACAGAGAAGGAACTTTAATACTGCTACAAAAACTGTGGATAAAACATCCCCCTTTCTGCACAGTACCAAAACGCAGTGTGACCACTGACTGCAAAGCTACACGTGTCCAGGGAGATGGGAGGCAGGAGGAGGTCAGAGACGTGCTGCAGAAAATGGGACTTCCCTGGGGGGCCCAGGCCTCCTGTGGTTAGACTTTGCACCAGTATTCCCAGTATGAGCAGGCCGGTTTCTCCTTTCCCTAATTTGGATTAATTTGTTGAAAGGTACTGAATGACAACCTGGCTTACTTTAACCATATGTATAAGACATATAGGGATACGCAGAGTTAACAGATAAAGGTAAGGCTTAGCAGGGAAACTAGTACAGCCATATAACTCTTCTTTTTATTGTTCAGTTTACTAGCATATGTTTTTTAATGGAGTGCAAGAGTTATCCATAATTTTCCAGAAAGATCCAGCAATATGTTGGCCACCTAAAAATGGGGACTGCAGCACAGCGAAGCATGCAAATGAACACTCTGGGCAGAGTATCTGGCAGGCTCAGTTTTGTGTTTACAAGAAAAGATGAGCCAAGAAAGAAGTAGTTCCTTCAAGTTGTTTGCACTGACCTGCTACATAACCTTCTGCATATTCTTCTTCCTAGAAAAACAGTTAACTCGGTTTGTTTTACTTTACAGGGTCAAAATGCACCCTTTGGGTAACTTCCCTTTCAAACTCTCTGGTCTAATGAGGTCACATTTTTCCAGTCCTGAGAGTTAAACTAGACTGACAATATTCTCGTGTTCTTCCTTGTATGATTTTACTAGCAGTTTAAATGGAGGAAGTGGATTTGCTAAGCACAGGGAGGGCTGCTCTCTAGCAAGCAGTCAGATGCTGTTCATCTGAAATGTAACCAAATAGGTCATTTCCCTATGAGCTCAACACGTGTATCTATTTATCTAAAACCTTACAAGATGTAACAAACCCAGAAGTTAATATGGAGAAAGAGAATTATTTGCACAGCTCCTCACAGATAATGCCATTAGTCTTAAAATGAAATAAAAAAATGTAATTTGAGGTACTAATTAGTTATCTTTATTTGCTAATTGATGAACACTACAAACTTTTACAGCTTGTTTTGTTTTCTTTTTAATGCCAGTCTTCCTTCCCACATGCAACAGAAAATTATTTTTCCCTTTTTCAAATGCAATTACGGTATATTGAACAAAGATAGATTTATCTGTCTATATATGCTGTTTTTCATTGGAAGATCTTTTAATGCCTTTTTCAGGTTATTTTAATGTCTTTTGACATATGTAACACCAGGAAGAACATGTCTGTTCTCAAAACAAGGGGTATGTATATTCATATAGTGAAATAATTGCAGTGAGAGTGGGGACAGTTTGACAGCGGCGGTGAAAGCAGTAGCATGAATCTAAGAATCTATACAAATTTGTTGAGGACCTTGAGTGCCATTTCAGATCGCTACTGAAGTTTGGGATGTTTCAAATCTCCTGCTATAGACATCATTTGTATTGAAAGTATTTGTGGATTCACCCTGTCACAATTGGATCTACAACTGAAAATCAGATATGCTCTAAAATACTTTATGAAATAAAGATGCAATAACTTTTTTCTGCTTGTAACATTCACTATTTTGTTAACTTCCAACTCTGAAGGTACATATATAAGATTTGACAACCATGACTAACATTAAGAAGGACTACTAAGGGGTTAGGTATCAACATCATCATTCTGACTGATAAAATCCAACAGCTTAAACCACAATGTCGGGTATTTTAAAGAGCTGAAGCTATTGACAGAAAACCTCAAGATCCCTCTTGAAAGTCTGACGGCACCAAGACAGATAAAATAGTGTTATTGCTCTGCCCAATTCCCAACTAAATCGAACATTCCCTGAAGATATGGACATTATAACAAGGCCTTCCCGTTCTCTTCATCTTTCCCCCCCAAATGTCAACCCACTAGCGCATATTAGTCTGGGGTTTGATCCAGTAGCAATATAACCACATGTGGAGAATCCAGCTGAGGTCTCTGGTCCACGGGTCCGCAATGTTTGAATTACAGAACATGCCGCTGCTTTTAGAGACAGATTATCACTTGATGTTTGTACCACAGTAATGCCTGGAGGCTCAAAAACAAATCAGATCAGACCTTTCCTGGTGCACTGTGGGGGACAGGCTGTAACAGCCCTTGGATCAAAGCCCACTGAAGTGCAGCCTGTCACCTACCAAGGGTGACCATATTTCAGCAAGGTGGGAGACCGCCCCCCCAGCAGTCCTTTTGAGACTCCCCGTTACAGAGTCCAGCACTGCCGTCAAACCAAACTCTCCTCTTGAGGCATCAAGAGTTTGACAACCATAAACATTAGATAGTCTGAATCTTGTATCATTCTTTCCAGGTTAGATGCCACTGGAAGGAACTAGAGCTGAGGAGGAGTGGTGGCCCTTGTCAGCTTGTACAGAACCCAGGAAGCACTGATGAGGTATCACGTGAAAAATACTTAAACAAAATAACTTTTTAAGACTACACACTTAAATCTGTAGATAAGTATCTAGCAATTTGGAGTGTGAATGTCACAGTCCTCAAGAAGAAGACATTCTGTTTCACACTCTCCACAAGAATGTGTCCCTGAATACTTCCCACTGCAACACAGCCTCAGAGCGCTCTGCTAATGAAACTTCCAATCCACGCTACAGTCCATTGATCAAGGACTTAGTTGCCATTCCTAGTTTTCTACTAAAAGAATGTCATTATTTTTAAAAAACCTATTAGTATCTAAACAGGACCTCAACGCAAGTAGATTTGCATTGGTACTTACCGCCCTTCAAATCTATGTTTTAAAAAATCAAATAATGCTTTTTGCATCATATCTGTTACCTGAAAGCAAACAAAAAAAAGATTAATAATTACATAGGAAATTCATAATATTTGTTGCTAATAATAATACGTAATAAAGTTGACAGTAAATCTTGTATCTGAAAAATAGGACTGGAATGTAAATTAAACTGAATTCTGATATGAAATAAAATACAACTAAGCAGCTATAGAGTAAAAACTGTCTAGATTTTTGTCCACGATATAAAGTATGTTATTCAGCTTAACTACCTTTGAACATTCAAATACAAACGAAGCACAATATTTTGGCAAAACAGAGCCATTCACAACAATCACTTACCTCATACCCCTTCAGAGAAGGTCCCACTAAAACTACTGGTCGCATAGAAGGCACTACATCGTAGGGAGGGATGTGCTCTGTCTGCAAAACAGGACAAGATTTCAGCATCGCAGCACCAGAGAAAATGTTACGCAGTACTTACAATATTAGGAACTCTGAATTTCCAGTGATGTCACCAACACAGAAATCATGGATTCATTAACTTTCCCCAAAAACTGGCAGTACAAGATAAGGATGTAACAGGTTCAGGGATTTCTTTTGAAAAGCTTTTCTTTGACTTTTGGTTTTCCTATTGCTTTCATATTTGCTCTAGATAGCTACAAAACTGTTCTGGAGACATTCACATGTCCCGCTTCATAATTCCTAACTGGTAAATTGAAAAGGTTATTCCCAGCAGTTAATGATTTTAAATGATTGACTCTGGAGCTGTGACATCTCTTTCCCACCAAAATTTTACGTAGGTAAATTATGAAAGAGAAAAATAAAACAAAAAGGGATGGGAAACGCGTAACACATCTCTTTATGTTCAGATCTGCCCACTGCTTGACACCACTGCAAATTCCCATGGGAGCACTCATAGTTGGACTTCCACATTTGCATCCACAATTCACTTGCAAATGAAATCAAAATAATGACTGATCAAGTTAGTATTTCTAGAAAATTTTCATAAACAGAGCTTGGGATAGCAATTCTTCCACTTTGGGAAGTTCCTGTCACCACCTAAGAATGGATTCTGTCAGTACGATATTCACCAAACTACTTACTGATATATCATGCACAATTTATAAAAAGTATTTTAAAATACAAAGATAAAAAGATTGTCTGTTTCCAAAGACTGCAAAAATGTTTATGTTGTTCTCAAAATAAAATATAAACAAATTAAACCTTTTTTTTTTTAATAAATGGCTATTCAATATATATCACCAAGAATTAGTCTTATCAGAAAGAGGTTTTTTGTTTCTAAGGGACAGTGTGGTTTAACTTTGTCTTGGGGAAAAAATGGTTGAAATCCAAACCCAGGATCATGTGGGTGATATGGAAACAGGTGCGCCAGATCTACTTTTCAAATGCCTACACAGTACAAATACATCAGTCAAGTTCACAGAATACAGTCATTGTTCATTGTTTCAGTACTCAATGTATCCCAAGGTGTTTCACAATAACATTAAAATAAGCATATACATTCTGAAACACAAAAACACAAAGACAGACATTAATACAGTGACAGCACAAAATGCTACACAAGCAGCAGTCTAAAGCAGTCTAAAACATGGAAAACATTTTTTTGAATGTTTTTCAACGTAATTTATCTTATTTTTTTGTTACCTGTAGCTTCACCAGATAATTAGTAACGTAAGAATGAATACCAGTGCCCAAGGCATCATGAGCATATGAAATGATTTTACACAGTGCAGAATCTGACTCAACACATTTCAAAGCAAAACCCTGCAATTATACTGTGCCAGTATCAAAATGCAGCCCCCCACTGTTCTTGCTAATATTACTAATAATCTGGTAAGCATAGTAGAGACAGATCCTAAGAAAGATTCATTACAGATGTGTAAGTGCTTACTGCATGAGTGTCCTGATGCAACAGATCTTTGTCTTAATGAGGGTGACTCAACCAAAGGTATTCATGTTAGAAGTTCACCAGCTATTTGAAAATCAGGGAAAGCACAGAAATTACCTTATTTGATGGAATATGGGGTATTTTTAAAATCTGTTGTGTCGAAATTTTTTTTCTCTAATCTTTACAGCTTGAAGTAATGAAGCTGTTAGCAGAAAATTTAGTAAAAGATATCTAGTGGAAGCATTAAAGTTCTCCAATTCAGCATTAGAGCTAATTTAGTGTCTTGTATTTTCTAAGGGACTGGCACTGAGCAGTACAGCTTCCACTTGTAGATTCATGTTCAGATATGAACTGGGAATAAAAACTAGCACAGTTTTGACCATATGGATTTTGCTCAGTGGTTTGACTATGTAGATTTGTTTGGGATGCCCATCCAGTATCTACTGCAAACGTCAGTATTACAAAACGCATTATAACCAGTAATGATTCTGATACGGAAAAAAAGAGCCATCACAGAATGAAAAGAGATGGAACCAGCCACCATCCAGGTCCAAGGGGTTCATCTAGAAGCTGCATCTTCGAAAGATGCTTATGCAGATAGCATCCAATACACGTCAATACATGTATTATCCTTCCTCAGCAATTATATTTGGTTATAAATATGATTAAGTAATTACTCAGAAGCAAGAAATTGCTGTTGATTTCCACTGTGGGCTGTGAATGACATGGTACTTAACAGACCCTAATGAAGCAAATTCTGGTGACTTTGGAAATGAGAAGAATCCAATATTCTTTAAAAGAGTTCAAGAATAAAAGAGAGAGACAAAAAAAGTTTTATTTGCTAAAGAGGACAGCATCCACAGCATGGGCAACAGTGTCCCTTGGCACTGCTTATAAGGACTGTAACAGTCTGTTTTTACCTGTAGATTTGAGTAGTTAAAAACAAATTGATACGAGCTATGAATAGTAAAGATTTAAAAACTAAAAAGTAGAAATGTGGTATTTCACTGCATAGTTTGGCTGCTAATGTCTTGATAACGTATTCCAGAAAAGATCATAGAAACGTATTGCAGCTTGCTGTAACAGGATGCCAATTGCATAATTCTGTAGCTATCTGGGTTATCTATGGAGAGACATGGGCTCTCCAGGGAACCACCAGTACCATTTCCAATAGCTGAGGTACTAAAAAAGTCTGACTGATGGATGGGAAGAACATTTGGCTGATAATTTATACATGACAACAGGAAAAACTCGGAGTAAACCGTCAAAACAAGTTTGCGGTTTTCCACTGGTCTTGTTCACCTTCAGATTTTGCACCTAGTGAATTATAAGTTTAAATACTGACTGAATTAAAAATACAATGGTACTGACTATTTGTTTCTAAGTACAATCTAAGTATCTGGTTCGATTCCAATAATGATTTCAACAGTCTGAGTGACAAGGAAAGAAAAACTTGAGAAAGATAGAGATAGAAAGAATAAGCATGCACTAGAGAGGTGCATTATATGGAGTTGTTAGAAATAAATTTTTCAGAAGGCCTTCTAAGTGTGTCTTCTTATTCCATCAAAAAGGATAACTACTGTACCAGAGTTTCACAGACGCACTGAACTTGGGACTGTTTGTATTCTTACACTCAATCTACTAACAGCTCGACACATTTGTTCCTTAATTCTAGAACAGCTGCATTGTTAATCTGGGGTAATAATGCTAATGATGCCAGTGGCAGGATAAACACAGGTAATGTCGATATAAACTTACCGATTTCTGCTTCTGCTTAGCTACAGCAGCATGGAAAAGAAACAAAGAACAACAAAGCATGCATGTTATTGGCTTGTCAAAGGACGCAGACAGTTAACAGGACTAGAAATGTGACGCAGTGCAGGTGAGCAGGTGGACAGATGGGAGCTTGGAAGTCGGTGTTACCTTCTTAAAGAAGGGCATTCTTTTCTCTTTGGAGTGGGGTGATGTTACACTGTTTGCACTGGGTTTGGGGGAGCGATGGTTTGCTGGAATATCATTTTCTTCTGCATCTAAGCCAGTGGCATCTATGTCTATAGCTATATACAGACAAACAATTCAGAATTATCAGATGACAGGGAAAGTAAAGATAGGTTAAAAAGGAAATAACAGGTGATGAAAAATAAAACTGTCCAGAGTAATAAATAAATAAAAAAAATTAAAAAATTAACCATGATTACAAAACACAGTAAAACAAAGGGAAAAATTTAAAGGTGCAGTACATTAGGATTAGAAGACAGAAGGCAATCTGTAACAGCTACTATAACATTTTCCCTGATCCCCTTTTACACAGCTACATCAGATATACATAGAAATATTCTTAAAAACTGAGCAATGGCCAAGTTCGTTCTTGTTACACCAGTCTAAATACAAACTAGTTCACTGGAATAGGTAAGACTTTCACCAATGTAAACAACAGAACTTGGCCTACAACATTTGAATTATTTATAGCAATGAACACTAATTCAAAATGAGTATCATCAACTGAAATTTGAAATGTCACTAGTGTGTCTATAGGAAATTAAGAAACAGAAGAAAAATCACTTTTGAAGACAAAATCAGCCTGATGCTGGCACAATAATACCTACATTTATCTCAGGATGAACTACAATTGGCATTTTTAGCCATTTTAACTAAAAATGCCCAGTAGTCATAAGATACATTTATTAGAAATAATAAAAACAGACCTACTAATAGTGAAAACTAAAAAGAATGGGTAGCAGAAGAGAGGTAATTGATCCCAGCTTGTCTCAGCGTCCTGGGTCCTGTTGTAAAGAGTGGGGATGTAGGCAGGGCAAAATGGAAGTGAATACAATAAACCATTGCTGTTCAACCTCTACCCCAAAAGAATATAAAGCACACAGCATTTATACTATGAATATAAAATATTGACCATCTTTAGCAAGTAAGTAACAACAGTCTAAGGAAAAATCATCACGGATTTAGAAATAGATACTTTTTCAAAATGCAAAGCAATGTTATCCTGAATGCTGAGCCTGATGGATACCTGCTAACTACATCTGAAACAAAACAAAACAAATCCAAACAAACAGCTTTCTTATTTACAATGCTAAATCCTGATCTTAAGTAGTGTATTAAATTTGTCTTCAGAAAGGAATTACATACACAAAAGCGATCCACAAACATGCTGTACAACATCACCCTTGTGCGTAAAGACCTTACCCACCTCTTGACACACTCGAAACACATTCTTATCTTGCCGTGCCATTATGTGGAACTGAATCTAACTCTTAATAGATCTGTAAGTAGTATTGTTTGCATTTAATTTATCCAAACCCATAATTAATCATTGCAAACTATTATGAAACCACCTTAGTCACCTGCTTTCAGCTGCTTGATGAGTGGGACATCAACTAATACAGCTACTAAATTATGCAACAAAGAAAAAACTCTGCGAAGCCTACATGCAGCTACTGATTTAAGAGACACTCGGGACAGTGATCGCTCCTGTTTGAGTAAAGTATATTTTCCCATTTGAATTATCCACAGATCTAATGCCATGGTGCCTGACAATCCTTGAGGTACAGAACTGTGCCTTTGAGACTGCCCTTGCCAGGAAAGCCTGTGAGTCAATCCGCACCCTGTTTCTACACTCCTGCTCCTAAAAACAGCCACAGAAATCACATAACATTTTCTTCTAGCAACACTGTTCCTTCATCCTCTTCATAAGTATAAAAAGAACACATTATCTTTTCTTGAACACAGGCCAGAACAGATGCTATAAATCACTCATAATAAGGCATATTAAACTCCTTCAGTTCTATGTTCAACTACAATCGTCAGTAAAGAAAAATCAGGGTTGTTAAGTTTTTCCTGCAAAAAAGACATGCAGCATTTGATAAGCTAGACATCAATATCGCCTTTATTCATTCTCAGTCTTCACACTATGTAGCATCTTCCGCAATAGTTCTTTTACTGTTAACTATCTTTAGTTCATTGGGTTTTTTTCAAAGTCATTGTCACCATTATCCTCATCCTGTTTTGTGGCCCATGAAGACTGTATGGATTGATTACTATATCAGTATAATACTGATTAGTTAAATGGCTATGAACCTCCTTTTCATTTATTTTTCACTGGTTCTTCATCTTGTTTGTTTTTTTGTTTTGTTTTGTGGCACTAGTTTATATCGAAAAAAAAATCCCTGACTCAAAGGCAAAAAACAAAGTTAACTTATTCAGTTAAAATCTCTTCAACTCATTAAATAGTTTATGTATTTGTGATTTATTATACTTTCAAAAAAAAGAGGCCTGGAATAATAATTGAACTGTACTTCAAAGTCACTTGAGTTCTTGCGTTAGTCACAAACTATGCCTCTTTCACCCTTCTTGGGATGTTTTAACAGAGGCAAAAACAGCCTGCAGACCCAAAATCTTTGAATCACACAATAAGCTAATGTGTACTATTCACAAATATTCTCCAAATCTTCAATGTAACTGAATAAACTTTACCAGATTTCCTTCTTTCTCCAGAAAACCATGTTTCTGAAAACTACCGTCTGAAGAAACATTTCAGTGCAACTGAACTCACAGGATGGCTAGCAGTCAGTCAGCTGGTGACCCAAGTATGCTATCTGTGCTCTTACCCTCTAAGGTCTGTGCAACATTCTAGAACTTTGATATGTTTTGATCTCCAAGTATTTTCAGTATACAAAAGAATATTATAGCATTTCGGATGCTCTAACTATAAAATTACAACATAGGTCCATGGACACTTTTACCGCAAAAATGCAGTGGTTGAAAAAGTGGGCCTTAACAGTAAATATGATGATTTAAAGCCATCGTTAATTAAAAGACTAAGGTGTGCTCTACAGACTTGCGATGGACACATATTAGTAAACAAAAAATATATTTTAAAAAAAGAGAGAGTGGTAGGGAACTTAAGTGGAATTTTGATAAAAAAACTGCAATTGTAATAAAGTTTGTTGTTGCAAACAAATTCCTGGTTTCACAAGAAAGACAGATCTATTTTTCAATTAATTTAATCAAATGAAGCTACTGTCATAACTTGATTGAATTCCTCTGTCTCTCCCTTAATGTCCAAGTAAATACTTTAAAATCTTCAGGTTCATTTTAAGATGCTGGCTTTTTAGACCAGGCTCCATATAAATGAATATGATTGGAAAATACACATCTCCGCCTCAGTAGACAAGGCACTAGCAACATTCATTAATATTTTCTGATTTTGGGTATTCAAAATGTACATTTTCTTTCTCAGGAAAAGATAATACATCCAGCAATGCAGCAGCTGAGTTTAGTGGGGTTTTTTTTCGGTAATTTCCTGCTAAGCTTTTCTCAAGAAGCTAATGCCAGTTTCCTCCACCAACTTGCCATGTGTTTGCTTCATACGTCTTGAATCCAACCTAACTCAGGTTAAATCTGTCTGTTGATGCTCTAAATACAAAACAGTATTTGTGAAAAATTTGTCACAAAACGCAAAAAATATCCAGTATGCTAGAATTACGTGAAGCACATCCTCATTATTAGAATTGTGAAACTAGAAGTTCCTGTTATGATAAAATAATGCCATTCTTGATGCTGCTGTACAAACCTCTTGTAAACTTTGGAAATTTTTATTCTTCTTGCTGCTTTTTCTCCTGTACCAGAAGGTATCTCTTGCTCAGCAAGAGCACTCAGACCAGAACAAACATCTATCCTATGCAACACAGTCTCATCATTTTATTATGTCTTTGCTACAAAACACCATGGCAAAAACAAAGTGGGAATTTTGTGGGTTGTTACCAGTCCTATCATTGCCTGAACCTGCTGGCATTGACTCCATTACTTCAAACTTACCCAAACCAGCCTTATAGGCTAACACAACCACCCAACCTTATACCTATGAAGTACAGGTAATAACACAAATAGGACTAAATGTATATAAATTTTAACAGATTAGGTGCATAAGTTTGTAAACTGAAGTGTTCATGACCTACTCACCAGATGATGGAGGCGTCGATTTTCTGGAACTAGGAACGATGTCACCCAAACTGGATGAAGAGTTTCCTCCTGATTTACTGGAGTAAAACAACAAATTAGTTTGAGGTTTCATAGCTTTCTTAGTATTTATTCTAGTTTATTTATTACCTGCCTTCTATATGAGCTGCTAGCTGAGAAACAAACAGTACTTCTGGTAGTGGTATAAAATATACATCTCACACAAAATGTATGTACATTTTGAGGACTGAGGAACTGCAGACATCAATCATGCTCCTTGTTCTGCTGTGCAACTTCATCATGCTGCATATGCTCTCTCTACCTCATGATCCTAATGCAATCCCATTATTAATACGGCTATTGAGATATAATTATTAATATTTCCACTCATTACCAAGACTAATTTTTAAGCCAGTGAGCATATCTGTTTCCTTTAACAGAAGAGTTACTGATAGCTCTCTAATGAAAATGATAGTGTGTTTGCCTAACATATTTTCATTTTAATTAAAAATTCTTTTGCAGTCTCAATACAGGGTAGAACTTAGGGGAAAAAAAAGTCTCTCAAAGATAAATTAGTCTAGGGTTTTTTCAAGGCTTTGTGAAAACCTATCCAAGTTGTGAAAATGAAACAATATTTTTAGTCATTTTGCTTCAGTTACCATAACGAGAAAAGCATTTGAAAAGAATGTAAGAAAGGCTATTTCACTCTTCAGATAATTCATGTGATAGTACTAGTTTCCAATTTCTCCATCTTAAAACATTAACAAGCACTAAATAAACGCATTTGTGGTGCAGGACTGTGTTATCTCCAGCAAGAAGTTCTGTAGAATCAAAGCCTTTACAATTTGGAAAGGGACCGAATCACGGGGTCAGATTTGGCTGTATCGGCTGCGTCACAAGAGTAATAAGGAACCTGATGTCCTCCTGTGCTGAGGACAGCACGCTCCTAGGAAAGGCATTTCACAGCTGGCGAATGCGGCCAAGCACTGTGGTATCCTGGCCGCCTCCTAGCGCAGACAGGCTCTCCAAACACTGCTGCCCTTCCTGTAGAAGTAGGAAAGCCTTCCTGGTTTCCCAAATGTTTCCCAGCAATTTTTTCAATTCCAGGTCCAGCTCACTCAGACACAGTGGAAGTATTTGTTTTCTGCATAACCAAAGGGAAGAAAGTGGCATTTGCTTCCACATGTATTGATGTTTACTGGAAAACTACTTTACTAAGACTTCTACAGTAAAGATGACATTATTCCCATCTTGCAATATTGTTCAATACATTTAGATACTGAATCTTTATTTTTATGTAAAAACTGGTTTCAGCTTACAAATAAATACATCTTAACGTTTTCTGTAATTTCTAAAATGAGCTTTGAAAGTGTTTAGAAATTTCAAGATCATGAAAATGAGTAACAAATGCTAAACAATTTAGGGAGATCAAATTTTAAGTAAAAAATTGTGCTTGCACATAGTAAATGTACTAACTGCCACGTATATTTGCAAATATTTTATGAAAATAAAATGGAATAATAGACATTGTAGGCCACCACAGACCACCAATCTAAATATCTACTTTCTCTCTCAGATGGCAATGACATTAATTATACAAATAAATACTACTTCATTCATTCAAAATGTTTGTAGCTGCCAATTAAAATAATGAAACAGAACTATAGCATGCACAGCATTAAATTCCAAGTTGTGTTGCAATCAGTGCTACTATTTTTAATGATTTATTATTACCTGGAGTAGAATTTTCCTTGTTTTGCCTTTTGTTCGTGCTGCAGCCTCATGTTTTCTAGTTTGACTGGGCTTGGTATGAATCCTATTTCACAGCCTTCTTTTACCAACCGTCCTATCCACCAGTCATTATTAAATTTCTACAGATTTAAAAAAAAAAAAAAAAAAAA
>Ga0065711_1001909_pt1 | contig 53938 bp, 22 predicted proteins | sample Hoacrofraction12_FD_59098 | JGI IMG/M metagenome (GOLD analysis project Ga0065711, IMG submission 59098) | Hoatzin crop microbial communities from Cojedes, Venezuela - Epithelial fraction 12 v2 (version 2) | ecosystem: Host-associated > Birds > Digestive system > Esophagus > Crop | place...
TTTTGTTTTTCTAATAATAGCTGCAAAACTTAATTGAAGCCACAGCTTTATGAAAAACAGTTGCCAAAGGCAAGAGGCAGTTAAAAATGTGGCAGATAAATGCTGATGGTGTGGAAACCATATACAGAAATGTGAGTCTGAGCTTACGTAGTGCTGGGGGAGGAAGGAAGTATTTTCCACATGGCAATGTTCAGTGTAAGAGAAACTCCTGGATTTAATATCTAGAAATTTGTCCAAAACTTTAGTATTGGTGGGCTGTGCATGGACATCATAAAAGCCCCTTCTATATGAGTTTGTGTGAATAGGTTTACAGCTGCCAACAGACGTGGATGGAAAAATAGCTAACAGAAAATGGAATCACAGAATCACGGAACAGTTTGGGTTGGAAGGGACCTTACAGATTATCTAGTTTCAACCTCCCTGCCATGGGCAGGGACACTTTCCGCTAGACCAGGTTGCTCAAAGCCCCATCCAACACGTTCTTCAACACTTCCAGGGAGGCGGCATCCACAACGTCTCTGGGCAACCTGGTCCAGGGCCTCACCACCTTCACAGTAAAGAATTTCTCATATCTAATCTAAACCTACCCTCTTTTAGTATAAAGTCATTACCCCTTGTCCTATCACTACCTGCCCTCGTAAAAAGTCCCTCTCGACCTTTCTTGTAGGCCCTCTTCAAGTACTGGAAGGCTACTATAAAGGCTGCTCAAAGCCTTCTCTTCTCCAGGCTGAACAACCCCAACCCCCTCAGCCTTTCCTCATAGGAGAGGTGTTCCATCCCTCCAACGATTTTTGTGGCCCTCCTCTGGACCTGCTGCAACAGGTCCATGTCTTTCCTGTGCTGAGGGCTCCAGAGCTGAATGCAATACTCCAGGTGGGGTCTCATCAGAGCAAAGTAGATGGGTAGAATCACCTCCCTCAACCTGCTAACCACACCTCTTTTGATGCAGCTCAGGATACAGTTGGCTGTCAGGCTGGTTGGCCTTTCTGGACTAAAAATAAAAGGCTGAAGAGTGGGAAAAATAGATGCTGAGAGATAGCATGTGAAAGTCTTTAATACCTAATGAGCTCTGGAGACTAGCAGTTCTGCTGAGTCCACAAGAACAGGTGAACTCAGTACATCAATATTTTTTTGCCTCTATTCAAGGCCACCAGTAAACACCAGCATCAGCAATGGGTTTGTGGAATTCAGACCATATCCAAGAAGGCGGTGGCTGCTATATTCAGACAAATACTTCAGAGTTATATACTCACCTGATGAAAGAAGGATGTTCTTGAAGGACTTTCTGAAAATCAGCCTAGCAGCAACTCTATGACCAACTGTTTCTTTGTAATCAGCTAGGGCTTACTCACAAGCTGTTGCGCCAACCAGGTAACAATTAGTAATTATGTGTATGCATTTATGTGTTGCTGAGTGTACTGTGGGAAGGGATATGTGAATAAGTTGTGCAAACAGTTATCTGCTCTTAATGACAACAGCATAATTAATAAAAGATGTTCTAATAAATATTGGTTGTAATCTATGTCTCCCCTGATTTGATCCCCTTAACAGGGAAAAGAGAATGTACAACAGGAAATTAATCTCTCATGCTTTTTGCAGAAGGAAAGGACTAGAGGTTGGCTTGGAGATTTTAAGTCTGGGATTGTGATTAGTGCCTGTGAGAAAATGAGTGGACAAGTTGGAATGAAAGGGGAAGTAGCAAAATGATTCTGAAAGATAAAAATGCTTTAAGTTGTTGAACTGTTTCAGGGGTCCAAGATAAGTATTTTACCCTCTCCTCCACCCAGTTCACAGACCATTGTCAGAAGTAGGGTGCTGGACACTGAACATTTTCCTATGAGGCTGACATCTACAGAAATAACAAAGAGAGAACTGAGTGAATTGAATGAAACTGAACTACACGTCCTGTGGCCTGCATATCTACTCATCAGAAAGCTGCTACTTCTATTTATTTATTTATTTATTTAAAGCTGTGTAATCCCAGCTGAACTTTTAAACTAACCATGCTGTGTTTCTGCATTCCTTTTTATGAAGGATATTACATAAAGCGGTATAACTTAAAGAAATTTAAAATGTAGGCCTTAAAATGCATCATCTTGTCTGTATTTTTGGAAAGAATAGAATCTTTGCATACTTTTTTCTCGTATTCGGAATGAGTAAAAAAAATGAATTTTGCTTCCAAGTAGTTGTTCTCACAATATCCTACTGTCCTGGGTTCAGCTGGGATAGAGTTAACTTTCACAACAAGCTGGTTGGGCTGACCCAAACAGCCCATCAAATGGGATATTCTATACCATGCGATGTCATGCTCAGTATTTAAGTGGGTGGCTGGCTGAAGGAGAGGTTTTTTGCTACTCAGGAGAAAGCTGAGCATCAGGTGGTGAGAAAACTGCATGTGGTATATGCTTTTTATCAGTATTATTGATTGTTATTTTCTTCTCCCTTTGCCATTCTGTTAAACTGTTCTCATCCCAACCTATGAGTTTTTGCCTTTTTTCCTTCTGATTCTCCTCCCCATCCCGCTGGGGAGGGGGGAAGGAGTGACAGAGTAACTGCGTGGTTCTTGTGTTGCAAACTGAGGAAAAACCACAACATATGCAGTGTTGGAATGGAATTTTTACCTATCTTTTAGAAACAGTACTTTCATAGACTAACCTGAGTAATACTTGGGAAGAGCCCATCATCTTGACTGCAGCAGAAATTATTGTGCTCCTACAAAGCACAGACTGATGAGAATTTCTTGGAGACAGTGTGTATAAAACAGATAAAAGCTCAGAGAATATAATTTGAATTTTACTCTATTTTAAAACAGTGGTAGATGAGGGGTTCTTATATATTTGCTTAGCAATTTCACAGCAGACTTAAGATAAACACTACTGCAGAATGAGATCAGAATCTTATTTCACTGACAGAAGAATTGTACTTTAATATAAGCTTTACAAGACCGGGATGTATTCTGTCCCCTCGAAGGGTGATGGCAAAGTGTTAGCATGTAATTTTAATTGTCCTTGTAAGGAATTTATTATCTTCAGGCTTATGCACAAATGTAGCTAATGATAATAGTGTTTGCTACAAATGTCCATTCTTAAATCAATGAGCTTGAATAATCTTCGTCCAAGATCCCTAATAGACCTAGCTGTGGAATTTTTGCCATTAATGTTAAAAATTTTAAGAAATCTTGAAAAGTCACAGAGTTTATAGATTCAAAGTCTTACAACGCAATTCTGGTATTTTTAGGAGAAAGAAATCATACCCTTTGGAACTATGTTTTTTCTGTCTTGGACAAAATATAAGGGTGGTTAAACCAGAATGACAACAAGAAAGCTATTCTTAAAAATAAGTTAGTTAATTGTTCTGTAGAAACTAGATATAATTAAACTATTTTAAGTTACTTCTTTGTAGGAAAAGTAGATTTAAGAAGCCTTTTTTGGTACAGTTAGGGCTGCTTCACCTCATTTGATTTTGTTTCTTGCCATGGTCTTAAAAAAAAGATTTTTTCATTTAATCTCAAATAGTAGTAGTTCATAGAATAGACTTTTACTAGAAATTACTTCTTAATTCTCAATCTAGTGTTATTCAAAGTTTTATTAAAGGTTGAAGTGATATTACAGGATGTTGTTTCTATACTTCAAGAAGTCAAAATGCCAGAGGGTCTGAACAAGGGACATAAAAACCAGCATGATACCATTACAGTAGAAAGCTACATTGACTGAACTTCAGGAGCTTGTTCAAGGGATAAACTTGATTACTTTAAATGAGATTCAGAAAAGCTGCATTGCAAAAAAATTCTACAGATCTTTGACAATGTCATAACAAGTTCCAAAAGCTGTAACTGGAACATAGAAATTTAAATAAAAAATGAGACGTGATTTCCCGGCTGTAACTGAGAGAGGATTAAATACAGAAGAGCTTTCCAGCTGAGATTGTGGGATCATCATAACCCAAAGACTAAAATAAGTACTTTCTGAAGTACATCCTGTAAAATATCTTCTGAGGAAACTGTACGGTTTGTTTACAGAGAACATACTTGAATTGAATGATTCCGTGGTTTCTAATCTCCTTAAGATGTACAAATCTATTAATATTTATCCCATTATTTAGGGTTTATTGAATAAAAGGTTTTCTTGCTTCTTCACTCAAATTATGTTTTAGCATAATCTTTCATTACAGGAGAAAGTACAGTTCCTAGTTCAAAAAATGGGGTGTTATAAGCTTACTTCAGAGAGAGAAATTCCATGAAGTATGTAAGAAATTCTTCACTTTTAGTATGCAGAACAACAATTTTTTTCTGTTCCTTTTGTTCTTGCCAGACATGATATAATATTTTTTATGTCTCCTGTTCGTTGACATTAATGAATTGTTCTCAGATAGTGTTGTTCTTGTGCAAATATTTAGTTGGTTGTCCTATAGACATTTTCAAGGGTATTTTGGTTTTGATTTGTGGGGTTTTTTATTTACACAGACTATGTCTGTCAATACTATTGCTACAAAACTCAGTTTCTTGAAAATGTATTTTCACAGTACTCAAAACTGATTCTGGAATTTCTTTTAGCTGGATTCTTACATCATTGTCCTACAACCAGTATTACTGGAACTAACACCAAGTCTCAGAAACCTTCTGCAATAAAAGTATTTTAAAATATCAAGTAACATAATAAAAATGAAACAGAAAAAGGAAAAAAGATTACTTACAGTCAGTGAAGTGATAAATGATCGTCTAAAAAAGCAAACAGTGGTGTAGTAAAGACTGATTATTGGATAGGCTCTAATGGAGACAGTGCACGCTATTCCCTACTGTCAAATGTCCCTACTGATGGCAGCAGATGCACACTTACTTGTAGCCTATGGATATGCACTGTGGCTTTCTTTGTAAAAGTCTTATAGGATAGGCAAGAAGGAAGTGATGGCATGTTTCAATAGATGCTATGTTCTGAACACATGGGAGACAGTATCTGAATGCTACAGGTGGCAGCATACTCGTCCCACCATCAACATGATGTTGGGTAGAAATGCTTTGGTCATGGAAATGCCTAGGTCATAGTGACATTGTTTAATTTGGGCCTGACTATTTTGTACAAACAGTGCATGCCTTACTAACAATTCTGCCCTTGAAGAGGAGCTAACAAACTGATAAAAGGGCAACATCCAGCCCAGAAGGCCTAGAAAGCTGGATGACTGCCAAAGAAGCATGAAGTTAACAAAGATCTAGGGTATCTAGGAAAAAGGTGAAGGTGGAAGGGGGAGATCACAACCACAAACTCAATTCTGAACCAGAAAGTCTGCAGCCCCCACAGTGTGCAAGCATAAGTAGTCAAATAAGGAAGGAGTATACCTTTAAGATAAGCATGTAACACGATGAACCAATCAGAATGTAATGGGTAATTTCTTTGTTTTTGTAAGTGTATATAGTCCTTGTGACTCAGCTAAGAAGGATACTGGCTTTGTGGAATTATCACTTAGCACCCGTATCTGCACAGATATGCAATGAAGTCAATACCTCTGCTCTGTGTATATATTGGCATATTGCTCACCAGGTGAACAATCTCACTTTTGGAACAACAAACATGCTGAAATATTAAGTGATGTGTAATATTCCTATTGATTAATTCTTGTATTTGCCTCACTCTACTTCAACTATGAAATCTCTTATTAAAATACTATGGAATTATCGGTAAACTTTTCATCAATTTTAATTCTTCTGGACTTCTACTTTTCCAACTACAGCAGCCACAGCTTTTCCCTCTTTATCTCAATAATGAGTCAATTTAGCCACGGATGTAAGAGTATAGACATCTTTTGCTGCATTATTTCAGGCTTCGGTAACATTATTATAATCCCATTTTGTAAAAAATAGCTATTACCTGCAAAAATGAAACAATCACTTCTTTTTAGATGTACAAGAAAGTGGCATAAAACCTCCTTGAAATACTTATCCATTGTAGATTTTTTCAATTTCTTCAATTAAATCAGTTTTGTTTAAGAGTATTTCATCAAGTATTTTAAAAATAAATTGTCATTAAATATTTCTTTGCTGAATTAATTTCAGCTGCCTGATTCAGCAGAAGGAGAAGTGAAATCACTTTGAGGATATTTATTCACTTTTAAACTGAGACACAGAGAGGACAGCAGTTGTTCCCTCTAAGGAAAGCTACTGTCCTAAGAACTTTTGTACCCTGTCTTTTGCTGTGTGAAGTGAAACACCAAATATGGTTGGGTGTGCAAACTTTCATTAATCTGCTTGAAAACTTTTAGTTGGTTGGACAAACATTGTTAGAAACTATTCAAACCAGAGTAGACTTTATTAGTATTAGTATTCATACAACTGCTATTGTCATTATACTACAAAATAGTCTTCGGTTATTGCATATGCTTTCTTTAGATAGATTTAGAGTGTGTATTTATGCAACTCATTTTTCTCTCAGATTGCTATCTAAAGTAGGATATAAGTTTCAAATATGGGGTTTTGTCCTTTTGTAATTTTTATGAGTGTTATATTGGAATTAGGAATTTTTTTAAATCTTCTGTGAGTGTATAGTGACATGGAACTTTCTGTTGTACGGTGTTTTAAGGTTTATGGGTATGCTTAATCTTAGAAGCGTGGTTTCTTCAGCAAGTAGTAGAAGTTAGAAATTTTTTCACTTCAATAGCTATCTGTTAAAGGTTATATTTCAACATCTCTGTGTGGTTCCGAATTAAATAAATGAGATAAAATATGTAAGCATATTATTCACTGTAGCTGTAGGTAGAAATACCACTGAAAAAGTTTATAATTAATTGAGCAATTTCCTAAGTATTTTAATATTTCATTTGCATATAGTTTATTTCTTCAAGCTTCTAATACAGCCCTGTTCTTTTCAAATGCGCACCAAGATTGTTAACAGGCTAGAAAACAGCATTTCAAACACTACGGTAGATTTTTTGAAGGAATATAGGAGATAGAAAGTTATAAAAGAAGATTAATTAAATGTCAAGTTTGATCCTTTTTTTTTATTACTTTTTTTCAGAATAGTCATAGACTGCTAACTGTTAATTGGCTTTTGCTAGGTGCTCTGATTTTTAATTTTTCCTTCTGAATTTTCCAGGCAGATTTTACTCCCGCTGACAGACATCTGCTCTGGGAAGGTTGCCATAATGCTATTTAAAACAACAGAGATTAATTTATTGGTACAAATCAGGACAAAATGCATCATGGTAATTGGAATAACTTTACATTGTAAAAATATACTCCATGGAAGAGAGACACCTTAAGGTGTCTGCCAATTATTTATCAGTAACAATGAAGAAGCTGCTACTACAAAGGTGCTGGGAAGATCTTTCATTAGCAATCTGGCTATAAAGTAAAATATTTTCTTGCCAAAACATTTTGTCTCACTATTATCTTCAGGCTGAAGAGTTGAAAAACCTTGTGTGTTCTTCATAGTTAGCACAATGGTTATGGGTTACACCCTGAAATACATTCTGTCATGTATCACGTTCACAGTCCAGTGATCTATATGATTCCACTGATGAAAAAGTTTTCAGAGGTGAGCAATTTAGTATACAACTACTCTGAGAAGCAGTTTAAAAATTTCTGAGGATTAAGGGTAGATTAATGTTAGGAAATAATTTTTAACAGTAAAAGGAAAATGAAGACAGTAGTAATGGATTAAAAAATGGATGATTCATCTTGTAATTTCGCTGTCTGTAGCTAACAATTTCGAAAGTTTAATTTCTACTTCATTAGGGAATATTTTGATTTCTCTTTGAGGACTCAAACCTTCTGTAATCAATTGTCCTTTTCATCTTTTCTTTCCTGTCTCTACTAATTACACCTCTATTTTCTAGATCTGCTATCTAATTTTGTGCATATTAGTTCTTTCTCAGTTGAGTAGAAGAGGAAGGAATGAACGTTTAGAATTGTACCATATATAGACATTGGGGGAAAGAAAAACAAACATAAAACCACAAACAAACAAATAAAACCCCTATCACAGTTGTTGAAAAAAGAAAAACTATGACTAAGGCTCATATCAGTAACAGAAGTTAAGATACATGTCATATGTTAGAAGATAAATAAATTAAATCCCCTGTGTTTCAAGGTTTACAACATGTCTGATTTTGTATTGGGAATGTTTATTTTTTTTAGCATAACACTATATATGCTTACATGTAGATATGCTATCATACCACACTGTTCAAATCCCTGGCTAATTCTCCATATGTATAGTCATAAATATCACAGATTCTAAGTGAGATAGTAATTACTATCTAATTGTTCACAAATCAGTAGTCTGAGAACAGGGACACAAGAAAAAATGTTCAGAGTGAAGAATAGCCTAGATCTCAAGAAATATAACTTCTTTAAAGAAACCTAGCTGCCTTCCTCGGAACTTTATTTTCATTCACTTGTTCAGGCTAAGCACTTCATGTCAAGTTTTGAAAGATGAAGCAAAGTTTATTTTCTTCTTTAAAACACCACCAATGGAAGATTACTTATGGAATTTAATATTTTATTTGCATATATATATATATATGTATTCCATGGATTTTATCTGATGACTAGATTCATATATCATTGGAAAATAATGCAAAACAGGGGTAGAGAGAGGTGGTAAAAACACACACCAGATTAGTCCTACTAGAAAATACTTCAGAATTAAGAAGTCATTTTTTGCTTTACAATATGGAATATCAGCACTTATTATTATTTATGGAAAGTGAAGTGGAAAGTTGGTAATCATCCTCATTCGGTAAAATCATTTCAGGATATGAGGTGAGACAAATTTCTGAGAAATTTGCACTCCTCAGGTCTTGAAGTACTAAGGAAAATGATCATCAGCAATTAGTAATCTGGCAAACTTAACTGTTTACCAGTGCTTGTTGTTCCACATAGTAAAAGAAAAAAGATCAAAAACTAAAACAACACCCCAACAACAAAATGTCCCTGGCTTGTTTTCATAGCTTACTTGCTAGTGTATTTCTTATATTAAATTATGACTCTTGAGAAATACTTCTTATTTGATGTGTTGCTTCTAAAACATGAATATTGCTTATAGTCATTCTGAAATCATTCCCTAATTTGATATTTTTTTCTAAGCACTTAAATACATGGTCATCAAAAGTATTAGGCAAATATTTCAAATGCAGAAACTGTGGCAATAAGCCTAAAAACATACATTCAGAAAATCAATTATATCCTCTTGTCTTTCTTTGTTTAATAAGCATATTTTAATTCAACAGTTTTCATTTCAATGATATGCTAATTTAAAGAAAAGAAAAGAAATCCTCCCTGTTGTCCAGATATGTAGCTATTTAACTAAAACTGTTTTCTCGAAAGATTATTGTCATTCAAAAAAAAATGGAGTAAATTTGAGTGGCTTAAAAATATCTAGTGATGCTACTAAAGCAGATAACCAAAAATTCCATCATTAAAGTTTTTAAATAACAGAAATGGAAAAGAAAAAAATAGAAACATACTTATGCCCAATCCTTAATATTGAACTATTAATAATTTTTCTGCTTAAAAAGCCTGTGCTTTTTAAAATTGAAATTGGTAACTATGCTTTCCCGTCCATATAAATACGGTTGCATGCTTTGGTAGAAAAAATCAGTATATGCATCTAATAAAAAAATCATAGTTACATCCAGCAAACTAAGATTTATTCTGTAAAATTTTCTGGTACCTGAGTATACATATATTTATTTCATTATATATTTTACAGCTAATTTCTGCCAAATAAATGTCTCAGCTAACAAATCCAAGTCAATTTCAGTATGGTTCATTACTGGGAATACATAATTCTCCTTGGGTTTTATACATAGATTGGATCATTTGACAGTAATTGCAAAACTGCTTTCTTGAATATGAATTGTAGCCTAATTAAACTAGCCTGTAGGCAACCACAGCAATGATGCTGGTTAAGCAGCATTTTCTACATTCCCAAATGCTAGTGTGTTCTGTTTGCTTTTGCTGATTTCATGCATTTTCTGCCAAGTTAAGCTACTGAGGCAATGCTGTAGGGGAAATTTTCATTGAAAATACATCATTTTCTAGATGTCTTACAGAAATTAACAAAAGAGCTGGCTGACAAAATGTAATAAAATGTCAATTAATCAGTTTCTTTGGTTACAGACCTTATTGATTACAGAACAAAAGTGAATTTGCAATTAAAAGTGAATGCATCAGTGAATATATTTTGGGGATTTTCAATACTTTCTTTTGTATTTTTAATCCTGTGAACAATTGAGCATAAAATCCTGTGAACAACTGAGCATAAAATCTGTTCAGTACCCTCAGCTGTAGCTCTCTCTGGAGATCTTGGTTTGGATACAGGTTAATTGCCATAGAACAGATGTACAGAAGTTGGTAACTAAAGGTTAATATAATATTAGTAAATTACAGCATTCTGTAGCACAATTTAAAATTTATATTCACAAAATATAAGTTTAATTGACATCCTCAATACCTCCTTGGTAGGCATAATTATTCTGTGGCATACCTGTGATGCTTTCTCTGCTTTTTTCAGGGGCATATACAAAAGCATGATATAAACAACAACTTGCTTTTAGCACAGAAGAAGGTCTTTCTAAACTGTCAAAAAGTATTGAAAAAAATCCAAACCAGCTATTTGCATCTATGTTCAGCACAGTAATAAACAAAGAAATCTGCCTAGAAAGAGAGTTCACTTTTTCATCATATTTCTTTCTTTGCTGCTCTTTTATTCTGGTTCTGATCAGCCACTTGTGAATACTAGATATCTATTCAGAATTTTTCATTTTTGCATTTTTCATGACAGATACGGAATTCTGATACACTTTCTAAAATAGCTGAAGTATAAGAAAATTCTGATAACACTCCCTTTCATTCTCAGCTGCAGTATCTGGGGATATTTTTTAAAGTACAAGTGCAATTGAAAATGAAAATTTTAATGATTTTTTTTAATATTTACAGTGTTATTTAAAATGAGCTTCCATTTTTTGCTAGTTAAAATTGCTGCTATGGTAGGATATAGTTCCACAGAATCAGAGAGATAGCCTTTACTGCAATTTCTAAGTAAAATTTTATTTTTAAAATTTGGATAATGGGCAGAACTGTGCAGCCAAGATAACATTTCGTCTGCAGTCATCAAGGCCAGGAAGAACAGGAAAAGGTGGCTCACCAAGCTAATGTGTCAAAGGGATGCTTACTGATTCAGTTATTCACAGAATCACAGAAAGGTTGGAGATTGGAAGGGACCTCTGGAGGACATTTGGTCAGACATCCTTCCTCAAGCAGGATCACCTAGAACAGATTGCTTAGAACCATGTCTAGACCTGTTGTGTTTCAGCTTGTGCTTATTGCTTCTGGTCCTATGAATGGGATTAACTCAAAAGAGCCTGGCTCCCTCTTCTCTGAACCCTCCCTTCAGGTATTTATGTACATTCATGAGATCGCCTTTGAGCCTTCTCTTCTCCAGGCTGAACAGTCCCAGATATCTCAGCCTCTTCTCATAGGAGAGATGCAATGACCTCTTAACCATCTTAATGGTCTTTTGTGGACTTCTCTCAAGTACGTCCATGTCTCTCTGGTACTGAGGAGCCCAGACCTAGACACAGCACTCGAGATATGGCCTCACCATTGCTGAATAGATGGGAAAGATCGTTTATCTTAACCTGCTTGCATCATTCCTCCCTGTGCAGTGCAGGATACTATTAGTCTTCTTTGCTGCAAGGCCGACTTTGCTAATTCAGTTAGCCATCACTGGCTCATAGTTTACTTGGTGTCCACTGGGATGTTCGGGTCTTTTTTTGCAAAGCTGCTTTCCAGCTGAGTGGCCTCCAGCATATATTGTTACATTGTCATGTTCCTCCCCAGGTGCAGGACTTCACACTCCTTGTTGAACTTTATGAGATTCCTGTTGGCCTATCTCTCCAGCATGTCAAGGTCCCTCTGGATAGCACCATAGCCCTCAGGTATATCAGCTACTCTTCCCAGTTTTGTTTCGTCAGCAAACTGGCTGAGGGCATACCCTGCCCCGTTGTCGAGATCACTAATGAAGGTATTTAACAGAATTGAATCCATGATTGACCCATGGGGTACACTGCTAATTATTGCTGTCCAAACAGACCTTGTGCCATTCGACTGCTATTCCACTGCTATTGATGCTTCTAATGCTATGGGACATCCCACTGCAGCTTTTACTCTGGAGATAAATACAGTCAAGACGCTTTGAAGTCCTGAGACTTAAGTTTAGTTTTTATGAACTCCAAAATATGAGATAGCACAAATGAACTTATATTCCTATATTGTATGCTTTATTTAGATTATAGACCCAAAGCTGCCAATGACAAAATCTTATGAAAGACCATATTTATAATCCTGCAAACTCAAAATGATAAGGATTTTTCTGCCAGGATATATATATAATTAATATCCTACTCCTTTTTGCTCCTAGGTCGATTTATATAAAGTAAACTCTTCAGAGAATGAGAAAATGAATCACAACTTTTCTCTTTTTTTGGGTCCTCAAAATGCCTTTCTAGCCTGACACTTGTCAGAGGAACATACTGAAGGAATCAGAATTTATGCTTTTTTTCTTCCACTTCTGTAAATATTTTCTGACATTGTAGGAAATATAATTACCATATATGCTAAACTATAAATTGCAAAAAAGCGGTTAAAAGTATAAGGACAAAATTTGGCGGATATCATTGTCAGTCATTTCTAAATGAAATACGTTTTGTTAAAAGAAAACCCTATAACTATAATCAACATGGACGAAATCTGGCATGATCTTTCTCGGAAGAAAGGAGATATTCATACTTACAAACATAGAATCAATAATAAAGTTTTTTCTATCCATAGTAAAGAAACATAACATAACCCATATTGCTAAATTGGCCTTTTGATTTTAGTAAGGTTTATGATAAACAGCTTTTAGCCTATGTTGATATGAGAGTTTGTAAAAGTTCAAATTAGACTTGTTATTGTATGGTGATTGTCATCATACAAGAGTCAAAAACCTTCATATGAGATGGTAAACAGCAGAATATACATGCATGCTGGTTGTGCTTTTCATTGTGAAATGCCTAATGCAAAGCTATGTAACAAAGATTTCTAGTCTCATAGATTTTTTCATGTTATTTATTTACCCTGCCCCCATTCCATGCCCGCCTAAAAACTGTACTGAGAATTGATCTTGATAATATAAGCTATTTGAAAAAGTACAAAGTGCATTTCTTGGATGCAGAGCTATATAGAAGGGAAGGCCACAGAGCATCAATCCTTCGAGTTTGGTTTGTTTCTCAGATGTTATTAGGAGCTCAAACGCAAACTGAGTTTGAGAAAATAATATTCAACTATACTTGTCTAGATTTTTCTAACTGTAACATGTAATGACAATCTAGTCCATTTTCCTGCTCAAGAGAAGTGCATTCATAAAATGTGTAACTCGCCTTAGCTTTCTTTTGGAAGATAAATGCCAACAATTTGAAGAGAGGAATAAAAGTGAGATAATAATGGAAATCCAATCTAATATATAAACCTTCCTTTGTCTATAGTTCTGACAGTACATGTAAAACATAGTTACTTTTAATCAAACTTTCAAGCATTTGTCTAGGATTCGTAAACTGGAGTATGATCACTCTGTACAAAGCAGGGATAAAAGACAGGCATTATCAAAAAGCAATTCAGATCACAAGTGGACTGATTCCCAGTAAAAATTGTTACCCTTTTCACCTTACCTAAATAACAGAAGATGATAACATTTCTATCTGAAGTATTTTTCTGAGTCTTGAGTAACCTCTGACCTAGTTCTTTAGAGGCTTTTTGAACAGGATTATTTCATGTCATAACTTTCATTCTGACGAGAAGCAAATACTGAGAACAAGCTTAATTTACGAAACTTGACGTGAATGCATTGGAGTGTGCATTCTAATATGCATTCAAGAAGCATGCTGTAATAGTAAATTCTAATTGTGAAATTTTAATAAATATTTGAATGGTTCTTATTGCAGAATATCCTATTTGCCTTAGTGAAAGTTACTCATGTCCATAATAATTTTATATCTGTTAATTTCAAATGATGGAAAACGTCTTATTATAAGGATACTAAACTAAAAAAACCCCCATAAAATTACAAAGCAAGAAAAGAACATTTCCTCTTTTCAGGTGTTCTGTGTATATAATTTGGAATCTGTGTACTTGTGAGGAAAATATGTACAGTTATCAGTAGAATATTCAAACTATTTTGCAAGAAAAAGTAGAGACTTTTTATTTATTTGGTTGAGCTTTGATGCTTTATAGTGGGGTAAAAAACTTGTAATATAAAATCTGACTTAAATGCAGATTTAAATACTAGAAAATAGATCAGTAACAGTAATTCTGCCTCTCTATGACTTATAAGCCTACTGTAGATATGATCTCACAGATATTACTTGTTCAAGTGAACATGAAAATCAGTTAAATCTTGCCTGATTAAAAACTAAATAATCAGTTTTACAAATTATTTTTTAATACAAAGTAAATCAATTTGAACAACAGAAAGATGAGAGCTGAAAGTTACTGAATAACTATGGGAGTCATGGAGCCTCATGGGCTGTTTTCTTTAAATGTACTAGATGTTTCAGATGGCTCTATTTTGTGTTGTTTTGTTGGTAATGTTATATGCTTTACAAGTATTTTCAGTGTGCATTTTCCAGGTGTACATATTAAGAAATTATACAGATTATATATATTTAGTTTATATATAAAAATAATTTTTTTTATTTAATTTGGGTTTACTTTATTGGCCGAGCTGTATCACCCAAATCAACATTTCTGTTCCTTTCTTCAATAGTCAGGGCTTTACATGCTGTGTTAATTCAGTCGTCCATATAGACAGCTTAACTGCATATCTTACAGAAACAGCTGCTTCATTTGATCTGGTTCAATGCTATGGCATTCAGGTTTTCAGATATGCTACCTGCCAATCATGCTGCATGATTTGGCTAATACCTGTTTACTTTAATAAATTAATTCATTACGTACAAATTTTGTTGCACTTGCAAAGTGTTCTACATCAGCTAACAAATTCTCGTGAAACTTCATTTGGATTAACTTCTTTTCCCTTCTGAGGTTCCCTCTGATTGTGTCAGTTGTGTTCACTACTGTTCTTCTCTGAACTGTCTAGCCATAATATTGTCATTATATGCTTGGTAAACAGAGCCAAGTTCTGCTTGATTGGTAAGCGAAATTATCTTATAAATAGCATATAGAAGTATTTCAGTAGATTTTCTGGCAAAATACTCTCTACAAATATGGTAATCATCAACAACATCAAACCATGAAAAACATCAAAACATAAAAACTTCAAGCCTTTAAGAACACATTTTTAAAAAAAGCAATGTGTGGATTGCAAATTTTTCATAAACCCTTGTTTTATTGTTTTTTCGTAAAAAAAACGTTTTCAACCATTTTATTAATAATCCTCCATCATCCAAGAACCCTATTTTTAATGTGTAAATTGTTAGAAAAGAAACTGTCTTGGATAGGTATATTTTGTCTTTGTTTAAATCACAAAGCATTTAAAAGTAAACATGCATGTCGCGTTAAAAGGGGGTGAGTGAGTCTGATAAGCAGCAAAAGAAAAGCCCTCCCATTGAATCACGAGGCTCAGAGCAGACTCCCTTGCATTTTAAACTCTCTCTCAGAGAGGAGTCTAGGTGTGGCGGGATCAACTCCTAGTCCCAGACTTGGTCAACGGTTTATGTCTAAAGGGTTAAGTGTGTAGCCACTTATCAGATTCAACTTGCCTGTCAGAGCCCTTCCAAGGACTTTCACTGAAACAGTTTTGCAAAGTTGAAACAATAGATAATTTATTCAAGTGACAGGTATTACAGATTCGGGATTGCTGTTGATAAATGCACTGTCTACAAAAGTTCAGCTCAAAGTAATGGTTTAGCACTTTAGTTAACAATGTGTTCCCGGGAATACATCTGACAAAGTCAGAGATGCGACTCTTACCAAAAAGGCATCACTTCTTGGGGGGGGAAAAGAGGTTCAGGCCTGTCGACCCGTCCATCAGGTAAAGTTCTCGCTTGGCTCCTCCTCCCAAAGAGAGTTTTCAAGTGCCAATTTTTATATGTTTGGAAATCTTTTTGTGAGGTGGGACTAAGTCAATTATTGTGTATCAATGTCCTGTCGTCAGAAGCGGGACTCTGCAGTGTGACACGCCTTCAGGCATCTTGGTATGCGCTTCCAGGGGCCATCTGTTCTTTATCTGAAGTAGTCTCTGGCTTCGCAGCCTCCGCTGTGCCCCACAGATCACTTGGTTTACAGTGATGGGCTATTCCCCCTTACTTCTGTCTGATAAGATAAGAGCAAGTTAATTGCTCCATTTGTTAACTCTTCGGCTCTTGATGCCTGAGACGGAGCATGTCTTTCATCTGGCATTGACAAGTCCAGCAAGGCCATAGATTACAATGCATAAATAGCAAAATTTCCAGTAAAAGCATGTGTTCTCATCTACATATTAGGAGACATATAGCCCTGATCTATACTATGCAAGATGTCTCTTATTCTCATTCCTGTGCATTGCAACTTCAGCTAAAGCATCCATTAGAAAAGAGATTTGTTTAGAATTGGTACTGACTTATTAGTATATCTGAAAAGTTGTTGCTTTGTAATTTCCATGTGCTTGAGTACATTTTAATTATTTTCTGGAAGTACTATTTTTTTGTACATGTATATTTCTGACAAAAAAAAAGTAGAGTGATATGTCAAGAATGATTCAGTTCTTCACTGCAAAGGAAGTTGTTGAAGATGTCTCTAGATTTCTGCACTTATGCTGATCTAAGTCCTGAGAACACAGATGTAGTGTGGTTCTGCCTGGCCAATCCTTAATGTCAAAGAACTCAAAAAAAGAGAGTTTACAAGACAGAGAAAAGGCAATAGGCATGCTGCAGATGCTTTTTAACTGCTGACCGAGAGAAACTGATGTGCTGATTGTAAAGCATTGAAACATGACTACAACCTTCTTAAGATTTCTGTTACAAGAAACTTTATTATTTCTTTATTATTGATAATAGGATAGAATGGTTCAGTTAGAAGGGACCTACAACAATCATCTAGTCCAACAAAATATTTTTAGAATAGTATGTAATTCTTTTTTTTTTAGCCTTGGCATGCATAAAAAGTAAAAAAATCCAGATGAAACGGTTAAAATTTATTAAAATTACAAGCAACAGAAAGTAAGGCCTTTTAAACAAAAATTTAAGGAAATAAAAAGCGAAGGGGAAAAATTAAACATCTCGTACTCTTCATATATTCATAATAAAATGCTTCATAACCCTTTCAACAAAGAAAGAGCTTGTTCTCTATTTCAGAATAGTTTGGAATGAGAAAGAGAAAGAGTAAATTTCAAAATTATACTAGGATGGTGTACTGTTTTTTGCTTGGATGAGGTTAGTTTTCTTCCTAGTAGCTTGTATGGTGCTATGTTTTGGATTTGTGACAAAAACAGTCTTAACACAGAGGTGTTTGAGTTGTTGCTGAGCAGTGCTTACACATAATCAAGGTCTTTTCTGCTTCTCATACTGCCACACCAGCAATTAGACTGGAGGTGCACAAGAATTCGGGAGGGGACACAGCCAGAACAGCTGACCCCAAGTTGACCAAAAGGATATCCCATACCATAGGATGTCAGCTCAACAATAAAAGCTGGGGAAAGAAAGGGGGGCAGAGCATTTAGAGCTATGACATTTGTCTTCCCAAGTAACTGTTCTGCTTGATGGAGCCCTGTGTTCCCGGAGATGGCTGAACACCTGCCTACTGATGGGAAGTAGTGAATGAATTGCTTATTTTGCTTTGCTTGTGCATGCAGCTTGTGCTTTACCTATTAAACTGTCTTTATCTCAGCCCACAAGTTTTCTCAATTTTACCTTGCTGATTCTTTCCTTGACCCCACCAGGTGGGAGTGAGTGAGCGGCTGTGTGGGACTTAGCCAGGGTTAACCCATAATAAAATGGTCAGATTCCTTAATGTTTTTCTTTTAAATGTAGTTGACACTAAAAGCATTTATCTGAGATCAGGTGACTGAAACCGAGAATAGTGTATGGCAGGAGTATGAACGGACCATAGATAACTTACTACGTATCGGCTCAGAATTCATTTCTACAGCTTTCATTTTCTAACACCTTTAGTTATTACCAGTGGAACAAGTCTCTTTCTCCTTATATAACAATAAATACATGACAAGGTGTAAAAAAATGAGTGCTAAAAATATCTACTTTTTTAAGTATGTCACCACAGCCACAACCCTTTATGTCATTGATTTTCAATTTTCTCTGTTTGAGCTGTTCCTTTTAATGTGAGTATTCAGCGCAAGTACAAAGACACATCACTTCCATATTAAGGGATATGTCGACCAAGTCGACATAAATAGTCTGTTTAATGAGAAAAGTTATGAGCACTCCATGTCAGACTGGTCAGACAACAACTCTAATTCTGTAAGTTGATCTTCATGATCCGGTTCAAACAGAACTCTGTCTGTGTGTGGTTATGTGAAGAATGAGTATTATTTTAACAGAAAGGAAGGAAGGAAGAGAGAAAGAGAGGAACAGAGAAAGAGAGCAAGAGAGAAAGAAAAGAATTTCGCTTTTATTCAAGACACCAAAATACACGCAAGCTGTTAGAGTTGAAATCTTCTGAAAGAGTGCATCATCTGATAACACATTTCCACATATTTGACCACATATTTTTCCACCGGCCATGGAAAGACTGGACAGTAGCACTCAGGAAAAAAGAAAAAAAAACAAAAAGAGAAGAGAAGTTGCATGAGTACTACATTAAGGGTGAGGTACATGCATCAATATTATACATCTGATGCCTGAAGCTTAAAGAGAATGTCATGTAACTAAAAAATGAAGAATACTAAAAAGTCACGTGTGGGAAAAATTCTGCTGACGTCTGACAAAAGAATGGTCTAAATGGACTTAATGGATAGACCTAAACCCTGTTAAAATGGCATTTTATGGCAATTATATTGTCATGGAAGAAAAAAATAATTACAGTATTATACGAATGATTGGGAAAGATGGGCTTCTCTGTACCGTGCTCTGTTGTACAGTTAGGTGTCTTCACTGTGTGCTCTACATTCTTCAGTTAAATTAAATCCTAGAGTAAATGGTACTTAACCTTCCCAACAATAAGCTCAAAGATTTCTCCGAATAAATTTAAATCTTTTGGTTGATAAAAGAGAAAATCTGAAGTTAAACCCTGTCAGTTTAGGAAACAGTTATGGTTTCCCAAGGATCTTTGTCAGTCAGTATTTGAATCCCATAAATCCATTGAGCATCAGTAACGATCCAGATAAAAGTTCTGGCATCCTCTTATTTTTCCCTTCCATTTTCCCATGTATTTTCACTTGATACTGAGTAAAGCTGATCAAACTGTTCATGTAATAAAGTATATATGTATCTTTTGCAACTCTAAGAAGCCCCTGCAAAACACTTCATGTCTTCAGTTCAAAATGATTGTGTTACAAAACACAAATGTTATTACTGACTCTTATATTCTGTTCCAAGCAATGTCATGGGTCCATGTATGTCTAATCGTCACAACCAATGACTGCAATATCAGAAAATTTTATGCCATTCTTAATTGGGAATGATAGAAATACGTACCATAAATACATTGCAGAGTTGATATGCTAGGTGTATGAAAGAGAACTTCATTACATCCCTAATTAGAAGAGATTTATAAGTACTTCTGATTATGTGAGACATAAATGGGTTTTGTAGTAATAATTTTGCAGGGTCAAAACAAATGAGGACTGTGAAGATTTTAGGTACCATTTTGCAATGTAGTTATTGAAAATGAGATTCTCAGACTTCCGTATAACTTGTCATTAAACACAAATGCAGTTGGTGTTTTTACTTCTGAATCTCCTTTGCATCTGTGGCCTGTATGTATGCAAATAACTGAACTAATTTCAGATAAGAGGACTCTGTTCAAGTGCAAAATCTCCACTAGCCTACTTTCAGTGAAAAAGAACTTTTTACGAGTGTATTTGCTTAGACAATTGCTCTTTCATTAAAACAGTTTGAATTCAAAGACTATGAATTCTATTTACCAGATGGAAGAAGTATTGCTTTTAAATAATTGCAGTAAGAGAGCACTTTGTCCTAGACAAAATTTTGCCATAACACATTTAATAGTGGTTCGTTTTTGAAGACAATCAGGCTGTCAGAAAAAGTAGCTTAATTTACTCTTATCATGTTCAGTTACTGACAATATTATGGCAAAAAGAATGTCTGTATGAAGAGGATATCTGAATTAATAACTTGTAGTGTATTATTAAACTAAAGGCAAAGTTAGGTTTGACTTTCATCATGGTATGCAATGGGAAAGCACAAAGTGTCTTCCGACATCGTTGGAACATCATACATATTTTTTAATTCACAAAAAGTATCCAAGGATCAGAAGAGTCTGCAGGAGGAGCCACATTTTTTCTGCTTCCTTAAGAATTATCTATTTATTCAACTATTAGATAATTTATCTAATTATTAACTACTACTGGATAATTTACTCAATTACCTATTTACTCTCATATCAACTGCTTATAGCCTAGACTAACAAAACCATGTAAGGGAGTAAATCTCCTATCATGATAGAATATAGCAATGTTCATAATACGCATAGCAGAGCTAGAAAATATTTTGTCTCCATTGTAGGGAAGCTAGAAGACAGTGTAGTCACAACCTAATAGCTAATAGACTGACCAGCTTAAGATAGTTCTTAATACAGAGGTATGTATAGAGGTCACTGTTAACTTAATAAACTTCAATGAATAATAATATTTTAATGTATTTTAATGTATCAAAAATATATTTATATTTTTTATATATTTATTGTGTATTTATGTGTGTATTATTACGTACTTACTTGAACGTAAATTGTACATTTAGAATAGAAAAATTTTATTTTTTTCCTGGGGAAAAAAAAAAGTCTATGTTTTCAAAACTGCCTTCTAAGTAATTGTCTGTTCTATTCTGAAAGTGCATAAGTGACCAGCACACTTTAGCTATCTCTTTTTGGGACCTTTTCTGAACAAACTATGATGTATTATCGATTTGAAAAATTACATTCTGGTAAAGCCTTTATCTTCTTCTTCTTCTTCCTTCCATATCTTTTTCTATTCAATTGATATAAAATTTTTGAAACTTTCAGTTTGAGCTTTCTGTTTTATTACCACCACTGCTATACTAACCATTTTAGAGATAGTTTAGCTGAAAATGCAAAAATCTTTTAAACAGATATCATAGAATCATAGAATCATAGGTTGGAAAAGAACTCTAAGATCATGAAGTCCTACCATCCACCCAACACCACCATTCCTAGTAAACCATATTCCGAAGTGCCACATCTACAAGTTTTTTAAACACCTCCAGAGATGGGGAATCCACCACGTCCCCGGGCAGTCTGTTCCAATGCCTGACCACTCGTTCTGTAAAGACATTTTTCCTAATATCTAATCTAAACCTCCCCTGGTGCAACTTGGGGCTATTGCCTCTCATCCTATCACTAGTTACTTGGGAGAAGAGACCAGCACCTGCCTCACTACAACCTCCTTTCAGCCTCCTCTTCTCCAGACTAAACTGCCCAAGTTCCCGCAGACGGTCCTCATAAGACTTGTTCTCCAAACCCTTCACCATCCTTGTTGACCTTCCCTGGACACACTCCAGCAACGCAATGTCCTTCTTGTAGTGAGGGGCCCAAAACTGAATACAGTACTTGAGGTGCAGACTCACAACTGCAGAGTACAGGATCATGAACACCTCCCTACTCCTGCTGGTCACACTATTCCTGATATAAGCCAGGATGCCATTGGTCTTCTTGGCCACCTGGGGACACTGCTGGCCTGTGTTCAGACAGCTGTCAATCAACACCCCAAGATCTTTTTCCGCCAGGTAGCTTTCCAGCCACTCCTCTCCAAGCCTGTAGTGTTGCATGGGGTTGTTGTGACCAAACTGCAGGACCCAGCATTTGGCATTGTTGAACCTCATACAGTTGGCCTCGGCCCATCAATCCAACCTATCCAGATCCCTCTGCAGAGCCTTCTTACCCTCAAACATATCGATACTCCCGCCCAACTTGGTGTCACCTGCAAACTTACTGAGGGAGCACTCAATCCCTTCATCCAGATCATTGATAAAGGTGTTAAGCAAGACCAGACAGAAAACTGAGCCCTGGGAGCACTACTCATGACTGGCCGCCAGCTGGATTTAACTCCATTCACCACCGCTCTCTGCACTCTGCCATTCAGCCAGTTCTTTATCCAGCAGAGAGTACACCCATCATTGCCCATCATTTTAATATTGCAAGAACAATTATTTCATCATCTTTATATTGTAAGAATTTTAATTTGCATTTTAAGTTGAATGAATGATAAATTCTAGTTTCAGTTCAACAATGTATCATCTTTTAGAAATGATGTTAGACCATGAGTTAAAAACCAAGAAATTACCAACTGAGTTGAAGCCTATGACCCTTGGTTATAAGAACTGATAAACTCATGCTGTGGTCTTTGCAAACCTTTATGATGCGAAGCCTTCCTTCCTGCATAATTTTAAATATAAATGTCCCTCAAAAATACACTTCCAGAGCTCTCCTGAAAGTGAATTTTATCTTAAATTCTTTCCCCTTTCTCTCAGCCTTTAGAAATGATTGGTCTTCGAATAATAAAACATTACCTGTCTTTAACTCTTCACTTCAACAAACTGGAATACACTAGAAGTTTATATCTGTACACACTGCTTAGGTTACTATATATATGTCAACAAGAGACTGTCAAAAGTGCTATTTTAAGAAATAACTATTTCAGCTTTTTTTTTCCTTTTTATTTTCACTCCGTCTTTTTGTTTGCCCAGGAAGACAGAATTACTTCAGATGTCTTTTAAGGAAGAGAAGTACATGCTTTATATATTTCCAGTCTCTTGCCTTCTGAAATAGAAAACAAGAAAGTATTGGCTATTATTCTGTGAAGCATCAGCACAAAGTATATGCACCCAAAGGCATTAAATATCTTTCTTAACATTTGAAAGGGATGCACTTTTTTCTAAAACTGAAGTTATTTTATATCTGAACACACTAATTTGCAACTGGCTATAATTTAAATGTTATCTTCTATAAGTTTTACAATACATCAGTGCAAAAGAAGAGCATTTATGCACAAAATAAAATTACTTTTTTTTGCAGTCTGAAAATTGGCAGGCTTTGTCCGTAGAGGAAGCCTGCAGCACAGGTAAAATAGGCTTTCATTATGTAATAAAGTATATTGCAATGTTTCGGTTACTTTTTTATTCCCAGGTCCTCACACAAAAATAAAATAACAAATTTGTCTCATTTTGGAGTTTGTCATTTTGTTTTATAGGGTCAGCTATTCATTCAGAGGGTTTCACCTGCAACTACTTGAAATAAATCCCTTTTCACTGGTCTTGTCACTCTATTTTAACCTTCTATCCTGATGTAGACAGTACAAAATGAATGAATCATATAATCCAGGTATAAGAAATTCTGTTGTAAAACACTGGGATATTACTTACAGAACTGCCTTTCGCCTAAAATAAAATCTTACTGGCTGACTATAATTTGTCATTTCAGCAATCTGTGCAGTTGACATGGAAATTAGAACACCAGAATTTTTTTAATATAACATTTTTGAAAAGAAACTGTCCTCATTGTTGGACGTTATCTTCAAACTTATTTCAGACACATAGTATCTGGAAAATACATTTTTTCCTCCTTTTATTCTTTACCTGGAAAGCTAAATGCAATGATGTGAAATGACCCAGGAACAGCTAATTGCCTACCAGTCAAAATACATTCTGATTGCAGTGTTTCAAGTTCAGAAAAACAAAAGTTATAAAAACAAAAAAATCCCTGACTGTGTTTTAGTAGAAGAAATGATGATATTAAAACCAAAAAGTTACAAAAGGATGACAACTTCTCAACATGAATAATGTGTTAGTGAAAATATTCCAAATCTTTCCCGTGCTTCTATGGCAAACGTAGATCAACAGACAAACAGCTGATTGGTTGGTTGGTTATGGTTTTTTTTAAGTCTAAAGAGCTTGAATGAGGTTGGCTCTTCGATGACAGTGTTGCCTGTGCTACATATTCAGAGAAAAATGGGCAGGATGCGTAAAAACCACTCACATCTCACTATGTGCATGAATCCCTGCACTAACGTACAATTAATATGTATGAGAATATGGACTTACCTTGGTTGTGATTTCAGACTGTCAAAGAACCTGACAAACCAAGGTTGTGATATGACCATAGGAAGACAAAAGGAAAATCCAGAGATATACTTTACGGCCTGATAATGACTGAAGTAACAAAGTGACACCAGGAAATCCGAACAAATGAAACTGTAGGATAGGTCAACGATGACTAACTTCAACAATACAAAATAAATTAGATCTGACTGACCTTAGTTTGGGTATTAATATGTTTTGGAATGTGTCAAGGAGATATTACTGATTAGGTAAATGGCCAGCACAGCTAAATTCACGTCTTCACAGAAAAATGGATGCAAAACTGCAAAGTTTGTCATTTTCTTCTTCTTTTCTTCTTGTTTTTTTTTTAAATCACTTATTCCCAGAGCTGTCAAACAGAATCAGTAGAAAAAATTGCTAGCCAATGGTGACTCTGGCCAGAAGGGAAATATCACAGTTTGAGAAGAGGGACAGTCCAGGTTAATTGCTACAAAAGTTAAGGAAGCTGGTACTAGGTGAGAGGGAGCTGGTTTTATAAAGTTACTGTTTCATCCCACAATTTTTTTCTGAGTTTTTTGATTAAAAACACAAAGACTATAAAATATAAAACTACATTAGAAATTTTAAGAATAAATACACTGGAAATTTTGAGTTCATCCTTTTTTTTTTTTTACGTAATGAATTGTACTTATTCGGATACTTATTTTCTGGTTTAATATAATTTTATGTAAAAAATAAAACGCATCAAAAATATCTTTGATATAAATACAGTCTTATATTCTTAATACATTAATTATTAATAAGTTTTTCTACCTAAAAACATTCCTGCCCCCACCCTGTTCTTGATCTACCAGAGAATGAAAATTTAAAATAATTTGCCAATGGCAGTAATGAAAAAATACCACATTATTGCACTGTAATTGATATACCACATTCACTCAATTACACTTACTCACAGGAAGAAAACAGAAGATGCTCTTTCCCTTTTCATTTTTATATGAATTTCTTCTGAAAATTAAAGCGATAATCTAAGTAAGATGCAAACTTGATCAAACCCTTCACTCTTTCCCTTCCTTTATTGTAGATTTCCTTCAGCTATGAAACCATGAAAGCAAGATTAGCATTTCCCTTGTGTTTTAGAACCTACCAGGTTTTTTTTAGAAGCAATAATTTATACAAATCGATCAAGAATTTCAAGGAAAGTACAAAGTATTGTCAGCTTTTTATTCTCATTGATACTGTTACTATGCTTTTCATTGCTTATGCTCCACTGGAAGTGAAAAGTGTCATTTGGCCAACTGAGAACTGTCATCCTACTAGTTTTTCAGAGACTGCAAAGGTGAGGTGCATTCTGTCTATCTCTCAAAATTCCCCTTTGGGACTTCAGTAGCCAAAGAAACTGAACAATATGAAATGCAGCAAATTCTGTTCTTGGGATGGAGGATGTTGTTTAATGTTCAACAGCATTATATCCCTGACAACGAGGTCTGGAAATTTCTTGGTTTATTATTGCTTTTATAGAGATTAAATAATCTATAGCTTACAATTCCATTTGATTAATTTTGTCTATAGTCTCCTGGGACAATTCATGAATCATTTAGCAATCCTGTTAAAGAAATGTTTCAGGTTGCTGTCATTTTAATAATGACTATTAAGTACAAGCAGATTTTTAACATTTTTCACCAGCTCTCATAGTGTAGAGTCTTACTGGAAATTCTCTGAAATATCTTAGTGGTGAGAAATGAGTAAGATATAGAAATAGATGTCTGAGATTTAGAACAAGGAAATAAAAAATATTCAGCCCCAACAAAAAACATATCACTTATTCACATGCTTAAAAATGGAGTCTCATACCCAGATGACACTGATGATGTACGTACATAAACTTTTTTAAAATTCCATAAGAAGTTTTCTGTATCTTAAATGCTGGAATAATTTAAAATCATACCTAAAAACCTAGCTTAATATTTAATTTTTTTTTTTTTTGTAATTTTTTTCCTTATTTTTTTTCCACGGCTATCTGGACTTTGTCAACTTTTACCTCCTAAAATTCATTTGACTTAAGTTAGTTTTCTTGGCTCCCATTACTGTCAATGAATAGAGAATGGAAGAAAAGAACTCAGCATAGGGTAGTCATCACCTCAGATAATTGCCTTACACAGTTGTTAGGGTCTATGAATCTGAATCACCTGAAACCAAATCAAAACTGGAGGGACAGTCTTTCTGTCGCAGACAGAGTTCTTACAGTTCTTTGAATAGTATTAAGTAAAATATCCACAGCAAACCATGTATATTAACACCATTAAACATGATCTTGGTAGGCGAGTTGTATTATAAATGTTTTTTTCATGATAGAATTGTTGTAAAGTGTTAAGATTTTGAGGAATTGTATATAGTTTTCTTATTTTTTATGGATGTTGTAACTGAAAGCCTTTTGAATATATGGTAAAGCCTTTAGACTAGGACAATTAGTATAATAGTGATGCAAATGAGACTGCAAAACTACCATTTTGAGACGAAGTCACCAATCCGATATGAGGCAGAAGGGAGGCCTGCTGTCGCCATCTGCCTTTAGAAACCATCATGGTAGATGGGACAAGAAACAATGAACTTAAATTCCAAGAAGAATGATTCAGGCGGGGCATCTTATTATGAAAATAGTGAAATACTGTAGTGTACAGCAGAGACTGTATTGTACTAGAGACCAAGTAAAATCAACATTACCAAAGATTTTTAAGAAGAGCAAAAGCAGCTCAAAGCTAGACCAAACAGATTAGACTGCTCACAGCCATGTCCAGTGAAGTTCCTTGGCATGACTGTCCATCTTTGCAGCAGGGCACACTACCAACTCATTGTTCACATGTTCGTCATGTCTGCTAGGACTCATAGACCCATTTCTTCAAAGCTGCTTTCTAGCCAGTTGATGCCCAACCTGTGCTGTTGTGTGGGATTATTCCATGCTATTTGAAGGACTTTTCATTTACAATTGTTGAACATCATGGAACAGGTTGCCCAGAGAGGTTGTGGAGTCTCCTTCTCTGGAGATATTCAAGACCCGCCTGGACAAGTTCCTCTGCAGCCTGCTGTAGGTGACCCTGCTTCAGCAGTGGGGTTGGACTAGATGACCCACAGAGGTCCCTTCCAACCCCTACCATTCTGTGATTCTGTGATTCTGTGATTATGATGAGGTTCCTCTTGACTCATTTCTGCAGCTGGTCCGGTTCCTCTGAAGCAGCCCAGTCCTCCAGCATTTTAACTGTCCCCGGAATTTGTTTTCATCTGTAAACTTTCTGAAAACATACTCTGTCTCATGATTCAGGTCATTGATAAAGAAAGAAAATCTTGCCCTAGTGCTTGCCTTGTTTAGATCACTGACAGGTGCCACAAGTAGCTGGCTATCAGTGTCACTTTGTCTCAACAGGTCACAGATGTTTAAGACTGTTCATTGAGGCAATTTTCCACTTGCTTTATCAGGCATTTATCCAGTCTATAGCTCAACAGTTTGTGTATAAGGATATTATGAGACACCACATCGAAAGAGTGGCTAAAATCAAGGAATACGACTTTCACTGCTTCACTTTTATCCCCATAGCCAGTCACTTTATCACAGAGGATGATCAGGTTAGTCAAGCAATCAGGTTAGTAAATCCCTGACGGCTCTTGCCAGTTACTTTTAAATTCTTCATGTGCTTAGAAATCATTTCCAAAAGGACTGGCTCCTTAACCTTGGGCAAGGCTAACTGGTCTCTAGTTCCCAAAATTCTCCTCTTTGCCCTTCTGGAAAATGGGTGTGATGCTTGCTTTCTCCAAGTCACCGGGGACTTCCTCCAAGCATGACAAACTTTCAAAGATGGTAGGTGGAAGCTGTGCAAAGATATGGACCAGTTTCTTCAGCAGCGCGGATGGAATGGCATGGATGCATACCACCTTGGATCTGTGTATTGCTTAAGTGCTCCTGGCTGGATCTTCCTCTGCTGTGAATAATACTTCACTCCCATTAACTCTGCTAGTAGGCTTAGAGACTTAAGAAGTCAGAGAAGAACCTTAGAGGTGAAAACTGAGACAAAAGAAGGCAATTTACTATCTTGTCCTTTTAAATGTCTTTGGCCAATAGGCCATCTGAGCAACAGGCCCATATTTTCCTTAACCTTCCTTATGCTTCTAATTTACTCACAGAAGCCCATTTTGCTGTCCTTCATATATCTCATCATCCAAACTTTGATTTTTCTAGCTCAAACTCCAAGTTTTGGGGTAATGTCTCTACACTCATCACAGAATGCCTGTCTCTGCTTCCATCTTCTCTGTACTTCCTTTTTGCATTTGAGATCACTTAGGGGTTTCCTGGTTATCCATGCTTCTTTCTGCCATATCTTCCTGACTGCGTCCACGTTGTGGACCACTCTTGTCCTTTGAGGAGGTTTGCCATTAAAGAATAAGACGGTTGTCCTGAGCCTCTCTGCCCTCCATGCTGGATCTTGGAACAAGCCAAGGTCTTACCTCCTGAAGTCCAGGGCTGTGGTTCTAGTATTTTTCTTTTTCACTTCTTTCAGAATTTAAGTCCATAGTCAAACAGATATTGCAACCAAGGTTGGAATTCACCATCATTAGTTCTTCCTTGTCTGTGAGCAACAAGTCCAGCATAACACATTCTCTATTTCAGTCTTTGACCCCTGACATCTTGTGGATCTTAGAATGCGAGGACTTTAGTATAAGTCCTATGAACTCAGGAATTTCACCACCCTAATACAGTGATCTTGTGCTGGAGATCCATCATGAGAACGGGTTAGATAATGTTTTCAAGTGTACTCCATCCCCATTTCTATGAAAAGGGAGTGAAAAATAGATCAAATGGAGGGAGGTGGAAGACAGTCATACAGGGTTTTTGGATAGTAGGGCAAGTCTCAATCAAGCCTCCATGAATTATCCAGTCATTTGTCTTTCATGGCCACCTTGAAACTGTGTTGAATCATAGAATCACAGAATCATAGAATCATAGAATCATAGGCTGGAAAAGACCTCTAAGATCATCAACTCCAACCATCCACCCAACACCACCATGCCTATTAAACCATATCCCGAAGTGCCACATCTATACGTTTTTTAAACATCTCCAGGGATGGTGACTCAGCCACCTCCCTGGGCAGCCTATTCCAATGTTTGGCCACTTCTTCAGTAAAGAAATTTTTCCTAATATCTAATCTAAACCTCCTCTGATGCAACTTGAGGCCATTTCCTCTCATCCTATCACTAGTTACTTGGTAGAAGACACCAACACCTGCCTCACTAACTTTTTATTAAGGTTGCATTTACTCTCTAAGAGAGGAAATAACCTAACATCTTAAAGTTTCATCAAAAAAAATGTACATGCAACATTCACAAAACATGTACTTCTGTCATCGTGTTGAGAATGGAGCTGACATAATTGTGTTTAAATTGTTTAATAGTAAATTCGTTGGAATAGGTCCTAGCAGCAACAGCTTCCCAGAATGAAGCAGAAGACTGCTGCAAAAAGTATCCTTATGTGTTATGTTTTGATTGAAGTTATGTGGAGAACCTTGTACATGCAAGAAATAGAGAATCAACTTTTGGAATCACTACTTGTAATATCATTCATTTAATATATTAGAATATATAACATTCCACAAACCTACTGTTTTCTTTGTTGCATCCTGTTGATTAATCCATCATTCCATAGGTTTAAATGGTTAATGAATCTATACAAATGCAATGCATTTTTTAGTTGATTAGTTTTATTGTTTTGTTTTGTTTTCAGAGAAACACTGCAAAAATGGGTTCACAAATAGAATGGTCTATGAATTTGTCTTTTAAATTCACTACTACAAAAACCCATATTACTACAATGTCATTAATACTGTATCTATTGCCACATACAAAGTCTGTGGTATGGGCAAAAGGGGTATATGGAATTAAGGACTTAAGCTTAGATAGTTAAGTGTTTAATGATCTAGTTTTAATAATCTAATAACCTACACCTGTAGTCAGATAAGACAGAAAAGATCATTAATTATACCTTTAAAATCTTTATGTAAGAAGAGTGACTAACAGCAACTCCTCTTCTCTGGCGTCTGGTGTCCCTGGGCAGCCCCCACCAATGGTGCCAGTCTCCCTCAGCCTGGGGCAGTGGGTCTCACTGAAAGGATCAGTGTCCCACGGTGCCCACCAGGAGGAATGGGGGGCCCATGGTAGATGTGGCCCATACGTCATTTCTGTGAAGCCTGAGCAGATGTGTTGAATATCACAGGACATGTCACATGGTATTAAATGTCTATCTATGGAACCTACAGCAGGCCCTTAGTGGTCATCCAGCAGAACAGGTCTCTATAGTTCATTTACAATCCTGAATATGTCTCTATTAACTTTAATGAGAGCTCAGACACAAAGTTCACATAGCAACATCTGTACTGTGGCTAGCAGCTGAATGCCATGCTTTAATTCAGGGAGAGCAAAACTGTTCCCTAGGTGTTACTTAGAAAGCACAATATATTAAAGTCAAAAGAAAAAGAAGACACTTTGGAGGTTTAACAAAGGTACAGCTTTTCTCTCAAACAACTGTGTGTCCAAAAAGGATATGCATTATTTCTTGTCATAATAGTGAAAACACTCATTTTTGGTAACAGTGTTGCAGAAAGGAGCTTTATACTTTGCATTGTTGTTTCAAATGTCACCTGTATATTTTAAAGGATGATTATGTATTTATATCATCACGTTACACAGCCTTACCACTACAGCATTTAGGAGTTTAAAGAGTAAGGAAACTAATCTTAACTGTAAGGAAATTTATATTTCATAACAAATTTGTCCCGCAGATTTACTTTAGTACTTTTCTTCGGTATCTTGAATTCAACACCAAAACAATGCATGTTAATAACCACTTTTAAATCTAAAATCTAGGCTCACAATTTCAGCAGTAAACAAACAAAAAATTTTGTAACATAATATTTGGTTTCTTTAGTTCAGGTGGACTGTTATCTTTCATTAGGAAAACTCTGTTAAATTATTAATTTATTAATATGACTACTTACTTCTTCAAAGAGCAGGTACAATTAGAATCGTAAATACAAGGTTAAAACTAAAATTTAGTCATAGGCATATTATTATATGTATTAGCTTGTGATAAGATGTGATGAAGTAATAATCCTGAATCGTCCTTTATAATTTTGCCTCAGCTTAAATCATAGAATCATAGAATCATAGAATACTTTGGGTTGGAAGGGACCTTTAGAAGTCATCTAGACCAAGCCCTCTGCACTAAGCAGAGGCATCTTCGACTAGATCTGGTTGCTCAGGGCGCAATCCATTCTGGCCTTCAATGTTTCTAGGGATGGGCCCTTCACCACCTCTCCGTGTAACCCATTCCAGAGTTTTACCACCCTCACCATAAAAAATTTTGTCCTTATATCCAGTCTAAATCTAGCCTCCCCTAGTTTAAATCCACTACTCTTTGTCCTGTCACAACAGGCCTTGCTAAAAAGATTCTCGTCATCTTTCATATAGGCGTCCTTTAAGTATTGAAATGTCGCAGTAAGGTCTCCCCGGAACCTTCTCTTCTGCAGACTGAACAAGCTCAACTCTCTCTGCCTGTCCTCACAGGAGAGGTGTTTCAGCCCTCTCATCATTTTTGTGGCCCTCTTCTGGATCTTCTCCAACAAGTCCATGTCTTTCCTGTACTGAGGACTCCAGAGCTGGACACAGTACTCCAGGTGGTGTCTCAACAGAGCAGAGTAGAGCGACAGAATGGCCTCTCTCTGCCCGCTGTCCACACTTCTTTTGATGTAGCCCAGGATATATATTTTGATGGTCCCAGTACAGACCTGTGAGGGACACCACTTGTCATTGATTTCCATTTGGACATTGAGCCATTGACCACTACCGTCTGACTGTGACCATCCAACCAATTCCTTATCTACTGAGCAGCCCACCCACCAAATCCATACCGCCCCAATTTAGAGAGAAGAATTATATCTAAAACATTTCATACTATTTTTTAAACATATTTTTTGAAATATAGGTGTCAGCTATTATTATTCACCAAACACTGTGTTCTGATACTTTTTCTGGACAGATAAACTGCTTTCCACTTAATATTTATATTAAATACCCACTACAATATGTAGGACTGTTGACTATTCCTGTCCATAGCAGAAATAAGTAGCCCCATCTTCAATGGAAATAATCAGTTTCTATTTTTATTAATAGCTATGTTAGTCCAGAGTTCATCAAGTAAATTCAACTGAAAGTAGGTTTTGACTTTATGGGACACACGATTTATAAACTATGAAGATCTTTAGAAGCAGAAGTTTTTAAAAAACTTTCGGCCATTTTCAGAACTGGCAGTCACTATAGCTAGTTCAGTGTCGATGTGAGGGATCTTGTCAGGAGCATTCACGGCTCCAGAGTAAGATGTCTGTTCTTCCAGGGGAGCCCATTAAAAGATCAAAGATCTTCGTCAGGCAAATAAAGAATTGATTAGGAAACATTGTGCACAAGGACAGTCTAAACTCCTGCCTTTTCTGACATTAAGCGATATGAATTAGGTGGTTATGTTTGAAATTCACTTCTTGTCCTGCATCATTGTCTAATTCGGTAAGGTATATCTGGATTTTTAGAATCTTAGAATCACAGAATCACAGAATGGCTTAGGCTTGTTCTGGGTTCAGCCAGGACAGGGTTAATTTTCACCAGAAGCCAGGAGGGGACACAGTCGGACAGGCTGACCCAAACTGGCCAAACAAAGCAGGGTATTCGATACCATGTGCCATCATGCTGTGTTCCAGAGGGGGAGAGATGGCCGGGGGGAAGTTAGTCATGGCTCAAGAGCACTTTGGTCATTGGACAGTGAGAGTTGCTCTGTGCATTTCGCTGTTTGTTTTTGAATATTCTCCTTCTTGGTATTGTTATTGTTACTGTTTGCTTCAGTTGCTGTTCTGTTAAACTGCTCTTATCCCGATCCATGAGTTTTTGTCTTTTTCTTTCCATTCTCCTCCCCACCTCAGTCGGGGAAGGGGCAGTAGAGCGACCGCGTGGTCCATTGTTGCCGACCACGGGCCTAAACTATAACAGGCTGGAAGGGATCTTTAAAGACCATGTAGTCCAACCCCCCTGCTTTGGGCGGGGATATCTTTCAATAGATCAGGTTGTTCAAAGCCCTATCCAGCCTGACCTTGGATACTTCCAATAACTGGGCAGTCATAACATCTCTGGGCAACCTGTTCCAGTGTCTCACCATCCTCATTGTAAAAAATTTCGAGTTTTTTGGCAGCTGTTCTGCAAAGTAAATCTATCTTTTTAAATTTAATTTAGTGGAGGGAAGGGACAGACACCCATATGAGTCACTTTCCAGACCGGGATCTTGAGGCTGCCCTTCCTTTGGAAGCTCACATACTGTAAAGACTCACAGCAATGAAGGAATCTTGCAATCTGAGGACAGTTCAGCTGTTGATTAGGAACCTTAGCAAGGTAAGAAGGAGGTCCTGAATTATAGTTCTACAGTCTACTTTATTTATCCACAGTCCATTGTCCACTGAACAATCAAAACCAGGTATTATGGGTCTGAAGGTTAGAAAAGAGGTCAGCTAATACTGTTTTGATATTTGGAAGCAATTTCACTTCAATGAAAGCCTCTTAATTCCTCAAACAGTTTTGACAATTTGTCTTTGAGAAAAAAGACGTGTATAAGGAACAAGAAATGGAAAAGAAAGGGAAAGGATATTGCAATGAAAGCATTTAAATTTGATTTCAGTTTTATCTAGGTTCTGCCTGAGGAAGATAAAAAGTATTTTGGAGACTTTCTACCTTAGAGTGTTCAACTTCATTCTTTGACAAAACTTTCAGTAGAGCTAAAACAGTCTGTTAGCTTTTCGGATATGTGATGGTCAAAACATAGGATATGATTGTAACATCTCTTTAAGAGCTTGGCATCACATCCATGATTTTTACTGTGTTCTGACAGTGTCTGTCAATATTCGCAATTATTCTTGTATGATAGACCTAATAACATCTGTGTCTAAAGCTCTGTATTATTTTTTGCCTTTTCTTGGATTTTCAAATATGTTAACATTTATGAATTTAAATTTGCATCTTTTTATACTACCACATTATCACCACTAATTACCACACATTTTTTGTTTCTCAACTACATTTCATTACTGTTAGAACAGGTGCTTTATTTTCTGTGAAGCCCTTATATTTTTCTTTAAAAATTAATCCCTTCTTNTTTTTTTTTAATTATTTCATTAGAACACTGTTTATTTTTCTTCAAGTTGAAATGAATTTTAGTTGGGAGAGTTAATAATAACTCTTTATTCTTGGGTTTGTGTTTTTAAAATTACTTTGTTAGCTTTAATGTGAGACTTCAATTTGACAATGGAAATGTGGTCGTATGTAGCCACTAGTACAAAAGCATGTCACCAGCACGCTGCACACATTTGTTGGATATAGAAATTATTAAAAGACTGTTTTTAAACATTCATGTTATTCTTTTTTTTATTATTTCTTTATCAGTATTCTATCATTAGGTTGGTCAGTGTGTAAAATTTTTGTCTCACTATTTTACCTGCTGTAGTAATGCACATAGTTTTCTGAAGTACCATTGTCATTTCCAGTCTTATGTTGAAATTACCTATAATCACAATATTATGAGAAACTTAGCATATCCAGCAGTAAATGATAAAAATTATACTTTTTGTTTAAAGTATCATAGAATTTTATCACCTGTTCTCATTTCTAGTCAGTACTGTTTCATTCACTACTAGGGGTTCTTGTACCAACTTCCTATCTATTTCCTGATTCTAAAAAAAGTGAAGGTCTTCTTTTCTGGAATATAAATGTGCACATGTATTTACCTACCTGCACTCAGTCCAAGAATATTGAGAAAATCGCCATTCAGATGTAAGATTATTGAAGCCATTTAAATAACTTTAGTGTAGCACTTAAAGATTTTCATGAGCTTCTTTCACTTTCTGTTCTTTCTGGTTTGTTTTCAGTAATATATCATTTAAAAACAAATAAATTCTTCATCTGCTCTCACGACTGAAATACATGGTGCCTATTTAAAAATGTTATCAGTGTATCCCAGATCTCTGGAAAAACATATATTTTTAATTGAAAGCATATACTCTTTCCATAAAAACCTTTGCTGTATTTGCTAGCTTTTAGATAACAGTTTTAATGTATACAGTAATAACATCAAAGAGAGATGTTTTTTTTCTAGTTATACAGTGATAGTACCTGTGCGCCACTGTATGGAGGTAGATGCATACAGATTGACTCTTGAGCCAGGACTGGAAAATCGGAGTGCCTCTTACAGATCTGTGGTTCTGAAAGATTTTTTTTCGTAAATCTAGTAAAGACAAGGAAGTTCAGTAATTGTTGTAAATTCCTTTGCAGGATGATAAAGTATCTGTCACCTGTTCAAGTGGACTGAGATACTAGAGTAACAGCCTGTGGAGAGGTTTTTTCCTGTCATGTTGTTTTCTCCAAAGCCTTATATACCTCTGCTAAGAGGGAAAGTTTGGCATCAAGGCCAACAGATCAGACAGGGTATCAGGTACAGAGCAGGTGGTTCCTCTCTGACAAAGCATGTGCAGGTGGAAGAAACCAAAAGGGCTGTGATTTTCTAATATTGCCCAATTCAAGATATAAGCCTAACCCAAGTATTTTAAAGAAAATCCTCGCCAAATCTGTATGCATTTTTCTATTTTTTATTTCAAAAATGTGAGTAAGCCCACAAAAGTAACTTAAAACTAATTTTACAATCAAATTTTACCAAAATGATACTCATATAGGGTTCATATATTTTTCATTATTTCGTTCAGTTGAACCTTCTAACTAGCAATACTAAGGAGCAAGCACAGTAATTGTCAGAAAAATGCTGTTGAGGCTTTTAATGCGTCAGTTTTTCTGAAAGATGACTTGTACTAAATCCTTGATATTACTCTAGCATTTTGTTTACACTTACCCTCAAAAGAGATGTATTCTCACTTTCAAGTTTGTTGGAAAGATTTTTTTGAGACTGAAAAAGAAAAAAGTATAGAAAAAACACAGTGGATTACAATGCTTCAAATAAAGTCTATGCTCAGCATTAAAGATTACAAAACAGTTATTGAAATGGTAAATTGACAGGTGTCACTTTTTTTTGCCTGTCATTTCTTTTCATAATAGTGGGGTATTATTTGACTTATTTATATCACAGGTGAAACCAGACACTGACAAGGAGTGTGGAGTTTCTTGAGTTTCCTACACATGAGGGACTAGGCTAGGCACAGACAGGTCTGTGCTTTGAAGTAACATGAAGTGGAATAAAAAAATGAAATTAAATTGAACCTAAGATGCTAGGCTCTGGGATTTATGATCACTGTCTGGTCTCCAATCTCTAAATGTTTCAGCCTCATGCTAGGAAAACAGAGGTCCTGAGTGCTCATACCTTCCAGCTTCTCTGGGAACTTCTCTAAGCATCTGCTAGGCTTCAGATCTGTGTCATCTGTCTTACGTTTGTTAGAGCACACAGTGCCTTTTATTCCCTCCGGTTTGTGGTTTGTATCTTCCTTGAACATCAGTTCGGTTCTTCTGCTATTAGCTACATAAGGTCTCATCCAGATCTCAGGCTGTTACTCTCTGTGCTTTCACAATGAGTGTTCTGCCTGTGACACTGCTTCTTAATCTCTTGTGAAGTCCTGAGTACAGGTTGGTGTGCTGATATTATCTGCCCATGAGTTTACAACTCCGCTGTCTACTTGTGTTTTGAGAGTAGAGATAGTACTTTTGATCACTACTGTTATTTCTGTTTGGAAGAAATTTGTCTTTTCCTCCTCCACTCCCCCATTAAATTGTGTGAACTGTGTGAAAACCAACAAAACCAAAAAAAATAATACTAGACTAGGAAGTAAGAAGTCAGATCTGTCTCACATTTATTTATTTTTGTAAGCTTTATTGATGGGCAGTCAGCTTTCCCTAACTTGACTACATATGACAAACAGGATGTCTAATGTTTTACTAATCTGGGTATAGCTGTGTTACAAATCAGAGTAATAAATTAGACAACAAAAAACATGTTATGTTTTAGATATTTCTGCATCTTCCAAACCCCTTTCTCTGTAATCCCCTCCATAACCTCTCTTCCATTCCCAGGCATTCAGCTGCCTGTTGTTCAAGGCCTTAGCCATGGTATGGAACAGCCTGGTCACCTTGACTCAGACATCTGAGAAAACGGCAAAGTTGTGAAAAAGAGTGGTGAAAAGGTTTAGAGTCTGAACGGCACAAAAAGAGAAAGGTGAAAATGCAGATAGAAGTAGAAGTGTCCAGACAAGATTGTTAGCTGCTCCAGGGTTCAAGAACACTAGCATGGAAAGGTATAAGATGGTATGTGGAAAAAGTAGTCTGTAAGCAGGGCTGGTCCTCCTTCACAACCTGACTAGAGTCAGGCCAGAAAAGACTCTGTCATAAGGGAGGTCATTTGAACATTTCGTCTAGTATCCTTTGTGTATTACACAATTATTAACTGTTTTGTACACTTAAGTTGTCTGCATTCTGCTCCCAAAGTCTCTTTGCACTCAGTAGAAGTCCCTGAAAAAAATGTCCCTGGTAACATACAGTAAGGATAGTATGCTTTGCTGAAAATAACTTTTTAGGGTGAGATATAAGACTAATAAATCACAGCATGTAATGACACGTTGTCCCAACTCAACACTCTCTGACCAAGTTCTTTTAGATATTCCACACATGGAGGGTGCAATGTTTAATATCAAGGTTATTTACAAAAGATAGTTGATGTTGCACGGGATTTCTGATTTAATAGAGTGATACAAAACATGCTGAAAATACAATACAAATGTGTCATTTAGCAAAAGACAGCAATTGCAATACACAGTTCAATCACAATACCAACATGATTCCTAGTACCAAACTTTATTATATACTTACTGTCAAGACACTGAATGTTACAAGTTGCTAGAAAGGAATACATGGGCTGAAGCCAGGTAAAGCTGGCACATAGTTTTGTGATGTCATTTCTAACATTCCTTATTTTTCTCTCTGGGAAGTAATCCAAGTCAAAGGCTTACTCAGGAAAGAAAGCCAAAAGGAACAGTAGATTTCATGAGCTAAATAAAAGTTCTTCACAAAGCAAGTATCTATTTTTTTCATGACTTCCCAATAGAACAAAAAACTGTAATGAGCAAGCAGAAGATCAAATCAGTTTTGGGTTTTCTATAGATAGTTTGAGGCACTAACCTGTTAATTCTCCATTGACTTGGGATATCTGATTCAATTTGATTAAATGCCTACATATAGGTTATTTGTATCATGTTTGGGTACCTTGCCTATTATATTTGCAGCTACTAAAGGGTGTGGATTTCCCGTAGGTCATATGCCATATTGAATCATAGAATAATTTAGGTTGGAAAAGACCTTTAAGATCATCCGGTCCAACCATAAATCTAACACTGCCAAGTCCATTACCAAACCATGTCCCTAAACACCACATTTAGACACCTTTTAAATACCTCCAGGGATGGGGACTCAACCTGTTCCCTGGGCAGCCGGTTCCAGTGTTTGAAGTCCAGTTCAAATCTACTGTACATTGTACAGAATGTAAATGGTGCTAGACCCCTGTACCTGGCAAACAAATTTCAATGCAGATTTCAGCCAGAGTAAGACCCCAAAATATAGATGTCAACCAAATAACCTACACCATTTCATTCACCATGGGACCTTCTATTATCTGTTATATGTTAATGCCAATTTAAAATCTTCACTCATCCTACTTCTTTTCACTCCTTACCCTATTCCTTTTGGAATTACCAGTAAGAACATGGTAAGGCACTTGGCTTCTATAAACTAAAATATTAATGAATTGTGGGCTTGCAAAAATTAGGTGTAAATCTACATTTTATTTTAGATTATCAGTTTTACAAAATAAGTGCCAATGTTGGGTACATTTACTAGGAAGCTTAACAAATAAAGTCACATGTGAATCAGGTATGAACACTGAAATGAAAATGTCTATAATTTATAATAGTAGGAAAGAACATGCACATCCTATTCACATTTAATTCAACTTGATAATCCAATTTTCTAAAGCAAGTTAAAAGCAAACACTTTCGTACTATTCTGTATTTCTATGATGCTCGCAATAGTTCTTGATGCTTTTCTGTAAAAGCTTTAAGGTGGGTCTACACGGAAACTTTCAGGAAAGTTAAGACCACCTGACTCAAGTTGGGAGGATAAGTGCATTAGTGCCTCTGTATGGATATTGTCATTCAGAAATAAAGTGATCTTATTTTGCTGTAACTCAGTGCTCTCTGTGAGGCGATCAACCTCTGTTCAACAATTACCGTTTTACTTGAATGACAGCATCCACAGAATGGCCTAATATTCTTTAGCTTTACAATTCTAATGATTCATCTGTTTTCTAGCGTGTTCCTATGTTGTCAAGGTCTTACTGCCTAATGTTAAATAAAACTATGTTTTACATAGTGCTTTTCATAAGCAAAATATTGCAAAGTATTTTTAAAAAATAAAGAATTTAATCCTGAGATTACTTGACAGTGAAGAATCACAAATGGCTAATCTCTGATTTTCTTCAATTCTTTCTCAAATACTAAACCTCACTTTAGTTATTAGTCAGCAGGAGTATAAGTAGCAGGTTATAATGCTTCATTATGACTATTATTGCTTACTTTTATGGTCATAGTACTGAGAAGCTCTAAGCAAATCAGAATCTTCTTGTGCTAATCACAGTGCAAATATAAGAACAGAAATGTCTGGGTTTTATTGTCGAGGTAGGAGTAGGCAATAACTATTGGAAGAGTAACATACAATTTAGAGGATCAATGATGAATTCTTGGTCACACTATTTGACATGCTCATTCTTCATAAGATGTTGTATTTTAATTAGTTAGTCTTGACTTTTGTCTCTGATATTGCTGAAGAGGCTTGCATGCATTTTTCTACATTGAATTTGATATCTATTTGTGTTCATGCAACTCTCACTCAAACCTGAGATCTGTATGCGCAACATTATATATGCTTATCTACAATTTAATGAAAAAAGTGAGAAGATCTTCAAGGATGTAATTTCTTTGTGAAATAACACCTACAAAATAAATAATTGTTTTGAAAAACATCATAGAATCAAAGATAAAAAAAAATCAAGAAGTTAGTATATTGTCTTGCTTTTGACTGGGGTAGAGTTAATTTTCTTCACGGTAGCTGCTGTGTTTTGGAGTAGTAGGAGAAGAACATTGATAAGTCACTGATGTTCTTAGTGGTTGTTAAGATATCAAGGACCATTTTCCCTTTTCTCATATTCAGCTAACGAGCAGGTGTGCATAAGTTGGGAGCGAGCATAGCCAAGCAGCTAAAACAAACTGTCTAACGGAAATATTCCTTACCATAGACACCATGATCAGTATATAAATGGGGGTTGGCTGTAGGGCAGGGAACTGCAAGATCTGCAAATTCTGGGAGTTCTGTGTGTTCCACGATCGCTGCTCAGGGACAGGCTGTGCAGTTGGTCATTGGGTAGTGAGAAAAATTGTATTGTGTAGCGCTTGTTTTGCATATTCTATTATTATTATTATTATTACTACTACTGTTATTATTTCTTCTTTTGTTGTCTTATTAAACTGTCTTTATCTCAATGCATGACTTTTACTTTTTGTTCGTTCTCCTTCCCAGCGCACTGGAGGGGTTGGGGAGGAATGAGTGAGTGGCTGTCTGGTTCTAGTTGAAACCATGACGTATATACATAGAAGTGTAAAGTCATTCTAACATCTTTACATCAGTTTCAGACCCAGTAAGATCTAGTGCATGTACCAATTTTAGCTATTAATCTTTTAACTGATTTAACTTTTCTTCTGAACATATGAAATGATAAAATTTGGGTTTCAAAGAGAAATTTAACTGCAGTCTTGTATAGGGTCAGTGTATTTCCAATCCTTCACAATCAGCCCTAGATTAACGATTAGGTCACAAAGAATTTTCTGAAGAATTTTTGAGCTGAAGGTATCATTTTTTTTTTTTAATTACATCCTGGATAACAGACACATTTCTGTGGTTACAACTCTATTAAATTAATTGTTTAGCCTCCCAAAAAACCTGTTATTTTCCTACATTTTCTAAATTTTTCACAGATTGTTAGCCTTCACTACACAGCAGTTTAACAAGATAATAAAAAACTAAGATTTCAAGGTAATGTATACCTTTCAGATTGTTCACTATTTATGTTATTTATACTGCATATGAGCTATCACAAAATTCCAGCCCCTCACATTCAGTTCTAGTCAACAAAGAGGAAGTCTTTCATGATCCTTTTCTCAGCATAAATTGAGTTTCATATCCATACAAACTGAATGAATGCTACTGTAATTCTCACAGGAACTTGACACACTACATGCAGCTATGCTTATTGTACCATAGGTAGGTGATTCATACCCTTCTTCATTAAGTGTCCTATCTAAGACTGTCTTTTTCAGCACACGATCAGAGTATTCTAGAATTGCTTTTATTCCTTATCCTGAACCTACTGTGTATTGAATTGTTTGGGGCAGCAAGTTTAATTTCATTATTTCAAATAACTCCTTCTGTATCTGAAAAGAAAGCATTCTTATCTCCTTTCTCTGTTACTTATTCACACTCTTCTAATCTTTTTTTCATAGAACTGTAGATCTCAAAGACACCTTGGTGTGTTCAGAACTGCAGCAATAACAAAAAGAGATTTATGCTACAAAGAGGAGTCATTTGCTTGCAGCAGGGAAGATACATTATCAGTAGTATTGTTTTGCTCCACATTACTAAAACCTTTATGGTTCATGACTTCTTAAAAAGTACTTTCTTAAAAAGTATATATATACCTCTCAGTATAATGTTATCATTGAGAAGTACAGCACTATTATATGGTTTCTTATAGTGTTGAACCTTTTCTTCCCCTCTTGTCCTAACTTGGTGATTCCTTAAACATTTTTTACTCTGTAGCTGTTTTTTGAATGCATTCTAGTAAATGAACAATACACTTCATGAGACAGTGTAATGGTAATAGCTGTTCACTATTTTCCTCTATTTTCAAATTACAAACCTTTATACAGCCTTCAAAAACATCTATTTGGAGGGCAGAGGCATCCCTTTCAATGGGAAATGAAGTCTGTAAAGAACTCTTGTGTAGTCAAATCCTGTTCTCTTCCACCACAGAGTAATCATATATTCAGCTGGAAGTAGCATTTACATACCCATGAGTTCGATGTACATAGATTCTTTTAGAGGCTTATTTATGTTTTCTGATATTCAAGCAGTAGTCCTTTATCACATGTCTTAGCTGTGCTTTGGGACCAGAGTTATTCTGCTCAATTCAGATGATTTGATTCTGAAACACAAATAATCAGAAACATATAATCTCTGAAGTTGAATTTGTTTATGAAAGGTAAGATGATGTTTATTAGCTTTGCGTGTAAGATGTAAAATCTATGACACAAAAGATATGTATCCCTACTTGTACATATTATGCATATCCATTAAAAAGATTCAGAAGTAGTTCCATTCCAAGTCCCATGCTTTTCCCTTACTGCGTATGTATTAAAAATACTCAGATTTAAATACTTTTTTTAATAAAAGTGAGAAGTTAAAGTTTATGACTTTATGCACTTCTGCACTTCAAAGAACCTGTTCAAAAAAATGTTACAATACTCATATTCAGTCTCCCTGGACCTTTAAAACTGCTGGAACTTCAAATATTTCATTCCTTACCTATTCCAGTATAAATTAACTGCTCCATCTCCATTTTTATATTCTAAATCATCTGTAATTTTGTCGTATAACAACAATCACAGTAGTTCCCATTCCTAAGGCTTCAAGAATAGTGCTCACATTAAATCGTTATGTGATCTAACAGAATTGGAGGAATCTATCATAATAAATTTTATGAAACAGAATAGTCTTCTGGATTTATTTTTTAAAGATAAAGATAGACTTTGAATTTAACGTTTGCTTCTTCTGAACATTTCTTTCAAACTAGGCCTAACACCAAAAGTTAAGATACCAGATCATGCAAATGACATATATTTTATGTCTTGCACAAAAAACAGCACTGTGCAAAAGTACAGGACACTCTTCTATTTAGTATGTATATGAGACAAGAGATTTCTTGAAAGTAGTTGTGTTTGACACTTCTCTTGTAAATTTTTATGTTCTGATAATTCATAGAAATATTGGAACATAGTGCTCTCTAATTTGTTTCTTCTAAAGTACTCTCACAAAGCTAATACAGTTGCTGTGTGCCTGAGATGCTTCACTCTCTTCAAATTCCTTCTTTTCTGAAAGTGAGTTAACAAAATATTAGTCGAATCCGAAACTCAAAGCTATAATCCCTCTATACGTATACAATAATTGTAAGAGTGCCCTTAATGATTAAAGAAAAAATAGTTTTGATAAATTGTTCTATTTGTCACATCTCATCCTGCCTAATTAATGTCACTGTGCTTACTTTGTAAAGTCTCCCTTGCCAGTTTCACCCTATGTTCCTTACTGAGCATCACGATACTGTTTGAAGCAAAAACTGCAGAGAAATTTTTGTCTGAAATGTTAAACTAATTTAAAATCATAACGATCTCTGAAAGATAAATGGCCTTAAATCATTCTTAGAAAAATAAGATTGCACTGCTGTGCCATTTTTGAAGCAACCTTATATAACCCCATTTTGAGTCACTCAGTACCTTTAGGATCAATTACTTTGCACGTTAATCAAACTAATATGATGGTTTGATGCATCAGAAAAATAATTTCCTCCCAATGTAGTATATAATCTTCACTTCATCATCTTCTTCCAATTTGTCATTTCTTTAGCATTATCCGTTTTCATCCCACCCTTCTTTGCCAGTGGGTTTATTATATTTACGCATTGGGCAACTGAGTATTTCCTGCAGATCAGAGAGTGGTCATCAGCTCCAGTGTATCGAAATTAAACCCTTTCTTGTGCTACCTTTCAGTTAAATCCTATCTTTTCTGCAGAATAACAGAATCATGGAAAATTTCAGGCTATTGAAAATGTTGTTTAATATGTGTAATATTTCCTTTGATCATTTTTGTTGTGATTATACCGCTCAAAATTCTTATACAAATGCATTTTTTGTAATCTTTCATTAACAGTCCTTAGATTCTTGTAAAGTGATCTTCAGCAGCACACAGCAACCTGAGTGACAAACACAAAGAATTGCTGGTTAGTAGGCGGTATATGTTTTCAGTCTCAGCTCAAGCTTTAAAGGAGTAACATATGTCTGAGGTTTTTTTCCCCCCTGAAAATCAATGGAGTTGCATCATGGCATTGTTTGGATAACTTCCAGTTTATTACAAGTGTTATAGAACACAACTATACTGTATTAGTAAAGGGGGTCAACACATTTACAGTCATTTGAACAAAAGAATTTTATTTCTTTAGATAGATATGAAAATGCAAAACGTACATAATCTAAAAAAATATTCTTAGTTGTTATGATGGAAAAAAGAAAATCTGCTTTCTTTATATTTCAGAAAAAAATAAATTATGGATTGTCAGAGCATTTCCTTGCAAACAATATTAATTAAATGCACTAAAATTTCCATCTACATGACAGTGGGATTTCTTGTGAAATATTTTGCTTTGCAACATGGCAACTTACATCTATAGAAGTATATTCAGTTGATCAAGCAATGGAACATTTCTGGAAGAACCAATAAAGCGGAGGGGTTTTGTATGTGTGTGCAACACTTGCAGAAAAAAATTGCTACCACTACATCCTCTAGGAGATTAAATCTAGCAGAGGACTTAAAGTCAGAAAGGGAAATATAGAGATGATTAAATCTCTCGGATTAATTTAATTTATCTTGACAATCTATTTTGACAAGTTTCTTTCAATAAATTCAGTTGATAAAGTGACTATTGTAAAAGTTGCACAGAATTTTTTAATCAGCAACTCATAAGTGTTCTTCTCCATCAAACGGTTCATAGAGTACAGTATATTTTGAAACCTTCAGTAAAGATTTCTGATATGATTTTCTATACCTCCAAAGAAAACTATTTGTCTAAGAAATTTTGGCATTTTGGTCAGGCTAACAGTTGTTTACTTCCATCCCTATTGTTTTCTAGCTGGTTATAAAACAGCAACAAGATTAGTCTGTTTTTATTTCTGTTTATATTTTTTTCCCCACTTATTTAAATTACACCTTATTCTCAGACTTTTATTTCACCTGAAAATAAAGTAAAAAGAACAAACTATTTTCAGTGCAAAATACATTTCTGTGCAACATATGGAATCAACTCTGCCTCAGAAAATGGCAGCTTTCCCCTGTATCTAGTGGTCTTTAAGAAATGGATAGGTATAGTACACATACCAAATCACAAAAATTACAAAATCTCACACTACTAAAGTTCTATGATAAAAACAGAGGCCAAAATGACAACCACAAATTAATAAAAGAATAAACTAAGTCAAAACTCTGCATTATGTCTTTCACAGATTGATCCATAGCTGAATGATTTAATCATAATCCACATCTTTCTGAGGAGACATCTGGAGCTGCAGGTGTTTGAGGTTCCCCCAAGGAATCATACTTATCAATTCATTTTTCTGTCAGCAACGCTGTACTGTCAAGGGTGTACGCTTCTGTGGCTTATTATTCTGGTAAGCTGCATGGCTTTCAGCAAAACAATGATGATAAACTGGAAACAAGAAAGAGTCTTTAGCCATCAGATTCTTAGAAACAGACAGCTGTCGGAAGGCTTTACTTCCTGCAGAGCAAGCAACTTAAATGAAGCAAACCTTGGTAATCTCCAGTTTAGCAGAATTTATTAAAGGCATCTTGTGGTTTTATTTTATGTGGCATTATCCACTCACACAAAGCAGCAGGAGTAAGGAGTATCACGTCCTGTCATCTGATTTAACTTTTACAGCTGTGAGAAGAATGTAACAAAATATCCAAGACCAAAACCTACTATTTCAAATCTAGCTTTGTCAAAACTGGCCCAGCAACACATTTTATACATTATGGCTGGCAAGCTATCTTCAGCAATGCATAACAACAATTATTAATCATTACAAATTTAGAATAAAGGATTCTCAATATGTGCGACTACATTCTTAGCATATCAGCAGTTATGTGATGTATGGCCACAATCCATCATATTTGAGAAGTTGTGGCAGTTTGGTGAAGTTCCCAGTGACTGGAAAAAGGGAAACAAAATCCCTTTTATGAAAAGGGAGAAAACGAAGACCTGGGGAACTACAGGCCAGTCAGACTTACCTCTGTGCCCTGCAAGATCATAAATAAGATCCTCCTGGAAACTGTGCTAAGGCACATAGAAAACAAGAGAGCAGCCCTGAGCAGAAGGACTTGAGAGTACTGGTTGACAAGAAGCTCAACATGCCTCAGCAGAGTGCACCTGCAGCCCAGAAGGCCAACTGTATCCTGCGCAGCATCAAAAGAAGGGTGGCCAGCGGGGCGAGGGAGGTGATTCTGCCCCTCTGCTCTGCTACGGTGAAACCCCACCTGGAGTATTGTGTGCACCTCTGGAGCCCTCAGCACAGGAAAGACATGGACCTGTTTGAGCAGATCCAGAGGAAGGCCACAAAAATGATGAGAAGGCTGAAACACCTCTCCTGTGAGGACAGGCAGAGAGAGTTGAGGTTATTCCACCTGCAGTAGACAAGGCTTCAAGGAGACTTTGTAGTAGCCTTCCGGTACCTGAAGGTGGCCTATAAGAAAGCTGGAGAGGGACATTTTACAAGGGCATGTAGTGATAGGACAAGTGGTAATGGCTTTAAACTGAAAAAGGGTAGATTTAGATTAGGTATAAGCAAGAAATTCTTTACTGTGAGGGTGGTGAGGCCCCGGAACAGGTAGCCCAGAGCAGCTGTCAATACTCCCTCCCTGGAAGTGTTCAAGGCCATGCTGGATGGTGCTTTGAGTAACCTGGTCTAGTGAAAGTTTCTGTGTCCATGGCAGAGGGTGTTGGAACTATGTGGTCTTTAAGGTCCTTTTCAGCCCAAACTATTCTACGGTTCTACAATTCTATGACTGATTCTATGATTTTATCCTGCAAGGTATGGTATTTCATGTTCTTGTTTTTATTTATTTATTTGTTGATTTTTAAATAATGTTGCAGCTTTTTTTATATTATTCTGAATGGCTGAATGGGTTGTTTTTTGTATTTAATGACATTGGGAGAATCTCACAAGACCATATTTCATTATTAATCGGTTTATTTATTAATCAGGGTTTGATTCATCTTTTGATTTGCCATACTGTATACTGTAAAGCATGTATACCCTATTCCTCTGCTGTGTTTTTTTCTCACATTTATCACCTGTTGTGGGTTTGTGCTGACGTTGTTGCTTCATCTAAGGGTTTTGCGGAGGTGATTCCCCCCACAAAAATGTATATATTAAATGAACTAATTTCTTTAATAAAATAATTATTGTAAATGGAAATGGTTCAACTAATCCAAAAAAGTCAATTTTTTCACTGTCAGTGACAGTTTGTGAGTGATACGAATGAGCCAGCTTGCTATGCTATAACATTTGACTGTGTGAGCTTCTGATTGAGGAAACAGTAGAGTGAAAGACAGTTTCAGTGAAAGGCCATTTTCTGAGGTATTTTAAATCTCTAACGGTAAACAGTGTAACAAATTTCCATAGTTTGACTTTATTATTTGCTGCTGATGAGTGAAAAACTTATTTAAGGATCTCTAGTAACTCCAAAGAAATGTTTGACTCCTTTGAGCTTTGAAGTAATTAGTATTTAAAGGAATTATCTTTTTTCATCAAGCAGACATCTTTTGAACTGGCATTCATTAAAACTGTGGACCAGTTTGATTGACAGAATCAATTTCAATTTTTAGACCAAGTGCCACCTTATGAAGAGAAATCAAACAACAAGGAAAATATCAGAGTAGATACTATCCTCATGTATCACAATATTAATAGATTATATTTTTAGTGCCCTTATTCAAATAAAGTAGTTAATATGTTTCAAAAAACTTAGTCAGCTTAGAATAAAATTATCTAAATTTTAAAAATTCAGCAAATGAAGAAAAATTGATGTTACTTATTTTCTAATCCTATATTTTGTTAAAAGAATATTTTCCATTATAATCAGTACTTTGCTACTTGAATTTTAATTTAGTGTATACTGCGTGTAAATTCATGCCTGCTAGAGCTGTGAGGTGAAGCAGTCTGCCACACTGCTTTAGAGAAAACATCTCAAGAACACCAGAGAGGGGTTTAAATCTCAAAAGTCAGGTATTTGTGAAACAGACATTAGTATACTGAATGTTTATAAATAGATGGAAAAAAAGTTATTTTAGGTAAAACATGATATCAACAAAGGGTCTGTAAATAACTTCTTTCCTGCTACTGTGTCCTGGTTTTACCTCTCTCTAGTCTTACTGCCAATCCACAGATTTTGACTGACAACAAACTCCATTCAGTCTGTTTTGTGTACCTCCAAGAAGCATTTTTTTCCTACTTGGCTGGGGCTTACATATCCTACTCCCTTCTAATGCTTCGTCCTTTCCAGTCACCTGCTCATTTCTAGCCCCGCACTTTTTTATTTGTTTACACTGCTTACAATTTTCTCTTTCCTCTTTCTCCACTCTGAACTCAAAACCCCAGAGGTTTGCTCAGTTACTCCAGGGGAAGTCTTCCTTCCTTTAGGCAGATTTCAGGGGACCCATGTGTACCAGCCAGAACGTAACAATCAGAACTCACCTCTGCTCCTGAACCACAGCTCTTTACCAAATGTAAAACACAATTTGCATGTATGAAACAGTGTGAAAATTAACAAAACATATAATTTATTATACCAAAGAATAGCATTCTTAACTTTTTAAGTCTTCGAAGAATGAAATAGAAAGTCCTCCTCTTAAAGTGCAGTGGAAAGTGAAAAATATATTCAAAAAAATAAAAGCCTAAAGCAAAAAGTAGATTGGAACAATCAAATGTTTTGCTTTGATCATTTTAAATTATTGAACGACAGTTCAGTCAGTTTTTTGGTATTTATTTTTACTTCAGGCTCATTCACAGGAAGAAGTTACTGAAAAGGGTGTGACCATGAACATTTAATTTCCTTTTGTATAGTCATGGTCACTAGGTACCCTGTCAAAAATGTAATCTATCTTATTGCTTGTTTTGTAGTTTGCATTATAGTCAAGAATACCTATACAGGAAGTTACTGAATAACTCTAAAACCTTACCTCATCACATTACAAAGTTGTAGGACAGTATTTAATATACTGATTGCTGTATATATACTTTGGGTGGTGCAAATATTTAAAAAAAAAAATTTTTTAGGACTAGAGATAGTAAAATAGTGGCTACATATTATATAGAATTTTGTGAGATTTACATTCAATTAACTACATCAATAAAAACTTGAAAAACTTGAAAACTGAGAAGTTCTGAAGATTTTGAAGAGTTTACATTAGAAACTGTACGCTACCATTGCTTAGAACAAAGAAAATAACACTCACGCAAATTTAGTAAAATCACAAAAAACACTTTTTCTCATAATTTTTCAAATAAACAAAAAGAGGCCTAATATTGCAAATAATGCTTCTTATTCATTCTATGTTTAGTTAGATGGTGAATGATTATCTCTCTGTCATTATCTGGTACAAAGTTGTTGTGTTTTAACCCTAGCCAGCAACTGAGCACCACACAGCCACTTGCTCACTCCCCCACAGCGGGACGGGGGAGAGAACTGGAAGGGTAAAAGTGAGAAAACTCGTGAGCTGAAGTAAAGATAGGTTAATAAGTATAGCAAAAGCTGCACGTGCAAGCAAAGCAAACCAAGGAATTCATTCACTACTTCCCATTAACAGGCAGGTGTTCAGTCATCTCCAGGAACACAGGGCTGCGACATTCATAATGGTTACATGGCAAGACAAATGCCATAACTCCAAATGTCTCCCCTTCCTCCCTCTTTCCCCAGCTTTTATTGCTGAGCATGACATCATATGGAATGGAGTACCCTTTTGATCAGTTGGGGTCAGCTGTTCTGGCTGTGTTTCCTCCCAGCTTTTTAAGAACTCCCAGTCTACTTGCTGGTGGGGCAGTGTGAGAGGCAGAAAATGCCTTCACTCTGTGTAAGCACTGCTCAGCAATAGCGAAAACATCCTTGTGTTATCAACACTGTTTTCAGCACAAATCCAAGACTTAGCCCCATACTTTAGACTATGAATAAAATTAACTTTTTCCCACACAAAACCAGCACAGATGTGCATTCTTATTCAGGGTTTGCACAGAATAGTTATTTTACAAACAAAGAAACCCTTCAGAAACTGCATTTCCAAGAACTTTTTAACACAGTGGCTATCTTTGTAATTTCATTTTCTGACATTTTTTTCAAGTTCTTTTCACAATATTTATCTAATTTAAATAATAAAAAGAACACCTTCTCAAGACAATGGTCTCAACTATTAACTATGTTTTGTTGAAGGAAACAGTGTTAAATGTGTGTTTGATTTGTGACACATCAGGGTCATTAAGCCTTAGTGAAACATTTATGATAAATAATAGAAATACATTTCCAGGCTTCATGAATCTATCGGATGACTTTGACCTTGTTAAGGGCTGAAGTGGTATGTAAATTTTCCATGAGACTGTGCAAAGTGAATTTAATTCTATAAAAACAGAAACTATATATACTACTATTTGCTACTTCTTGTAGGCCAAAATAATTGAAATTTTCATTCCTGACATAACCTCCCAAGCTGCAGAAGTGTCCCATATAAAAATCTTTCATTTCTTTGGCTTTAGTGCTCTACAGAATATTCTCCATCTGTTTTACAAGCTGTCAGCTCATATACTTCTATTTTGTCAGATACTAGCTTATGACACATAGAGCTAACATTCTTGGTAAGAATGACTTTAATCAGGTAGTAGGAACATGATATGAAATTGTATAGTGCAGTTGTAGAGGGTATTCAACCTTGCACATGAATATGCTTTTATGTATATCTGTATGCATGTTAATTTAGTTGACTAAACTGAAGTAATCTCAGTAATAAAATAAAAAGCAAACAAAATAATAAATAAATAAAAGAAAGCAATGCTTTTTCTCCATAGATTATTCTCTTTTTCACAACTTTTTTAACTTTCTTCAGGACTGAAACCTACAGCTGTCAGAGAGATAATATAAGGTTGTGCAACAAGACGGATATTCAGTGGGATTGATAAATAAATCAGAGGTGTTTGTAACCTATTTGGGAAAAAAAATTATCATAACATGGGGTCTGGATCAGTTTTATCAGACTGACTAGTAGCCCTAATTCAGTCTGTGGATGGCAGGACGATGCCCCCACGGGTACTATCAGAAGAGGACGTCATTGTCATTATCACCACAGAAGTCTACCTAGTGGGGATTTTTGGTATTGAATTGATACTACATGCGGGAGCTGCTGCATTTTGCATGTGTGTAACATTTTTTCATTTGAGATTGTGTCATGGTTTGGCCTGGATGAATGCCAAGTGCCCACCAAAGCCACTCTGTCTCTCTCCCTACTCAACTGAACAGGGGAGAAAAAATACAGTGAAAGGCTTGTGGGTCGAGATAAGGACAGGGAGCGATCACTCACCAATTGCCGTCACCAGCAAAACAGACTGAACTTGGGGGGGAAAAAGTTTAATTTCTCACAAATCATGTCACAGCAGGATAATGAGAAATAAAACCAAATCTTAAAAACACCTTCCCCTCCCCATCTCTCCCTTCTTCCCAAGCTTAGCTTCACTCCCTGTTTTCTACCTCCTCTGCCCAAGGGGCACAGGGGGACGGGGAAAGGGAGTTGCAGTCAGTTCATCACACATTGTCTCTGCTGCTCCTTCCTCCTCAGGTGGATGACTCCTCAGACTCTTCCCCTGCTCCAGCATGAGGTCCCTTTCATGGGAGACAGTTCTTCCTTCCCAAGGGGTACAGCCCTTCAGGAACAGGCTGCTCCAGAATGGGTCTCCCATAGGGTCACAATTCCTGCCAGCAAACCTGATCCAGCGTGGGCTCCTCTCTCCGTAGGGTCTCAGGTCCTGCAGGAGTCTGATCCATCATGGGCTTTCCACAGGGTGACAGCCTCCTTTGGGCACCCACCTGCTCCAGCGTGGGGTCTTCTACGGGCTGCAGGTGGATTTCTGCTCCACCATGTACCTCCATGAACTCCAGGGGGACAGCCTGCCTCACCATGGTCTTCATTACAGGCTGCAGGGGAATCTCTGCTCCAATGCCTGCAGCACCTCCTCCCCCCTCCTTCTTCACTGACCTTGGTGTCTGCAGAGTTGTTTCTCTCACATCGTCTCACTCCTCTCTCGTGACTGCTGTCCCACAGCAGGTTTTTCCCCTCCTTAAATATGTTAACACAGAGGCGTTGCCACTGGCACTGATTGGCTTGGCCTTGGCCAGCAAAGGTCCATCTTAGAGACAGCTGGCATTGGCTCTGTCAGACATGGGGGAAGCTGCTAGCAGCTTCTCACAAAAGCCACCCCTATAGCCCCTCCGGCTACCAAAACTTTGCCATGCAAACCCATAAAATATGGCTGAGAGGCTAGGTTTACCATCAACAGGAGTTAAACAAAAATTCAGAGATAAGCTATGACTGTGTCAATAAGCTCTGTGCATGAGGCAGTAGAACTGGGACATTCACAGAAAATTTGATGTAACTGTCCGCCCTCCCTTCTGTCTGGCAAAGCTTTTGTTGGACATAATAGCAGATCCTTGATACAAGGTCACAGCTTTACAGTCCTGTTCTATTTCTCAATCATGCTTATGGGAAGAGAGGTGGAGTGTATACAGGGTTTCCTCACTCTTTCTCCTTACTGTAAAGGAAGCCAGAATAGGTATTTACAGACCTCATTAGCTTCCAATGAATAGAAGGGTTCAATAATGACATGTAATAAAGTAAAAGATGATAAATTATTTTGTAAAACTCACTATCTGCCCTAGTAATTGTCCATTATTCCTATCCTCCATAGCTGCAGCAAAAAAAACCTCAGCCTATGCAGAATTATAATTGGTCCAATTTCAAGTTCATTGTACAGAATAAAGCAAAGGACGTATTTTGATTTTTATTCCTGGTGTGCATAACAGCTTTTGCTTTATAATACTCATATTTTTTTAGCTTCCAACTGTTAGAAACATTGCTGCAATTTCTATTGATGTTCCCTTTGAGCAACGAAAGTCAGTAAATTAGCCAACAGAGACAAGCTGATTAGATTTGTTGCACACTGATCAATCAAAATGCTGTCTTGATCTCACTGGCCTTCAGACACTGTGTTAGAAAGATCAGCTTTAGGGACAATATTTTGCTTTTTCTCTTCATTCTTTTATAAATAAATTCATCAACTTAGGAAAACTGCAAACCATTTGCTTAACTCTATGTCCTGAGTGTACCCATGAACAACCTGTTAAAAAGGCCCAGGACCAAAGGGCACTAGTAACATCCCCCCATCGGGCTAAAGGAAGGGACGCAAAGGACAACAGCGAGTGGAAGCGGGTCCGCAATCGGGGCAGGAGGTGAACCCTTCCCTTGCCCACCACATCTCCACAGGTGCCTCTGCATAATAGGTATGAGGCTCTAGATGTGGACGACAAGGTGAAGGATGGTGCAGGGGTTGACCCATCCACATCGGAGGAGGCACAAAGATCAGAAGGACCTCCCTCTCGTATTACTACCAGCTCCACAAGGAAGAAGAGAAGA
>Ga0065711_1002645_pt1 | contig 53937 bp, 33 predicted proteins | sample Hoacrofraction12_FD_59098 | JGI IMG/M metagenome (GOLD analysis project Ga0065711, IMG submission 59098) | Hoatzin crop microbial communities from Cojedes, Venezuela - Epithelial fraction 12 v2 (version 2) | ecosystem: Host-associated > Birds > Digestive system > Esophagus > Crop | place...
CCCCCCCCACTAACAAACCCTCAGACAGGCTCCACTGGGGGGTTAACTAAGGTCAGTTAAACTGGCTATTTCTCTCATCAGTCTCTAGCAATGCTTTTCTATCACAAGACCAGCAATAACCAGAAGGGCAAAAGTTCTAGTTTTCTCCATGTGTCCTCAGGGTGGGAGACACATGCAGAGCACAGCTACACTGCAGAGCCCGCAGGAACAGAAACAGGGAACTGCTGAGCAGCAAATAAAAATACAGGAAGAAGCCAAAGCTGGGCCAGATGTTTCACAGCTCTGTCCTGTGCAATTGCAGAAAGCTCCATGAGGGCATCACTAGCAAAAACAATTGCCAGGGCATTCTCAACACCGAACACGAAGGCAGTTTTTGTCCTTTTTTCTGTCCCCATCACTAGCTCTATTTCTTTGTCTTCTGCTTCCGCATATCTTATTTAAGGTACAACTACAGGCTCCTTTTTCATTTCATCCTACATGACAAAGAAGTAGCAGCAGAGTCACAAACTTTGCTTAGAATGAAATTCATCCTATTTTGAGACTGAAGTTGTGTGGAGATCCTACACTGTGCTTGTTGTGCTTGGGAGGAATTTCGCTGGCACTGTGGGAGCAGGACCTAGGGAGCTCTGGCGGGAGGATCACTGTGTCACCTGTATTCACATCATTTCACCTACAGAATCACAGAATCACACAGAATCACAGAATGTTCGGGGTTGGAAGGGACCTCTGTGGGTCATCTAGCCCAATCCCCCTGTCGAAGCAGGGTCACCTACAGCAGGATGCACAGGACCTTGTTCAGGAGGGTCTTGGAGATATTTATAAGCATTTATAAGATCCCCTCTCAGCCTTCTCTTCTTCAGGCTAAACAAGCCCAGCTCCCTCAGCCTTTCCTCATAGGAGAGATGCTCCAGTCCCCTCACTGTCCTTGTAGCCGCTGGGCTCTCTCCAGTAGCTTCTCATCTTTCTTGAAGTGGGGAGGCCAGAACTGGACAGAGTACTCCAGATGGGGCCTCACTAGGGCAGAGTAGAGGGGAAGGAGAACTTCGCTCGACCTACTGGCCACACTCCTCCTAATGCATCCCAGGATCCCATTAGCCTTCTTGGCAGCCAGGGCACACTGCTGGCTCATGGTCACCTGGTGCAGTGCATGTCTACAGATGTGCACAGCTCGTTCTCTGCTGCTCCCTAATCCCTGAATACACTCTTTACACTATAGTTAAAAATTGTTCCAAGTTACCATTAATATGCATCTCCTGTGTTTGAAATAAGAAATGCTTTTACTTGATGCTTTTGCTGCCGCACTGTATTCATCTGTTACTCAAACGTAATACTGCTATTCAGGCAGCTAGTAATTTTTCACTGTTTTCTCTCCTTCCACTGAAATTTGTACCTCTTTCTTACAGAGCCTGAACTGTTTCATTCCACAGCTGCTCCAGACTCTGATTTTATCCATTATGGTAACAGAAGCTCTTTAATCATTCCTTCTAAAATGAATTGGGAAGAAGCAAGAGAAGCCTGCAAGGAGAAATCTTCAGAGCTTGCCAGCATTTTTGATTATTACACTAATATATTCCCGCTGCTGCGGTCAGCACAATATGGAGAGCCCTTATGGATTGGGCTCAACAGCAACGTGGTAAGATTAATAAATCCATAGGTGGTGCAGTTAAATACTATGACTGGATTACTATCAGCAGGGAGAACTGTAGCGTGAACAGATTTAGGAACCTAGGGCTGGTGAGCAGCACTTACTTCATTTAATTTCATCCATCTTAAATCTTTAAACTCCATCTTAGGCTATGGAGAAGGATGGGAACCTCTGACAGTACTGGCCTCTCTACTAACTCTACGGGAATCTTAACCACTTAGGTCAAACTAGCTGTTTAACTCTTAGATGGTCATTTTTAGGAGAGGTGAATTCTACTCAAAGTGACCAACAGGGTCATTAAGGCTAGTGCCTTGTGATCATTGGCACCTGTAGCTTTTTCATTATTTTTTGATTCGGAAGGGTTCACAGGACATAACATGCACCTCTGTCCTTGTTACGCCTGCTAAATCCCAAAGATTACAGGCAGTAAAAGCTATACAGTACCAGAAGTGAATATGGAGACCCAGGTCCACCACTCTGTAAAGGAACACTCGAGTAAGCATGAGCCTGATTAGCTCTGTAACTGAGTGCCAAAATGATCTTCAGCTTCTGTAGTGACTATGCAGTTGCTCAATGCACTTAACTATCATGTTTCTATTGTATTGTTCTTTGAGCTGAGTAAATTATCCTGATAATAAAAGAGCTCTTTCATCACTAATTATCTTCTTATCTTCAGATTGTTTTTATTAATTGTGATTCCACGCTGATACATAACATAGCAAACCATGTCTGAAATTCTCCCTAGAGAGAACTTACAATAAATGATATGTAAAAATAGCATTTCTGATTATATGATGCAGCAGCACTCTGATAAAGCCTCTCAGGTGGCTACATTGTCTGAGACGGTGAACTCATTGCTGAATAACACATGTTTCTGTGATTCTAACAGTGCCTCTTCCTACCAGACAAAATGCTTCGTCTGAGACTATACAAGTGATTGGTAGTCACCAACCTTGACATGAATCCTCCTACTTGCACAAAACCACAGGAAGTCTCAATCTGAAACAAAATAATAATGTTTAAGTCCACTTTACATCAAAGTTGGTTGTTTGTGCAGTCATAGAAATGTGGTTTAGAAAGCAGTCAAAATTCCATTACAATCAAGTTTGGATCACCAGATGTGTTCTCCTGGTCCTTATAAACTGAGCTCTACATGTCACTGCGAAAATGTGCATTTGTATAAAGCTGCTTACCTGAAATAGCAGAAGAGAGTGTAGAAAAATTATGTTAAATGTGTGTTTCAGTTTTAGAGTTATGGCTATTACAGATGGATGGATAAAAGGAAAATAATTTTTATAAGTGGTACTACGGAGAATGAAAACAGAAAATAGCCTCTGTCTATCTAGAACTGCGTAGGACCTGGAAAACAGCATCTTGTAGTGAAAAACATTTTCCTGCCTGCAAAAAATCTGAGGGTAAGTTATGATGATGACTTTTGGGTTCATGGCAGAAACCTTGCTGGATCTGCTTTGACTGAAATACAAATTTCCAAGTACATATTAAGGAATAATAAGCCTGAGTATGTAATGCCAATACCTTTATTTTGCGTGGACAATGTTTTACTTTGATGGAGTTGTCATTCAGCCACCAGGATACGGCCATTTCACTGGACTGGGGTGACAACTGCCGTAGGAGTTATCCTGTGCTGCAGGCAGACAGAACATAGAGATTGTGGGAATACCAAACATTTCACTGCAAGTCTAGAATGTGAAATTTTTTCCTGACAGAGATTTTGTGGGAAGGATTATCATCAATAATGTCCACTGAATACAAAATAGATATTGTTCCTTCAACATAGGCAGTGTTCGTACAGTGGATACAGCTTCACTGTTACTAGATTCTGAAAACTGGGGAAAGGAGGAAGGGTTGTATCTGGTTATTCATGCAGCGGTCTGGTGCCTGCTGCTAATGTATTATGGTGTTGGGAAAAAAAAGTCTGTTATCAGCCCAAACAAAAGTTCATGTTTCATAGCGATTCTATGGGTGTTGCTAAGGAATACTCCAAATCAAAAGCTACAGCAAACTTTAGGATTAGACTGAACTTTTTTGCTTTCTCATTTGTATTAGAGCAATTGCTGTTAGCTCTAGTAACACTGAGTTAATGGAAATTCTGAGGCGTTTTTGATCTGTTTTTGTGTAGTTTTTCTTTAATTTCTTTTCCAGGCCATGCTCTGAACTTCAAATTTATTCATGTGCAACTTTTGTTTTAAAAACACGTGCACTAACTGGCAATGTTACTGTTTCTTTCCATAATGTCATTGCTTGCAGGAAAACGAGGGGCTACTATACAAATATTCAATGAACTTCAGATTATTCCGTGCACTGTCAGAGTTAAAGCTGTTCAGAAATTTTGTGTAGGGATTATTACGTTGAGGAAAATACTTAAAGGGAAATTTCCACAGTGAAATCTGATCTAGATTATATTTGATTTAAAGTCAAATTGTTATTTGAACCTCTTGAGGGTTTGGGACTTTTTGGGCTTTTCTTTTTCTGCTTTTTACTGTATCTTTTATTTATACAAATTTGTTGGTTATAAAAAATAAATCAGAACCAAAACCCCATGAACACTCAAATATCCTTGAGACAGCCCAAGTTTGATTTAGTTGGTAACACAGAAGAGCACAGGTTCTCTTTGAGTCGTTCAGCTGTGACTGAGCCGTGCTGCTCCTCACTGCCACTCTTGACACAGTCAGTGATGATTCTGGCACTGTGTGCTGAAGAATATTTGAAGTAATTTTAAGAAAGGTTTTTATTTAAGAATAAATTTCATATCTGAAGAACTGCAATCTGTACTGAATGAAAGCATCCATAATTTCTCATTTCTTTTAGACATACTTCCTTCTGATCCCCCAAAGGATTTTGGAACATGTCCCTAATCTGATCACATATCTTGGATTCCTTTCTGAAGCCACTGCTATAACTTCAATGCCAATGAAATGAGCTGGGGTCAGTTTGTGACTCTGTGCATTCAATCAGGTAATTACTTTTTTTTACCCAAAGACAGGATTTCAATCTTGACATAAAAAAAAATCACTTTAAAAATGTATTGAAAAATGTTGCAAAATTTACACATAATAAAAAAAGAAAATCAAAGTCTTATTTATTTTTCACCATTGTTACTCTTCAGTTACGTTGAAATTAAGGGGTCAATTTTCCTTGGGATTTTTCCAGTTGTGCTTATTTCTTACATTTCTTCATTCACAAAGTTTCTCTTTTTAGTCAGATTTTAAAATGGGTTAACTTCTTTCTGGCCTTATCACTTCTTTTCTGTATCTTTCCCTACACAAGAGCAGAAATAATTATCATCGTAACAACCACTTATTTTTAATGTGTGGTGTGTGATCCCCATGAAAGGGGTTGCATTTTCCTCCTGGAAGTCCTCGCCCTACCAGCACGACTCCCTAGCAGCCTCCGGAGCCAGGGGAAGGCAAACGCTTCCCTACTCCATCTTGGAGGCGTCTCGTCGTGGCCAAGACCATGAGCTGCTCCTTGTCCCTCTTCCACCTGTGCTGCTGAATCATCAGCTATCTCATCCATGCTTCAGGAGGCTGTGAAAGAGAAAGGGAAGCACTATACTGCCCAAAAGAAATGGATCCTTTTGTTTCTTACCGTTTTAGATCCTCTTAGCCCTCTTCCTCCACCAGTGTTGCTAGAAAAATTAATACTTCAGTTTGAATCGCAAATTTGTTTGCTGCACAATATTACTTGCTACTTAATATCCTGTCAAACCATGAATAGCAAATAAATAATCATCTGTAATAACTATGAAAAATCTTATCCGTTCACTTGAAAATAATGTGCACTTTGGTGTTTAAAAATCATCTTCTCTGTGCTTTCATGCCTTTCTTTTCTGATGATGTCAGTCATAGTCTGTGCGGTTCCCCTACAGATGAACACTACTTTCTGGTCTCTGTTTAAATCTTTACTTTCTACCTACCACCAGGAGAGGTTTTATTATTAACCTTGTCCTATATCAAAGGCTGTAACTACCACTCACTTGTATGGCAGAGGATACCTCCAGTCCTCTTCTGTCGGTTTTCTTATAGGTGGTGTGTTGACTTCTGTAGAAGATTTGGCTGAATCAAGCATTTTATTAGAGCATGCAGACTTATACACAAACAAGACAAGTGGCTTTTGGATAGGATTATACAGAAATGCAAATGGTAACTATTTTAAGTTCTATAAATAATCATAAATATTCTTCATTAAATGGACAGGAATATGAAGAAGATACATTTTTATTTTTAAGGAACTAATTGAAGTACAAAGGAAGCTAGTTAAAAATAAAAAGGTAGATTAATAGCATATAATTTAAAAATTCTTGGAAGGTAATGGTTTTTTGCAATAGGTGTGAAAGGCTGTAGAAAAACAATTTGCTTGGCTTGAGTTACGGGTCTTGGATATTGTATGGGTCCACCAAAGGGATGACAGCATGGGGACTGCCACAATTCAAATATCTTGTCTATATCTGGTTCAGCAGCAAAGAAGTGGAGAGGTGATCTCTTGAGACGCACAACACAAAAGATACTGTTCTTTAAGAAAGCGAGATATAACATGTAATTTCAGCTGTCCATACCTGAGGAAATCATGGGGCCTCATTTCTAAATTTGAATGGCTGTAATCGATGATCATTTTGCACAGCTTCTTATGGTTGCAGTGTCACCAAGGGCCTTCACAGAGGGCTACAGTCAATGACATGTACCAGCCCTCCCTGAGGACAGGTCTCCTGTTCCAGGTCTGTGATAAAGCATTTCCCACCCCATTTGCTCTGCACCCCATGACGAACATGTCCTAGCTGGCTCTCATCTTCTCACCGCTGGGGAGCACCCACGTGGGAGTTTCAGTGCCTGGCCAGAGCCCAGAGCATGAAGCTTCTCTGTATCTCTGTATGGAGAAAATTAGGCTGCTGGCTACGAGAAAAAAAGAGTGCGGCAGAAAACATTCACCTGGAAAAAACAACACTAGTGTCAATCCACAAGAAGTCAGAAAGGATTTTTTTTTTTGATTCATTTTAACTCATTGATACTTCAAAATTTTTGTTTCAGTTCATGCAAAAAAGAAATGTTTTGATTTTAACTAAGCATATGTTTAAGCATTACAGTAAAAGTTGCTTGATTTTCAGTAAGTGTTGCTAAAATAATAATTTACAAATTAAAAAAAGAGCCTACCTTTATTTTTTTCCATTTGAAACTTTAGTACCCTAGACAAAAATATGGGAATATGTAAATTAAAACTAATTTATGATTGGCAAATCTGCAAATCACAATTTGGAAATGCAATTATATTGTTTTCAAGAAGAGAATAAAAATAAATAAAATGCATTAGAAAACAACCACGGATAGAATTATTGAAGAAAGTAGTATTGCTTTGTTAGGCTGGGTAAAGTCATAATATTAATATTCACTAATATTTGTGAAGATCTTTGATGTGGAACTATTAATATTGCCACTAACATTTGTAACATTAGGGCAGCTGCTTTGGCAAGACAACAGTGCCTTAGACTTTGTCAACTGGGGTGAAAGACAGCCCTCAGAGGAGCAGCTTGATTACTGCGTGGCATTGTCTGTGTTCTCCAGCTACTGGAGTATCCTTCCTTGCTCTTCCCAAAAGGGTTTTATTTGTAAGAAACAGAAGAGTGACTTCTTTAATATTTGCTCTTGATGTTTATGGTTTTATTTCAGAAGTAGTAACACAATATGGTCATTACAAAAGACCAACATAAAACACTGTGTTTACAGACTTTTCCTTATCACCTGTTTCAGCATTCAGACAAAAACAATACAAATATGTAGAGTTATCCTCTTTTTTGTCTGCCCTGTTCATGTTTTATTGCTTCATAACTTCAGATTTTCTTGCATTCTGTGAGGAATGTTCAATTAATAACTAAAGATGATAAATATTTTCTGGAAAATTTTTAAAAACTCCTTTGTTGTTTTCCTCCCCTCCCACATACAAATGCATTTTCCTGCTAACATTCATATTCACTTTCTATGGAACAAAGTTTGCATCAATAATTTGCTTTACTTCCTCTTGCTGTACTATGATACATGCTGTTCCAGTAAAAGATGGATGAAGCCATTCCGTTCAAATAACAGCAGAACGGAAGCATGATCCAGAGCACTTCTAGTGACCTTTGAGAATAGTAGAAGTGTTTTGGTTAGCTTTTTTTTTTTTTTAGTATTGTGTTTCTGTGTAACTGAGCACCATCTGCTTTGGTCAGGAAGCAGAAATTTCAGAATATCGTGAGCCAAGCAGCCATGTGGTATTTTGGAATTTAACTGTTAATTCTGCAAAAAATTATGATTTCCTGCCCTGTTTTGCAACCCTGTGGTTCGGGATGTTTCTGAGGTTCTGTCCTTTTTCCCTCCCAGAGCAAAGCTGCAGCTGGTGGGGAAAGCAGCTGTACACATTCGTAGCGGTGTCAGAGCATCTTCTGAAACGGAAAATTCTCCTTTTAGGGCAACTCCTACTTTTCTTTGGGTAGTATGAGCAATAAACGCTACAGAAAGCGAATTATTTGTTACCAGATATATTGGAAAGCAGAAACTCAGTGTCAACAGATAATTTATTTGTTGGGTTCGACTGTTGAGTGGCCTCCACGTGCCGTGCCAAAGTACAGAGAATAGTCCCTGACACCAGGTCGTCCAGCAGAATGGGGTTACAGCACAAGAAAATGTTACAGGACAGCAAGCTCTGCATCCTTCCAAGGGACAACAACAGTTGCATTTCCTTCACGCTCACAAACACGCCGGAGCTTGATGCATCGCAGTGCTCCTGCCGCAGCAGCCTGGCTCCTGGTGCTTGCTCCTGCTGCCCATGGGGAAGACCCGTTCTTGCACTGTCCGCCATCCAGCTCACGCCCAGCGCACCGAGAACCATTTTGCAGATGGCGCCGTCTTTGCACAGCCAGGAAAAACTGCATAGGAGAGCTTGAGCTTACAAAAGTAATTACAGATGCAAATGAATTACGGCAAATCAAAATCTGCTGGGTCTCAAAAGACTTGTATGCAGTACTGTAAAATTGTGGAGCATCCTCAGCGTTTGATCTTAGAGGTCTTCTCCAACCTTAATGATTCTGTGATCACATTGTTCCCAGTCTCCACAGGCATGCAGACCCAGTGAAGAGGGCAAGATTTATTAACCCTGGGGGAAGAAAGAGTCCATCTAAAACAGTCAGAAGCTACCTGTGCTTGGAGATTCTTCGGTTATTAATTTAATATGCAAAATACGCCAGTTTTCTTACAGTGAATGTGATGTTAAAAATCAATCACAACTTTTCATCTCTGTTAATTTAGCATATGTGTTTCTAGGAGAAATGATGAGGTAGCCTTGATGCGCACATTACCAGACCTTTTGCTAACATGAAACTGTCAGGGTGAAAATGTGACCTTTTTAGATTTTGACTAAACATTTGTCTTTGACAGCTATTCTTAAAGCAGCTGCAAATGCAGAAGGTAGGATTGCTTTTTCCTTCCCAATAGTTTCAAAGACATGAAAATAAATACTTGAGTTTTTTTATTAATTAGTATTCATTATTCCTTTTTTTAGTATGTTTATTTATATGAGCTTAATTTACTTAGTCGCCATTGAATTAATTCCCAGCATAATTTAGCAGTATCCATGAGACACTTAAGGCATCCCAGGGTAACTAAATGCTTTGGTAAACTGATCACCACCTCTTTGCTCCTTTTTTGCATGCTAAGATGTATGAGGGGGACTGACACAGAGACATTATGGTAGATTTTAATTAAAATCTCATCCTAAAAAAACCCATACAATAATATCTATATCTTAATTATCATAGCTTCTTTGCCCCCCCTCCTACCCTTGCCCCAAGAGAACAGTGGAAAAAGGGCAGGAGATGCTGAGGTTAAATTCCACTTCCTTTGTAAATGTGGGCTGCTGATGAACAACCTGGTAATTAAGGGGGAAATCAGACCAATAGTTTTCAGTACTCTTCATATTTATTTATGGATACAGTGCACCCACTTCTATTTGCTTTGTATTTGTTTACAGATGCCAAAAAGGGCAAAGCACATGGTCACATGAATATGTGGATACTACTTACTCTTGTTTTGTTAGGGATGGGCTTAATGATTTATTTCTTATTCAAGATCAAAAATCAAAGTGAGACTGAAAGAGAGGCAAGGCGGCGCAGCACTCTACTGGAATACAGCAAACAGTCATATTCTGTGACTTTGAATGTTTTGTATCAATTACGAGTATGAGACTATATCAATAAAGGATCTATATATTACATAATAATACTTCAGTGTTGTTTAGTTAGCAAGCAGAGATGTTGCACGGTTAGGTGGTTTAATGAGTCATTTACCTTAAGAGAGAGGCTAACAGGAGGAAACACAGAAACCTGAAAAAGGCATATGACTAAAAAGAAACATAAATAAACTACAAAATAAAGTGGATGCCAAACAAAGCTGGAAGAACCCATTGCTGTTTTCATTTCACGCGATTGCTCATTTTAGGATGTCTTCTTTTACTGTCCTCCAACTCTCTGGTAACTGGACTGACACCTGGGCACTGCACCCATGCTGCAGGCCGGTAAGGCAGTGTCTCGGCAGTGAAATGCTTTAGAGGTTTGCTGTGCTGTTTAAATTTTCCATGAATTATATGTTGTCTATGGCAGACTGAAGAAAAAACAAAGATTTCAAGGATCTCTGGGAGAAACAGACCCTTAGAAAGAGCATAAAAACTGTACAGAAGAGGACATTGGAAAGGAGAGATTCACATGACATTGGATTGCTGGTTTGTAGATATTGCAGTCAAAGAAAACGTATTACAGAGGATAGGGAATGAAGGGCATTCTGTACTAAAACTACTTTTACTGACTTGATCTTACACCTTTTTTTTCCTTCATGTCAGTTGCAACACATATCCGTATTTATCTCTTTTGTAAACACTGACACTGAATTGGATTCAGTGCTGTTTGATGGCTAATGATAAAGGCAAGGCAAATGAATAAACAGATGAAAAAAAACCCAAAGCCAAAATAGTATCATTATTTATAATTTTGACATTTTGATAGTATTGGTAACACAGCTCTGAAGACCCCATACTCTGTAATGGGGTTCTTCTCTCACATTAAGTGATGTTTTGCCCTTGCAGAACATATTGTGAGATTTGTCTTCACAATAAAGTGATGAAAAAAAGAGAAAATTCTAAGGGCAATTTCTGCTGAATATTCCTCCTTTTCCTTCAAAACAAATAAGGTATTTTGCATCATATCTGAAGTTGATTTTGACTCAATAAAGGGTTGCAGCTCATTTGTAATGTTTGAGAATATTCCTCTTTGCTTGTCTCCTTTACACTTGGTACAAAGAAAGAAGTATTAAGTATTAAAATTAATTTGTACTTTACAGATTAAATAGTTTTGAAAGGCAGTTTTGTTGTCAAAATCACTGGTTAACAGAAAGATTTGTAAAGATTCGGCTAATTTGTATTGGTTCTCCTGGGATAAATTCACGTGAAATAATACCACAATAGTTTTACCAGTTGATAAATCAAAGATAAAAGCTAGGTGTATACATGGTGTCCAGTTTGTTAAGTTACAAGAAAAATTAAGTTGTCCCATCTGGCTTAATTTTCACACTGAATTAGTTGACATTACTCGGAGCATCAAATTAAACGAGGTTCGAGGATGCTTTTCTTTTACCCTTCAATTTGTTAGATTTGTGGAGAAGTGGGGTACAAATTACAGTTTCCAGAAGCAGATGCTGTGCTGTGTGAGCTGTGCCAGCAGTAGCCTGTGCAAAAAGGGGATCTCCCCTCTGCTCTGCGATCTGCGACACAAATCCACGTGATAGCCCAAGCATGAACCTCACAGTTTCCAGCAAGAACTCCTGTTATTAGAGCCAAAAATACTATGAGGTGCAATAGCTGAAACTTAGGGCACTGCACTAAACACTTCTTTAGTTAGCAGTAAGAAATAAAGATTTAATAAGATTTAAAAATTTCTGTCTAAATGGACAAGGAAAGAAGAAACTAGGTCTTAGCTCTAAATTTAGATTTGAAGAAGTGAAACTTCCATAGATTACTAAACTGGTGAAAGTAATACAGGGCCTCCACAGGAGCTCAAGCATTAATTACAGATATCCTAACAAGAACTATTCTTCCTGTCATAGCTTCCCAGAATTTCCCAGACACTTTCTGCTCTCTTCACTACCCAACATTGGCTGTGCCCTAACATCCTACTCTTGTCCTACAAATTTACTTTAATGTTTGGAAGAGTATCTCACCGTCCTTTATGTGGTTATTCTCCGACTGATATGGGGGTGATGTTAGATCTCTGTTTCCAGGTGGGGGTTTGATGCACAGAGAACTGAAGGGCAAAGCCTTGCCCTCCTGTGCAATAGGTCTTAGAATATTCCCTGTAGTCCAGATTTCAACCCCTCATGACCAAAAGCCAGTGGGAGCTGTGTGCTACTCCACGTTTTGAAAAGCGGTTAGCTGTGTTCACAGACTGATGTCCAGCACCGAATGACCTGCTTTACATGTTGGCAGGAGTACAACCACTGTACTGGGCAGCCCTTCCCAGCGGTGCCTATTTGTCTTCATAGATTACTAAATCAGGCTGCCTAGAATTCTTGGGGAGCATTTGCTACCTTGTTCAGCATTCACATGCTGTCTTTCCATAACAGCACACAGGCACACGCCGGTAGTATCTTTACCTTTATATACGGCCCGGTGTTGGTTCTTGTGACAATCTTTGTGGTTTGGTCGTGTGAATTATGTTGATTTCTCATGATAGACTGACCAATGACAGGACACTGGAGCAAGGCAAGATAACAAGATACAGTTCCACAGTTTTTCATCATGAAAAAAACGCCAAACCATAACAGAACATGCCAATTACAGAAGGAGCAAGAGTCACAGATGGCTCTCACTAACTGTATTAAGCACAAACACAGCCACTTGGAGATGTCTGTAACATGAGCTAAATCTATAGTGCATGAAGTGATGGTAATCTTCCAAATCTTCAATAAGGTCTCTTTTGGAAATCTTGAAAGATATGTGTATTTCAAGAGGGATTTGGAAAAATAAAATCCACTATACTAATGGAAATTCCATTATGGTGATGACTTTTTTGAAGCTGTCACAATATATTTTATGTGTTCTTATTCCTGTGTATTGTATTTACATGAACTGCACTTATTTTTCCTTCCCAGAAGGAAATAAAAGTCTTGAAAATGCTGTTTGATCTTTTCAAAAGTGACTCAGATTTACAGTCTCTTGACATGAGTCAGATCAGAATAGAATCAACAGGACATCTCTTTCCTCACAAGCTCCCCTCACCATGTGCTCACTATAAATACATTAATTCTGATTACTTTGTTTTACAGACAATGAAATATTTATAATATACAATGAGGATACTAAGCTCTGTTTAATTGCTCAGAGTTCTCATGCAGTCACAACAGCTCCTTGTAACACAAACGCTGAGTTACAAAAATTCAGGTGGGTGTCTGATCACCAGGTGATTAGTGTGGCATTTGCACAATGCTTGGGAGGACCCTACAAGCAAAACCAGGCTAAAATTTCTTTGTAATCCTGCAACAAGAAAAGTGAATTGCAGAAATGGGACTGCAGAAATGCAACCTTGGCAATCCAAGGGGAAGATTTATTTCTCAGTGCTGGCACAAGACAAGAAGACAATATTGTGCTGAAAACAGGATCAGCAACGATGAATAAATGGAAGATCTATGGAACCATGGATGATTCGTGTTCTAAAGGCCATGAAGGTAAAGTTTAAAGGTTAATCTTGACAGTGTCTTGAACCCACTTGTTTGCCTCATGGATAGGATCCTTTGATTTCTGCTCCCCTTAGTCTAACATCAGCTGTTCCACCTCAGGCAATGTTGGACTGGAGGATGATTCGTTCACCCATTCAGGCCTGTGGTCTTCCATCCTGGAGACACACAGGTGCTTAGCTTCAGAGAGAATGTAGTATGTGCAAAACATGCTTTTTTTAACTTTACTTTTAAAGGAAAAAGTGGATTTAAGCTATTTTTAATCATTAGCTTTAATGAAAGTGCTTTATTTAACTGTATACTACTAATAATGAAATTGTGTTAGCATTGCTGGATAAAAGGCAAATATCTTTATGTTTAATACTCCTACAGTAAATATAAGGAAACAATTCCATGCACGATGTCATTCAGTTCCTCTACAAGATTTCAGATGACAAAAAGCACCACAACATTTAACAGTTAAATCAATGACTTATTGTTAGTGAATGACAGGAAGTTAAGTTGCATGAACAACAAAATAATGCTACTTTTAGAAAATTATTTTTGAATATATGACACAAAAATCACTACAGTTTTTTCATAGTTCTTGACTACAGTATGAAACTGCTCTATTTCCAGCCATTGTAGCTGGCAATATTGTAAGTAAATGGTAAATTGCAAGACCAACCCAGAACTTCCTTGGAAGATGCTGCTGGTGACAGTAGGTCACACTGCTGGCTCATGTTCAGCTGGCTGTTGCCCAGCACCCCCAGGCCCCTTTCCACAGGGCAGCTTTCTAGCCACTCTTCCCCAAGCCTGTAGTGTTGCAAATGTAATTAATGAGGCATAGTTTGAAAAGCTAACTTTCCACCATTGGAAATGTTTGCATTTCAGTTGTATTTCAGCCAAGAATTAATTCAGCATAGCCTATGAGCTGCTGAACAAGTTTTCAGATTAGATAATAACCAAGGTGTAGTTTTGCATTATTGATCTCTTTACTCATTTTTTTTCACCTGGAGATTATCAGATTTCACAGGTGATACTGAAAATAAAGGATGAAAGGCCCTTATCTACTAATGTTAATGGCAAACCCTCTTTTACTCAACAAAGAGGAAGCTAACAGAAGAGTATGAATTTTGTGGGGTCTGAGCCTTATTTGCTGCAGAATCTCATTCCACAAGTAAGCTTGCAGATAAACTTTCTCATAACATTTTGTGTAAGATGTTTATAACAAATTGCAATATTAAATCTCCTTTCTTTCACACAGACAATGACAGATTTTGGACTACAGACCCTTTGACAGGAATCTACTACCAGACAAACTACCAGTCAGCTCTCACGTGGCACCAAGCAAGGAAGAGCTGCCAGCAGCAGAATGCAGAATTAAGTGTCACAGAGCTACATGAGCAAATGTATCCAAGAGAACTAACAAGCAAGACTCGGTAAAAAGAGTGTCAAACACCTTTTTTTCCTGATTAAAAATGTTTCAGTGCTTTAATCACATTACTATGAATAGTTGACATTAAAATGGTATATGTAGTGCTAGAGAAATAGCACAATTACTGTAAATTAAGGTTTTTATAGGTGGAACTTTTGTAAGTTGTGGAACTGTCATTTGAAATTATTTCTGTTATTATTATTTTTTCAGAGAAAGCTAAGACTTTCCAGCTAATTAAGCAGAAGTTGACTCAAGCTCAGAAAATACCAGAAAGGTCCCAGAAAGGGACCTTACAAGAAGGAATGTCATTACAGGAGGCAGTCATTATATGACTTTTGTGTTAAGAAACAGTATTCTTCATGTATATCTAGTGAAATAGATTTTTGGAAATACCATACACATTTTATGCAAAACACTAGTAAAAACCTAAAGACTTTCTGGATTTATACATAGACTGTAGAATGAAAGCCCTGTATCAATTGCATCACAAGCACGCAAGCTGGTAACATAAATATTAATAACAGCAGCTCAGTGTTTCAGTTTAGAAAGATTATTGCTTACACATAGCTGTAGAATAGCATTACATTCAGATAAACTAGTATGTAAAACAGTATTTTGCCATTTTTTTAATCTACAGAATGAAGTCTCTGAGACTACTACAAGTAAACATGGATTCTGTACTGAACTTAGAAATCACTAAAGAGACATTGATTATCTTCCTCCAAACTTTGCAAATGCAGAGCATTTCTTAACAAACCTCGTTAGAATTCAACTCTTTTTGTTACCTAGGTTTGATTGACAGCAAGAGATCCTCTCTCTGGATTGCGCTTAACAGTCGGTATCTCAACAGTGGCTTGGCAGTGGAGTGATGGCATTCCCTTCAGATACTTTAACTGGGAACCAGGTAGTAATTGTTTTTTTAACAGTTTTTGGAATGAATGTTTTCCACCAGAATGCTGAATGTGTATTAATTACAGTCCTGTAGTATTCCCCATGAACATGAGGACATGGAGTTGAAAGGCTTATGAGACATGTGAGACTGATGCTTTTCTTCACTGGATATGTCAAAAGGAGTTTCAAGCAGAAGGGCTAAATAAACTCATCTCCTATCAGAAGTAGATAAAGTGAAAAGCATCGGTCGAGCTGTAGCGTACTAGGAATGCCTTCAAGTCAGTTAAAACCTCTGTGTCTCTTCAACTCTCACAAGGGTTATCAATGACTCAGCTGTCAGTGAGCACCAGTCTTGCAACGCCTTCCCATTCACTTTTTATGTCTTTCCTCTTTTCTTCTCTCCTCTTCAACATTCAAGAGAGACTGTAAATAGAGTTCACAGCATTAGCAGTTTATCTTTGAAAGCTGCTTAACGTTTGTCATGGCAACAGCTGGTTGCAGCAAATGCTGAATGTTTGCTTGCTGAAAAAATGCACACATGTTCCATCTTTGGGCCTTCCCCAGGTCTCGAAGGTGCCACCTGTTTTCATCTGGCACAGAGGATGAAGGGAAAGCCTAGAGTTGTTGAGTCTGGTAGAGGGTTTTCTGCCTTCTGCCGAGCTGGTCAACGTCCTTAAGCCTTGCAGAGAAGAACAGTCGGCTCTAAGGTCAAGCAGCCCACCCCCTTGGAGTTCCTGTATCCCCACATGACAGCTGCTATGATGAGTTAATCTACACATTCACAGTTTACTGCAAAATTATTATAAGTTGTATCTTTCAGTGGGAGGAAAAAGTAAGTCATCACACTATGGACCTCTCTAATAAGGGGAAAACACTGCCCATTCCCCAAGGACAGTGGTCCTAGAGAACCTCCTGGAGGTCTGGTTGCAGAAGCAAGCAGAGGAGAGACACACATCAAGTGTGAGTGCATGTTAGGAGGCTTGGCTTGCAGCAAGGAGCAAATCTGCAGCCAAGTTGCCAGAGACATGCAGAAAGGACCTTTCCAAAGGGTCTGAGGGTAACTTTTCTGTTCCAGCACACCTCTGAAACCTGCTGGACCAGAACCTGATATAGAAAGGAAATACTCCCCTTCAAGGGCATTGTGGAAATGAGATTTGTTTTCACATGTGATTTGGTATGCCTTATATTTTATTTTAGGAATTCAGCGTGATTATTTTTCTGCTCTGCTAAATGCAGCTCTGAAAACTAGAAGCCATTTAACATGCTCCCATAAAGAGGAAGCCTACCCTGCCAGGGCTTGTCCAATCTAGGTTCCCAGCACTCCCTACTCAGACAACATCTGCCACAGAGACTTTTGTCTCATATTTTTAACAAATACTATTCATTCACTGAGCTTGGTTTAACTCTACAATGCAGAGCTAGAACTCTAATTTTCAGGTTTTGAAATTTCTTTTTATTGTTAGCAACTAACGGCTCTTACTCTGAAGAACGCTCTTCTCTCTTCACATCTGTAAAATTCCTTATCTCAACACGAACTATGTTAAGATGCTGCCTTACTGTCATCCTGCCCAAAGATATCAGCTGAAACTGTGTCCTCTGATTTTACGAATGTAACTGAGTCTTTTAAGGTTGTTACTTACTTCTCATAGCACAACTGGGTCCTGACCACAAATTGTGTATAAATCTAGATGTTTTATGAGCTGTGAAACGATGAACTCCGATTTCCTACAGTCTGTGTATGGCATTGCAACTGTAGCAGCACCAGGGACCCCTTCAATGTCTGGACTCTTCAGTCCAGCATCCACTGACTGAGCAACAACATAGTTTATTCTGCATCTGGTTGTGAGCTACATATTCCTCAGCAGATGTATAGCTGAACCCTATGCAGAGGCTGATTAAGCAAGTGGGGGGAGGCAAGAAAAGGACTTGCTGCAGCCTTTCATCAGTGCAGGCTCAAAGTTTAGTTTCTCTTCTGCACAAGCCAACAATTGTCACAAAAGTTCTGGGTATGTCTTATTACTGAGACCGCTATTCTGCAATAAAATATGCCAGAAAGTGTAAATTATGCAACAAGCATCTAAAGAAATGTTTTGATGGGTACTTTTAAGTCACATTTCCTTATCTCTGGTAGAAAAATAGCTGTAGCAATGAAGTCATGAACCTGTAACTAACACACGAAAAGGCTGGAAGTAAAATGTTCTTTCAGCTGCTGCCATAAAACCTGTGCTACGTATTTGTTTTTTATTCTGTGAAGGAAGCCCTGAGCCTGAGAAACTCTGTGCAGGACTGAATCCCAGAGGAGATGCTAAATGGGAAAATCAGCCATGTGAGCTGAAAGTTGGCTATATCTGTAAAAAAGAAAACTCCACACTGGATCCTTTCATTCTTCCATCAAGTATTTCAAGCAAATAAACACCTTTTCATAAAGACATAATTTTGTCATTAAAATGAAAAAACATGGCTATTTAAAATTACAAAAAAGCATTACCATTTGTTCTTCTGCTTTGATGAGTGGTATGGAACGAAGCATACCGTTATTTCCTTAACCAAACATATTTAAATACTGGAAATGTTCCTGGAACCCAGTAAACACACAAGCAACTTTTACTTCATGTTATTATTCACAATTCCAGAGGCACTGGTCTAAGCCATACACTATCACAAAAGTATCATGGACTGCATGGACATGAAAATGAAGTTAGAGATGCCTCACTACTCCTGCAGTGCATTTCAATGAAAACACCCAGGCTCATCACTGAAGGCTTGGAAAGACGGCACCAATAGGCTCAATCCGCCTTCTTAGTAGGCTTGTTTGCATGGCAAAAAAGAGCAAGTTCCTCCAGACCACTTTTCTACTACTTTTTTTTTAAATGAGACTTAGTATGGAAAGCCATGTGTGCAGAGGATTACTTGTGCTGCAGTAATAATGCCTTTATGAAATATGCAAGCCATAACTGGGTGGTGTATATAGTGTGAAGACACTATACAAGGAATTCCAAAATATTCCTCTGTCTAAAAGTGAGTATTTCACACTAGTGAAGCCCATTAACCGCTGGATACTTTATTCTCCCCTTTCATTTAAATGCAATATGTTTTCTGTAAAAGTGTGGTGTGCAACAGCAGACTAAAATGTTTTATATGTATGAGGAATGAATAGAAGTATTACTTATTTGTAACCACTCCATTTTCATTCTAATTAGTTAATTGGCTGATTTCAAATGTAATTGCAGTTATTCTAGACTTCAGCTTGCTCTGTTTACAAACTTGAAATATCTATTGCTTTTGAGAGGATGCAGAGCCTGTTAAATGCCCAGAGGGATTGCTGCCCTATGGAGATCACTGTTTCATGGTTCATAGAGACCCCAGACTATGGAGAGAAGCCCTAATTTCCTGCAATGAGAGCAACGGCCATCTGGCCAGTATCCACAACCCTGAGGAGCATGGCTTTATACTGTCTCAGCTTGGCTACAGTGAGTATTTCTATGGGGCAGTGTTTGGTACAAATGGAGAATTATATTATTAGAAATCTTACAGAATTTTAAAAAAAAATTGTATTTGTTTGACATGAATATTTATAGGGAAGCCCACAGATACATAGGTCAAAAAAACCAAACACCAAAAGCACACAAGAGGAATCAGTGCTCACTTAATTTTCTTTTTCATGGTTTTCATTCTGATTTTCATTTGTTTTTCACTGCATGAAATCACTTGAAGGAAATAACAGTTCTAGTTAATGCAGTATTTGGGCTGATTATCTGCCTCAGACACCTTGTAGCTGTAGATACAGTAATGGAATTTACTGATAAAGCTGAGGAATTGCATTTCCTGCTGGTATCTCATTTTTTAACTTCTTGAAAGAAGAATGTGAATTAGGTCTTAAAATAAACTCCACTGTCATTTAATATAGATTGATTTGTATTGCAACATGGCAATTTCAGCTCATCTGCATAAAATCTTGCTCCTACGGACTGTTTCATCTTGGGTACTAACACAAGAGAATTTCTGTGCTTAGGTCTGAATGACCTCAACACCTAAAAGTGTTTTGAGTGGAGTGATGGGACTCCTGTGACAATGGTTGCCTGGAGAACCAACCCATGCAATCGATGGGCAAGAGGATTGTGTCATTATGGCAGGAGAGATAGAATCATTCCACATTTGTGTAGCACTATCGTGTTAGATTTTTGTTTTGATTTCCATTTTTTTATGAATGTAAGTTAGAAACAAATCAGAGAAGGGTATCTTTATTCACTCAGAAAGATGGCCACTCTAAATGCAGTTTAAATTAAATTAGAGATAACTAGATAAATGTTCATATCTGACTGTGAGTGTACATTATATGCCAAGCAAACCTCAACAGTCTGCCCATGACAGTTAACTTAACAAAACCTCACAATTAAGCACAAACACTTGGAATTCATTAAAAAGTACAGTTTTTCATTCTCCTATTGAAGCAATATTGAAAAAAAATCAATAATGTTTCTAATAGAAACAGGTTCTGCATCACTATTTTTTCCCAAACTGCATCTAGGATGGATATTGGGCAGTGACAGAAAGTTAGGTTACATCTGCAGAAGACACCCACTACAAGGAGTTTCTGGGACAGTAAAGACTGATCCTGCCTGCCTGAAGGTAAGAAGAAAGCATAACCAAGAATCTAGTTATCAAAAATCCATTGTTTTCACAAGCTCCATTTGACTTTGAAAATATCTTTTTTTCCCCCCTAACAAGTGTGATTGTACATCAAATTCTGGGTGATATTGTCCACTACATTCCCTTATTTAAATAAAGTTATCTTTAAATTTTTTTAATCAATATCAATCAGGCCTGTTATCTGTCAGAACAGTCTGTGAAAGAGGCTAAAGCCATTACTGCAGTTTTCTACAATTCTGTGTTGTTCTACAACCATCTGCAGTTATCTAAGACATAGCAAAGACTGGGAACCATTTCTGGAGACTCCGGGACATGATGCAAGATGAGGACGAGGACAAATCTCATTATTGAAGCCAAATCAAAGCAATCAAATTGCTTTTATGAGTGAATATGTTTTGAATAAGTTATTGTATCCTACTGCTTATTTTCCTTTTTCCCTCTTTTTACTTCCCTTTTTACTGCTGTTCTATGTTTAGTAACATTTCCCACAACCCCATATGGGGAACAGAGATGAGACTCACTGCGTTAGATGGAACTAGCAAGCAGCCAAATACTGAACACAGATTTTATTTACCTTTCTTGCATGCAGCAAGCAAATGATGACATGGTATAGAAGGGAAAAGTGACTTGGAAGCCAGCTGTAATTTTGAGGATTTTGCTTTTCAATAGTTTTTATGCTACCTCTTCTATCAGATTTTTTAGGAGAGCTGATGAGTTAAATCAATTAATTAATCTAGGTACTGTTCTTTTATCCTAAAAACATCAAGAAATTTAAGTCAGCATCTGACTATAATACAGACTGCCCTCTTCGGTTCTGAGCAAGGAAGTATTTTATTCACGCACTTCTGAATACACTCTCCATTCTGTGTGCCTCTGAGTTTTTTGTTATTTAAAACTTATCCATTACTAATTGTCAAAAAAAGGAGACTCATATGCATTAAATTTCTTCTTTCTGGATATTTACTTAATTTCCATTAGTCCACTGGAATTCAAATTAACATATTACCGCACTAGGTTATATTAAAAATGTGTTGATTTAAGAGGAGACACTGAAATTCAAGCACTGTAACTTATGTTCTTTTTATTGCAAATATTTTCCACATGTTCTTGACAGGGGTGGGATAGAAATGTTTTTTACTGCTACCTGGTTGGACATACCTCTGTAATGTTTTCAGAAGCCAAGAAAACCTGTGAAAGGAGTAATGGCTATTTAACAAGTGTAGGAGACTGGTATGAAAAGAGTTTAAGACCTGTACATCTGATGAAACAAACTTGGAATTTTATAAAATAGATGAAAAATTTTTGGAAAAAAAAGTATGAAATCGGAAAGCCAGAATATCCTTTTTCTGCAGAAAAAAACAGTCAGTAAATACAGTAGGTCTTTTCTAACTAAATATATTTTACACATTCTTATTTTCTAGTACTTTACTCTGAAAAAAAAGACCACAGCTGCTTCTGTTCTCTAGGGAGCAGGTTTTCAGTATAGCACGGCTTCACCTGCTATTGAAGCTAGCCCATCTGCTATCCAGTTAAGTAACATATTTCCACTTAAAAGGAAACCTAATGGACACTCTATTCATTCTAGTCCTGTGTAGTTTTGGATGCTGAGAAATGGCAGACCAAGAGAAAGGTAGGCTTAATCCCTATCTGACTCCTGTCATTTCAGATATGAGCAAGCCTACCTGACCAGCCTCGTTGGTCTGAGCTCTGAGAAGTATTTTTGGATTGGTCTCTCAGACGTGGAAGAGCAAGGGAAGTTCAAGTAGGTGACTGGTGAAGGTGTTCTGTACACAAACTGGAATGTGGCAATGCCTGGTACTCTGCCACCGGCATAAATTCATGCTACTAAGGAACTTCCTGTGTTGTCATTCTGAATTGTTTTCCAGCTTTGCTAAAACACATCCACGATGACACATGCGAACATTCTGCCTTTGAAATAGGAGTGTCTTTGACATAAACTGCCATGAAAATTTTTCTTTTCTGGCTCCTCATTTCTTACAAGAGCAAAATCAGACTGAGCAGAAAGGTTGAAACCTTTTCCAGCCCAGGTGACAGGCTGCCAAATCCTTGCAGTGAGTAGCACAGGAAAGAGACAGGCAAGGGGTTCTTCATGCCCTTCTAAAGCTTTTCAAAGGGGAGGGAAGATGAAGGACTCTGCTTTCTGGTTCCCTCTTTTTGCAAAGCTCCTCCTTTGAGCAGACACGACACTCTATTTCAAACAATCTTATGTAAATGAATCACAAGAGCTGTAAAAATGTTAGGGGAACCACTTTAAAACACATTTCAATTTTGTTTTGTATCTCACAAAGGGAATGAAGCCAGTTGTGTTGCCCTGAGGACTGGAAATTCAGCTGGACTATGGGATGTTCCGAACTGTGAAGTCAAGGCAAAATTTCTCTGCAAAAAACTTGCTGAAAAAATCACTCTTCCTTTTGCTCCTGAAACAGTTCCTGATTCCAAATGTCCCTTGGGTTGGGATACAATTAATAGCACTAATTTGTGCTTCAGACTAAGTATTAATTTTTCCAATAATCCTACTCATGAGACAGAAGAACACCAAATAGATAGGGCATCTAAACTTCAGAGAATGGTACGTTATTGCGCAAGTGTAGTAAGCTTTTACACAACACAGAAATCACTCCAATTATCACTCTGTCAGTGATATGTAACATTATCCAAGTAGCATATTCTTTAATCCATACTATGTATGATAATTGCAATGCAATGTTTTCCTATTTTACTTATACAAAGCAGTCAGCAGATTTATTTTTAACATGCTGTAAACATAGTGTTCTACCTGTATTTATAGGTTTTTGTGAGAGAAGAAAACCAAAAGAAAACGTGGTTTGAAGCCTGAAATTTCAGAGAAATAGGAGGAGACCTGGCTGACATTAGAAGTGAAGAACAGCAAACAGTGTTAGAAAACTTAATAATGTAATTAAACAAAGTATCTAATATTTGATATTTTGGTGTAACAATACATTCTATAGGAATAAATTATAACATTCTTGAGTTGCTCCTGAGATAATTAGTTGAAAATCTATGGGTTTTTTATCATCACAGTCTATAAAAAGAACTGAGAAAATGTTTCATATGGGTACCATTTTCAAAGACATTTTTGATGTTCCTAAAAATTTTCATCATCTGCATATCTTTTAAATTAAAAAAAAAAACAACTGAACAACCAAATCATTTGAATCCTTCTCCTTCGGACCCATTTCTAAGTCTGTTCACTGAACCATTTTGAAACTAAATTGTGCCCTCCAGCAAACCCAAACTTATATCTGGAAGAAAACGATAATCACAGCATCAATGAAGAAAAACAATATGTGCTCTGTGTTTTGAACACAACCAGTTGCAAATCAGAAAATTTTAAGGCATAAACTTCACTTATTTAATGGGAGTTTGCTGACCAACAGCATTTTGTTACTTTTAAAATTTCTACTCTGTTTGAAGTCTTCAAAAAGTGTTAGAGTTATTGTCTCACTGAACTTGCAGAATTTAGCAGAGCTAACTACATACATCCTCTTCTTCCATGATACATTTTTTCACACTCTAGGAAAAAATCTCCATCATCTCAGCCTTTCTGGATAGGCTTGCAGGATCCTGATGGTGGGCTTTCCTGGAGCAACAGATCACCGGTGATAGTTTGACACTGCCAGTTTCTTTCTGCTCTGACTTTTTTGCTGCTGGAGGTATTTCCATGACTGGTGTGGATGAAAGTTGTATAAGAATTCCCAAAAATGTCTACCTTGCCACCGAGTAACTCTAAACCATTATTCTTCATACTGGTTTGGCAAAGAAAAAGGCCAATAAGCTTTGAAGTTATACCATCACAACAGTGGCAACAGAGTAATGGTTGCAGCTACAGAGATGATTATCTAAGTGGCAAATACGTGAGAAAGGTCTCTACTGATTTTTATTAGTCTGTAGCGACATATTGCCACTTTCCTTTCCCCTGCTATTGATTTATAACTTCATTTGATTCGAGTTTTCATGGGACTGCTGGAGTCCGTTAAATGCTGTGTAAACCCAGAGCCTTTCATTTTTCTTGTGGAGTGACTATATTGCTTTAACAGCCCACGTAGGCTCCACAGCCATAGGAGGAAAGTAAGGAGTGGTTTAAAACCTTCAGTGCTGCTGCGCTTTCCTTCCAGAGTACAACTTTTTTCCCTGTATGACAACCCTAAAAACCAAAGTTGTGTTTTGTGTATATTTTTACAATACTGCATTTGAATATTGTGGAGCAATCAGTGGAAAATCTTCCACGTCATGGATTATGGTGCACTGTGAACACAGCCATAACTGGATTTGTGAAATAAAGAAAGGTAGGTTCCTTTTTACACTAAACTCACATTAGTAAGAAATTTAAGCTGAATCTGTCTAAACAGGAAGTTCTGCAAGTTACATGCAGTAAGAAAATTTGGTTGATTTCACAGGAATTTTGCATAATGAAAAACAGGTCAAGTCATATGAATACTTTCATAATACGATGTTTCAACTGTTAAACTTTTTTTGTTTTATTTAAAAATATTTATTATAAACTTTATTAAAAATATACTTGTTTATACAATTATAGAATTGTAGAAAACAAGGTGAAAGAAACCTCAAGGGCTTACCTGGTAAAATCCACTGTTCTGCCCAAAAGCACATTTTTGTCAAAATAGAAGCTTTGACTGACATGAAACTGTATGTTTCTTTGAGCTTTTACTTGTAGGGAATTCCCAAGTTGGGGCCTAAAGGGGCAGAGAGAGAGAAAGAGAGAACTGCAACTTGCAAAAAAAAGGATTACTTTAAATCTCTGTACCCTTTGTGAAGTGAAACTTCACTCCTCTGCTCAGCTGCAGCATGAATGCTACACAAGGACACATGAGACACCTAGTCTAATTTAAACAAGACTGCCAGCACACTAGAATCATTCTCTTTGTAAAATGGCATGTAAAGAAGCTCCTGTAAAAACAGGCTTGCTGTAAGCAAAAGACGGTAGTCCAAGCTTCGAAATGTAAATACTTTAGGGCAATAGGTAGGCTTGCATCTTCCTCTTATACCAGCAGCAAAATATTCTATGTTTATACTTCTGTCGGTATTTTTTTGAAATATAACTACTGTTAAGAAAGACATCCAGTGAAATAAGAGAGCAATCAGTTATAGCTTTGTATGGAGTGGCACATTTTACTTCCAAGACTAACAGGAGTGTTGCTTTGGTGGCTCTCTAGGCTCCTTCCCACAAGCAGTAAGGGTTAATGTTTAAAGTGATACTTTTTCAAAGATGATCATTTCTGTGCTGATGAATTATTCAGAATAATCTGATTCTAACCAAAGCACGTTGTCTCAGCTTCTCATGCTTAAAAAGTAATAGTCATCGGCACCTGTCTCAAAAAGAGGTGGTGAAGATACCTTTCCTTGTAACTTCTTCATAATTCCTCACCTGCACGATCAGCACAACTAAAAATCATTAGCAAAAGTGTCAATAGTAGTTGTATATGTTAATTATTATTAGTGTGTGACTGGCAGAAATTGTAGCCTGAAGCAATTACCATCATTAGTCAGCAGTGCATAATATTACACTGAAAGGTGCTGAAATAGTCATAATACTTTGTAGTTCCAGAACAGAAATATATTTTTTTCTTCTAAATCATTTAATGAACCATACAAGAGATTAATTTTAAAAGGTGACATGACTCTTTTTTATCCAAGCATATGTGTCACACACTTCACTTAGTGTAATTACACATACAGCAACAAAAATATTTCAAGGAATTCCCGTGGGAAAAAATGGTAAAGGTGACATTTGTTTTACATTTTTATAGCTCTTGGCCTTGCATGTTTAGAGCTACATGGCTCCAATATCCCACTCTGTGTGATGTGGAGATTTTTCATTTAAACTATTTCTCAAAAACTGGTAGATTTTCAGTAAAATGTGATTCTTCACAAAGTAGTTTCACAGAAAAAAAAAGTTCCACAAACAAATGAATAGCAATAAACTTTAAAATATTTTGAAGCAAAAATTTGTGTAGTGTTTTAATCTCTTGTTGAAATACAAGACAATGTCCACAAAGAATCTTTTATCATTGTGCAGAACATTGCAGTAAAATATTTTCACTCTTTAGTTTTCTTTCATAAACAGGTACTCATTCAGACTAACTTCAGTCATTGAATTTAGGCAACATTGAGGATGTGCAAGATGCACTTACCAAAAATCTACCAAGACAGAGGTGTAGGGCTGTAATACATCTGCTATTCCCTGAACATCCATTTTTTGTTATGCACCAAAGATACTATATAAATATATTCTGCACTGAAAATATAAAATATGGAAAATTGATAGACATTAAGATAATATCCACTAATTGAACACTGATACTGGCTCAACATTTGGGAAAATTTTTACATCTTTATTTTTCTCCCATTTGATAACAGGGACACCCTTGAAACCAGAACCTCTGGACCCTTCTGCCAGTAAGCTTTGTTTATTTTCTCTTATCTAAAGGGTGATATCATGTCATGATAAGTCAGCATGAGTCAGACTGACTCCAGCCTCGTGTAAGGACCAGGAAGAATACAGACATTCCACTTCCATGTTGCAGCATATGAAGTCACAGAAGATGGCTGGATTTTAAAAGGGGACAAACAAGATTTTTTCAACACAGAAAAGACCTCTATGGAGAAAGCCAGAACATTCTGCAAAAGCAATCATGGAGATCTCGCTACTATTGGAAATAACAAGGAAAGAAAATTTTTGTGGAAAATGTGTAAGAAGAAATTTGACTAAGTTATATCATATATGGCCTATATACCCTGCTGCATATGCTTGTGAAGTACAGGAGAATATGCTTGTTGCATAATAATACTACATTTTAACAACATTAGATTTAAATGTTCAGTGAAAAAGTATTTATTCTACAGAATAGAGCTTCTCTTTAGGAAAATAAATACCAAAGAATTTACCATTTACTAGGGTGGGTATATTCTTGTATGTTCTAATCTAAATAGGGTTCTGCCCATGACCAGAAGTGTATAAGAAGCAATGAACAGGCAGATTAGATGTATGATGAGAAAACTGTCCTTTCGCCAGGCTGGTTACCTCTCATCAGAATATCATGTTCCAGAATACAGTGTTATGGATAGATTTGAGGCTACTGCTGGTGTAGCTCTGATGGTCACATACCACATCGTACTGCTGAACAAAACAACTTTTCTAAGAAAGCTGTAGCCTGGTCCATGTCAGGGACTGACGAACTAGGAGCTTCATGATTTAATTTTGCTGCAACATCTATCGTAACTGTTCATGTATTTCAAGGGCACTGCCTACACATTGCCTGAGATGGTGCTGATGGGCACATGCCAAAGCCGTGGCAAGGGCATGCTAACAATTTAATAGCTTGGATGCCTCAAACCTCTGCCATAATCTTGTTTGGTTTGCTAATACCAAAGTAGCCACACCATCTCCTTCATTTTTCACACTATTAGCTGCTTGCTTTTATTACGTGTGAAAGGATATGAAAGGAGGAGCAGACAGACAGCTTGAGACACAGGAATTACATAGCTGCTTAAGAACAGGAAAATACCAAAAAATGTTATACTAAGTTTTTTCTCAAGTCTTCTTTGTTTCTTTTTAAATTGAGAATGCAACTTTCAAAGCTTTGATCATACCAGTAATGCAGCCAAAATGGGGAAAGCAACAATAAAGATAACAAAGCAAAAATTATGTGTTGCATGGTATTTACTTCAACAGGGGTCCTCTCTGGTGACTGCATATAATCATTTGCACGTGTATTCATCTATTAGCTTACATAGCACAAAAATTACACTTTTTCATATTAGATAACTACTACATATTAGAAAGCACTAACTAAAAGTACACTTTTGTGTTTAGATCTTAAAAAATGGCAAATTGGAGTCATATCTCATAGGATTAATTCAGAATGCTGATCAACAGTTTAGGCAGGTAAACAAGCTACATGAAGATTCACAAAACATGACTATAGAAGTTTTGTACTGCCAGAGTTCCTTCTGCAGGGACCACACTGCAAGGGCACTAAAGGCAGATTCAGAGTTACATTGCATGTTGAAATGCGTGCTCTCCCTTGGTTTAACTCCATCACAAAAACACTGCTTTAAATGGCATTTTGATAGGCAATGTACATGCTATGAACACATAGATAATGTCTGCTAGAAATAAAGATATTTTTGTTCTTTGACTTGACACACAGGGATTTCACTATCTAAGGTCTTTCAATTCCAATGGAAACTCACTTTACAGACAGACTTAACTGTAATTTTTTAAAAAACATTTTCAGCATTTTAAGATAGATTTTTCTGAACTGTTCCAAGAATATTGTCTGAGCAACCAATACTGTTTTGTTGTTGGCTTTTTTCAGTTGGATGGATGGAAGCCCAGTGCACTATGCAGCTTGGGCACAGGGTGAGCGCAACTTCGCACATGCTCACAAAAATTGTGTGGTCTTAAATAAAAAGCATGGTGAGTTACACAAGACTTTAAAAAATATTTTTATGGGTACTGCTCTTCCCCTGTTTGTTAAAAATATCTTGCCAACTTTAATCCATTCTTTCCCAGCAATTTTGGAAAATCTGCATACTAAAGTGTAGTCATTATATCTTAGGTTTCTTCAGGGGCAACATTAGCCATAAAAGTGGAATAGAAGAAATTGATTTTAATAGGGAATACAGGGACAATTTGATCACTGTTTTTTCAGCTGCACAAACAATGTGTTCTCTTAACAGCAAATTGGTCTTTCAAAAAAAAAAATTAGGGAATAGGTAGCAAAGGAATAGAACACATACGGAGTTTCACATTTTATAGTGTTTTCACTGATAAAGTATTACTTTACCTTGCATGTTTCAGTGCAACAAAGCTGTTTGGGTGGGTTCTACTCCGAAGGCACGGAGCTGCCATACCAGCCATCTCGTATGGCCACTACTCCCACAGTCACAGCAGGACCAACGTCCTCCTGTAAGCGGTGATGATGCAAGGTAGAGTTGAGCTGAAGCACTTTATGACACCTTCCCAGGCAGGTTGCTTTCAAACCTACAAGCACGGAAGCCAGTTCACTTTCCTACAAATTTCAATCTTATTCAGTGTCTTATTATTGATATTTAAATTGATTTCAGGCTTGTGGAATGATGTCATCTGTGGTTTTTCAAATGGCTATGTCTGTGAGAGGCACAGAAGTTTTATAACTGCAACACTTCCTTCAGCAGTACCTTCACCTCCCGGAGGATGTCCTGAAGACTGGCTTTTATTTAAAAATCAGGTACAATGCTATCCGTCTAAGCACAATGGTATTAGCCCTTGGGAAGGTACTTAAAGATATACATGAGACCTTCTGTCTCTCAGATATCTTTTGACAGTGATTATCCAAAGTTGCATTAAAAATTGAAGCCATTGTCTAATTATTGCAAAATGGTGGTTTTACAGATTTTTAATTGTTTTCCGGAGAAGAGGTCATCTGAGATACATTGGAAACATTGCTACATTGTATATAATTTTAAAAAAAATTGAACTGAATTCAACTGAAAGCACCAACTATAGTGTAAAACGCTCTCCACTGCTAGCACTGAAATTAAACCTCAGAATGCTGCACATAAAACAGCGCTCTACTTATTCAGACCAATATAGACTGATTTGCATATCCACATTACCTTTCTTTCATTTATTTCTGTATCTTGCTTTTAGAACTTGCCCTCCACCCTATGTCGTTCCACTCACTGTCCACTCTCCCTTCATTTTGGTATCTACACCTCTAGAGAACGCAGAAATCACACCACCTCTAGAGAACCCAGAAATCACACCTCTAGACAACCAGCTTAATCTATACCTAGGCCAAGTCATTCTGCTGTTGCCCATCTAGCCATTGGCCAAGGCATGCAGAAAGACATATAGGATACAGCACAATACATAGCTCTACTTTACTGCAGCTCTAATAATGGTCCTGGGAAATATCAAGCGGGGGAAAAAGAACCAAACCTGTGCAAAGGTACAATCTACTTTTCTCCTTCACATTCAAGATACTAACAGATATCTCCTTCAGAGGATCCTTTCCAAACGAGTGAAATGACATCAAAAAAGTTACTCAAGCTTAAGAAACTGGAGTCAAGAACGACTAAAATAGGTGTTCCTAAAATTTCTGCATCGCAGCTTAGTAGGCTGTTGCAGGTTGTAACAAACTTGAAGTTCCAGCTTCTTCAGCACTCAGCACGTGATCTGGTGTAGCTGAAAAAGAAATTCTAAGAACTAGAGCTGGTGATAACTCTGTCAAGGACCATCACTTAGATGATTCTGTCAAGAATAACCACTATTTAAATTTGGCTTTGCAAGCCAAATGCAAAGCATGTTCTTCATTTATTTTTATTTCATTCTTATTCAGAAAACTTACTGATAGTCACTCATTAGTCGAGACAGAAGCTGTGACAGAAAGTTCATGAAAATAATAGTACCTTTCAAGTGCATCTGCTTGAAAATAACCACATGAACATGCAGTCTGAGCTGCAGATTACAAAGATTTACAAGACAGTATCAAAGTGGAGCTGGCCACCACAGAGGAGGCCAGAAAGGACAGAAAAGGATAAAAGGAAGATGTTCCTAGAGTTGTAATACAAACCCTACAATAGCAGAATGCAAAGAAAAAAGGAGCAAACTGACTCAGGATGTTATAGTACTTTGTTTTGTAACTTCTAATATTAATGTAGTCATATTCTTTACCTTACTCCTACAGTTTGATTGTGTTTCTCTGAAGAGAGGTCATGCTCATGACACAGGAAAATGGAACAACGAGGAGTGCTCTAAGTCCAGGGGGTATATATGCCAGAAGAATAGTGGCGAGTTCTGTAACGCTAATCTTGAAATTTATAACACAAGGCTTAAAATCACTTTTCTTGTTTAACATGCTTTAGATCATTTCTCTTTTTTTTTTTAGTTAAAGGATCAGTAAAACCTAGGGGTCCATCTTGCATCCCAGTGCTAGAATAGAATAGAATAGAATAGAATAGAATCATTAAGGTTGGAAAAGATCTCTAAAATCATCAGGTTCAACCATCAACCTAACACCACCATGCCTACTAAACCATGTTCTGAAGCACCATATCTACACACTTTTTGAACACCTCCAGGGATGGCAACTCAACCACTTCCCCGGGCAGCCTGTTCCAATACTTCACAACTCTTTCACTAAAGAAATTTTTCCTAACATCCAATCTAAATCTCCCCTGATGTAATGAAAAATAAAATATGAGAATTTATGAAAGAAAAATTATTTCATTTTTGAAAGTTTAATTAAATAACTAAAACCCACAAACATTTTAATTACATGAGTTCATAATGATCTATAGATTATTATGACAGGTAAATTATGCATTTATCCAAATAAGCCAGATAGATAGTCACAAAGCTACTAAGCCGCAAAGAGTATTTCAGAAACATGCAGGGTAGGTGTGTCATTTTTGACTACTGGGGTGAATTTACCTCCGCAATATAAGATGCTGTGAATTTACTGATTCAGAATTCCCAGAGGCTGAAAATGTATTTCTTTCATCCAGAAAGTTCACTGTTGTCTTGAAGGTTTCTGTTACTTATAAACAGCTAATGACAAGCTGTTCCATTCCATTAGCAATTTTCTACTAGCCTTGTAAATAATGATGATATTATTCAGTCACTCAAATATGTGACCTCCAGATTTAACTGTTCTTAAGGTGGGTTGTTTTTTTTTCCTTATTCCTACAGACCCTGAACTCTTTAAGTCATCAGCAACAGTGCTGGACTTTGCTTTTGACCATGCTGGTGGCATCAGCTATTCTGTCACCCATTCCAAAATGAATTGGGAAGAAGCAAAGAAAAACTGCAATAACAATGCCTCAGAACATGCCAATACTTCAGACCCATATAGCCAGGCACTTTTGTTCTTCCTTGCGCAGGAATATGGAGACCCTCTGTGGATTGGTCTTAGCAGCAATGTTGTAGGAACACATACATTACACACAGGTAGTCAAGCTGACACCAGACCTGACCTTACTTTATGCTCTTATTTGGAACATATAGGAATTTCTGCCAGTGTAGTGCTGAAAACAGCATGTTACATCAGTACAGTGCCCGTTACAACAGTACAGTGCCCATTTATGCTGGAGTTCTTCAAATAAGACATACAGTGGAGATTTTAGTGAACTAAGAACTCTTACACACTTTAAGACAAGGAAATGCTCCTGCAAACTGGTATATAACAATCCTGTGTGTTGTTTAGAGTCATTTAAAGTGTCTCAGAAGAAATTTCACAGGCTTTGAGTTTATTTTAATCTAAATGATATTACAGGAACAATAATGCATCCTGCCCTCCTGTCTTGTGTGTATGTACCTCGGTGATCAGTGACACAATACCTCAGGTTGCACATCTGAGACCTGCAAAGGTACATTTTTTACGTGTGTGTTCATGCTCACACATTCTACTAGAATAGTCTTATTTAAGGTAGCAGTAGCAAAATACAGTTGTGGACAGAAACAGGGGTAAAAATTAGTTAAAGGAATCCATAGGCTATATGATATGGTGTGTATTGACCAATAGATATATTTTCTCATTTGAAAATGAAATTTGTGTAACTGCTTCCATTAAGAAGTTAGAATATTACAGGAAAAAAAAAATCCTTTCTGTTTGTGAGATATCCACATCAGTTGTATGACAGGGGAAGGTGAACATTTGGATGGTAGGTGTGTTTTGACATGCTACACTCTTCCCGTGAGTCACAGTCATGATAACTACAACCAAAGCAACAGTGATCAGTGCTGCTTCTTAAGAACACTCCCATCCACAGTCCCATTTTCCATGCAGGGTCGTCGTACCAACATGATGTCTTATCTGACTCCCAGTTCTATGACTCTGCTCATGTCCCCTTTCTTTTTTCCCTTCTATTTCCCAATGCTTGAAAAATGCTCTGAAGTAATATTGAATACTTTGGGGACAGGGGGCAGAAAAAACATTCTGCATTCGTATTTGTGTAGAACACAGCACATCTTGTTGCAGTTAGTATTTACAAGCACAAGAAGGTGGCATTAGTAAGCATATGATTCCATACTGGTTATATGAGAGTCCTCTTTAGGATCCTGTGAAGTAGCTATGTCACTCTCAGCAACCTTGAAATTACTGTATAATTTGCTTCCAGACCAATGGCAACTATCAAAGGATTGACAGATGGAGATTAGCTTACAGCAAGTGGTCCAGCAGGGAACCCAAACAGACATTAGTATGTGTCTACCTAGATACTGATGGAACTTGGAAGACAGCTTCTTGCAAGGAAAAACTCTTTTCTGTCTGTAAAAAAACAGATGGTAAGCAATTGAATATGTGTTTTAATTAGAGGGTGTGGAGATTTATCAGCTGTGCTAAATATAATAAGCCACTGGAAAAACATTTGTTTTATACATTAATATACAGGAAGACATGAGTAGCTAACTAACTAGCTCTAGATATTGACATGAATTCTTCCCAGAAGTAAATAAATTCATAATAATAGTTACAAAAGCCTAAGAAACAAAGGATTGAATACTCGTTGATTTCTTAACTATTTATTCTAGTAGGAAAAGTCATTGACTTCCTATGAGATCTGTTTTGACTAGGCATCAGATGAAATTCTATATCCAGTTTAGGGTACCAAAGTTTGAAAAGGCTGTCAATCAACTAGTGTTTTCGGATGACTAGGAAACAAAAATTATAGGGAAAAACTATAATTAGAGTTGGACAGAAAACTAAGAAACAAAAGACTAAGAGAAATCAGATTATCAATTTTAAATATTCAAAATAAGCCCTAGAGAAATGGAATGAAACTCTTCACTACGTCTGACATGAGTTGGAAAGGAGTAGCAGGCTTAAATACAGCAAGGAAAACCTTCTAACTTTATCAGTACAGAAGCGTTTAACAAATACTTTGGTCAGTCAGGGAACCTCCATCACTACAGGTTGCTAAGAACAGACAGGACAAACATCGGTTAGAAATGATATAATTATGTATCAACTTCATGTCACCTGTGAGCACAAGGACGAAATAAATAACCCTTTGAGGTGCCTTCCAAGCACAAAATTCTATAATGTCTATTGCAATAAGTATAAATATGGTCTCACAATTTAGCTAAATATTCTTGGTTTTGTCAACATTATATAAGATCTTGAACCATTAGAAAATTTAAAATTATGTGCCAAATTACATTTTAAGGTGTTGAAATTTGACAGAAATCCTCAGATTTTATATATAATGTCTCTTTCCACTTTAATACTATGGAAATATAATTTGACAGCTGAATGTGCCTTACTAGGGAAAGAAATAGACTGTAGAAAGTTCACAGGAAGAAAATGTAGTTTGGCAGAACATTTAATTTTTCTTCCATCTGCATTTATCTTCTCATCCAAAATCTTCCTATTATATCAATAACTATGGAATTTATTCAGGATGCAGTTTAATAAAATATCCTGCAAGTCATGTTTAGTTATACCAATGCTTTAATTCACAATCACAGTTTCTGCTATAAGGTTTTGATTCTGTCAAAAAAAGAGACTAAAGTGTCAGAAGATATTTTAAAAACAGCAGTTTAAACTAATTAGGCAGATATTTATGTCAAAAAACAGCTAGATATTTTATTGACTAGTCATTATGAAAATCATCATTAGACAGAATCTAAACTTCTTACAAAGTAGTGTATCTTCCTAATCACCTTGATAAATAATATGAAGCAAAATATGTTCTCAAACACAAAATCAAAGCCATATTCAAGTTCTTTCTAGAAAATGCTTCATTCTATGATAACAAACCCAAAATAGTCTGTTTAGTTTTGCCTTACTAGTATAATGGGAAAAACCAATTATAAACTAATTGGATTCTAACTACCTGATCTTTTACCAGTAATGGCCCCTACTGAGCCTCCGCAACTTCCTGCAAAATGCCCTGAGTCAAGAGAATACAAATCTTGGATACCTTTCCATGGTCACTGCTATCACATTGAGGCATCTAGGAAAAGAAGCTGGTCTCAAGCTCATCAGGAATGTGCCCAACTAGGTGAGTGTTTTGCTTTAGAAAGATTGAAGATGTAATTAAACACATAAAATAATGGGTGATATTGCTAAGGAAATGTTAAATCACTTTAAAATATCAAACTTCATGCTTCTTAGCTGTTTTTCTGAGAAAACTCAGTTCATGATTTTCACAATAAATCTAAACTTTGCCAGAGACAGAGGCATCTGATATCTCAAATACCAGGTGAAATATGAATATCTTTAAAACATCCCCTCCCCTACAAAAGAGGGAATCCACACACAGTGTAAACTAGGAGACACAAACTCATAGGAAAGTTGTCTTTGTTAGTTCCAGGGCACAGCTTATTAATTGGTTCTCACTGGCTGGACAACAAACAAGATGGAAGAGTCACAAACCAGTAAAACCCACGCAGCCATGCAGCTTCTGCTCTGGAACAGTCCCCACTTCTGTCTACAATCTGATGGAAGAGCTGTATGTGGATCAGAGGAGAGGAAAAGACGCTTACTCCACATTTCTGATTTCTCCTGACTGTTCACCGAGCATTGCTGTGATCCAGTATGCATGTCAGCGTAAGAATAGAAAGCTTCCCATACATTAGCACTGTGTGTCTGAGTGATAGTCTTTTAATTGTAACAGAGGATACAAGGATTTCTAGTGGCACTTCGTATGTATAAAAATACTGACCTACTACTGAGTAAGCAGAAAAACAAGCTTTGCAAAGGCTTTTTACTTTACGGCTGCGTGACAAAAGAATTCCTGAAATGGTTCCATAGAAAGATAAATCACATAATTACCAGAAAAAGTAAGCATTACACTAACAACCAGAATAAAAGGTTGCATTTGGACATTGGTCCATATTCTAAACGCCTACACTTTTGCCTACACACTACCCATTGGCCAGGCCAGGAAGGTGGTAATTTCCTGATGACCCCAACAAAGTTTTGTGTATTTGTAATGCCAGGGCATATGGCAATTACAGATGAACTTCTGGACATCTTCTGGACTGCAACCTCTAGCTGCTTACACGTCCTATCTACCTATGCAGTACACAGCATCAAGCACTGCCAAAAATGCTGCCCAGCCACTCGTGGGTGACAGGGCTGCAGTGCCAACACACATGGTGCCACCTACATCATATGCATCACTGTCAGACTACTTGCATCACATTCTGGGGTGTGGTCAGACCTGTCCAAAAAGTATTGCAGGAGAGCAATTTTTCTGCTCTAAAATACCAAAGGCTAACCAAAGATTCATGTCTTCATGCTGATTTGCATCCATACAGCCCACAGTCATGCTCAAATACCATATAGTGATATAATAACCATAACGAGACTAGTGAATATTATGTGCAACAATCAGTGTCTTTTATATCTTTTTGCATATCTTTTATGTGTTTATTGACTTAAACTGTAAGAAAATGCGACATTGTGATGTTTCATTAATATTTTTCAGCTGTTGATTTGGTATCAGTAGGATACTGAAGCAAACTTTCTGTCAAACACCATTAAGATACTCCATGGAAAATCACTGAACTTTTGGATAGGGCTAAAGGAAAATTACAGAGGTAATATCTTGAATATTCAATCATATGTTCTCATATCACAAAATGATTATATGTTCTATTAAAAAGAAAGCGCCTTTACATACTTGAAAATACACATAAAAAAGATACACCAAGTTTATTTCAAAGCACGCTTAGGCATGCTTAGACATGTAACTAAAATATTTAACTACCTATTTGTGTTTTAAATTTTTGTTTTCTCCATCATGACTTATTCTACCTGCCTAAAATCCTGTATTCTATACATATATGCTCATTTTAAGTATTAGGACAATGGGTACAGACAGACAAATATGCAATGGATTTTGTCAACTGGCAAATGGGAGAACCTTCAGAAAAAGGCATCAAGAGTGTGGAGAAGTATGTGCACTGTCTGGCCACCGGAACACCATCTGTTCTTTCAAAAAAGGATATATCTGTAAAAAAAACCAAAAAGTAAGTAAAAGTTCTAATATGTTAAGGTTAACAATGCCTGATAATGTATTTTTACTGTATAACATAAAAAAGTAAAACTTTTTAGGTTTGTGTGCAAAATCAATAGACCCTAATAGAAGGATTTGGCTGCCTAAATACTGAGGAGCCCCATGTGGCTTCCAGAAGGCTGCATCTCCCATAAAAGCTGTAAAAGTACCATCAGCCCAATACAGTCATCATGAATACTTCAGACCCCTATGTTTAGGCAAAAGAATGGTCAAAGACTGCTTATTTTTAATTAAAAGCCACATTTCAGTAGAATTTTCAAATATCACAGAATCTAGGTTCAAAAATAAAATTTTGTTTCATTTATGCTGAATCTATTCTCAAAAAAATCTTGTTCTGATGAGTGCAATGAAAATTCTGTCTTGTAGAAGTTCTGCAATTGGCGATTCCTTTTATTACTGTCCTCTGAGCTGATGGATTAGAGGCATACAATAACATATTCTTGTGGCACTCATTTACAGTGTGATTGAATTATATTTAATAAAATGCTCGTACTATCCTGATAGCAAAATTAGCATCTGCAAGAAAAGGGATGAGTTCAATTACCAACTGAGTTTAAATGAAAGTAGCCCAGAACATGAACATTTTGTCTGGTTAAACTTTATATTTCCTTTCCCCTTTCCCTTACCTGCTAAATTTAGAAAGTGCAATTACCATAGGAACCACATACACAACAAAATGTTTGGCTCTGACAGAAGGGGCTAAACTCACAGAAGATCCTTTCCAGCTTAAGTAAAATGCTCATGATACATCCCTAACACTCGAGACCTCCTTTCAGGACATTTTTCCTGTTTGAGAAAACACCTTAAAATGATTAAGGATAAGGGCAGTTACTCAGAAATTAACATATTTGAAAATACTTTTAGACATAACAGAAATCTCACTCTAATTTCAAGTCTTGTTGGGTATCTCGACTGAGGAGGTCAGATGCTCTTGGAATGAAAGAGCTGATCATCCTACTAGAAGTTTATACATGCTTAGCTCCATCTCTCAGAGAGCAATTGTCACCAACAGATGGATTTAGGGGGAGTTGTCAGGAGCACCTGGACTTAGGAAGTTTAAAATGCCCCATTTTCTTTTAAAGCACTCAGAATAAATGTTTTCATTTCCTTCTGAAAGCTCCTGACAACACAAAGGTGTCAACAGAAAATATAGGTAAGCATACTTCCTTTTAAGTAGAATTATAAGGAGATGCTCAAATACAACTATAATTACGTAGTTTCTAGGTATTACTTCTGAAAGTATTCAAAAATAAACAGTCCACAAACTTCATCTGTATCTAGATATAGGAAATAGAGGTTATTCTGAAGTAAATTGGGGTTTTATCAGATTTTATTATATCTTGTTTGGCTCTGTTAGGAAAAAAAAACAAAATCACTTGTTGAACTGAAGATCTACATGCATATTTTATTTGTCTGATTTCTGGTTAAAGAAATCCCATTTATTACTAGATTCTGAAATCTCTTAAGATCAATTGTGTTGATTCCATTTCATCTACTTACGGAAGGGAAAATGGAAAAAGTACTTCCTGCCAGCACCATTTGGCTGTTCATTCTTCTAGCCCTGTCTATAGTTCGAGCTGCAAGTAGAGTTTACTTCTACCTGAGGAAGAAAAGACAAAACCTGCTAGATATTTCAACCAGAATGAGGGGACCAGAAGCAACTGTGGATACCCAAGAAAAAGATGCTCATAGAGATGTAGTCTGACAAAATGCCCATATGTTCCACTTAACAAAAACCAGTCTATGAATCGGTGAAATCTTATGCCAGTTTTTCACTTTCCTAGCCAGATAATAATCTCCTTTCTTCACAAATACAAAGTTTATGGATTTATACAAATACACGCACATATATACTCCTCCAAAATTCCTTCCAAAGTGTTACAGAGTTTCTTTATTTTGTTTAGTTTAGGGACTACACATGTATTTTTCATGGTATCAGCTGACAAGTTGGCTCCAGAGATGTTAGGGGAAAACTCTGACAGATATTTACTATGTGAAATTCTTTTATTTAACTCAATGTAGACGGTCTCCTTTTCGCTCATATCTTTACATTATTTTTCCTGTTGTATTGCTTCAGTTTTATCTAGACTGTGATGGGAAACACTGCTCATTTCAGATTTTCAGCTTCACAGTTTATGATACTATCTTTTCATTCATGTAAAATCTATTACAATACCTGCATCTGTGAATTAAATATTATTTTCTTACCAAAAAATAGATGGAAAGATGGAAAAAAATTGAAAAGACTCCCTTATTCCTAGTTCTAGTCTGAGCTTTTGGAATAATAATGCCATTTCGTACAGCCTTACATTTTTCCTATTATTCTGTAAATATCACCATTTTTCTGCCAGGTTCAAATTAATAATAAAAACACAACAGTAGATGATCTTCCCACTGGGTTTTATTTCAGTAGTGATGCTTTCAGTATGCAGAGATGCTCCTTTTTGAATCCAAGCATGTATAATAAATGGCTATCTTATACTGCATTATGTAACTCTCCAGTTTAGAGAAATAAAATCACTGATGTACTTTTTGAAAATAAATTCTTCCATTTTCTGTTGTAATTGTATTTGATAATGTACTACCTAGATCCCCTTTCAGCTTTTCTGCAATTGTACTCAACAGCAGTGTTTGCCGCAGGGGACAGTTTATCATTCTGCATATTTTAAGACATGCATCATCCCTCTTGAGGTACGCAAACACCGTTCTCTAAGCCACGGAAGGACACCTGGCACGAACAGGTCTCAGTGAAGAAGGAACTGGAGGAGCAGGGCTAGAGCAGAGGAGCCTCTACCAAGTATCTGTAATGGGAAACAGATTGTCTCTTTGGCCTTTCTGTGGGAGCTGTAAGCAGAATTTCTTACCCTCTGCCTATGCTTAAGATCTCTGACTGATGCCATGCTAAAGCTCTCTTTTAAAGAGAAGAGAATATCTGGAATAAGTCGTACATGTGGAATAGGTTTCTGCACCAAGACATCTGTGCCTATGCCCGAGCAGCTTGAGAATGCACTCGTATTACTGCCATTATTTATCTTTTCTCTATATACTCAGTAAATATAAAAGACTTCTAAGTAAAAATGTTATTGATAGATACTTGGAATGGAAGTACCTCCTTCCTTTAGGAATACTTCACGTCAGTTGTTTTGTCAAGGGCAGACTTAAAATGTGAGGCACCCTTGTTAACAAGTTTCCTCCTGAGCTTTCAATTATTTCCCCTGCACTCCTTTGACAGAAGGACACGCGTTATTCTACACCTTTGGCAAAGTTTGTAAAGAAGTTTTACCACAGATATAGCAGGATGTCTAAAGATTGCATGGCTATTCCCTTTCTGGTATGTCTGTGCGACATTACTTAACCAAGAGACCCAGATAAAAACATAAAGCAAAACAAAACAAAACAAACAACAAAAAATCCCCCACAGTTTATTTAAAATAGAGTTAAAAATTAAGTAAACCAAAAGTAAATTTTACAACTAATGTCCTTTGAACAGTTTGTAGACCCCAGAGATAAAAGCCCTTAGATAAAAAGAAATTCCTTAAATTACTATAATAAATCTCATAATACCAACTCCTGTCACAAAGGAACAGTCACTGCTATTTTCAGGAGGAAATAGGAAATAGCTGAGGGAGCTTTGCATAGAACTGTGCAAATGAGAAAAACACCACCTGCTTCCCATGGAGACGACAAGAGATAAAATTATTTCCTGGTATGTGCTACATAAATCTGGGAATACATAGTTATGTTTGCCTTTTGGATGAGTAAACAGCGAAAGTGCTTTTCCTGTTCTATAGTTATAATCAGTATAGGCTGCTGAATCCTACCACATATATGCCCAGGTTAGTGAACTTGATAAATTAAAATTACCTTCCTACAAGGAAAAAAGGGAAACATACAATAGAAAAGAGTAAATTTTTTAGTTATTTGTAAGTTAACTGTAAAAACTGGGAGCTCATAAGACTCTGGTGATCAAATTCAGCACAGCCCAGGACCTCCAGAGGAGGAGCCTGCCTGGTATCACCACCACGGGGGAAGCACGGGGAGCTCAATAGTTGGGCTGCTCTGCATGCCAGCCATGTTCTCGTACGAAAATCTTTTTATATAGATACATTTTTCTGTACAGCCATTTCGTAGGCTGATCCAAAGGCCCCAGCCGTTAGAGAAATGGGAAAGACGGAGAACACTGTGGCGAAAATGGCAGTGAAAATAGGCGAGGGCAGAGTGAGCCAGCGCAGCGGTGCTCGTACCCAGGGAAGGGGGTGAGAGGAGGGCCACAGCCCTGGCCGGACCCGCTCACATCATGCCCGCAGTCATCATCAGCTGTTGCTTGCAGCGTGGGACAGCATTGCCGTAGCATGGATATGTCGTTCAGTCTACTGAGTCCCATACAGCTGCACAGCCAGTGAGGCAGAGACCAGCGCATCTGAACACTCCGACTTCTATTTGTCTTTCAGACTAGAAAGGTTTCAGGCTAGTTTTAACAGTCACACAGCTATCTCAGACACCCGAAGGGAATGGAATTCATCTCACATAATGTAGATATGTAAAATGTACATCTAGCTAAACTTCTCACCCAAGGTTCTCACTGTGATCAACACGGAGAAATGGGTACATTAGGGTGCAATTACTTGATCTACTCTACAGACTGATAAGAACCTATAGACTGTCACTGACACGGAGAAAGCCTAAACCAATTATCTCCCAGTAATAGAGTTCTGCAGAATCCACTTCCTATGTAATAAGATATCTTGATACCTTATGCAATCTGGCACAGCACGCACTGATCATTTTTTGTTGATTACTTTTAACGTCAATAGCTCCATGCTATTTCAGAAAACAACCACCAAACCCAGTCCCAATAGATTCCCTCCCCAACTGCATGAAAAACATTACTTTTGGAAACAAAACTTCCGTTAAATACAAAAATTTCTATTGATTTTGTTTTTCGTACTAATTCGGAATGGAAACTGAGCAGGCAGCATTTCTTAAGAAAATGTTAAGAACATTGACAGAAGTTCCTATGAAAGCACAAATCGTTAACCCTAACTACAAAGAAACTAACCAGAATAAACTCTCAAGGCAACCATCTGCCTTTGTACTCTCATGAACACTTCCCAGCCCAGTGCCAGGAGGGGTGAGAAATCAGTGAAGTGTGTCTGCTTATAGTCCTGACGCAATCTCTGTATTTAAAGTATGCCAAATTCTGTTTCCCTGAGCAGCAGCTGATGTGTACAGTACGCCAGTGAACCCTTGAGAAGGTTGAGTTGTGCTGAGCATCAGAAATGAGGGCTTTGCCACTTCTGTCTCCATCATTGACATATATAGCTGAGTAAGAAAACACTGAGCAGTCCTGTTCAGTTCCATACCAAGTGCTGCTGCTAAAAGTTCTCTCTCCTCTTCTGTGTAGACTGCCACAAAACCACTGTACCCACTTTGGCTAGATTCTGCTTACATTTCTCCTATCCATTTCCTATTATCTTCATGATCTTAATGCTAAGCTAGAACAGAAAACTGGTATTTTTGGTCATCAGGCTGATAATCTCTGTTTACCAAGTATTCCTCAACTTTTAGTTCAGCTAAATCTGGACAGAAATTATTTTGAATTTCTGTAAGCCCCATTTCTGTTTACAGTATGATAGCTTGTCACAGACAAATCTTCAATATCACTTAATCATGATTACACATTTAGATCGTGCATATCTCAGCCACTCCACCCAACACTGCCCTGATACAACATGTGAAACATTCCTGAATTATGTGGCATTATTTTCTTAATTGTTTCAAATTCTGCAATTTTACACTGGTAAAAAGTAATTAGAAATGTCTTATTATTTGAACTGGATTAATAAATAATTATCAGATGAACTTCTTCTGCATCTTGTTACATTCTCCACCTTTTCCCCCTGCTGTATGACTTTATTCCCCCAAATCTTTGGTTTTCATTTTGCCTGTTATAGAAGATTGTTGCAAGAGTTTGGTGCAGACTTTTGAAGGCAATGTGCTTCACAAACCTGCCTCCTAATGCAACAAGGTGCCCTCTGACTGCTCATTAAGTTAAATTCCTGCTGTGCAACTGGAACTGGCTGTTCAGAGACTCCCAAATCTCTGATAACCTGGTTTGCCAACACTTGCGCTGTATTGTTCTCTCCTGGCACCGTTCCCAACAAAAAAAGCATCCGTCTTCTTTTCTTCCAGAAACTTGTAAAATGTATTTTGTGGAAGCTACTCATTTGTAGTACCAGGGAGATACTATCTATGTCAATCCAGCTGAGCAAGGAAAGCGAGAAAAGAGACTGGAACGGAAAGACTTCAGTACAACTCAGTAAATTGGACAATACGTTTTCCCTACTCTAGGAAAAACAGTGCCATTTTTGTAAAATTATACAACAATTATATTTATTTTCAAATATTGTCAGAGGAACATCGGCCACTCCCTTCTCACCCTCCAAAATACTGAGCTTTTAGCAGCTAATTGCTTCCAGTTACCAACAGTGGTGAGAACCACCAATATGTAGGTTATTTCCTCTCTCCTTAAGAAACACTCTCTCTTCTCCTCCTCATTTTCTTTTTCTGTTATGGCTTTAGTACTAACTTCCAAGTTTAAATGTTAGAATGAGATCAAAGTATTACATCACCATTTTTCAATGAGTGCTGCATCAAGAGATTATGTCAGTAAGAGTGGACTGGTTACTACAGTCACCTAACTTCAGAATCTTTTGCAAAGTTTTATGGTTGAGAAATATTATTGGAACTAAAACAAATGATACAGTTTTACGTTCACTGGTGCACAAGAACAATGAAAGAAGAATTTTTACCTAACTGAACACTAGTTTTCTTCAGTGGGTTTCAGCAGTTCCCAGCTGTTACTAACTTCATAATTCCTTGTTCATAAGCCCCCTATATATCCAGAGGAAATCGTTCAACTTCCTGATTTGATCCTTTCTTTAACAGAAACAGAACTTCCATGGTTTACATTATTCTGAACTTTGGCTGAGTCAAGTTCTGGGTTTTTTTGAAGATTCTGGATTTTTTTGCAGAAGCTGCAAAATAGAGAAACGTTTTTCCTACAAGACCACACAGACATCAAGGTGACAAGTCTGTGGTGGCATCCCAGTACTCCATGAGCCAGTAACTGAGGACAGGGCTTTGTCAAAGACCAGCCACAGCTAACTAGTAAGCTTTTACTGCTACCTCCTACAACAGCAAAGCAAACGCAGGCCTTGGGGAAAGGTCCTCCGCACCCTGGGCCACTTCCTACACGTCCCCACCACCCTGGCCAGCAGGGTGAGGAGTGACCGTCAGAGAGCATACCTTCCGCACCGTAAAAGAGCCCAGGTTCGGTGTGCCTTGAAGGCTGGCACAGGCTGCCCAGAGAGGTTCATGGTTATTCACAGCCCTGCTCGGTGCCAGGGGCTGGACCGGGTGGTTTCCTTTCCAACCCCAGCCCTGCGGTGGCTTGGCCATTCCACCTGCTGCGCGGGCAGCCACGCTGGGCCTTGATACACCAAGCCAAGCGTCGGTGGCCCAAAGCAAATGGGGACTTCCAAAACCCCTCTTCTGCCCCGCACTGCTCTCCACCACGCACGGCCGCCTGCTGCCCTTCGCCTCGTCGATGCGCAGCCCCGGGCCCCACTGGCAGGGAGCGCAGTGCGCCGCGGGCCCGCCCGGGGGCTGCTCAGCCCGCACCTCTCCTGCCCAGCCCCGGCTCACGCTGCCCCCACCCTCGCACCGTCCCGCCCCGTCCCCGCGGCCCTGCGCGCACCGGCAGGGAGCCGGGAAGCCTCCCCCGCCGCCTCCGTGGGACCTGCCGGGCCGGCCGGGCTCTGCGGAACCAGCCAGGCTCACCGGGGCCGGAGCGGGGTGGTAGGTGGGCTCTTCCTTCACGGGGCGGGGGACAGGTGAGGGCGATTAGAGCAGAGCAGCGGTATGCCCGGCCGAGCGGAGCGGAGCGGCCGCGGTGCGGCGGGGCTCGCCGAGCGGGGGCGCCGGCGGCTTGGCGCTTGGGGTCGCTCGCGGGCAGGGCGAGGAGCGCCATCTAGCGAGCGGCGGGCTGCGGCCGGGCAGCGAGCCCGCGGCCGGGTCTTGCGCTTCGGTTTTGTTTTGTTTTGTTTTTAAATGGAGTAAGCGCTGGCAGAAGCTCTGGAGCCAAAGCCGACAGCTGCGGCCTGGCAGGAGACTTTCTTCTCTGCAGGGCGGTGAGGCGCCATGTGAAGTGCCTCAGCTGGAGTTGTCCGGGACGCAGCTCCAGAAGAAGGCGGGCTGGCTCTCCCGTGAGGGGGCTGCCAGCCCGGCGGGCGCGGGGTTTGCTCAGAACAAGGCGGGTGAGACCCTGGGAGGCAGAACCTGGAGGCACACAAACGAACTACAGCGGCGATGAGAGGGAAGTGATTCAGATTTCATAATTAATTTTTAGATGATGAATGAGGGCATGTCCTGGTCTTCGCACTCCAGCTAGATTTGTCCCTTTTTCTAGTCCCATGCGGTATGCATTTTTTTTTCTTACCATTCTTATGTTTGACTTGTAAGTGAAGCAGAATTGGTAAAATGCTGATAATTTTCTCCTGTTTTTCTTCTGTTTCTCTTCTGTTTCTTTTTTTCTCCCCTGACAAGTCTCGTGGGACCATCGCTTCAATATTCCAGGTAGGCATTTTTCATCGTAGGTGCTGTCAGGGTCAGTTTGTACGATATTAGCGACAGAGGACATGGGGACACTGTTGGTTCTGGTCATCAGTTCATTATGTGACAAGCCAAGAACTGTGTACCTCAGCATCTCCCTCACTAATAAAGGAATAATAATGTGTGTTTATCTTGCAGAAGCATTCTCGAGATCAGTTAATTGCTTTTAAATCTTGAAACTGAAAAGTCTACAAAAATGCAAAGTACATTAGCTTATTATCATTAGTGACACGGAACTGACAGGAATTCTTCTGGCTCAATTTCAGAAACTTGTTTACACCACCAGACCTTCCCCTCTTGGGAATATAAATATGGTCCTTTGTATCTCCAACATTTTTTTCTTACTGTCAGGATGAAGATATTTCACTGCAACACTAGTCTTTCTGTAAATGTCTGTTTACTGTCTTTCAGTAAATGTTTGTTTTGTTGGTTTTATGTTTTTCCACACTTTAATGAGGTACATTTACTTCTTTACAGATTTTTCAAGTGAAATGGGATTGCACTTAGAAGCAATATGACTTTGACACATCAGAGCATCAGTGCAATTGCTAGCAGTAGTTCTCTCCTTTCACCTACTTTTCTCCTCTTTCTGTTGTCTTTTTGACTCTTTACTAAGGTGCTACTGACTACAACAGATAGACTTCAAATAAAGAAAGCAGAAGCAAATAAAGAAACAGAAGACTTAAGTTACCAACCCAGAGACTTGTATTTATCATATGGGCTATCATGCAGACAGCACATGCACGTGTACACGTACACATACATCACTGCTTTTTGGAATGAAAACTCACAACAGAAGCTTGATCCGTCCCAAGAATTTTTTCGTTATATGCTTGGTGAAGGTCACTGTAATACTGATCACATTATCTTAAAATTTGGCATACTTTAAGAAAAAAAAAGGAAAAAATATCCTAGAAGTTGTTCTAAACGAGTTCAAAATTGTTGTTTTTTCTAGTATGTAACCTATTCTTAAAAACAGCTCCAGTACCAAAGGAACAGCAGGTCCTAAATAGCACATCAGTCTGTAAAACAACCTATTTCCTGAGCACTGTAAGACAGCTAATCTAATTTTCTCCAAGACAGACTGATAAAAAAAGTAATAGGGATAAAATGAGGAAATATATATCATAGTTTATAGAAGAGTAAATGTGGATTTTGTATTGGAAAATTTGGCATAACAACTCTACTAAAAGGACATGCTGAACATGGAGAATATTGGTCATGCACTATTGGAAAACCCCTGAATCGCCTGGAAGAAAGAGCTGATGATGGTGTTTAATGATTACTCATAATTATTCATGGTTGTCAAAATTAGAGCTTGACTGTGGACACCTGCAGAAGTTTTGTCAACTGCTGAGTTATGAGATAATAAAATGGAAACTGCATTTGGTGTTAGGAAAGCCAAAATATTTGGGAAAATTAACCCTAAAAATATGTGTGCAGTGACAGACAGTTACAAAAACTATCAACATTGTGATGGAGTTACTGGATGCAAGAAGTTTAAATGCACTGGGAGCTTGCAGTTACCAGACAAGGTGATTAAGGGTAAATGTTATGGAAGCCTATAAAATGATGAGCTTTTTAATTGCCGTAGGATGGCGTGCTGTCAAAAATGGATTTGCTGTGTTTCTGGAAAATAGGTCCATGGGGGCTGTTGAATACAATCATCCAAATGTGACCTCTGGCTCAGGAGGTTCCAAAACCTTTAATTCAAAGAAAGCAGGATGCTGCAGCAAGGAAGAGTTATTGAGGATGTGCTTATTTGTACACTCCTGTAAGTGTCCATTATTAGCCTCTGTAAGAGAGAAAGACAACTCGTGGTCTGAGCCACTGTAGTAGTGCTTATTCTGCTATTTCTGGTTGTTAGTAGTGACAAAGTAGAAAAGAAGTGTACTTCACTCAGCTGAAGAATAAGCTTAAAGTTCTTGAGTTTCTTCAGTATGACTTCATGGCACCTCTTTTAAATGAACATGTCATATGCCTGAGATATTTCTAAAAGATACATGACTTTCAGGTATTGCATATGTACCCTGTTGTTTGGAAATGGTGACATTTGAGCAACAGACTGTTGTCTTCATCAGTGCTTTCACAAAAGCAGGTGTGTTGTCGTTTCAGAGACATGAAGAGATTAAATATCTTACTCAGATGGCTACAAAATCGGCTTCTCTTTCTTGCGTGTGTCCACTGGTGTGATTCCTTTAAAGTGTTTCTTTTGCTGTCTAAAACAATCAGCTCACTTTCCTTTGTCTGCCACTGAGGAATTCTGACAGTTTACATCAATGTTTACTGTTGTCTTGGGAAAGAAAATGTAGGTTTTCATAGGACATTGCCATGTGTGTTCCACTCAACAAAATAATGGACTCAAGTTCTGTGCTTGCTTTCTTAATGGTTTTCCAGCATTTGGAGCACAAACTCGAAATATGATCTGTTTATTTGTATGGAATCATTCACAGAGACAGATTTTACTAACCAGAAGACACTTTCTGTAACGCTAAAAGCAACAAAAATGCTTCATCAGGAGTGACTTCTAGCTTGGTTTACTGAGAGACTGTCTTGAGGACTTCCATCCTAGTGCTTTAGTAGGAGCTCGGAACATGACTAGAAATCCATGTGTTCTGAAAAGTGTTGAGTGTTTGACTTTATTATACTTTAAGATACTGCTTTTCCATTGATGCAGGTGCTTAACAAGCATGTAGGGCTATGCCAAATTGCTTGTATTCAAATAAATATTTGTATAACACACGTGACTCATAGACTACAAGGCCAGAAAACAGCACGGTAATTACCTGCTTTAATCACAGACCAGAGATTCTAAGACTTATCTGAATCAATTCTTGTCAAGCTATTCTTCTACCATATCTCTTGAGTATTTTAGAAAGAGATTACGTATTTTCCCACTACCATCAACAACAGAAACGAACATTAAACAGTGTCCTATCTTTGTTTTTGTAGTGTCAGCATTGTTTCAGAAATATGCTGCCTTGTTCCCAGCAAGATTTCCTTTCTGGGCCTTTTATTGCTTCTCACTTACCTTAAAAACATCCTTTAATCTTTGCCTTTCGGACTAAGTAATGAACCTTCAGCATTGTCTTTACCTTTGAACCATGCTGAAAATACAGGACAGGCTAATTTGTCCTTCACATCTAAGGATACTTAGAACGCCCTTTGCTTAACCTATAAAGACCTAGGATGGTGCAATAATAATGCTTTTCAGCCCAGCAGTCTTCTAACCACTGTGCATTCAACCATCTTATCACTTATTCAGAGATGCATGTCTTCCGATTAGTTGATGGGCTGATTTTTTTTTTTCCTTGAAGTTTTCTGCTGTTCTGTCATCTCTGTCATTTCTCAGGCTTTGCAGGAGGAAGCCAGCTGTCCTACCAAATTAACAGTCTTTTCAGAAGGAAATCAACCTCAGCTTTCTTTTGACCAATAAACCTACAGCCTCCTGAAATAAATAATGTACTCTATATCTAGCTGCAAGACTACAAATGCTGTCCTCCAACTGTTGTGAGACTGAAAGATATCTAAAAGCTCTCTGTATCATCAGAAACATTGATTGCTGTCAGCACTTCTGTTTTTCCCCTGTAACTGCAGCTACAGGGCAATGAGCAGCTGAAGAATTGATTTCCTAATCTTACTAAATAGTGACAGGACAAGGAGGAATGGCTGTAAACTAAAAGAGAGCAGATTTAGGTTAGATATTAGGAAGAAATTCTTCACCTTGAGGGTGGTGAGGCACTGGAACAGGTTGAACAGAGAAGCTGTGGATGCCCCCTCCCTGGCAGTGTTCAAGGCCAGGTTGGATGGAGCTCTGAGCAACCTGGTCTAGTGCAAGATGTCCCTGCTCATGGCAGGGGGGTTGGAACCGGATGATCTTTAAGGTCTCTTCCAACCCTTGCCATTCTATGATTCTATGATAAATAACATGAAGTGGAAAGTATAGTATTGCATCTGAAGGTTCTAGTGGAATTGGAACAATCCCACCATTTCACAGAATTTTTTGTTCTCATTCCTCCCATAAATATTTGTGGGGTTTATCCTCTAAAGCATGTATTAGGAAACACATTTCGTAGTTACTAGCATGGATATACAGTTATTTCACCGGGAACGTAATGGACTATCAGAAAGGCTTTCCAAGCAACTTGGGTCCGCCTTGCCAGTGACCACCATTGAAAAATGTTCCTGGAGTTCAATATGATTTTAACTATCCTAAGAAAGCCTTGATTTGAAAAATGCTTGTCTGAAAAACGCTACTCTACTCAACCTTTAGCTATGTGATCACATCTTTACCTTCAAAAAGTCTTAGATATTGAATTGTACCAATACAGGAATGAAGAATAGGTGACTAGAAATTATTCCAAGCCAAACTGAATGCTGAGGAATCTATCTAAGGAGGGCTCACAGCCGTACTACAGCTTCTAGGGAAGCGCATGTGCATATGTGCACATATACTTTAAATCAATTCAGTCAACAGCTGAGAAGCCTTTTTGTAACTGAAGCTGTGCCTCTCCAACCAAGAGGTTATACCTCCTGCGTGCTGTAGTAAAGAAAACAAAAGAATGAAAGGGACCTGGATCTATACAGTTTATACATCTCCTTTGTCCAGCTGAAGCTTGTACTCTTGAAAATGTTTAGAAGATGTCAGCCTGTCAAGATTGTTGACATCTCAAAAAGAATAGGCAAGTAAAACCACGGTAGAATTCAACTCCTCTGAAAAGGTTCCTGGATGCTGCAATGTGTGTACGCTGTAGGAGAAAATAAAAGGAAGATGAAGACAAAAAGGCTGATGAAAGTAGATGAAATAATTACACTGAAGAAATTACTCGGCATTCCTGAGTCATACTGAAATGATTCTTTTTCGTGAACAACTAAGACACTAAGACAGTAAACTGCTTAAGGTGCTATACCTTCATTTGACTGGAATATGTTTACTGAACAGATTTGAATAAATATTAATAAAATTGACTTTATCACAGACAAAACATTCAAGACAAAACCAGGAATTTTGAGGCAAATCATGTATTAGAGGTAGACTATGTTTTCCTCTCCTTTTTCTCATCAGTACTTCACATGGTACTTTTTACTTTATAGACCAGATATTTATTTTTCAATGCAAATAATTTGACATGAATGGGAAACACTACAATTGTTATGAAATCAAAGACTGTTTTGTTGTAGGAACTTTTAAATTAATGTAGTAGTTTACACTCCTAGTTTTATGTTACTTTTTTCCAAATTACAAAGAAGGATCATACCATATGGGTTTCATGTTGAGTAATCAGAAGATTATGTAGAGAAATAACTATTTTATTTTCAATTGCATAATAGAAAGTCTAGCACACTTGCTATCAGGGAGAATTTGCCATCTTAAGCTATAACTAAATTACTTTTTAAGAATCAGAATCAAGCTTTCCTATACATCTGTGGCAAATTCTGCATCATTTCATAATATTTTGAATTTTCTAAAGAATATTTCCTATCTTTTGTGTTGAACACTTAGAAATAAAAAAAATCTGTTATGAAAGGAAAATATGAGATAGGAAGTTTACAGAGGGAAAGTTATTTCAAATTCAGAAAAGCAGAGAAGAATGATTTCCAGTGTTGCTTGTGTCCTAAGAATGTAGGCTTTCCTGATCTGAATCCAGGTCTCCGAACACTATGCAACAGGTCTGCAATCGAAACAACTCCCCCAGAGTGTCCATTCTAACAATAACAGGTAAAAATCTTCAGAGGGAAGAAACTGACTTAAAAAAAAACTTATTTTTTTCCCCTTTCAAAGGTCTTCTAATCCTTCTATGTCAGAGAAACAGTAAATCCACTGTAAATTTCATCTCTTGTTGAATCTTGTCCAAGATTCAGGATTAATTTTTTTTTCCAAAATGATGAGGACCTAAAAAATTCTCGGCTTGGCATTATCCCAAAAGATTGCATGTATTGAGGGATGCAGAACTAAAGTTACAGTTTGCAGAATAGCTAACCGACATGTTTGTCTATGAAAACCAAAACACCCCCCCCCCATTTGCTGATTTGTATCCTGTTCCTACATTTGTGTGTATCCACTTTCAATCTATATACCGTGCCTTAAATAAAGTTCAAGTAGAAGGAAGCTACAAAGGACTGAGCAATCCCAAAGTCTAGGTGAAGGGGAAGATGGGCGATTTGTAAAGCAGGTGATGCAAGGACTATTCTAAGAGCAGAGTTGTAGCAACTGGTATTGGGCTGAATTAGAGCCGAAATTAAGTAAATGGAGTATCTTGGAGGGTAGCCCAAAAGCTGTTGGAAATGAGAGTTGTATCTAAGGAAAAATAGGAATAGGACATAGGAATAGGAAAAGTAGTTAGGGGAAAGGCTTGAGGTCAGGGCAGACGGAATCAGAGTTTTGTTGTGTCAATGGACTATGCCCATCACAGGGGCAGGCACTGCCGGATTTGTCATTGAGTTAAATTGTCCAAAATGTTTAATACTGGCTGTATTGCACAACAATATGAACTGTGACAGTCCTTAGAGATGAAGTAAGTAGATAACATGAAGGAGAAGAAATAGGCAGCTGGACGTGTAGAGATAATTACAGTAGCTAGAGAGAAGATTTTTCAGGAAGATAGAGAAGGTTAAGAATAACAGAAGTGTTGGAGAGAGCTGTAGGACAACTTCCGTAATTGCTGGTTTCCTGGTGTGCTATTAACTGTATGGCTGTGAAACCCAGGTCATGATGCAATTTAAAAGGCAGTTGAGCCCAGCTGTTAAATTGCTGAGGAAAATTATGTTTGTACATGAATATACTAGTAACCCACAGGGCAAGATTTTAGGATTCTGTTTGGCATGAATATATTTTTGTGGCTATGTATTTACTTATATACTTAAGAGCTTGCTAGCTATTGACAGGTTTGGGGGCTTTTTAGGGGGGGCAGTGGGATTGTTTTATTTTGGGATTTTTGTGTCTGTAGATGCAAAACAAAGAATCTCTTTGGACCAAACAAAAATCCCTGCCGTGATACTGTTTCTTGGTCTTTGGTTGCTATATTTTTCCTGCCTGGAAACTAAAAAAGTCAAGGAACACTGACCATTTCCAGTTCAATCATTACCTTGGTTCAGTCTACTTCATAGACACCCTCATATTCATTGAAATGTAGCTTGACTTTTAGTCAGTTTAAAATGAAAAATGGATCTTTATATCACAAGAAGTGATACTCTAACCTTTTATTTCAAGTTTAGCAAAAACAGTTTAAATATCATCTTCAAAACTGAAATAGGAAACCTACATGTAAACAAGCGATGTACAGCTGCTCCCTGAGAAATTTATTTGAAATTCACTGCTGCTAAAATCGGAAGCTTGCTTAATGTAAACTGGGTTTATTTGTGCTCCTTTGTAGGCTCTGCTCACTCCAGTCAGGTGCTCTGTGCTGCACATCATGTAGTGACTTGCAGGACTGGAGCCTTGCATAGATATGATAGATGAGGGGTATTGATGAATCATGGAATCACAGAATAGTTTGGGTTGGAAGTGACCTTCAAAGGTTACCTAGTCCAACCCGCCTGCAATGAGCAGGGACATCTTCTCAACTAAATCAAGTTGCTCAGAGCCATTCCAGGGATGGGGCGTCTACCACCTCTCTGGACATCCTGTTCCAGTGTTTCACCACCCTCATTGTAAAAAATTTCCTCCATATATCTGTAGGCGTGGGTTACGGATCCGTTGTAACAATGTGACCCCAATATGAGTATGATCGTACACCTTTATTAGTCAGCAAAACAAGGTTTATATAGCAAAACTATTACAGCATCTGAATGGTTAAAACCCCAACCCATATATAGGCAAAACT
>Ga0065711_1027115_pt1 | contig 53936 bp, 20 predicted proteins | sample Hoacrofraction12_FD_59098 | JGI IMG/M metagenome (GOLD analysis project Ga0065711, IMG submission 59098) | Hoatzin crop microbial communities from Cojedes, Venezuela - Epithelial fraction 12 v2 (version 2) | ecosystem: Host-associated > Birds > Digestive system > Esophagus > Crop | place...
GCAGCCTTCTCTTCTTCAGGCTGAACAAGCCCAGCTCCCTCAGCCTCTCCTCGTAGGAGAGATGTTCCAGTCCCCTCATCATCCTCGTAGCCCTCCGCTGGACTCTCTCCAGTAGCTGAATGCAAAAAACAATTAAGATGCTTAACAATTGAGTTAGTATTCTGATTGCATTTGTTGTGGATTGTAATATAGTCTTTCATATGCAGTCAGGTATTACTTACAGAGCAATTCAGGGCATCTTCTCACTCTGGATCAGCTGCTGTTTAGAGTAATTCCTTAATGGAAATAAAACTTTCATTCTCTGCAGAAACATTCAGATGCAGTAAGTTATTTAAGAGATTAGAATTGTGGTTATCTTATTTTTTATTAAAAATCTCTTGGGATATTCATTTTGATGCTTATCTGTTAAGAAAAAAACATGAGTGGCAAGTCTGGGTAAACATTGTGTACTCGTGCTTAAAGTAAATTATACCAGAAAACCTAAATGTTTGAAGACTCAGGCTGAAGAAGTAATAATTTGAAATCATTCCCAGCAATACAATCTGTAAATTGCAAAGCATTGGCATTAAAAGGCTTGGATTCTTATAGGTAAGAAACTCACCTAATTATTTGTGGTATGTTGCGCTCTCTTACAGTGAGATTCAGAGGATTCTATGTTCTGGTTTAATAAAAATCTGTCATTAGTGCATGACACTTAACTCATGGCATATGCTATATCTTCTTTTCTTAAAGCTAAAACATATTTTTAGGTATGGGGGAGAGTAATTGCGCTTGGAATAGAAAACCTCTGCTACACAGGGAGACAATGTTGGCAGCTGCTGCAATATACCAAGGTAAGTATTTGAGAGGTAGTGAGTTAATCTGAAATGACTTTAAGAACGCATTTTCTATGTTTTTTCTCTGACCGGTATGTAGGAAAAAAAAACACAAACATTTTGGAATAGAACAAAATACCATTATCGTACAGATATTTTTAACGTTAATTATAATGAGAGTATTTGAACTATGTTGATGCACCGGTATGAGATATTTTTATTGTCCCAATTCTTTCACCAAGAGTCATTGTGATGACCATGTCTTACTTAGTTCTAGTGTTCTGAGAACCAAGTATTTCGTAGAACTGATGTTCTGTGTAACTTTTTGCCTCTCCCTTCTGACACTAACAGAAATGTATGGAAATAGCGATGGCTCAGTACCTGCCACATTTCAGATCTACTACATGATTGGCTGGAAGTTCCATGAAACACAGGTAATGTGAAGCTGAATTATTTTCTGTTTGAAGGTACTTTTTAAATTATTGAGGCTTTAAAAGCTTTTCACAAATGATTTTAACTTAAAATTAGCCCTATGTGTTTTTTTTTCTCTTTTTTTCTTAGGCAAGACCAGCCCAGAGAGGTTCTGCAACAGTTTCATTTAGAGATCTGGCAAAAATAGATGGACTTCTTTCAAGAGGAAAAAAATAGTTCTTCATCAGAAATAATAGTTGACTTAACTTCTGTAAAACTTCTCATTTGCAGATAGTCTTATGCTTATTTTGTGACAAAATTCTGAAATAATGCACGCAGCAGGCTTTTTTTGTGTTTTTTTATTGCCTATGCTACAACATCAGATGTGTAAAATGGTGTTCATTTTTTGTTTTGAGAGAAATATATGAGCAGTTTTCTAAGTGAATATACGCTTTCCCAACTTCTGATGAAATTACTGTTTTCAAATGTAATGCCTCTTCCAGCTTTTGAATTATTCCTAAAGGATGGTATTTCATAATAAAGAACAATACTTGATAGTAAGTGTATTTATAAGACTTACTATACGAGAAAATATCAGCAAATACATAGATCTAACTTAATGTGGTTTTGTGGGTTGGAAATCATGGGTAAAAAATTAATCAGTTACTCAAGATGTGAATATTTGGCTTGTGTATAAGGAAGTGGTGAAGTTCTCTATTATAAAAATATCTCAGGTTGCTACCTTTCATATGCAGCCCTCAAATTCAATTACTTTTCCTTCCACCCTCAAAGCCAGAGATATTTCTGAACATGAATAGTAGAGCTCAGCCGTAAGTAAAGTTGAAGGCTTCATTGTACCTTTAACAGAATGTAACTATTGTGATTTGATTTAATTCACTGAAAGGAGCAATAAGCAGAAGAGTCATCTAGCACTCAGATGGATGTGTATGTTTCAAATTAACTAATTAGCTTAGAATTTGCATTCTCTGGAGTTGGTAGTCTTTTGGAGTTCCAAGGCATTTTTTAACCTGTTCTTTTATCTCATAGCATTTGAAAAATTAAATGTGGTACTTCAGTTAAAACTTACATTTGCACATTACTTTCTGCGTTTCTACTATCAGAGGTTGAAAAGCATGAAGTCTAATTTTTTTCTCCTTAGCTGTGACATGCAACTATGACTTTTCCTGTGTGTAACTACATTACCAGAAATTTATTTTACTTATGAGTATGGCCAATTAACCTGAGATGTTTAGAAAAAATGATCTGCCCGGAGATTTCACTTGATTGTAGTCCTGATAGAGAATGGTAGAAAGGAAAAGCATGAAGAATATATAATCAGATACACTGTTCAATCAGTTTTATCATTATATCGAGGTGTTGTATCAACACTGGTGAAACAAAAACTGCTCTAGGCTTGTTGTAAAAAGATTATCATCCAGCAGGTGGAGTTTGACAGAACGGTGTGGCACAAACCAAATAGGCAAGGTAGGCAGAAGCCTTCGTATCCTGTCAGGGATTATTGAATTGTGATTAAAAGACTAATACAGATATTGAAGTTACCTACTACTGCTTAACTGATAGTCAGGTTTCAAAATAACAGAGGTACTGTTTAAAGAGAAACTATTCAAGCAGTATTCAGCTGATAAGAAATCAATTTAAGGGCCTAATTTGGGGGTTTATTTTATCTACCAGGCTTTGACTTTAAATAAGAAATGGGCAGAGAAGGTACAAAACATCCTGATAAGGAGGGAAGGAATATTCTGTCCTGCTTTTGCTTACAAGCCTAATCTATAATTATTCAAGGAGAATGAGTTCATCTTTCATTTTCTTTAGAAGAGTAACCCTCCTGGAAAAAGGGGGAGAGGCAATAAGTGGCCTGGTAACATTTATAACACATTAAGACTAAATCTAAAAGAAGAGCTTGTCTCTCTGAAAGCCTTCATTTTTTTCATAGTGTATCTGTGGACTTAATACAAGACACTGCATCTGTCTATGGGTCCTCTCTGTCTTTAATAGTTTACTTCAAGGAGAAACTCTGCTTTCCCATATGTAGGTTTCTGTGACGTTATGTGTCAAATGACTGTGTAACTTCGTGCGTTTTTGCCTTAGTAGATTAATTTCCAGTCACATGAGCTGGTGGTTGTGACTCAGATGTGTTAAGGAAATGAGGAGGTGGAATGCTCTGGGTAAATGTTAATTGGAGAAGTGATCTTGCTGTGCCTGTTTCAAGCAGTCAGTTAAGTTATGGAGAAAAGGAAGGATTTCCAGTTCTTTGATTCCCTGTTCCACGGATGGAGTATATAAACAGTAAAGTGGGTAAGAATTTGGTTGTTAATGGGGCAAGGTACCTTCTGGACAGGAGAAACTGGAGAGTAGTTTTCTTCCTAGCACGTGGAAGAAAAGAAGTATAGATACTCAGCAGAAGTGGGGAGTAATAAATATCGCATTGGATCAGTGTTGGTTGAAATTAGGGGGCATGTGACTGACGGGTAAGGTGTTTGTTTCCCTGGCTGTGACTACATTTTAATAACTGCCTTTTATATGTGTTTTTAACTGCTTTTTTTTTTTTCCCTGTAGTATTCTTGGAATTCTAGGTTACTCTGTTTTCCACTAGCCACTTTCTTTGTATGGCACTTCTATGAATAGCTGTGAAAACAGTTAGTGTACTATGAACAGATGTTTTTGTCACATAAGACTCATATTTTGATTCTCTTTTTCCAATTTAAGTCTTTATGGCTTTCTGAAATTGTAATGAAGAATGTGGTTGCCAGTTGTTAGTCTAGAAATTATTTTAAACTCTAAGTGCATATCAGCTTTTGCAGAGTTAAGTGACTTCTGAAAAGTAGTTGCTAAGGTAACATAATGTCTCTTGTAAGCTTAGTTTTAAAAATCCTGATGCGTAATAGAGAATGCTGTAATCTTGATTACAGAAGAAAGGAAAAAGAATTCTTTTGACTAATCAAAAGTTAGGAACCCATAAATAACAAAAAACAGATTTTAGAAGCACATTTACACTTAATGAGCATTAGTATTTTTGAGCCTTCAAAAGGTTCTGAGGGTCCAAGTCACAGATCAATAAGCATGCCTGTTCAGTGTCCTTGATTACAAGATCTGTCAATGTATAGTTTTATGCAAGTCTGCTTAGGATATAGGGTTGAAAATGAGACCCTACATTTTGTAACCCAAGCATTAGATTTTGCAGTTCCTGTGCTTTCAAAAGACACTGAGAATCTGTGAAGTTAAAACATGGGAAAGGATTCTTGGTTACTTCTAATTTACAGGAATGTCATTAGCAGAAGCAAACCATGCAAAATTAAATTTAACTGTATTTTTTTACTCTGCTTAAAAAAGAAATAAATATGAATGATGCTCAAGGAGTGAGCTAAAACTAAACTTAGTCAGTTGCAGGGGGTGAAACACACCAATCTATTATACAGTCTTTAGTTGGAATTTCCTGACACAACGATCTGATTTAGTGGATTAAATTCATTAAAGCATCTTGGTCAAGAAGCCACACTAAAAGAACGCTAGCATATATGTTAAACCTTTAAATTTTCATTTGTTTAACCCAATAACTTAATATCCACGTTTCAAAGACATAATCTATTTTTGTCCAGGTTCTGGAGCCATCGTTTGAGGGGAATGCAGTTATTGTAGTTTTATTGGGATTAGTCTGAGTACTGAAGCAAATGTGACCTGTGTAGCTAGTTGGTTTTCCTGAATGTCTTAGGTGCACTCAGGTGAAGGAAAAAGAGACTAAATAAAAAAAAAAAAAAACAAACAAACAAACAAAAAAAAAAGCCAACCTGAGACAGTTAAGTTTTAGCTGAAGGCTGTGTATTGGTGTGAAGTAGAAAACACAGGAGAGTGCATGTGCTTATTGTAGGGGAAAACAACTCTTGGCTTAAATCAAGTTAGAATTAAAGTGGTTTGTTGATTTATTTAATAACTGGTAATTAACTGTTGGTCCGTGAACTATACATTTAGGATTAATAGGAGGAATATAACAGATAAAGGACGGTACTAGACCCTTACAACACCTTAGTAAACACCTGCAGATACCTAAACACCCTTCTACAGGTATTATCCCACAAGTTTGCAGTCACATGCTTACCTCTGTACGTTTAACAGGAGGTTTGGATTATAAGAGCCCAGCCATTTAGGAGTACGTTACCCTATCTACATCCATTGTCTTTGGAGATGTGGGTGCTGTAGCTGCATGTCTAACTGTGGTGTTCCCTACAGTCCACTAAGGCACCCACCTGCTGGGATAGCACCCCACAAGGTGATGTGCAGACACCCCAGCAGTGGTCACTGCTTGTTGTACACTGTAATGTCAGCCCACTGGCAGGCATGAAGGCTGCTCCTGCGTGCTGGGGAGGATGCTCCCTCAGGCTTTAACAAAGCTTGAGGTGCCAGGGGGGCATCTTCTCAGTGTCGGACCAGGTTTTGACTACTCCTTTCTTCTCAGTGTTAGGAATTCTAGTGCTTTTTATACTTGATCTTAGATTGCCTCTCTTCCCCCTCCCCCAAGGGTCTCTTGGTAACTGCCTGGTTAGTGTTTAATGTGGCTGATGATTGTCTTCATTTGCAGCCTTACCAGATTTTGAGCAAACGCCTTCTCAGTTTTGGATATTCTGTTCACACACATTGCACTCACATTTCTGGCCTAGCAGCTGATATGGTCCAGGCTTTTTTGCCATGTAGGTTTTCCCCCATGATTTGGAGGTGGTTCTTGAGGTACAAGATACATTCATAAAGTAAAAGCGACAAAGTCCTTCTTGGAAAAATTGTTTGTTTGGAAGCTTACATTGGAGAAGTGATGATGAATACTGGGCAATCTTACTTGGCCTCAAAGCATTCATGATAGGCCAGAATGTATCATAACATAGCAATAATGTGTAAAATAAGGAGGCTTCATTTTTACCACACTAATGAATCCCAATTCATGTATTTGTGTTTCTGCATTCTGTAGGGATTCCTTACGCTTTGTGCAAGTAAAAGTGCAATTCGAATTTGGGATCTGCGCGTTATTTGTGACTTCTGATCATTGACCTATTCTTTTACTATTGCACCCAGAGTTTGTGTGAGTACACTAAGAAAACAATAAAACTACTATTGTGAATAAATTTATTTACCATGAAAATTTCCATACTCCTGATCAAATATAATTTCTGGTTTCATGGATGACAAAACTACAAGGGCAGAAATGTGTAGGATGGTGTATACAATACCACGTTTTTAGCCAAATGAATGACCTACTAAAGTAGGTGCATGCATTCATTTAAATTGTTTGAAGCTCTAACCTTAAATTTTTAAATTCTGAGGTGAAGTGCCCTAATATTAAGATATTAGTTATTCTGTGGAAATACTATTCCAAAATTAACAATTTACTGAGGGAATCTGATGGCTAACAGGTAGTTACATCTAATAGGTAGTAGCTTCAAATTTTTGTTGATGTTGTTGCTGTACTGTTTTCTCCCGGAACTGAGCCACTGCTGGGTGTATGCAATGCCCCTTTTCTAGCTCCTTCATCATATCATCTCTACAAAGTATATACTGCTGTAGCATCCAGGTGGCAGGTGCAGCCATTCTTACCAAAAGCTACTTTAGGGACGTTGTTGAGTTTCCCACTTCTTTTCTACTGTGTGTTCTATTTTTGTTAAGATCTATTAGTTTATCCAGGTTCTAGAATTATTCACTGCTTTAACTGGATGCAGAACTTACTGACATTTGATACAGGACTTCTGATGTTGTTTCCTAATATGAGTTGCTTTCACTGTTGTAATTAATTCCTATAAAGAACCACTTTAGATTTGATGATGATGTTCCCAGTCAGTATCTTTCCTGACTCAACAGCAGAATGTGCAGTCTTACAGGAGTAATGTTGCCGCACTAAGGCAGCGGCTGTAGCAATACTTAGTTGGTGAACAAATGCTGAACTTCACAGGTAGCCAGTTTCAAAATACAAACTACAGTCATAGCTTAATATTCATGTAACATGCATTTGTGTAGCATCCTATCCGTGCCTAATTTTTTGCCTGTGAATTTCTTTAGTTACATATAGTTATTTCTGGAATTCCAAAAAATAGCAGAGATGTAGCTGCTGCCAAGAGGTTTTGTTAATCACATGTCAAACAAAGCAATCCTTAGAGTATTTTGCCTATGGGAGTCACCTTAGAAGGCATTCTCGGGAGGAGCTGTGGTGCTGTCGCAGCACTGTTCAGTCAGCAGACTTAGAGCACTTGTTTGATGTGTGGATGACTGATCTTCAATTACCATCTTTCACAAAACAAACTAAAACATCTGTTGTTTTACTTACATGTGAGCATTCCAAATAGTAGCTTACAGTTTTGGGTTTGGTGGTGTTTGTTTTTTTTTCTCCTGGCTCAGTGAATCTTTATTGTATGGAAAGTGGATCTTTGAACACTGAATGGATTGGGTGATTGCATCTATATTCAGGACGTTTTACAGCATGATGGCTGGTACTTTTTGGTAGCTGGGTGTTAATTATCCCTTATTCAGAATATGGAATTTAATTTATAGCTTCTATAACTCTGTGGTTAGCTATCTCAAAGATACAGAATTAAGAGATAATAGTATGTTTATTTATTGGCATCTGAGATGTGTTTGAAGTAGACTTAGCTGTTCCATTTTGGGAAGGGATTCAGGTTTATGAACCCAAAGCCTTCATAAGTGCATGGAAGTGTTACCCTGTAGCTCCCTGCAGAGGGTCAGTGCATCTTCACAAATACAAAATTACTTTGTCTCTGCACTCCTTGCTGGTATTTTCTGCCAGACACCCTGGCTCTGTTATACTAGCTTTCCTAGATCTCTGAACAGTCACATAGAGACTGTGCATAATTTTAGAAATATTGAGCATGGAAGTCAGAGTCCCTTAGCTGTAAAAGGATCTGAGACTTAGATGTTACAGTGCTGAGTACTGCAGCATACAAATGTTTCTGTACACCTATCTTTACAGATTCTGCTTTTGAGTATTGCTGAATAACTCCATTTAACTGTACTGTAAATATTACTAGTTTTGTGGCAGTTAGCCATCTTGAAAACGCTTCAGCATGACTTAGTAAGTAGAACACTTGAGATGAATTTACAAATGAATCTTGGCACTGTGGTTTGTGTGCCTGCTCCCTGCATATTTATTTTCAACGTCCAGTTGATTAACTGCTTTGTCTTGTGGTGAGAAATGGCCTGTTTAATGCAGTGGGAAGTGAAGGAGAAGCCAGCATTTGTTAATGGATGCTTAGAACAGGCACAGTCAGACATTTTAAATTATTCTAACTAGGCAGTAATTCTAATTTATTTCTAAAGATAGAAGTATAAAAACCCAGTTACCTAGTTTCGTCACAGACTATAATGAGTACAGTTAGCATAAAATTGGTCTATAAATTTAATGGGTAATTTCTTGTTGTGTGGACATTGAAAACACTAGCAAAAATGTGGCAAGCCCTGTTAGAGTCTATACAATAACTTGCTCCCGTTGGATGCTTTCTTAACAAAAAGCATTGTGGTAAAATATCAATAAAATCGATTCAGTACTAGGAGCTGTTAAAGTAGTGGTTCAAACAGGGATGGCAGTAGAGTTGAAAGTTCCTTCAAGGAAAAAAGTACACTTTTTATTAGGGTTAGCAGTAGGCTTTTTTCCTTTTTAACATGATATCATGACTGTAGATTCAAACTTGCAATACACGTCAGGATGTGGCTAATATCAGGCCAGTTCTGTATGTGCAGCCTCATAAGAATAGTTGGATCAATTCTTCTAAATGTAGAATATATACGTGGATGATAAAGATAAAAAATACATGTTAATACTCTACTGAAAGGGTAAGAGGGTGCTGGAGTCCACAATGGATACAGAGATTATCAAACCACAATTCAGGCAGCTGCTGCTGCACACGGGTGTCAGCAGCTGTGCAGTTTGTTGGATGTAACCAGCTGTGGGACACTTCAGAATTTCTAGCTGATAGAACCCAAAGGACACTTTTGGCTCCCTTATACAGCTGATTTGTTTATGATGGGAAATTATCTTTGTGACCATATTTTTGTACGGTACAGTAAAGAAAACTGAGAAAGACATAGCTAAGTTGCTGAGACTAAAGTGAAAATTATGGGCCATGAGAACACATCTTTAGTAAAAGATGAAGTTTCTTTTGCTTTGCTTGTTCCCTAGAGAGTGAATAAACAAACAAAAAAAGCCTGAGGCTTCAAGAATCGAACCAAGCTTTTTGAAGTATGTTTTCATGATGGACTTTTGATTTCACCTCTCCTATGCAAGCAGGCATGACTGGAAAAAGGGATGGGATGAATGTAAAAGACTTTTCACGATTGAGAAGTCTGTGGTAAATGCTTTTATTCCTTCAACAGTGCATCTATTTTAAAAATACTTTTATTATGTTGTTATGCTAAGTACAATGAATAAAATTAGAACTGCGACTCTGAAAGTAGCAGCAAGTTACTTCTGACCTAGTGGCACCGACTTTCCTAGGTATTTATGCTCTACCACGCTTTTTCCTACCTGATAATTTTGTACAGCACGCCTGCCTGCCTTCCTCTTTTGCCTTATAATGCTAACTGAGCAAATGGAATAGTGTGGCTGATCTTGAGCTGCTTTTGTCGACTGGTGGGCCACTGTGTGTACTCTGGCTAGCAGCCTGCAAAACAAAACAGGCAGTGTTTTCCGTTTACTTGTTTGTCGGTCCATTTAAAGATATGCCTTTACATTTCTAGGATTTAACTCAGGGCAATGTAAATTATTTTATTAAAATGTATCATTTGCATACATTATAGGAAGAAATATGATCATTCCATTTCCTAAGTACGTAATGTTGGATTTTCATACTGGTCTCAGATTAACAACTGTGTTCCAAGTTAGACCCAAAGAATTTTAATCCTATGGGACTTCTAACTTTATTCAAGAAATAGTATTAAAGACAGGTATTAAAATAAAAATATTTTTTTGGTTTTAGTTCGTGAACTCCTCAGTGAGGGGAGAAAAGCATCCATTGCTGGTCTCCGTCAAACCGAGCTGTACTCTTCTAAAATAGAAATTCTTACACAGGAGAAGTGTACTTAGGTCTTTCATTCAGAGATGATCACTGAAAAGGTAGGTCAAAGTTTTAAATAAATCTCTTTAGAGAGTGTATTAATATCCAGTAAATCAGTGCATCTCTCTTCACTAGTAGCTAAAAAGTAAATATCTTAATAAAGTGGGTATGAACATTTGTATTCCTCCTGTAAAATGCTTTGGGACTGGCAAAATAGAAGTAGATGTAAGCACGAAGCAAAGCCTTGTTTCCCAGGAAGTTTCAGATGTGAAAAATAGACATGGGTAAGTTTGAAAGCCAGCTGCAAGGCCAGGTAAGTGAAGCAACATTATTTTTTTCTAAGAATATTTGTGTTGTATTCCAATACCCGATCTTTCTCTTCCGTGATGATTTTTTTTTTTTTTGGCACAGGTTTTGACCATCTATTGGAAGTAGAGCACTTGTGCTCTGTAATGAATGTAAATATCTCTTGAAATATGCATCATAGGTCTGTGCTGTGTCAGTACTGTCTTCTGCTTGCTTTCTCTTACATAACAGAGAAATTACAACTAGGGGAGGGGGAAGTTACTACATCACGTACACAGCTTTAAGTGAAAATGGGAATGTGAGATTAAGGAGATACTGCTTGGGAAAGATACCTCAGTGTTTCAATGATGGGAATATTCAAATAATCTAAGTTTGTATAACTTTAGTAGGTCAGCGTTCTTCTGTCGAGTTATTCTCACAATTTTTGGGTTGCATGTGAGTTATGGCTCGATTTGCAACATAAACCCCAGCAACTGCTGTACGTGTATGCAACCCTCTTTATGGAACAGTCGGCATTCACAATAGGGTCCTACAGTGACCCCCGTCAGCTACCAGTTGAAAGTCTCACATAAATCTGATCTTAGTATTTCCCTAGTAATTGTATTTGCAGCAGTGTTCTTACGGAACAGACTTTGTGATCATACTTCATTTAAAAAAAAGATAATTTAAACTCCAATACAGTGCCATCAACTGACAATATTTTTACTAAACGTTATACCTGAGAAGAAAATCATCTAACAGTAATGAGGGCATTAGAATTAGCATTCTATGGCCCACGTACAGTTTGTATTTTAGTAAAACACGCATCTTTCTTTTTTTGTAATGTATTTTTCAGAAACATACAATGTGATTACTCTTTATTTAGTGTCTATATTTGCAGTTATTGTCACTTGCATTAAGCTGTTTTGCAGCTTGTCCAGCTCTGGAGTACAGCTAACTGTATGTTGCTGACTATTTGTACTTAACTTTTGTATCAAAAGGCAAAAAGGCATAATTACTTATAAAACAAAATTAAAATCCCTATTCTGGTAAAATTTATTGAACAGCGCAGTATAAATGGGCCACAGGAGAATGAAGTTTGTGATGGAAGAGACATGTAACATAGTACAGCTGTACTAGATAAATGTGATAAGCGTGAAGACTTGCCTCTTACCAAGAACCAGAACAGCAAAGACAAGAGAAGGAAACCAAGGAAAGAAAGATGGCTCACAACTTGAAGTTCACATTCAAAACTTAAGGCAAAGACTTAAAGGTATTACCAACTGAAGATTAAAAAAAAAAAGTAAAAGGCAGTATTTTTTTTAATCTAGTTTAACAATTTAGATTTCCATATGTGTTTTCACCTTTTCATGCCCTGCCTTCCCTTTTATGTGCTGTATACAACTCTCTGCTAGTTTTTCATTTTCAGGCTGTGTTCCTTAGACGTACTCAGTCATAAATCACAGTAGTGTGTTTCTTTCCATTTACTAAATTAAAGAGTGCACATCATTTCTGGATTGAATGATAAGTTACGTTGCCACAAATGCTTTGGTTTAAGACCTTGACATTCATTCCCTCTCCACAGGCGTTTATGTCAGGAAGACTCAATCGTTTGAGCACTCATGGAAAGTAAATGCAAGAGGTTCCCCAGTGTGACTAAAGCAAATCCACTGAAAAATGCAAGTCTGTAGATGGTTTTTCAGTACTTTCTGCAACAGCTATAACTAACAACATTCCCTAACTGGTAACACACCTGTGATCTGTGTTAGTTGTTTTAATTCAAAAATGAATGGAGAATGACAAGAAAAGAGGTAAAAACTGAAGATGGGTGGCTACAGAACTGGAATGTGATTAAACGTGGAAATGAGCTGTAGCTGGCTTGAGCTCAGGGGTTTTATTCTGCAGAAATGAGTTGCACAGTTGCATGTAAAATCTGATAGTAGGTCACACACGAGCCTGGCTGGAGCAGGTCTGGAGCTTTGACCTCCAGATTACAGAGTTACTGCAATCTGTTTTTCTTTGCTGCATGAATTTGTTACTTTTTTTAAAATACTGGTGATTATTACCATGTGCTACTCTAAAAGGGAATAAAGGGTACAGCTGCAAACAGCGAAGCTGGCATTTATGGCCAGTATATAAATAACGTCATTGTTCTAAGCAGTCCTAGATAGTTACAGGGCTGGAAATGCCAGTTTAAGGCAGCAGGCTGTGCCTCGGTAAAGGAAGAGCAGGACACAAAGAAGTGAACAATGAATCTTACTCATAGTTTCTGTTTGCCCCTTGTTGCTCAGCCTCTGAAGTGCAAAGCTTGCAAAGTGGCTTGAAAGTTTCTGCTGCCTTCCCATGCCCCCTCACCCCCAATGGAATGAAAGTAGCTGTCCAGAGCCGCATATTTCTTGTAGTTGTGTATTCAGTTTGAAGTAGAGGGACTTCTGAGGGCAAAGCCTTTGTTTTGGGTCGTGGCTCAAGATAGCGTTTTTGCTTCCTCTTCATGTTACCAAAATGCGTTACTGAACTAGTAATATTTGCAGCTATACCAGGGAAGCTGTATTGCTTTAATGGAATTGCACATGTGTAACTACTTAAAACTCTGAGAAAAAAAATAAGTGGATGGAATCCCACTCGATTTGTCATAGTTACATGAATTCCACAAAGCTAACTGGAGTGAGGAGTCAGAAAATTCCCTTTCATCACTGAATGGTAGGTAGAACCAGCGTACTATAAATGTATCCAGAGCACCACTCTGAACTCAGATTTTCTGGTTTTACAGTTCTGTTTTAAAGTGACTTCTCTGCCCTTGCAAATAGGTCTTGGAAGTGGACAAATATAAAAGTTTGAAGGGATGGATGGTTGAGACATGATAAAGATATGTCCATTTTCCCCGTGTTCCCTGGAGCAATGCAACTATGCCAGATTTTACTTAGCTGATGGTACAGGGGTTACTCTGAAACCGTCCAGTCCCCTTTTGCCTCATTTTATATACTAGTGACTCTGCAGCAATTACATAATTTCTTAGGGAAATGTTAAGGGAGAATTGACAAAGGGAGAGGATAGTCCATGCAGCATCAGAGAACCAGAGCCAAAAGACTTTGACACAACTGACTTTGCTTTTTGCCATGTATTTCAGTGTGTACTTCTCTGTTGTAGCCACTTTATCTTCTCTTTTTAATTTTCCCTCATATGGGAGACTGTGCTTCGCCCAGCCTTTTAAATCATAATAATAAATCAGCTGTAAAAATTCAAATTATCAATTACTGGTTTTGTCTTTGTTAATTTTATATATGTTCAGCTTCACCATGGTCCCATGTTATTCCTGGAAGGACATAAACCATGTTCATTGATACATACCAAACTGAACATGGATTGAGTGCTGCTATCAGTTCTGCAAATGTAGGAGTGATAATTGCTGATTTCAAATTTAGAAAGCATTTCTGAGGAAAAGTTTTAAAATTTTTTTCAGCAGAATTTAGCAAAGTTTTTTCCTTTTATCTGGTGTTAAAATGAAGATATATGAATTACACTTTCTGTGATAGGAATCCTATCATTTAAAATCAATAGGGGAGAGAAAAAGAAAGAAAAAATCTTAACCTGAAATCTATAGAGGTTATTCCGAACAGAAGAATAGTACTGGATAAAGGGTGAAAGTACTGACAGAGAGCACTATGAAAAGGACTCAGAAACAGGGCATTTGGAGTGGAGAACTCGGGTGGCACCATAGGCTGAACTAAAGCCCAACGTGTCAGTTTAGGTAAGAGTCAGAGAGTTCTGAAGCTGAAAATTAAAAGTCTGAATGTGATGTGAAACATAAAGGAATGACAAAATGAGGTGCCAAGGGTGGGGGGTGGTTAGCAGCTGTGTTCACCATAAACCAAAGAACACAGGGTGACAAGCAGGAAAAGGGGTAATGTCAAAAGTATCTAGTATGGTTTCAGGATCAGAGAGAGAGAAACAAAACAGATTTAGAGAACAACGTGAAAGAAAAGCAGATAAGATTTAGCAATACCTTAGCTAAAGGAGGAATAGGTTTGAGAGTTCTGATGATGGAAGAAAAGAAAAAGTTTGACAGAAGGGAAAGAGATCTAACACACTTGAAACTTTTGTTGTTGTTAGCTGGAGGTGAGAAGGCACACCTTTGATTCTACTGCTGAAAATGAGAGCTGGGAGTACAGCTAGCAGAGATTTAGATCACTCAAAGGCAAAAATGACTTTTGAAATACTGAGACTAGGTGATGTCATTTAGGTGAAAGAGAAAGTGCACCAAAAGAGCTCCCTCGAGGCTGCAGGAAAAGGAACTTTGTCTTCCATTAGTTTATTCAATGAGATTAAGTTGGAGGAGGAGTTATTACTTCTGCTTTTTTCTTTGACATTATATAGGTTGATAGGTGCAGTCATCAAAAAAATTTAAAAAATATTGTGAAGATAAGATTTGGATTTTGTCAGTGTCTTCCTTGTCACTTGGATAAGTCAAATATCAGTGAAGGGAGGGAAAAGTATGCTGTAGATTCAAAAGGTTTAGAACTAGTGGAGCAACAGGAATTATTTCACTGTACAAAACACTGAAATTGAGAGAGGTTGACTGGAACAGGTTTGGTAGTGAAGCTGGGAGGCTGAAAATGAGAGAAGGGTCAGCGTGCAGTGTGGTGTAGGCTAACTCTATTGTATGTGATATTCAGGGGAAGCTCAGTATTTCTCAGCACTGTGAACAAGGTTGAGTTTTAATGCCTAAGAAGTAATAGGAAAATCAATTTCTTCTCCCAGAGAGGATGAAAAGGGACTCCTGTGGCTGCTTCTACCCGCCTGAGAGAGAGTAAGTCTGCAGCCATTGTAGAAAAGAAGTCACGGTGCCATGACAACTGCTGTGAAGAACTAGTGAGTCCGTTCTCCTCATCTTACCTTGTTGTCACCCTTTCAAGTAGGGTGGCAATAAACTGAGTGGCAGATGCTCTCTATTAACCCCCACCCTCCCACCAGAGGAAGGGAAAAGGAGGAAGAGAGACTTACAGATGGAATATAAAAAAGTTTTACTACTAATAATAAGAGAAATAAAACAAAATACACAAAACCAACAATGAGTTTCCCACAGCTGAGTGCCTGAGGGGCTGGTGTCCCACCAGTGTCTGCCTCAGCAGCAGACAGGAACTGGACTCAGGAATGCATGGCTCAGAATCTGGATCAGGATCGCAGGCAGGACAAGGCACTAGGTCCTCTTCAGCAGCTGGCCAAGCATGAAGAGAGCGAGATTCTCATGATCCCCCAGCTTTAAATTGAGTATGACATGCATGGCATGGAGTACTGCGTTGGTCAGTATCGGGTCACCTGTTCTGTCCGCCCCTCCTTGCAAGTGCCACTCTTTCTGACGCCTCACTTGCGGGACCTAAGAGGTCTGTTGGTGACCTTGGCTGCTATAGTGATAATTATAACCAGGGGCCTTTTTCTGCATTCCTTTCCTACCGTTAGCTCAGTGTAACTATAAATATCAGGTGTTAGCAGCTTTGGAGTGGACACTGTCTGTGAAATATGCAACCAGCTTCAGAAAAATGTAGTGACGTAGCAGAAGTCAGCTGTAAGGAAGATTCACTAACAGGGAATCAGTTCTGTTTTAACCAAAACCAGGACAGTTATGCTTTTTCCATCCCATTGGTCTGAAATGTTATTTTCTTTTCTTTCCTCCCCTGTCCCCTCCCACCCATGAGGTAATTGTTTGCTTTGCTAATAACTGAATAAAAATTAGGAAAGATGTCACACAAATTGTTAGACAAAGGTAAGGACACCCACAGGGATGGAATCACTTGAGAAGCCATCAACAGCGAAATCAACTGTTTTTAATGGGCAGATGACAAGGTACATTTCTGTTTTCCAAGTAAGTATTTTACTATCTAGAAGGAGGAGTTAAGTCCAGCAGTAGGAGTTGTTATGAATTGATTTAAGGATACAGGTAAGGAAGTACTTAAGGATATGTGTTTGCTTCATGTTGGCAGCTTCATATGATACAGTCCATTAGTTTTTGAAATCTCCAGTGGAGTCTTGTTTGTTTGAAAATATCCTGGAGATTTTCAAGTTGATTGGTAAACCTTACTGTGCCTAGGGTCTTGACTGCTTCAGGGGCTTAATATCTGTCTTCGTGCTATTACCTCATAGGAGCACCATTCATAATACTGAAGAAGCCTGAATGCCTGCAGTAAAGGACCCAAAAGACATTTAATCCTCATTTGAGAGCTCAAATGCCAGAGAACCTACCACAGATCTTATTTGCAATGGTTAATTATTTTCACTTTTTAAAAAGGTGAACCTTGCCTTCAGCCTTAAATCTGGAGTTTTCAGCTATTGAGTTGATTATGGATTGCTTTATAAGACTGTTAGCCCTTCAGAGTCAAAACTTATCCGAGAGTGGATGGTGATAAAATTATATTTTAACACATTTGGATGAAGAATCAAGTAAATGGTTTTAGAACTGTCTGTTCTGGAAATAGTATTTAATAGAACTTAGTACTATATATTCAACAAGGAACATCTTTTTACCTGTTTCCCTCAATTTTTGTGCCTGATTTCCTTCAGTTTTTTTATGAGAGAACAAGTTTACATTTTTTTCTGGAAGAGATTCATTTAGCTAAAGACAGCATTTTTTTTTTCTTTTACAGCTTTAGTGATTGTAGATATGCAGACTGTACATGATAGATAATTTTTGATGTAAAGAATATTCATGTATGATGATTATGGAAATGAGTAGTACAGTTGTACAACCTGAGGATGTGAAAACCTACTCTGTGTCTATTGTTTTTAATATGCTTAAGGCTTTATAGTACATCTTATTTTGTGAACTGATGCAAGAATAAATTCTTTGATGATAGAATAACTGCAGTCCATAGTACCAAACCAAATGTGGATTGATTTCACCAATTTGGGAAAGAAAATATGCAGTACAGTAGTTCTTACAGCAACTTTTCAGTTCAGAAGCACTTTAGTCAAGCTGGACAGAAAACTAACAGTAGGACTAAGTGAGATTTTACAGTTCTGCAGCATATCTGAGCAATCAGCGAGACCTTAATGTTTTAATATGCATAACCTGTTCTATGATTTAATGAGATCTTGAGCTATTGGCTCTGAAGATTGTTAGTACTCTGGTGAATAGCCCTTCAGACTTGAGGCATACAATGGGAATTTGCTTCCTCTTTCAATTCTTCAAATTCTTGGATAGAATTTATTTCCCTAAATATAAGCAGCTGCCAAGATTCATTATATATTGTAGTGCCCCTTTCTGCTCTATTAAACTCTGTCTCCTTAAGTGGATTCCATGGTTTCCTCTTGTAATTAAGTAAATATTATATTGCACTATTATATTAAAAACATGAGATATTATATCTTTTCAGCTGCCATTTTGATAGTCTTAAAGACAGAAGTGCTACTTGACGCTGATGGTTTTTTCCAGAAACATCTGGTCCGTATAAGAAGTATATCTTCTCCTTATATACGTGATAGTAAAGTCAGAAATATCACGGATGAAATATGCTCAGTTCTTTCCAACTTGAATCTCATTTTAAAAATTAATTTGGTTTTATTTGATAACAAAATATCATTTCTATTTGCACTAGCTACTTAGGGTTAAATCAATCTATGAGAATTACTTATAAAAATTCTCTTGCATGTTTTAAAATTTGATCAAGACAAGCATTGTGGACCCAAACCTTTTTTCATATGAACTTGCAGAGTCCCAAATCTAAATTTAACTCATGTAACATCAATCACATAACCAAGGTTCTTCAGTCAAGACTCTTTATAGAAATGAGAGGGATTAGTTCTAGAGATTTGATCCCACCTAAGACTGGCATCACCCTTGAAAGCACCTCTCTCCCTTTATTGACCGTAAGGCAGTGCAAGGCAGCCACGCTTCTGATCTAGGTGCCCCTGTTAATGCCTAAAGTTGGGGATATAAGCCAAGTGGTCTCCACTGAGCTCAATGTAACCAAAATGCTCAGTGTAACTTGGTCCTACACCTTTGGAGTTAAGTAGTTGACAAATATACAGCATTTCTGCAAGTTTCGTTCGGGTATGATTTAAGTATAAACTAAATGAAAGTTATTAGTTATCTCAATCTGTGTCCTACAGAGATTTCTTTGGATAATACTGTCACTAACTCATCCGGTTTCAAACTGAGTCGCTAATTATGTGATTTCAAAGAGCTAAATTCTGTTTCCCACCTCTAAGGGTAAGTAGAGGTGAGAAGAAGGCTAGTTTACTAACACATATAAGAAAAAAATTCCCATTATACGTGCTGGGTCTGTTCTGCTCCACCCTGCCCTTTACTCTTTTGTACCTTTTTCCATCCTACATGGTTGTGATGCAGTGGCAATCAGCCCATTCTCTCACCAGTGCATGAGCCAAGCTGCAGTATTTTCTCAAAAAGAACAAAGAGCAGGTATCATACATCTTCTATTTACCTGAGCAGCTGCATTAGACCCAGTCACTATGAAGTCCTTAATTATGTCAATTTTTATAAATTAGCCCTAAAATAATACATACTTTTTCCCAAATGCTGTATCATTAGCATGTCCTATTTTGGCTGTCTTTATGAAATAGTAGAAAGCTTTCTTTAAAGTAAGACAGTCTTTCCACCCACCCCCAAAAGCTGAAACAATCTTGATACAGTGTACATTTTTGTCTGTTTTATATGGATTGAAAAGTATTAAAATGCATAAAAATGGGTTTCCCTGATTAGGTTCTTAATCTGTAGTTTCTCACAAAGTTGTTATTGCATGTGCAATCCCACTGAACAAAGATTAATGATGAAAACATAGCCATGGTTTAGTGTGGGAGGTGGAAAGTGGCTGAATTTGAGGTCATATGAGAACACGTGCAAATTTCAGCTGAAAAGACTTTTCTCTAAAGAAAAAGGTCAGGTTAGCTCTGCTAGAACCGTACAAACCATCAATCTGATGCTTGGTGCAGTGAGTTGGTATATGTGGAAGATACATTACTTTTTGTGAAAAGATGCATTAGTGTTCATAAGTATTATTGCTTAAAGTACATTCCCTGCTCTGCCCAGCTGATGATAATCTGAAAGTGCTTACCAAAGTATAAAATGGAATCTATATATATTTATGTCTTTTTGAGAGGGCAATCCTTAGGCATGAGAAAGTACTTGCATCTTTGTTATTTTGCAAAGCCTTGTGGACTATGCTGACCTTGTAAGACAGAAGGTGTTCCATTTCTCCTCCGACATAGGAATAGAAAGAAAAGAGATTCACTATCTAATTTCATTGCTTTTCCTACAGCACTGAAGTGAGAACCAGCTTTCTCCTGGTTTCATTCTGCCTGGCAGCCTCAGTCTCCCTTTAGTGGGAGAGACCTAGAACCTACTTGGATTCCTTCCAGATTTGCAGGTTATCATCTTTTTCTCGTATTTCTAGGGTTTATAGCTATTGCAATATTAGCAATTCTTAGGATCTGGACTGGAGTCTCATTATTCTGGGCACAGTGAAAACAAGCACGAGAACTGGCTCCTGCCCCAAGAAGTCTTAAAATGCAATCTGCTCTTCAGTGAGCTTTTCAGTTCTGTAGGCTGTGTCTGTGTTAGCAAATAGTGTGGAGCAGTGGATGTGAATCTGCAGAAACAAATAGGTGGCGTTGCAGGCTCAGCGTACTCACTATATGTTTTGAAGGGGAGGGGGCTACATCTGACTAGTTAAGATCTCATTCTGTGAATTAATTGCCCCTTATGTTCAAAGTGCACTTCCAATTTAGCTTCATCTAAAACTAGTGTAGGTAATGCACACCAAAAATGGTTCACAATGTGAACCAAAGCACGTAAGTAGGGACAATCAGGAGATTTACTTTGAAAGTGCATTCTTAAGCAAAATTAACACACCCATGGCTTTTTGTGCAAAAGATGCTGTTATAATAGTGCAAACACATTTATCTGTATCCAAGAAGTTCATATCCTGAGTGCCTAATGAGTCCACATATCTGAATGGAATCCGGTTGAATCAATGGCTTAATACATTCCAGGAAATCCTTGGTTTCTATTATTTTCTGTGCCAAAAACGCAGGCCCTAATGACTTATGAAATAATAAAGGTTCTTTGTGTGTGGCAATGATTATCTAGAGCAAAACTCGGGAAACACTGTTAGAACAGAGGGCTAAAACACGTCCACGTAAATACCCAAATCAGTGTTTACGTTTGTGCTGCTCCCTTTTTGCCCCACATCCCCAAACAATTTTAACAAAATATTTGAGAGTGTCCCCCAAACCCTCTGTTACCCAACAGATAGATTAGTGGTTAAAGGCTCAACTTTAACTGATATTTCTTCAATCTTTAACCTAAAAGCAGTTGTTTGTAAGCTATAAGACCTAAAGTTGAGGTGAAATAGCAGTATACAGTAAAACAAAGATATCAAAACAGCCAGCTTAAGTTAAACTTAATGATGCTGTGCATAAACTTTTCAAGTAACTAGAATAAACATGCACAAGAAAATATTTCCAATGCCCTTCATTTTGCCTTTCAATAATTATTGGATGCTTCAGAAGAGCAAGAACAGTATCTTCGTGTAAGATTACTTTTTACTAATGGCAAAATTCCCAAACAAGTCAGCGCACAGTGGGTTGTTTTGGGGAGACGGAGGAAGATACTGAGGTAGGTTTCTTTGTTAAAAAGCAATGCCTTGCCTGTACTATTGTAGTTGTTGTATGATTTAGGATAACTGATTTGCCTCCTGGTCCCGTGTACCCAAGTATATTGACGAAATGTGAAAAGCTACCAAAAAGCCTGCAACAAATCATCGTACTGATTGTTTTGCCAATGGCGCAACAGGAGATGTATCTAAGAATGAGAGCAGCAGACAGACCCTCCAATGTTTTGCCCTCTATGAGGCAAAAGGTAAGAATTAAAAGTTGGAAAAAGAGTCAGTGCCAGGGACACTGGAAATTATCAACAGTTTGCATTTCATGTGGCTGCAGATACAAGGCCAATAAGAAGTGAGAAATAATGATCACGTTTACCAAAATCTAGGGTGTTTCTGTGAGCTCTGTATTTACTGTTGCTACACTTCATGGAACTATTTCAAGACTGTTGGTTTGCAAAATAAGATACTTTCATTTTACCGTCACTCGTGTAAACTTGACATTCTACTGATGTTGCATTGAGGTTAAAATTATATTCTGCGAAAATAGAGTGATATAAGAAAACTCCAATTGATTATATTAACTTCAAATGGTAAAATATGGTTTCAGCCATTACAAATACAATTTCTTATGAAGCTTACTGTACTTTAGAAACAAAGTTAAAAGTAAAAATATATGACTTAAGGTACAACATGGCTACATTTTTTTTTAAAGTACTTCTAGTTAATACTTCAGTATCAGGGTCAACGTTGCTCCTATCTCTACCCACCTGCCACTTGCAGAACAGAGCTCATCATCAGTTCCCACGGGAAGCTTAGTCACCTCTTAAATAAATTGCAATAGTATGTTTTTGAATTGTGTGATAAAACTTAACACCTACTATTGCAGTTAATGTAGGGTACAGTAATTTGTAAAGAAAAAAGAATTTTGGGGAACTTGTAACTCAAATGGCTGAGCAGATTTTGCTTATAATGTCAGTGAAATAGTATAGGTCTCATGAGCTATGGGTCTGCTAGCTGAGCTTGATTTCTATGAAATCTTAAACTCTCATGCTTTAAATAGGGTGTAAATATAATCAAGTGTGAAGCCATTAAAGCTGCAAAGTTCTACAGTCAGATTAATTTCTTGGCTGAAAGCACTAGTGCGCTGTTGAAATTTGAGATGCAAGTCTACAGTGGCACGAAATACAACAAACTATATCTGGTGGAAACTGCAATTTTTTTTCTTAGAATATGTCAGCTACTGAAACCAGAAGCATTTTTCAGGAAGAAGTACACCCATTTGATTTAGTAAAGATTTCATAGTCACACTTTGGAAGTTCTGATGAAGAATGGGAAAAGAATTAAGAGGGTGGTAGTGAAATCCAAGTTCCCCTCTGTGTAAGTTATCTTTTTCATTAAAATCCAAACCAAACAACCAAACAACCAAAAGCCAAATATAAAAACCTAAAGTTTTGGATTTAGTCTAGAATAAAAATCTTTTTGAGATCTCATTGGCATTATTTCCTGTGTAGGCTACTGAGAACTGGGCATAGTCCAGTAAACTGGTGGCAATGGCTCAGAAATGGACATAACCACACAATCATAAAGGCTGGGAACCGACAGAACAAGCCTGTAATGGAAACTGATATGGAATCTGGAGTATGTCGCTTTTGCCATGTATTCCAAGTTTTTCGGTAGCTACTACCTGCAATTAAAAACATTAATGATGATTACGATATTAGAAGGATAAAAATCTACAACATCTCCTGCAGATATAGAGCAAAGCTCCTTTCATGTACCCAAGGAAATAGTACTGTACCATGTGTAAAATATTCTGAGAGAAATTATTTTTTTAAATTTGATTTAATTGATTTTCATTTTATGTATATAATGGGTTTTTTTAAGGAAGAAACAGTTCTTCAGAGCTTTTAAAATGGATGAAGGGGAAAGATGAATGCACAATTCATGTACCATTTGCAGCCCACCATTCCATACAAGAGGGAAGGTTCAGAGGACAAAAAAACAACAACAAAAAAGAAAAACCCACACCTGTACGGTTTAAAAGAAGATACTGGGATGTTAAATGAGGAACAAATAGAACTTCTTCTCCACACTTTGAACTCTGAAATGTTACTTAAGTACAAAGGAAAACCATGCTGGAGCACTTGAGAGACTTGACCAAGGCAGTGGAAGCATCATAGTTAAGAGTGACAATATCTGAATACGACTGCAGCATGGCACACTGTTTCTTTCAAAGCTGTAACAAACTGCTATGCTAACAATGTTTTGTTGTGCAACTCCAGCTTAAATTGTTACCTAGTACAGAACTATGTGTTGGTCATGACATTTTGTTTCTTTCTAATCTTGTCTACTGTAAAACTACAGGAAATGTCTCAAAGGAATTAAAGGAGAAGAAACGTATTTTTCAGGTTCTCTGCGGGACACTGGAGTAGGCTGCCAGGCAGAAGTTTCAAAAGAAGCCTTGCTATGTGAGATGCTATGGGAGTGTGGAGCAGCTGAGGAACAGGGAATTACCATTATACAAACCTTCTGTTTCCTGGTTGAACAAGACAGATTTCTTGTAGAAACTGAAGGAGCTGGTGTGAATCCCTGATTGGTGCGGCAAAGAAGTGTCACAGCACAGTGGAAAAGGCATCCAGTGGCAGAGGTCTGACAGGATGAACCTGGCAGGGGCAGCTGCCCTGGGTGGCTGTTTGTGGGGTGCAGCAAATGAAATGTAGGTGAGTGAAATTGCTTTACCAAAAAAAAAAAGACTGGCACACAGAAAGTGGAATGAGCAGACTTGTAGGGACAACGGAAGGAGGCAAATGGTGCCGGGCCAACAGGTGTCTTGTCTTTTCTCCATCTGATGCCATCCAAGGCAGTTTGCATCAACTCCTCTGAGTGGGACGCAGTCACCGGGTAGGTACCAAACTGTGCCAAGTGCCGTATCCCACTCCTCTGAAATGCGGACTTCATGGGGAAGAGCAAACAGAGATCCTGCCAGGGTGCTTGGTGGATTCAGTTCAGCCTCAAATACTTGTTTCTTGCATCTTAAGAAGGAAGAAAAAAAGGCAAAATGAGTGGGGAGAGACCCCTCGTTTTGGAAAAGGAATTCTTGCTCAATCCAGGAGTGGGCAAAGTTGATACAAATCTTGGTTTGATTAGCACCTGTATGAGTCATTTACAGTCATTTATCTGCTTTTTCACTAGTGTTTTTGTCGGCTTTGTCCTAAACTTGTTATTTTGCTCTGCAGAAGTGAGGCAGTGATCAGCTGCTTTTCTGTTATTCTCTGAGGGAAGAGTTCTGCAGGTGCTGAACTGCACTCAGAACAGTGGAGAACGATCACCATGGTTTACAAAGAAGCTTCAGGTCAATACCCTGATGAGGAAGAGAAAGAACAGGTTCTGATCAGAGAAGGATAACTGCTTCTGCATGAAAGTTAAACAGATGCCCTTGAGGGGTGACCACACAGGGATCACAGGTTCAATCAGCTCCAGAGATGTGGTAATCACTACATGGGTCATTTACCTAAGTAGTCTAGAGGTAGCAATAACTATTCGTTACTGCAGAGCCATCAAAATGATGATTCTCTTTTTTACTTCTTTTCACGGCCTTCCTTCCCTTCCATGAGCATATAGAGAGCAAAACGGGAAAGCCATTATATTAAACAGCTCTTAAATAAGGTGGAACAATGAGCTTGGTTATGAGTAGTGTTTAGAAATGGTACTGAAGAAGAAAAAAATCCACAGAGGACAGTCTACAGCTATTAACACAAATTATTTCCACTCATGGGTTGGGAAAGTTCTTAGTACAAAATAGCCTAACTTCCTCCATTTCAGTGAGTAATGTCACAAGAAACTGATAGTCTTTCCTTTGAGCATAGGAATAAAAGAAGAAGAAATATGGGCATTCAAATCGGTGTCATCCAAGGGAGCAGACTCATGCCAAAGGAGTCTGAAAGTTCAAACTGCCTGAGACACAGCCTGGGACAACAGTCAAAGCAAATTATTCCAAGCTGCCTGATTAAAGAGGATAGGTTAAAGAGGCCAGACAGTTGATACCAATTAAAAGAGAGAGATGTTCCTGTGTTGATAAGACTAATCTGTTCACTTAGACATTCAGCTGGGATGCAGAAGACTTGTGTTCACTTTCAGGTTTTATAAAGACAACCCATGCTCCCTGGTTATTCAACCTCTTCTGTGGTTCCTATATGAGAAATTGGTGTAATAGTTCTCTTGCTCATGGTCATGTGCTGGTAACCAACAGAAAAGATCATTGCTAAGGAGCTCTAAGTCCGTGCTCCATCTGCTAAAACATAGTTCAGAGAAACAAAAATGGATGTTTTCTTTTTGTAAGCTTTGCTTATGAAATATGTTCTCATTCAAACCCATTAATCAAAACATAGTTTGATGCATGGTTATTTGCTTGATCTAATGTTTACTGAAGTCAGCAGAAATCTTTCAGTGGATGTTTAATGTCTTCCCCTCCCTGTCTTGCTATGATGCTTTATGGTCAGTGGACCAGCTAAGGAAAAATGCTCGAGAGTAAAAGCCCTTGGGATGAATATTGAGGCAACAAAGATCCAGAAAAATTAATCTGAAGAGTTTACATAGTTTGTAGTTTAAAAGTAATCATAGCCATACAGTTAACAGGGAGTGTAAGTACTGTTACAGTCATGATGGTTCAAAGATATAAGGGAAATAACTTGTTTAACTTCAATTCTAAATCAACTTTAAATGCATTTATTCTTACTTTTCTTACACTTATCCCCATAGTCGGAACTGCAGAACAGAGTGCGCAAGAAACTGAACACTAACCCAAGAAATCCTCATATTTTATCAGGTAAAGCAATTGAATTCTGAAGTTGCAAGTGCCGTTGTTTGAAATTCTGGAATTCTTTGAGACATAATCTGCACTAGGTAACATTGTCTTGAATTTGTCTTATTTTCCCCGAAAGACTGATAATAATAACATAGAGTACAGTATGTAGGTAAGGAACAGAAGCAGGAGGAGCATGTTGTACAAGAAAGGCCGTGTCCAGCCACAACCTACCTAGCTCTGCTCCAGGACAAGTAATGGTTGTCTCCGCAGCTTTCTCACTGAGAAGAGCTCAATGCCATAGCCTCTGAGTGGTAAGATTCCACAGAGTGGTGAGTCAGGTGGTGTCTAGGGATGCCAGTGTCTGCTCTGTACAAACTTCATGTGCAAGGATGTGGGCAATGCTGAAGGAAGCCAGGGAGGCAGTTCCTGAAATTACAGGATTTTGTTTTGATGGAAATGAGGCCAGTTTCAGTTTTTGCCTCTCCTGTAAAAAAAAAAATAGAATTAGCGTAGTCTCCTTTCTCTCCCACTCTAGTTCTGTGATTTACATATCCTGACTTCTTTTACTGTAAATAAGAGCTACATGATGAACTTCTTTAGTCATCATTTTGGTGCATTTAGCTCTTTTCACATCAAGTGCTTATTTAGTCAGTACATGGAACACAATTTGTAATTACTGGGACAAACTCAGTACTCCCACAGAGTGTTTTAAGGAGATTTGTTATAATCTGCTTGTTTTGTCTTTCTGTTAATATTTTCTGGAGTGATTTTTATTCCTCTAAGACAAATTAGATGAACCTGGATTGAAAAGTAGGATTTGCTTTGTTTCTAAAGATGAGAATTCCTAAAAGGTTGTCAAATTCTACAGCTTCAGGATGTTTATGAATGAAATAAGGAGCAGGACGCAAGAGGTGTCTTCAGGTAAGACACTTTCCATAGTATGTGTAGTAAGTGAAAATGTGTCTTGAAAATTCTGCCCTCGATGGGTATTTATTCTGCTATCCATTATGCATTGTCTTTAGGACTATATTTTCTATACTGTATTATTGCACAATGATAAATGGTTCAACAAAATTAAAAATTAGTATAATGAAAAATGGTAGTAAGATTACATACGTTTGCTATGACTTATCTGGTTTGTACAGATAAAGGAGTTCTATGAAATATAATATTATCAGTTTAATCTGTGTTACTTTGGACATTACCATACTTCTAGTTCATTAACAGTAATGTTTTTGCTCTGTAGGTTTTGTATCAGTCATGTTGCTTAGCAACCTTAACTCCAAGATAATCATGTCTTGTTCCTGTGATTAAAGAATGTTTTTTCCTGTATTCTGTTTATGATATATCTAGCTTACTTAATTTCTTGTTTGCAAACTCTGTTCCTCATTTTTCATTCCAAATATAGCAGGGTATGTATACATTCGTTGAACAACTTTGTATTTAAAATTCACCAGATAGTCACCTACTTACATTGTGCTATTTGCGTTCAGTTATTATGAAAAAAAATTACCCTGTACAGTAATGCAAAGAACATAAAATGGAGAATCAGTCTGTAGAACTACTACTGATAATGCTGAATAAATCCTTAAAACCTTTTCAGCAGAAGTGGATTGCGAATAACCATGGATAATGCTTTAGTTCTACGATTTAATTCTCATCTCAAATAAATAAATAGAAAGCTATGGGACTTGCCCATATGTGATGCTATATTTTGGAACTGGTCCAAAAAAGCAAAATACTATACTTAGCAAATGTCTCTTGATACTGGTAGATGGATCAATTACTTTAATAGTATTTATAGAAGTCCATTGGACCTCAACACTGACAGTATTCTGAGCTAATATCTGAAGGATGGTACACATTAAAATGGATATTGGGTGACATTATCTATTTAATATATTAGAAATGATTCTGTTCATTCCTGCAGAGCTTATCACCATGGTTACCGTGACAGAAATCAAACAAACAGGAAAAATGTAAAATTAATCCATCCTGAATAAGAGTCCAATGGAATCTATAGAGTCTCATTTAAGCACTGGGAGCCACATGGAAGAGTGACAGCTCTTCAGCTAATAGTAAAACCCTTGTCTGCTGGAAGGAGGGGTTCTGTCCCCAGATTTGGTGTCTGTCTCGTAAATTACTTTCCGGATTGCACCATGTAGGAAGTGGTGGTTTTGGAGTGGAGGACTCGACAGGAGGTACTGATAGAAATGATCTGCTTCCAACAGACTGGAATTAAATCAGTAACACTTCATGGTGTAGAGTTTCGTAAGTGAAGTACTAATATTGGTATGGATGCAATAGAAATGGAAATATGTGTATGTAACAGCACCAGAAGTTACAGCAAAGTAAGTGTTACAAGACTGGGACTTGTCTTGAACTCTCAGGACACTGCTCACAGTACACTGTACCCTGAAGTAACATTGAGGAATATGCTGTTAAAATCCAAGTGAGAAAGCTTGCACTCTGCTAAGAGCACAGCACAGATGCTTCCTCAGTGCAAGACCCTCTGTCCTAAACCCAGAAGGATGGCAACAAGTTGCAGCATATCACATGCCAATCCTTTCCTTTTTCACCAACAGGAAAACACACATTGGAAACAAAAAAAGAAAAAAAAAAAAAAAAGGAAAGACAACACATAGCGAGCTTAGCTAAGGCTTATGGAGCTACTGGAGTCAAAAGCACATCTCCGGCTGCCAAAATGGGTAAATGGCTTGTGTTTGTGCTTCAGTATTACTTCCATTTTAATTTAACTGTCTCCTTCCAAGAGATGTGAAAAACTCCTGTAGTATGGCGTTTATCCACCATTTTGAAGGGCTTCTAATAAATCAAGTTCTAATATATCTAATATACAGTTCCTAACTGTTTATTTTTATATCAACAATTATCATTACTTAGAAACATAGAAATTCTGATCTAACCGAGCATTTGGAGTAGTTTTTTAGTTACTGAACTTGACTGACTTTCATTGCAACGTTGGGTATGTGAGAATGAAAAGAAAGCAGGAGGAGAAGGTATCTGTAACATGCAATTATGTTAATGTCTACAGTGAAATTATTGTTACAGTAGTTTCTTTAGACCGATGATATAAAATCTTAGCATTTGTGCAGTGAATTCCTGCTGGATCAGTCTGGTGTTTCTTGAATATTTTTTTCTAGAATGCTTTAAAAAACAGATGTGTTACTTCAGTAGAAGTTGGAAATTGTCCTGTGTAGGATATTGTCCTTCTTCATGAAGCATTTGTTTCAAATGTCTACCTTCCAGATGTATAACAAATTTGAGGCTGTGTTTGGTGCTTAGTTTGAACTGGAAATCCTGACTGCTCATCCTATTGTTGCCATAGTTGCCATGGGATCTGAAGCAAATTAAAAAAGTATTCTTGATAAGGAAATTCATGCAACCAAAATGCAAAACCTTGATAAGAGCAATACCAAGGCATAACAGGAATACAGTAATGTCAATTAAAATACCCTCTTGAGTGACAGGGAATTCTGCTGAGTTTAATTCACATTTATTTTACTCTGTGTCTTACAGCGAAAAGCATGCTCATACAAGTAAATCTTCAGCATTTGGAGATCCCCTTTCACTCGAAATCAGGCATCAATTAAAACACTTTAGCTTGTGCTGGACTAGCTATTAGTCTGTACAAAACAGTACAGTGAGAAATGTCCAAGAAGCTATTAACAGACATACAAGGTTGAGGATCTCATCCCTTGATAATTATGAATGAAATTAATAGAATCTGGAACACCTGATTTCTTTTCAGAAGGAGATCCCCACTGGGGTGTTCACAGTGGTAATGTTGTCTGGCTCTGGAGTTGGAGGTACACTAAATTTTAGCGAGTCATAATGGCACAAGAGTCTTACATGAATCATCACAGCAACTGGGAATAACACAGTATTTTTAAGGGAATCCTTACAACCCCTGTAGTTAGTGCATATGCAGTCACAAAGGAGTTTTACTCAGCCCAAAATTCTTCTAAATGATGTCTGGTATGCAAGAAACCTGAGCAAATCAGAAAGACTGCATTGTGATAAGTTACAATATTTTCTATTTTTTTTAATTATAGCTAATGGTTTTCCACTGGAAAACATTTCCCACAGGAAAACCTTTTAACCTCGGTAGCATTTAAAGACAAACTGACAACTTCAACAGGTAAATATGGTGTTCAGCGGTAGTGTAGAACATCTCAAATAAAATAGTCAAAACAACTCTCACATTATATACTCACTCAAAATTCAGGTTTAAAACCTTCATGGGGAATCATATTTAATATTTAGTTAAACATTGCCAATTGTCTTTGGAACCACAGAATAAAACAGAACTCTAGTACTTGTCACAAAAAATGATATGGAACAGCCTATGTCAATATGAATGAAGCTCTGAACAGAAGTAACCCTTTAAAAGAATAAAAAGGCACTACATTAAAGGTTCGGTGGCTTTCATTAAAATTAGTTACTCGCAACACTGATCAGGAAATGTGATTCTCTTAAAACAATCTCAGAGAGTGAGCATACTGTCATTTTGATAATCACATGTGACCCCAATTTATGTCAAGATGTATGTAAAAGTAAACTGCATCTTACTGCTCTTCAATATTTATAAGCTTTCCAGCTGAGCAGTGCTAATTAAAGCTTTATACACTTGCAAAGAAAATTTAAAATAGTACTTTTACCTTGGCTTTTATAAAATCCCTTTTTTCACCAAGATGTCATACAGCAGCACAGCTGCAGTGGCATTTTGTGCAGAAGGCCATCATAACTGAAGAATAAATCAGGAGCTACTATTTCCATTGCATTCAAATTTCCTGTGACTTGTTTTGTTGGTACTGGTAGAGTATGATTCAGAATTCTGGGGTTCAGATTTAATTATTTGATTTGAATGTTTCCCAAGGCCTTTAAGAGTAATTATAGAGAGTGCAGAACACTGATCTGAACACCAATAGCTGTTGTTTCACTCTCTGAGAGCTAACTACATTTTTTGGCAACAGAGATCTTTCAAGTTCTGTTTCTCCTCCCACAGTCTCAGAGCAGTAGTTTCAACTTAATGTGACTATTACTTGGTAACATTAATATTAACAACAGGTTAGGGTTAATAACATTAAAGGAATAAAATCTGATGAACTGGAAGCTAACTTTTAGAGATAAAGTGTCTAGTTCAGGCTTACATAAAGCCTCCGGTGAGAGAGTGGGCTCCAAAAGTCCTTGCATTTATTAAAGTCAGAGTTGGATTTACACTGAAAGCTGCAGAAACCTAAAGGTAGCCACCAGAAGAAGGGCCAATGTTGGGGTCAATGTAGCTTGAGAGTTAGCACGACTAGGCCGCTTAAGCAAAACAGCGTAACTGGACAGGCCGCTGGAAAAGACAGCTAAGAATAGCCATTGAGAAAGTTCTGAGAGTGCACATGATGTGGGTTAGCAAAAACAAGATGTGTTCAAGGACGTGGAGGCGGCCTGTTGCTATTGGCGTTAGTGCATAGTTACCAATCATAAGGGAATGTGGGGCGTGTGCATAGCGTGTGATTTATGTCTGTAGCCTATCCGAATAAGCGTAATCGCATGTACAGATATGGAAAATGTATATAATCGCACAAGCAGAATAATAAAGAAAACCGACTGTGCATCGTATCAATGTGTGTGAGAGTCATTCCTATCCTTACACAGATGCTGAAACTTGGCAGGCCAGTAAAATGCTGTCAAGTTACTGGTAACCCAGATCAACCTTTGTGCCAGTGCAAGGGGAGGATGGCATGGGGTAGGAACAAGGAACTGAGGTAGAGATGATTCTTTCTTTTGTCACTAATGCTCTTGGTAATACCAGCACAGCCAACTTCAACATTATGTGGAACTGTAAGGTAGTTGTCTTTGGTGTAAAGGAAATTCTGCTTGAGAATTAGCCAGAAGAGAAAAAGAGCATTTTCCCCCATTCTATCACCAGTAATTCCTCTGATTGGAATGTATTGTTCTGAAGCTCACTATCTGGGTAGAAAAATATGTGGGTTTGGAGGCCCTATTTCTACCAGTCCCAGGGAGTTTTCCTTTGAGGAGAAGGAAGCAGGACAGAGTATGTACATGTGTGTGCATCTCTGTGTGTGCTACACAACTGCTTTGCGTGTTGGTAGTCAGTTGGCCTGTTCTAAGGAATAAATGGGGAAGTACTTACTTAAAAAGGAAAAATACATGCCCTGAAACTGGTGGTTTCAAATGTTTGTCACTAGCTAAAATAAAATTGCTTAAGTGTTTTTATTACTTGATAAAGGTGACATTAGGCAACAGTACTGCAAAAGTTTATGTGAAGGAGTATTCTTCCTCTTGTAGGGTGCTACAGCCATGAGTGCTCTCTCTGTAGAGAGTGCTGTGCATCAGACAGCAACTCTTTATAGGAAGGTGCCTTAGGTACTGAAATCTTTCAATGCATGTGTCTTACTTTCTTATTGAGCATGATGGAAACTTATTTTTCCGTAATAAACCTGAGAGAGGGTATGCCACCATAAATTATTTCTTGAATTGTTTAGTAGATGTTTGTGCTGTGAATGGCTGCTAGAGAAGTACAAACTGCTGTCTTATGAAGAACACCCTTCCTTCTCAATCTACCTTCCCTCATCTGAAAGTTCTAAATGAGTTTTTCAGCTATTTCTGTGTGTGTTTAAGGGTCAAAATTATCTTGCACATTTTTTGTTTGTTTTTGTAATGTTAAAACCTACAATTACTTTAAGGAGATGCTTATATCAAAGATTAGTACTTATAAGACATATTAAAGCTAAATGTAGTATCTTATTCAGGTACTGCTGTGGTTATTTTTAGCTAAGCTGCACTCTAATTGAATGTCACTGGTTTTTAAAAGCTTTATTTCAATATATAACATTTGTGACATATAATACCTTATTTCTATAGAGCTATTTAACTTGTCTCAGTAATGCATCGATGTGATACAAATTAATAGCATTATCTGTAATTTGGACAATCACATAAATATAACTGCATAAAGTAACATTATCTTATTGCAATTATTTTGTAAAATGATACATCTTATTATCACATTTACTGTGCAGTTTATACTACGTTTGACATTTGAAATTGGTCATACAGTTCAGACCACAGATTGTGTGGTCCCAGACCACTGATCAGTGTTCACCAGCTCATGTATACTTGAAGAGAGCAGTGAGTGCTGGCAAGTGTGGTCTGGATCTCTTTCAGCTCCTGATTTTTAAATATTTTTTGTCCTTACTTTTTGATCTTCCCCTCCACCTTTTCTGTTTCCTGTTTTCTGTAATTTTTTGTTTCTTTCTGCATTGCTTAGGAAGGAAACTTCAGCCTTGGGAGAGCAGACTTCTGCCTGTCCTTGAGAGGAGACTCAAAGGAATGGTGGCCACATAAAAATGTTTCTGAAAGATTAAAAATGGGGTTAAGTACATAGGATACTTTCTAGCCTCCATCTACTGAGTCTGAGTCCTCAGAGACTTCATGACCTACATATAGTGCTTGTGTATTTAATAACCCCCAGTGGTTTTATTTTCTATAAAGTTGTCCAGTCTTCTGTAATGTTCCTGTAAGGTTCCTGTAAGCTTTTGGCACTCACAATACCTTTTGGCAAGTAGTTCCTTAAATCTACTCTCTGCTACATGAAGGAAACTCTTTCATTGTTTTCCAGTGCAGCTCCTCGTAGCTTAATTTGATCCTCCACAGTTTTTGTTCTGGAAGAGGCAATGAATACTTGGTCTCTATCCAACCTCTCTATATACCACTCATGATTTTGCAAGTCTTTGTCATATCCCTTTCTAGTCATCACTTTTTCAGATGAGAGAAAACTATGTATTTGACAAGTTTTTTTAAAAAAAGGCTTAAAAAAACATTTTTAAGACTTTCAGAAAACACTACTGCTTATGAAAGACACCATCCATTCTGTAGAATGATGGGCAGTATTCTGGTTTGCTCCATGATTAAGAGATGGTTGCGTTATCTGCTTTTATGTTTGGTATGCCTTTATCATCACTAGCAGGGGACTGTCCCTTTACTTGCACAGTAGTTATCTTTACCATAATGAGGTTCACTGTGGTCTGCCAGGCTGTTCTGCAGGCAAACAGAACCACTCAAATAAATTACAGTACCAATAATAGGTAAGAGACATTTTCTTCTTCCCTATCTAATATCTTACTGCAACAGCTTTAGTCATAAATAGTTAACATACACAGACTTTTCAACGTGTTTAAAAAGGACTGTCAGTCACAATGGAAGTAGTATCACTCTATCTGCTATCTGTAGTTACTGTTCAGAAAATGACACGTTCATTGAATCTTCTTGTAGACACAAAATACTCTGCCAAACTTGGAAAGAATCTACAATCTCATGACAGTAAAGTAAATGCAAGCAAACAGACAACATCAACTTGAAATAGTCAGAAGAACTGCACTGGCAATGCACTACTTGGAAAAATCCAGCAGTTTATTTAAATAAGAGAGGATTATTCTTTTTGAGTACTTCAGTATAGATTAGATTACATTAAGGGAGAAATACTGTGATTCTGGCTTTTGTGTTTTGTAATGGAGGCAATTGGCTTTCTTTGCTTAATTTTATCACAGAATCACAGAATCACAGAATGGATGATGTTGGGCAGGACCTCCAGAGATCTCCTAGTCCAATACCACTGCTCAGGCACAGTCACCCAGAGCATGTTGCCCAGGACCCCATCCCATTGGGTTCTGAATATGCCCACAACCTCTCTGCGCAACCTGTTCTAGTGTTCAAACCTTCACATAAATAAGCGTTTTCTTATATTCAGCCAGAGTTTCCTATACTATAATATGCCTCTTGTCTAGATTCCACTGAGAAGAGTGTGGAAGTTTTCTTTACTGAAGGTTAGTTGTAACAGGAAAGACTGAAGTGAAGAAGTCATTGAGTACTTTGGTCTTCTTTGCGTCGTTTGTCATCAGGCCCCAGTCCCATTCAGCAGCAGACCCACATTTTCCCTAGGCTTCTTTTTGCTGCTGATCACCTTGCAGAAGCCCATCTTTTTGCATTTCACATGCTTTAAGAGATTCAGCTCCAGATGGGGCTCAGTTTAAATGTAACAGATAATTTTAGATAGATTTAGCTAATTCCAAAGCCTCTTGCAAATTAGTCTGGCTCTAGCAGAGGTTTCAAGGCTGAGTTTTACAGATGGTACTTGTTACTTGAAGAACCAGGAGTTTAAGGAAAGTAAAATTGCAATTCCCTAACCAACTCAATTCTTGCTTTGGACCTCAGTTTCCTGAAATGTAGGAAATTATTTATTTTCGAATTAATTTTTGCCAGCAAAGCAAACCAGACTCTCCTGGACCTGATATAGCTGACAAAGCACATAGAAATTGAATGACCCAAATGAAAACTGAAGTAACTTGTTAAACTGTTCAAACTGTCGGCCCTTGGTTTTTGCCCTTCTCTGTAATTTGCCCCTAAAAGAATGCATAATACTTTCTCAGGAGACAAAATGTCGTTGTTGCTCAACTTAGCTGGAGCTTATGTGAAACCAGTGTATTACAATTATCTTCTAACTAATATAAACTTTGGCAACTATAAATATGTAATTGATTTTTGAGTAGACAGTAAAAAAATGTTTGGTATAGATGGTTCAGTGCTCTAGAAGCACTAGGTCAAAAAATTCCTTTGCCTCACAAATCCCTCTGACACATACTACAGCACTGACAATTACTATTGACCACAATATAGATCTAAAGTCTGTGTATGTCACAGCTAAAATATATGGAACATTTAAGAGTTTAAGAACTATTCATGTTTTTCCTCTAACTGTGACTATTTCTTCATTTTGATGTGCTGACTGCACATTTTCACCCACTCAGTAACTTATATCATGAAAAAATCTATAATCTTATTTTTTTAAAACCTTTCTGTAAAATACATAATCTACTCTCAAATGCAAATTAAGTAAACAATGATGAATTGGGCCTGCATTCAAAAAATTCACTCAATTAAAAGTTTAAGCAAGTGCTCATATATTTTACCATATGGAAGCACCTTTAAGTACAAATTCAAAATTAACCCTATATGGGATTAACATGCTGAACTGGGAAAGCAGGTCGTGCTTGTAGGACAAAAACGTGAGCACCCAGAAGTCAAGCGTAACGCTTCTATTTACTGACTGATTCATTGTCCATATTCTAAGGAAGATGAGATTGGGGAATGCAGTCCTCCATGCTTGATCTGCAGGCAGAGAGGTATTCCCATGCATACATATGCTTTACTTGCAACTTGTATTTTTTTGGTGCATGCATGAAAAATTTTTTGGTACCATATGTGTGAAATGAGAGGCAGAAATGACATTTTACTATGATTTCCATGGTGACAATCCTTGTTTTCATGTCATTAAACTGATAATTAATATTGAATTAAGTACAAGGGACATCTGGAGTGGACATGATATAACAAATAAAATTAGAACAAAGTGAAACATTGTTAAAGATTGTGCTTTAAATTATTTAGAGACCTCTGTTTTAGAAAAGCTTTGCAATTCCATTGTCTTACAGTGTCAGCATGCTTTACACAAGGCAAGCAGGGTGTGCTGTTAACTTGCAGAGAGGTTATTGTCTTATATTCTTAATGTTTCCATTCAGTGTGTCCTAGATATGAGAAGAAAACAAATTATGCACCATTTCTTTCAAAATTAATTTTATTTTTAAAGTATACATACACTTCTGTGTATTTCTAGATATCCTACATCATTTGCAGTAGCAATAACTGAAATAAAATGTCACTCAATTCTCCACTTTTATTCTTAATATATAGGGTATAAATATAAATATAAAACAGTCTTGTTATGTTGCTGTGTGAGCTACTGAGCTGTATTTGCAACATTTGTTATGATTGAAATCCCATAAATAAAACATCTAAGATTTCAGCTTATCTGCTTTTGAGATGGCACAAATATGTTCACATATTGTATGAGTTGAAGGAATCTGGTCTTCTTAGACTGAAGAAAAATAGGTTATAATTTGTAGAAGCAAATAGTGTGATCATCAAGAAAATGTACACTGTATGTATTGACTTTTAATAAACAGGACTAATGGCCCATTCTCTGTTTAGCAGAAGATACTTCAATAAGCATTTAAAGATTCTGCTTTATTAGCGCTCAGAATTTAGTACTAACAGGTATGAGAACTCCAGTGTTACCTACAAAATCTCATATTTAATGATATTTAGTATGGTTAGATTTCACAGAAAACAAAAAGCAATAGAAGGAACATTTTTGTAGTAAACATTTATGTCTTCCATTTGTTACTATTAATAATTTTGCATCTGTGCTCCTTTTTTTTTTCTTTAATTGTTCTCATTTGAGGAGCCTGCTCTTTTACAAACTAATGCATTCACTTACATTTTTGCACCACAATTCTTTCACCCAGGTCAACATGTTTCTACAATTTGCCAACCTGAAACCAAAGTGTGTCTCAGTAAGTAAATCTGACAGATTCTTTCCAGGTATAAAAACTGCCAAATGTAGTGCAAATACAATTATTTTGAGGGGGCTTTCTCTGAGGAGGGGGGTTAGTCAGAGTTTACTGCTCCATAACGTGTTGTGAAATCTTACCATCTCTCTACCTAAACTCTAAGCCCCAGGTGAAACTGTTCCTTATCTCATCACAGCTGGGCCACTGTGGAGGTTCATAGCCCTGGCCACTCGCACCAAACCAGACTTCCAGCCCCGGCGCTTGTGGTTAATGTTTGCAGATAGAGAGGACTTTGCTGTTGACCACTGAGCTAAATGTATGATGTGAAATGCCCTCACTTCAGACCACGAGTTTGTTTTGGAGTGGTGTCCAGGATTTCTTAGGCAATTATTAATTTGGCGAAATGTGGTATCAAAGTAGTATGTTTAAAAGTAAAGATCACTTTTGCTGTGAACTGTTTTCTTCTACTTAAAAACACTATGTATCTTCTTTTTAGTACTGTCAAGAGTCTTTGACTTAAAGCTGAAGAGATCTTATTTTGAGCCACCATATGGCTGTGAATTAAAATTTCTTAGGTAGGCAATTTTTAAAGAGAGAATAACTGAGATCTAGTCTGTTGTCGTTGACTTATACCAGTCCTTACAAGCATGACAGGCACAGCATGAAAGTTGTTTTTCGTAGGGATGATTGTTCTGTCTTATGCTAACATTGCCCACGTTTGGTGACATCCTTCATTATATACTTTAAAGACTCTTATATTCCTGATTAAAGCGCACAAAAATCCACTGAAATTCTCTCAAACTACTGTTTCATTTAGTGTAAGTGCCATGATCACAATCACTTAAACACTTTTTCTAAATGTTTGCCTGATTGTATTTCACATCAGCCTGACTTAACTTACCCACATTTGAAAAGTAATGTCAGGTTTCATTCACTGTAAGTCAGTGTAGCCTCTGCTGACAGCCTGGGGATATACACAGATCTAGTGAAAGTGGCTATATGCCTTGTTTTATTATTGTTGGAATTTGACGTATAAGAAGAAACCTTGCTTCAGTTTTTATCCCGCAGAAGCTGTTTCTTAAGCCAAGGAACCCACATTTTGTGTTTCCCTATAGTTCTATTCTTTCTCATATGAGCTGACTACTGAAATATTTCTGTGGTTCTGAAAAGCGTACTGTTGTTTCCTTATTGTCCTGGGTTCGGCCAGGAGAGGGTTAATTTTCACCAGAATCCAGGAAGGGACACAGCAGGGCGGGATGACCCCACCTGGCCAAACAGAGCCCGGTATTCCATACCATGTGCCATCATGCTGGGTTCTGGTGGGGGGGAGCTGGGGGGTGGGAACTCACTTGCGGCTCGGAGCGCGGGTGCCGGTCCGGTCCGGGAGAGCGGCTCTCTGGGTCGTGCGGTTTGTGTTGTGTTTTCTCCTGATCTGTGTCGTTGTTCCTGTTCCCTTTGTTTGCTGTTCTGTTAAACTGCCCTTATCCCGACCCACCAGTTTCTGCCTGTTTCTTTCCATCCTCCTCCGCACCCTTGCGGGGGGAGGGGCGGCCACATGGCGCTTTTGTTGCCGGCCGCAGCCAAACCATAACACTTATTTAAAAACAAAACACACGTGATTTCCCACGCCCGCCCCCCCTCCACTCACTGAAATACTGTCTGTGACTACTGATATAAGCCTTGTTAATGCCCCTCGTTGTTGCTTCCTGTTTGGAACTATTCTTGATCTACTTACTTTTCCTTCCAGAAGGAAACTCTTATAAAACTCTTTTGTATAAAGGGAGAATCTTGTAATTCTTCATAGAAATAAAATTTCAGCATCCTCATTATAATGTCATCAGAATTTGGAGCACAACGTCTTGTGTTCAGGTAGTTCCTTATCCCATTTTACTTTTTCGTTTCAAGGTATTACTTGTTCAGTTGGAACTTGACATCCCTTTTGAAATGGCTTTTATGACCATGGACAGTATTCAACCATCATTAAAGGCAGCAGGCACTTTTGTCTGCAACAGCTACCCTTTGGGACTGAAAACCTATTCAGAATTCTCTCTAATCCTGCTCAGATACAGCAATATACCAGGAGAATACAACAAGACTCCAACATCAGGCCAGTTTTGACAGTTTTATACAGTTTACTGACATTAGGCTAGCATACCAAAAAAAGTCAAGTTAAGGCAAACGTTCTAAACCTGTAGATATCATTGCTAAATCACTGCAGTATTTCATTTGAATAGCATAATGTGAAACTGCATATAGAAAGTGATGGCCAATTAAGCATAGAAAGAAAGGTAGAGACAGATCTTGTATGAGGCTGGATAATACATACGAAAAAGTCTGCTAGCAGAGTTGTATCAGTAAATGAACATTTTGGCAAGAATTGCTGTTATTGGTTCATCAAGCACAGCCAGTTGTACTAAGAAAAGCACTTTGAGATCAGCCTTATTGTGTCTATACTGGAAGGACAGTGAAGATTTGGTGAAAAAGTAACAAAAAATTCACTAGCATTTCTGTGTTGGAACTTTTTTTACAGTGAGTTTAAATTGATTTTTTGCTGAATAACTACTGCTAGGATTTCTATTTTCTGGGTCTTCATTTCCTTCTCCTATTCATGATTTGCATTCTACTGCTTCTTTAATCTAGATTTTAAATCATTGCTATCAAACTATCTCATCTTGGTATTATAATATTAATATGCTTTGTTGTTTTCAGCTTGGCAGTCTTGTTCAAGCATGTACATCATTTATATTCAGGTAAGACTTTATTTGCATCAAGAAGCTCAAGTGCAGCAGCTTTTCTATTTCCCTTGGAATATTTTTCACATTTTAAACATGTAACCATTGTAGATCACCTTTTCCATAGCTTGTGTAAGTCTATTAAAATAAAATTTTCTCTAAGCAATGAACCAGCCTAAAGCTGAAATACTGGCTGTGACCCCTTGGAAAGATGTAAAGAATTTATCAGAAGTAGTGTTGTGTCCCTTTGGCAATGTCACAATTAATTATCCTTGTGATGTTTTATATCTAGCATGTATATTGCCATCAAATGGCCAGGGTGAACTAAAATGTGTTCTGTTATTCCATATTTCATACAGAAACTATTTTAAAGTTAAGCAGATATTATTATAGAAAGGGTAAAAAAAAAAACAACTCACTGCAAATCTCTGCTAAGGCAGATGTAGTCATGTATTTCTAAGTCCACTGTTAATCTAGCATTTTAACTTCTCATAAATGTTATGGTGCGTACCTTCTGATGCTATCTTAAGCTGTGTGTTTAACCAGAAAAACAGAAGTAGGAAACACAATTTATCTGCAGGTAAATTGTAGCTGATTTTGTGATTGTTTAAGATGAATTTTACCTGCTGCATCTAGAGATATGGCTTAGTGTTGGGGGACTGATAAAGAGTTGTTCTGTCAGCTCTACTTGAACTAACGTCATTACTCTTGGATTCTCCCCTGAGGCTATTTCTACCCCATTTTTTATGACTAGAGCAACATGAAGAGACTGAAATCTTGTAGAGACTTGAGTCTATGACATGAACTACTAATTCATCTAAGTCTTTCTTTTTTGTGTTGAAGTAGCTGGCTTTCCTTGTACAAGAAACTCATTAAGTTGTCCAATCAGATTGTCAGAAGAAGCATTTTATTATTAATGTCTGAGAAGGGATGTTTGAGGTGTTCCTTTTGTGTTTTTAAATCTGTTATGATTAAATAATATTTTTTGTAGCTTTTCATGTTACTTAATTTTTAGGGTGAAGTTAAATATGGCAAATGATCAGCAAATAAGATGAGTGTCAATAGCAGAAATCATCATGAAAACTGTTTTGCTACCTTTACAGTGGCAGTCTATAATGATAACAACTTTAAAAACTACAGTATATATTTCGTACACAGAAAGCTGTTACTATTTCACTACAGAAGTACTTCATGATGAACATCATAGAATTTTTCTTTCTCTCTATCGTGCTATTTACCTATCCAGAAAAGTTAACGTGGTTTTCAAACGCAACTTAAGCAATGTCCAAAGAACTAACTGAATTATTTAATAAATACACACTAGTTTCAGGTGGATTGTATATTGATAAACCTGTTTATTACTCCACATGCAACGCACCAGCAAAAAAAGATTCAGTGTAAAATACGTGCAAGTCTCCAGCAGAAACAGATGACCAACAAAAAGCTTACGGAGAGCAGCCTATGATAATATTGTTCATAGATAAGGACCTTCTTTGATATAGCTTCTTATTTCAAATAAAAACATTGAAATGCAACTGGATTTAGGCATAAAATGAGATAATATTTTAATAATTCACTACTAAAATAATTACATCTGGAAGCAAATATTTGATAAGCACTTCTTACATACATCACAGCTGTAGCTTAACACTTGAAACTGAACTAATTTAATAAGTGGCATCTTCACAAATCACACCTATGGCATATTGATTTGAATAGTAAAAATGAGCAAATCCAAAATTAATGACCGCTTTGCAAAATGTAGATGTACTCTAATACTGTGGGACAACTCTAGCTGTATTTGGTGAATTTCCATTTCCACCTGATTGCTAGTTTAAGAACCTTGACTGATTTATCAGTCTTGGAAGTACTTTTCAGTTTCTTGCCCTATCAGCAGCAAGATACAGTGACATTACATGCTATTATATGTAACAGCAGCTTATAGCTATTTAATTTTTCCAATAATATGATATATTTCACCCCAATAATTATATTATAATTTTAATAATTTTATTGAAAATTGCAATTTTCAACCATCACATGAGATAACACTTACTGTAAGAAACAGTTTTTAAGACTCAGGACTTCAAAATTAGCTCTCATTTGTTCTACCCATTTGAGATGCTCTGTGTTCAAATGTGTTTTACTGACTACTTATGTACTAGTGAACAGCTACCAGAAAGGTGGACAGAAGGTGACAGACATTTGTGGCTCAGCTAATTAGCCTGTAGTAAGATGTGCGGTTGTGGGAGGGAGCATAATTTTTGTGAGGTAATAGCTATTTACCAAATTTGTTGCTGGGGTCCTAGGGACAAATGCCAGGCAATGTATCCCACTGATGGTCCTCCCTGAGCAAATGATACAGTGGCTGGACTTTGCTGCTGTGACGTGCAGACTTGACATCTGCTATTTCTGGTGACAAATGACTTGGAAGCATGTGGCCCTCAGCGTCTATGTTGGCCAGTGTTGGACAGCCAAATTGTGAACATGGGCAGCTGCACTCTCCACTGCATGGGCTTATTTCTTTAGCACCTTCTGCACATGTAGGCTTCTCTGTGGAAGCTGCCTTCTGGAGACTTGTTTAAATTGCCTCCCACTACTCTGGTCATTTATAACAGCTGTGGGTGTCTCTGGGGCTATCATCTGATCTCTTTCTTGTTCCAGTCTGCTGTTTCCCCAGGTGTCATCTTGGTGTCCAGATGGAATGGTAACCCTCTAAGTCAGGGCTCAACAAGAAACATGGAGCACCCCTAGAGTGTGTCCCAGAGAGTAACTAGAATTACTGTCACTGCTTTGTAACCTTCCATCCCTGGCAGGCTTCGAGAGTCATTCATACTATCAAATATCAACGACACTGTTTGCTGAAGGATGCCCGCACTCAGGAAATTCGGTAAGCACACAGGGACTGACCCTTGCTTCCTGTTACTGCTCGGTTATGTCAATGGTGTATGATGCTTTTTGCCAAGCTTGGCCAACCTCATTAGCATGGCACCCAGCAGTCAATTAAACAAGGTTCTCAGCTCCTGCTGGCCTCCACAGCATTGCTGTGGGTCACTCCAGGTAGCACCACAGCCTGCGTTGAGCCTCCTGAAAGCTGCTTCCCAGGCAGGCAGTTAATGCTCCAACTCCAAAGGTTCCCTTAACAGTGAATGTGTGGAACTGCTGCCTATCCATGCTACCTTGAAGTAATCAGGGGGACGTAGTCTGGGTGTTAGTAAAAAATAAACGTGTGTAAGAGAGTTTTTCAAATTTATTAAAGAGATATAATGTTCCCATTTATAATGACTATGCAATGCAGTTTGTGACTCTGTTGGAGGGACTAAACCTTCATCCTGATAAATTATACTTTGAAACACATTTACTTGTTTTGAAACATTGTTTCTCTGTGGTTTTCAAATAAAAGTTTTCTGCTTCTGAAAATAAGCAAGTTATCAGTAACAGGGTACATTTGGTTATAAAACTGTTTAGTTTCTGTTCAAACAGAATGTATTTGGGAGACAATTTTTCTTAATTTGCTAACTAATAATGTCATTCTTTTTCTTTATAGATAATTCTAATACCTTAATAACCCCATAGGATACTTATTAAAATATAAGAGATTAAATTCTAATGAGCACACTACAGACCTCTTCTTGAAAGGGCTTTCAGGAAGGGATTGCTATAAGAAAAAAAGATTAAATTCATTTTCCAACCTATAACAAAAAGCAGAATGTAGTACATAGCTGTAACCACCTACGTGAATAACCATAAATTAAGTGGTGTTTCGCTGGTTAGCCAGCCATTTGTCCCTTAGGCTGCTATGCATGAGCAGGCAGAAAGTCTTCATTTTCCCCAGAATGGACGATTTGGAGACTTTGCTATATATCAGCCTTAATTGTACTTCTTGTATATATGTACTAATTGATTTATAGTAAAGATGGTATCAAGACCTTTGTCATGCTTGTAGATAACCTGTGGAAAAGGATACACAATGCAAACACCTTCTGCATTACTGTACAGCCAGAAAATGGCCTGGGAGGAAGACAGCATTGTAGAGCCATGGTGATAAGGCTACCGGATCATGGAGATCCTCAGAGGAGAACAGGCTGTGACGATCATTATAGTCCTACTCAGCTCATAGCAGGCGTGAAGCATTTTATACTCCCTGTTTTCCCTAATAGTGTTAGCATCTAGCCTTTGGATTCACTGTAATAAATGCAATTCTGTATCCACGGTAAATAATTCACAATTCCCTCTGTCAAAATAAAATAGGTTTTTCTGGTAAGTTCAATACGAGCAGAATAGAGCTCATAATATAGTTCTTGACCAACCTGAGGTGGGGGAGGGGGGAATAAAAACAAACCTGTTTCCCACAGATCAGGAAATACTTGTGGATTATGGTTTACTACTAAAAAGATCAGCACTGATTTGGGCACATTAGGAAAAGCCATTAACATACTAGCAACAAAAAAATACTATAATGTGGTAAAACATATATTAAAGCTAAAGGTGATGAGTATTGTAAAAAATAAAAGTCAGAATTAAAACATTTTGTAAGAACTGTGATGTAGATATCCTACTTTCCTAGTATACCATATACTATAATGTCAGTGATACCTTAGCATGCTATTTAGTAACACATAGCAATAAAATACAATTGATGGGGAGGACATTTTAATTACCAGCATTCAGGCTGAGTATTATTGTGAATCTCCTATAAAACTTGTACTCCCAAATTATGAACTAATTTTTGCCAAGTGATATAACATAATTAAACTAAAATCGGAACACAAACTGTTATGATACCCAGGTGATCAAAGGTAAAGCAGCTATTTACATTACATTACTGTTCTCCCCTCACATCAAACAAATAATTTAGAACAATTCAGTTGAGAGAAAAGTAATGAAGTGGATATGGGCTATATTGCATTAAGATTAAAAAAAAAAAGGAAAATGTAGTTATGCTTTTGCAATGCTGGAAGCATTATAAGAAAAGGAGCAGGAATATGTATTGTATTTATAGGGGATAAAAATAGAGAGTACTCCTAATGGAAAGGTGCAGCAATAAACAACATGAAAGGTTAGGTGCAGGAAACAAAATGCAAGAGAAGACGAAAGACTAAAGTAAAACTAGAAAGATAACCTGGAAAATAACTATGCCATTACTTCAACAAAGTTGAAAGACACCCCCACCCCTTTTTATTTCTCATGTTGGACTCCATAACAGTAAAAAGATACAGTTCTTCCCTGAAAGCCTTGCAATCCAGCATGAATTCCAACATGAATATAGTGCAAGAAAAGTATAGAGTAAAGGTGATATATAGCTTTGTGCATTGTGGTACATCAGCTGATTGAACTGAAATTGTTTAAACTATTGTTTTAAAATTTGACTCCAATTGAAAATGCAAGAAGGATGATGATAAACTCCAGCAAATCCAGTGGAGGTTAGGACAGGTTACCCAGAGAGGCTGTGGATCCGCTATCCCTGAAGGCTTTCAGCACCCAACTTGTAAAAGCCCTGAGCACCTTAATGTGAATCCAGTGCAACCTTGCCTTAGGCAAAAACTTGGACTAGAGACCTCCCGTGGGCCTTTCAGCCACAGTGAATTTGTGATTCCTTAATGTTTTACAAGCTATGATTCTGTACATATCACAAGCACTATCTCATTAATGTTAATTAGCAGATGTACTTTTCTAACTGAAGGGTGCCTTCAGAAGAGATTTGCTTCCAATCGACAAAAGGTAGATAGGAAATAATGAATTAGACAAGAGAATCAATCAGAAATGGTGAGAATAGATAGCCATGAATAGATGTCATCATTTAGAGGTGGGGGAAAAAAGCCAAAACAAATAAAACAACGAACCAAAGAAAAGAGATGGAAAAGCAAGGAGATGAAAAATTAATTCAGCTATTTCTTGTTATGTATGAACTAAACATATAGCTATAGTGGTAGAATTCCACTGATTGTGATGATGCATGATATGTCTTAAAACAAAAATAGAAAGATGCAAAACATTTACATTCAAGATACTCTAGCTTTTCATCAATAACTATTTTGTACTAGCTTTGTACTATGTATAATTTTAAAATTTTGAATTGTCTTCCCAATTCTTACATCTTTTTTCTACGCTCTGTGCTCATTCTTTCAACTCTCAACCATATCTTTTAGCTTTTTTTTTTTTTCTGTCTGGCTACAAAGTTGTTGTAAAAGACAACATATAAGTAAAATAGCAGAATAATGAAAGTGTATGTCCCCTCTGGTGAGATCTAGATTTCCTCGGTTGAGAATGTATGACCTTCTTTCATTTCTGACACTTCAAAGCTTTCTTTAATAATGTCATTTCAGTCTAATTTTATACAGTCAGCAAGACAGATGTCTTTTAAAAGTACTCCCATCTTTTATTGTTTTTAGGAACCAATTAGTTCCCACCCCAGCTAGTCCCAGTTGCCCAGCTGTATACTGGGGATTTGGCATAGCATGTTGGAATAAATCACTCACTTTCTGCAGTCTTAAAATACAGATCAAAGCATAGATGTAGAAGTGTGCAGAGTCAAGGGAAGAACCAAAATAACAAAATGCACCTGTTTACCTCTTCTTATAGTCACCCCACATAAACCTTTCTAATGCCAGGATGTTCTTTTTCTGGAATGAAAAGAAGCAATCATTTAAGGAATTTTATAATTAGGAAATATTTCTACTACTACTGCAGATTAATACTATGCTTCCCTCTGCTAGATCTGACTGGATTTAATTATCTTCTGTCCTTGCAAAGCCACTTGATGATGTGACTCTCTTGATTATAAGAAGGTTGTACACAGCCAGCAGAGGTCAAGCTCCCAACAATCATATAGTACGTCAGTGGTGCCAGTTGAAGTCAATAGAATTACTTTTACGTACTTTGAGCACATGGTTAAGCCCTGCTTTTTTTGTTTCTTCTCTGTTCTTCTGTATTGAAGTCACTTTGACTGTTCCATTCTATTTGTGCTTTCATTCTCCATTTTTTACTGAGGACATTGTAGGCTGAGCAGGAATTCCACATTTTCAAGTGGCATACGGAAAAGTGATTTCCTGCTTAAAAGTTTTCCTCTTTATTAAGTACTTTCTGGAATACATCTCAGTTTGTTCTGATACAGGGTGAGTCAGACTAAAAGGTAGCTCTGTTTCCAGCAGCCACCGGGAGAGGCCTGAAAAGGCTTGTGCAAGCACCGCTATCACAACTACAAACATCTGAATGATGGCTGGGACCAGGGTGCCAGTTTGGCATTCTACTCCCCACTCCACTGAGTCAGCTCCAAGGTAGGACCCTTCTAGGACCCTTCTCTTTTCTTCCTCTTTTCCCTTCTGAGCCAGGAATAGTTCCAGAAGCAGAAGACAGTTTCAGTCTAGATCAACTGCTGCTTTTTTACCTTGTATTTTTTTTTCTTCCATGATCCCTGAGAGGAGCCCAAGTTGAACATTCTGTCTTTTTTCTCCTGGGTCTTCTGCTGCACATAAAAATTCAGGCCTATGAGGTTCTTTTGGAAACTCTGAAAAGCTCCTTCTCCTTTTCCTTTGCAAACATGACTATCTATTATAGGATATGGCTGGTGTGAACAGTAGCATTCACCAGACTGCAGAATTCAGGTACGACATGGTAGCCATTGCAAGAACTAAAACAGACATCAATCTCAAACAGTACACATAATGACACCTGATATTTCTGAACTGTAAGTAAGTTTTGGGACTTCTGCAAAGCTTGGGAACATGCTCCACTCATTTACATTACACAACGGAACTGTATTAGGATACTACTATGTTGGGACAATGTTTTCCATAATAGTTGACCTAAAATGGGTCTGACCTCAAAGGATCTACAAATTCATCTTCTAAAAGTTTGTGATGCCCTAACAAATGCAATAAAGACAAGTGTATATCTAAATATTAGAAAATAAGTCTTAATTGTCAGAAGAACTGCTTAATCATGTGTATATATTGAAAAATTATCTCAAATTATTTGTTTTATGTGTTAAATATTTTATTCCTTTACTATCAAAAATGACCATTTCTAGATACAAGTATAACCTTAGTGGTTAAACTCAAATATTATATATCTGACTACTCATGAAATAGTACCTCTAGTAAATGATATTAACAAACATATTAACAGTAGAGAAATATGCTTTTTCTCTTTGTTTGAATAGTTTAGTTACCACATTATTTGATGGACCAAAATGCATTTCCCTGACAAAATGGATTAAAATCATAAAGCTGTAAAAAATACACGAGTATATTGCCTTTAATCTTTCTTTCCAATCACCCAGTTGGACAAATGGGGCTTGTAGTTACTTGCCTCCTCTTTAGCTCATTCGCCCAAGGCAACAAACCAGAGAAATTCCGGGTAACAGTTTATCAAACGCTTGTAGTCAGTTAACTCCTTCTCTACCTGTCACTAGGCATCATTTTGTTAACAGAACCTTGACCCAGGTGTGCTAGTAGCTTGGAAGTTCAGAAGGTAGGATGCAACTGTCAAATAAAAGATGAGTGATGTGCATTCTATGTTTTAAAAGCATATTAGCATATCCGAGAGTGAATGTGCTAATAAAAGGTGACATTTTATCAACAATATTGTGGAAGCCTTGTGAAAAGAACTCAGAACAGTTTTAGCATGTGATATGAATGGACAGGAGGATATACTTTGTGGTTAATGGACAGGAGAGTATACTTCATGGTTAATGTACAGGGGCTATAAGTTTGCATTTGAATTTCCTGGGGTGGAAGTGTGCACTGGCATAAGATTTAATCAAAATCAAAAAGACCATGCGTAACACATAGTTTGCTACCCAAGCAAGCTTTGATAAGTAATAATAATGGTGGTTGAAATACATTTTTGTTACATATAAATAATTTATAAACCCATTTTAGATTTTTATATTGCTCTGTTATTGCTATAATAATTCAATTTTGTTTAATAGCTACTGAAATTATACATTTATAAATGTACCTTCACGTACATGAGGAAGGATTTTCTTTTAACATGTGAAACTGTCCATAATGTTCTGTTGGATTTTTTTTTTTTAGTGAGGTAGAAATTGAGAAAATAATCTTAATCTCAATTTAAATTTCCATTTAAAATTTTTATCTATTAATTAAAATTATATTTCTATTATGAAAATTCAAGAACATGTAAGATTTTTTCAAGGCACGTTAATTTAATCTTCACTTTTTTCACTCTATTCCATGAGAAGTTGAATAAACAGTGTAAATACCGATGAAATAAAGGACTGCTTTCCATTGTACACAATGAAAAGGACTGCTTACTGTCACCTCTCTTAATTTCAGTTTTTTGTTTCATGCCCCAGCATTTAACTTTGTAGCAGTACAGAAGCTCTTGAAATTAATTCATAACCAATACAGTTTCTAGTTTAAGAAGAAAGAGGAGAAGAAAAACTCAACTATGTTTTGTTAGATGAGAATAAAAAATCTTTAAGGTAAAAAGATTGAAAAATTAGTTTATCTATGGATTCTGTTTGCATTTTGTGTACTATTCTGTTAGTTGAGATTTTTATAAAATAATAAAGAAAATTAAAATCTAAAATCTGGAAAATGAGGTAAACATGGCATAACAATCATTACCGTACACTATGAAAAAACAAACTAACAAACAAACCCCCCAAAACCCAAAACCAACCAAAAAAACAAACATACTTTCTTTTTTAATAGCTTTTACTGCAAAAAGAAGAATTTTGTTATCTGCATCAACGTCCTTTCCAAAGTGAAGTGTAAGGAAGTAAGAATTTATTCCAGGTAACTCCTGTTACGTGACCTTTGAAATGAACATACTTGCTTTACAGGTTATGTGTAGTTCACAGGCATGTTAACAGGCATATTCACAGGTAGCAGCTTCTGACAGTTGTTTCCATGATGAAGAAGATATAAATTTTCTTCTTGTTAAACACTGAGGCTTTTCTCACAAAACTGCTCAGTTTTGCTGCTTTCAGTTCAACGTCCATAAACGCAGGCCCTGGCCCTGCGTCGTGTTGTGTTTGTGAAGGTGGCATCAGTTTGCAATGTCTAAGTGCCCTTCCCTCTTTTGCACAGAATTCTTCAAATGTTTTTAAGACTATCCAGCTCTGGAACAGCCGACTTCCATTCCTCGTCCTCTCCATTTCTCCAGCAACTGATATTTTTACCCTTCCTTTAAGATCTGCATCCCAGACCAACACTCTCCTTCCTCTCTTCTGGTATACCATCTGTCCCATAGCACAACTGACCCCCATGGAGCCACTGCTCATTCAGTGGCCTCAACCTGCCTCCTCCAGTGACCTGAACCTGTTCGGCTTTACTCTGCTGTAGGCTCAGCGTGGGATCTGCCACGACACTTGCCTTTTTGGTCAAGATGGTTGGTGCTGATAATAATGCTGTGTGTAGGTGCCTTAATCCTTACTTGATTGGATGATCCAGCAGTTTGAATTGAAGCTCTAGCTCTCCTCTGGTATGTTTACTCATTTATATAGTGTAGTATTCACTCTTGCATTAATTTACTTTTCCTATTATATCTTCAACAGGAGCTCTCTAACCAGTCATTATTTTATCCATATGTTAAATGTTCATTTTACAGCTATTAGTAGAAAACCATATTCTGCCCAGGCTATATATCTCTTCAACACTATTTTCGGACATTTCCCAGTTTTCCTGCCTTCTGGAGAATGTCACCAGTGTGTTCCCTAGGCCTTGGATGCACTAAATACACCCAGACCATTAGACAAATACCAATTTCCTATCAGTCTCATTTTCTTGCTCATTGTTTCAACAGAACATTTTTAAGCCTCCTGAGCATTGCTTTAGCCTACCGTGTACACAGCTCACTACAGTTCCCTCACAAAAATAATCTCCTATTTTGCAGCCTGATTGGTTTCCATCCAGGTACTGAAATCAGGTATTTTCCCACCACATGTGATACTGCTGATCACTTCTCTTGATCGCGCCTCTCAAAGATCGCTGTCTTTGACTTCCATGCTTCCATTCTAGTGCTTCTGTGCTTGCTTTCCTGGCCATTGCGCTTGTGGTTTTTCCGTAGACTTCTCCATTGGCATCTCCTGGGATTTCAGGTCATGCTCACTTTACATCTTTGCTGTAAATCTAGTGTCATCCTTGAACAATATCTCATCTATTTACATGGATAGTTAAGGGTCTGCCTAATGGCAGAAGTTAATTACTGTATTGTGTGTTACACAAATTAATGTTGTGTCTAAGCATCACTCCACTTTCAGGATGTTATCTGTTGGGAGACATTCCTTGATTGGTAACAACGGGCAAACCTTCCACTTCAGGCTAAATCTCTGATCAGTGATGTTATGAAAAAGAAAATAAAATGTATTTATAGTTACTGTTATGCACCTGTGCCTGCTAGTCTGTTGTAGGAAGAAAAAGACCTAGTCTACATTTTGTTCCCAGATTTCCTTAGAGTTCATTGCAGTGTGTTTGTCTGCTGCCAGCATCCAGGGAGCAGGATTATTATTCTTGTCGAGTGGACATTTTCTTTCCTCCGCTGACTGAGAGCCACAAACTTGTCAGAGAGAAAGTCTGATATATTTGTACCTTTGTCCCTTTAAAATTCATTCATGGCAGGCATTACATGTAGTCAACCAAGGAAAAACATCGTTCTTTAGAAAGAAATTAGGCGTGTTCCCCAAACAGCATTTCTAACAGTCCATTTCCCATATATTATTGTAGCTCTGGGTGTGGGAATTGCATGCTTACAGACAGCTGTGGAATGATTATTCCTGTTTCATTTCTGCAAAGCTGAATGTTTTGTTCCTAGTCAGAAACAGCATGGAAGGCCTAGTGCAAGTTAGCTGGGAAATCGCTTATGATTTTACTTGACCTGGAGGATCAGTGATCTTTGGAAGGTTTAAGGCCTCCAGAATGAACAAGTGTAAGAAGCAAAGGACAGGTCATGCTCACATTGAAGTCAATGACATAACTTCTTACTGCTTCAGTGGAATCAATTGTACCACCAGCAAACGAGGGGAAAAAAAAAAAAAGAGTAACATGCAGTAATTTTCTTACTGGAATTGTTTTTAAGTTGAAGAAAGTTTTACTCCCATCTTGTACGTGGTCTTCCATTTTGGTGCTGGTGTAAACACCAGGCTTGACGATTTTTTTCCTTTCATATATGTACATACTTTCTCTACGTATTTTCCAGAATTATAGCTATTGTAGCGGCTTTTATAAATGAAACTGAAGAACACGTACACATGCCCTTTACAGGATAAGAGTTAAGTTTTTTCTCTCTCCCCTTCTGGTACAACAAACATTGATTTATGAAATGTGAATGGATCCCACAGGACAGTAGAATATTCAGTAGCTTGGTAAATAGGCAGTGGTCTAGGATATGGGTTCAAATATGTGCTACATGTTCCATAAGCAAGCATGATTTAAACTAAGGTGTTTTTTTTAATGCCTGTTTACCTGTTGCCTTCTCTCTCATTTTTATTATCAAGATGAGAAAACTGCACTTGGGCTACCAAAGCACATCACCTGGGCAAAGTGAAATCAAGTAAAGATATAAGAAAATAACATACCCTTAGAGGATGATTTAATATGAGTACTTAAATGCGCTTTGCAAAGAGGAATCTTAGTCTGATTTCTAACTGGTTAAAAGGTAAACTCTGAGTGCTCCGTCGCACCAGTAAGTGTGATAAGACTAAGGGTGTTTCAGTAAGGAATTGTACCATGACCTAAGATTAATGGTAATAGTAGAGGCGCTAATCTGTTCATCAGAAACTGTGAGAAAAGTTGAAACGTTGCTAGGTTGTGCCTCACCTTGCTTTGTTACAGGTCAAGCAAAAGAGTGTATCACCAAAGAAAAGCCTGTTCTTGACCAGAAGGTGTACGTAAGATATTCTCTGTGTGATTTAGCTGAGACGGTACCTCTTTCACGTCGACAGATGTGGCCCACCTTCCTATGCTTGGCTTCAACCAGACATCTACAACCCGTGAACTACTCCTTATAGGTAAAGTTGTGTTGCTTTGTAAGCATGGCGAGGCAGTCGAAGGCTGGGAGGATGTCCTTTGTTGCCCCAATCCCTCGTAAAACTCCTGCGCAGCTCCAAATTAAGCACCTGCCAGGACCCACTGCGTTCCAGGGCCAAATCCATCCACCTGCACGGGGAGGCAGGTAAAGCTAAGAGGACCCAGGCAGCTGCAGGTAAGTTTTCCTATTTATTCAGCCTGCGGAAGTCTGCAGGTTTACTTCGACAAGGAAAAAATGAATCTCAGCCAGGAAGACAGAGAGTGAAGGAGGGGCCAAGGCGTCCCTGGCCTTCGGTCCCCAGCTGGACGGGGACCTCGGCGCGGGTCTGCAGCGGTGAGCGGCGTTTTTCACAGCAACGGTGCCGGGAGACCAAAGGCAAGCAAAGTCCCCCGGCCCCTGTACCGTCAGCCCGGCAGCCACGACTACAGCCCCTATGCTCAAACCGACCGACGCTGCCTCGCCGTCCCGGAGCCACCAGGGCCGGCTGCGCTTCCGGAACGTCGGGAGACGACCGCGGGAAGGAGCGCCCGGCCAGGCGGGATGGGTTGTGCCGTCCCCCGGGCCCCGCTGGGCCCGGCCTCGGACCGCAGGCCGCGGCCCCGCCGGGCCCCGACGCCGTCGCTTAGCAAAGGCTCTCGCCCTCCCTGCCAATCGGCGGCGCGCTCGGTATCGGTCGACAACCCGGAAGCAGAGGAGGAGATGGTAGGGGCGGGACGGGGCGGAGCGCCCACCCGCTCTCTCCTCGCGGGGGCACCGAGCGCGGCGCCGGCGCCA
>Ga0065711_1000843_pt1 | contig 53912 bp, 28 predicted proteins | sample Hoacrofraction12_FD_59098 | JGI IMG/M metagenome (GOLD analysis project Ga0065711, IMG submission 59098) | Hoatzin crop microbial communities from Cojedes, Venezuela - Epithelial fraction 12 v2 (version 2) | ecosystem: Host-associated > Birds > Digestive system > Esophagus > Crop | place...
GGGAGACCTGATTGCAGCCTTTCAGTACTTAAAGGGAGCCTATAGGAAAGATGGGGACAATCTTTTTAGTAGAGACAACAGTGACAGGATGAGGGGTAATGGTTTTAAACTAAAACAGGGTAGGTTTAGGATGGATATAAGGAAGAAATTCTTTACAATGAGGGTTGTGAAACACTGGAATGGGTTTCCTAGAGAGGTAGTGGAGGCCCCATCCCTGGAAACATTCAAGACCAGGTTGGACAGGTCTCTGAGCAACCTGATCTAGTTAGTGATGTCCCTGCTCGCTGCGGGGGGGGTGGACTAGATGACCTCTAGGTGTCCATTCCAACCCAAAACTTTCTATGATTCTATGATTCTATGATTCTATAATAAAGAAACTACTTCAGCCACTGCTGAAATGTAAGATAGTACATATTAAATATATATCCAGAATAGCTGAAAATGAAATAGAATAATCCTATGTAGTCATCTTTTTTTGTTTCTAATGTGGTTTTAGGGGTAATATAGAATCATAGAATAATGCAGGTGGGAAAAATCTTTTAAGAACATCGAGTCCAACCATAAACTTAACACTTCCAAGTCCACCGCTAAATCATGTCTCTAAGAAGACATCTACACATCATTTAATTCCTCCAGGGATGGTGACTCCATGACTTCCCTGGGCAGCCTATTCCAATGCTTGATAACCCTTTCAGTGAAGAAATTTTTCCTAATATCAAATCTAAATCTCCCCTGGAACAACTTGAAGCTGTTTCCTCTTCTCTTATCACTTGGTACTTGGGAGAAGAGATCTCTACATTCAACTCACTACCATCTCCTTTCAGGTAGAGAGCAATAAGGTCTCCACTCAGTCTCTTCTTCTCCAGACTAAATAGCCCCAGATCCCTCAGCCGCTCCTCCGAACACTTGTGCTCTAGACCTCTTCACCAGCTTTTTTGTTCTTCTTCAGTCAAGCTCCAGCAACTCAATGTCCTTCTTGTGGTGAGGGGCCCAAAGCTGAAAACAGTACTCGAGGTGCAGCCTCACCAGTACCAAGTACAGGGGCACGATCACCTCCCTATGCCTTCTGGCCACACTATTCCTGATACAAGCTAGGATTCCTTCTTGGACACCTGGGCACACTGCTGGCTCATGTTCAGCCATCTGTTGACCAGAACCCCCAAGTCCTTTTGCACTGGGCAGCTTTCCAGCCACTCTTCCCCAAGTCTGTAGTGTTGCATGGGGTTGTTGCGACCCCAGTGCAGGACCCGGCATTTGGCCTTGTTGAACCTCATACAGATGGACTCAGCCCATCAATCCAGTCTGTCCATATCCCTCTGCAGAGCTTTCCTACTAGTCAAGCAGATCGACACTCCCACACCACTTGGTGTCATCTGCAAGGCTTAGTGAAGGTCCACTCGGTCCCCTCATCCAGATCATTGACAAAAATGTTAAACAGAGCTGGCCCCAATACTGAGCCCTGGGAAACACCACTCGTGACCAGCCACCAGCTGGATTTAACTCCATTTACCACCACTCTCTGGGCTCAGCTATTCAGCCAGTTTTTCACCCAGTGAAGAGTAAACCCATACAAGCTATGAGCAACCAGTTTCTCCAGGAGAATGCTACAGAAAATGGTGTCAAAGGCTTTACTAAAGTCCAGATAAACAATATCCACACCCTTTCCCTCATCCACTAAATGGGTGACCTTGTCTTAGAAGGAGATCAGGTTGGTTAAGCAGGACCATGAACTCATGTTTCATGAACCCATGCCATCTGGGCCTGTTTGTCTTGTACTTGCTTCATGGTGACACTCCAGAGGATCTGCTCCATAACCTTCCCCAGCACCAAGGTCAGACTGACAGTCCAGTAGTTCCCCAGATCCTCCTTACAGCCCTTGTTGTAGATGAGTGTCACATTTGCTAGCCTCCAGTCAAGTGGGACATCCCCTATTAGCCAGAACAGCTGATAAATGATTGCAAGTGGCTTGGTGAGCACTTCTGCCATCTCCATCAGTACTCTAGGGTGGAACCCTTCCAGCCCCATAGACTTGTGTGTGTCTAAGTGGTGCAGCAGGTCGCTAACCATTTCCCCTTGGATTACGGGTGTTTCATTCTGCTCCCCGTCCCCGTCTTCCAGCTCAGGGGGCTGTGTACGCTGGGAATAGCTGGTCTAACTACTAAAGACTGAGGCAAAGAAGGCATTAAGTACCTCAACCTTTTCCTCAGTCTTTGTCACTGTGTTTCCCCTAGCATCCAATAAAGGACGCAGATTCTCCTTAGCCCTCCTTCTGTTGTTAATGTATTGATAGATACTTTTTGTATTGTCTGTTACAGAAGTAGCAAGATTAATTTCTAGTTGGGCTTTGGCCTTTCTAATTTTCTCCCTGTGTAATGTCATGACTTCCCTGTCGTCCTCCTGAGTTGCCTAACCCTTCTTCCAAAGGTCATAAAATCTCTTTTCTTCTGACTTCCAGCCAAAGTTCTCTGTTCAGCAAGGCCATTCTTCCTCCCTGCCAGCTTGTTTTCTGGCATTTGGGGACAGCCTGCTCTTGGATCTTTAATATTTCCTTCTTGAAGAATGTCCAGCTTTCCTGGACTCCTTTGCTCTTCAGGACTACCTCCCAAATGACTCTGTCAACCAGGAACCTAAACATGCCACAGTCTGCCTCTGGAAGTCCAAGGTGGCAGTTCTGCTAATGTTGCTCCTTAGTTCTCTGAGAATTGAAAACTTCTATGATTTCATGTTCGCTATGCCCAAGACATCCTCCAGCCATCACGTTATCCACAGGTACTCCCCTGTTCACAACAACAGGTCCAGCAGGGCCCCCTTCCTAGTTGGCTCACTCACCAGCTGCGTCAGGAAGTTGTCTTCCACAGAGTCCGGGAATCTCCTAGAGTGTTTCCTCTCTGCTGTGTTGTGTTTCCAGAAGGCGTATGGTAAGTCCCCCATGAGAACAAGGGCTATCATTTGTGAGATTTCTCCAGCTGCTTATAGATATTTTTGCCTGCCTGATGGAGTGATCTATTACAGACTCCCACCACGATGTCTGCCTTCTTGGCATTCCCTCTGATTCTTACCCATAAACACTCAGCCCTATCATCACCATCACAATATGCTTGCTGTATGAGGCACTATATGTAGGTATTATTGGTCTAATACAAAGAAACACAGAAGAAACAGAATGATCACCACCTAAGAGTAAATCTACCAACTGCTAACACTAATGTAATGTGAGAAATGTTTAGAAAGTGGATCATGACTCTGACAGTGGTAGAAACATTTCATCAAGGAAGGGAGGCAGTGTGCTAGAAGGAAAAACTTGCAACAGACAAGAAGAATGGAAATGCAGTTTTGCCTGGAACGGCAAAGACAGCATTAATTGAAATCAAACTTACTGTCGTACATGCAGAAGTAGTTGTTAATTGCTTAAAAAATATTTGCAATTTTAGGTCTGCATAACGACAGAGTATTATTTGAAAAAATTCTAGTACTGTTGCTCAGCATGAGGAACTTCTTGAAACTGCTGTTGCTAATTTCTGGGAAAATATAAAAAATTATAGAGAAAAAAAACATTCAAACAACAAATGCCTTGCAGAGTGTTAACCATGGTACACTCAAAGTTATTGTCTGACTGCTAGACCAAGACATTGTTGATTTCTAAGACTGAGTAATGATTAAATGTATGGATTCTCAGTTGAAAAAACCCCATGATTTTTGACATTACTATAATTTTGTGTTTCTCTTGAGGAAACAATTTAAGAGTCAGTTAAGATGCCATGTTCTTTTCTGTGGCTTGCTGCTTCCAAGTGACTAGTAACAGTTCTAACAGTTGTTGACCGCTATGCAACAGTAGTAGTCAATTTAATGCTTGATTACCTTTAAGACAAGAATGAGTCTGCATTTGGATTATATGTGTATACATATATACAAGATCGGAAATATACTACAATAACATCTTTTGTAATGTGGCAACGTATCACCCTTTGTACCTGATAGCATAAACCTTCACATTTGGGAAACATCACTGAATCAACAAACTAACAGACTAAAAAGAAGGATATGCTCCTGATTCTAGCTAATTGCTCAGCTTGTACGCTACACCTTGCTTACATGTTGCTAAGGCACAGGGAGGACAGGGAGGTGATTTGAGACAGCCAGCATGGCTTCACCGAGGGCAAGTCCTGCCTGACCAACATAATGGCCTTCTACGAAGGAGTGACTGCATCAGTGGACAAGGAAAGAGTTACAGATGTCATCTATCTGGACTTCTGTAAGGCATTTGACATGGTCTCTCACAACACTCTTCTCTCTAAACTGGGAAGATATGGATCTGATGGGTGGACTGTTTGGTGAATGAGGCATTGGGTGGATGGCCGCATCCAGAGGGTGGTGGTCAACGGCTCAGTGTCCAGATGGAGATTAATGACAAGAGGTGTCCCACAGGGGTCCACACTGGGACCAGTATTGTTTAATATCTTCATCAATGACATAGACATTGGGATTGAGTGCCTCAGGAAGTTTGCAGATGACACCAAGCTGAGTGGTGCAGTTCACACAACCAAGGGATAGGAAGCCATCCAGAGGCAAGCTCAAGAAGTGAGCCCATGTGAAACTCATGAGGCTCAACGAGGCCAAGTACAAGGTCCTACACCTGGGTTGGGGCAGCCCCCAGTATCAATATAGGCTGAGGGATGAAGGGATTGTGAGTAGCCCTGCCGAGAATGACTTGGGGGTGCTGGTGAATGAAAAGCTGGACATGAGCCAACAATGTGTGCTTGCAGTCCAGAAGGCCAACTGCATCTTGCGCTGCATCAAAAGCAGCGTGGACAGCAGGTCAAGGGAAGTGATTCTTCCCCTCTACTCTGCTCTGGTGAGACTCCACCTGTAGTCCTGTATCCAACTCTGGAGCCCTCAGCACAGGAAAGACATGGACCTCTTGGAGCGGGTCCAGAGGAGGGCCGCAAAAATGATCCAGGGGATGGGACACCTTTCCTATGAGGAACGGCTGAGGGAGTTTGGGCTGTTCAGCCTGGAGAAGAGAAGGCTCTGGGGAGACCTTATTGCAGCCTTTCAGTATTTAAAGTGGGCTTACGAGAAAGATGGGGCAAGCTTTTCAGCGGGGACTGTTGTGATAGGACAAGGGGTAATGGCTTTAAACCAAAGGAGGGTAGATTCCGACTGCATATAAGGAAGAAATTTTTTTACCACGAAGGTGGTGAAACACTGGAACAGGTTACCCAGAAATGTGCTATATACCCCATCCCTGGAAACATTCAAGGTCAGATTGGACAGGGCTCTGAGCGATCTGATCTGGTGGTATATGTCCCTATTCATTGCAGGGAGGTTGGATGACCTTTAAAGACCCCTTCCAATCCAATCTGTTTTGTGATTCTGTGATCCTACACAATTCTTCACAGTAAAAAAACAGAGCTCTTGCACTTGATCTTGAAGTTTTATTAATAAACATTTGCTATGTTTTTTTTTTCTGACCTCCAGAAAATTTCAGTGTTTCCATATATCTTTCAGTTTGTGAATGCACGCAGCAATACTGAGGATAATGACAGCGTATTTATCTTCATGTTACACAGTCTGACGGAGCTTGAAATATTATACACACTTCGAAATTTTTTTTAGTGGGGGCTGGGCTACATTAGGAGTGTATTATATAGTTGGGTGTTATTGCTGAAGTTCTTTAGGCATTGATAAGGTAAGTTGTTGTGTTTTGTGTCTTCAGTAGTATTTGAGTGAGTGAACAGTATTTGTATTTGTCACAGTGTCATAAATGTGAATTATTTTTACCTTGTCTTAGAAACTAGAAGTAGCTGGTCTTGCATTTGCAGAATTTATGACATGATGTGTTTTTGAAAGAGAAATTACAACAAAGCCCATATGTTGTTAGTTGATCATAAATGACAGCTCATCTAAAAGTACATTAAGAGAAAAAATGGGCAGACTTGTCAATTCAGTGGTAAATGGCAGTTTCCAAATGTGACTTCCTGTTTCGATTTGTACAAACTTTATTAATAATGCCAGATTAGACCCCTTACAGTAAAAAAAAAGTGACTTTATAGAAAACCATAAGGATTGCTAGAGGTTTGAAGATCTGACAGAAAGCTAGATAAGGAAAATTTGTGTGAAAAATATTTTGTACTAAGAGAGTCAAAAGAGAATGGATACAAGTCTCCTAGCTTTGCATTAGATTGTGGGCTCATGTCAATTTTAAGTAATACTTCTATAAATTTCTGGAAACATTTAATATTCTTTCTGTTCATGATTATCTAATGCACCAGGAAAATTAATTTTTTTTTCCTAAGGTAAACAGAGCATCAGAAAATAAAAATATATTTTTTCATAGCTTAAAATGAAGAATAATTTCATTGTAACCGACTTGATAAATGACCTTATTACATATAATGTTCTATATTAATGATACTATGTGTTATCCTTAAGTAAAATATTTTATTTTTATATTTATAGAATAAGCACTACTTGAATTATACAAATGCATCTTATTGTAATATAATGAGGTGTATGTTACGGAAATTTGTATTTTCCTAAAGGAACTTAATAAATTAATCTGTTTAGGTGATTGTCAGTTTATTTTCCCCAGCTTTGGACACTGAAGTTTCAGATGGACAGGGTGCTGGGCCATCTTGTTTAGTCCGTGCTTTCGCCAAGAAGGGCTGGACCAGGTGATCCTTGAGGTCACTTCCAACCTGGTATTCTATGATTCTGTGATTTTATGGTTTTATTATTTGATTCAGGGAATGTGGTTATCCTGCCAGTACCACACACTTCAAACTGAAAAAAATTATTAACCTCCTGTAACACTTTGCATTTTGAATAGTAAGAAACTGAAATTTTTAACAAAAATACGGCTAATGTAAGGAGAATAAAGTGTTCTACTTCTCTGTTTCAGGCAGGTTGCTCATCACCTTCAAGTTCTCCTCAGTTATGGTGCTCTGCTGGGTGCTCCATTTGAACCCCATACTTCAAAAGGGTCAGGGGCAGGTAAGATCAGCTGTGCTGTCTACTGAAGTAAGTACTAAAACTGTGACTTTCTGTTGTTTGAAATGTTAGGAAAAAGCATGTGACAACATAACTTGTAGTAGAAGCTGTCATTTATTTACAAGAACACAGCAAAAATCCTAAAATCTAGTACAAAATTTCCCCTCAGCTTTAAATCTCATCTCTGAAAGAATTAGCTGATGAAAAAGCATGATAAATATGATTACTGTCTGAAAAGGTGATATGTTAAAACTTAAAACTACATTCACCATTGTGGCTTTCCTTTTCTTATTGTTCTCAGATACATTCATTTTTTTATATGCTTCAATATCTGCAGGGAAAACTTTTAGAAATACCTCTTCCTTGAGGGTGCCTGTCTGTTTTGTGCCTCTTTCCTTGGAAGAAGCTTTCCACCTTTTGCTTTTGTTAGTGACAGTGAGAGATATATCATGCATGTCCAAACTGGGATTTCACAGCTGACTTGAGCTTCTAGGAAGCCTGTGTTCACAACTTTAATTCAGTTTGCCTCTCCCATTACAAAAAATACTGAGTTTTTCTCTCAGCTGTGGCTGTCTTTCATTTTCTTCAATCTTCGCACTCCTGTGTGAAGTATTTGTGGTCTTGCTTGAACTACTGGCCTAACATGTTTGTATGCAGATCTTTTCAGACCAGAAATAAAATAAAATTACCTAGAGGGACATTGCTCCCTTAAAGAATATCTCTAAATAGTAAATAAATCTTTTACGTGATCCCTCTAGGCAGAGCAAACTGTGGTAGGGAGGTTCAGTTTACGTGACCCTTTGGGACACTGAGCCTTTAAAAAGAAATGTTGTGACTTCAACTTTGGCAGCACTTCCCAGGTCTTTTTGGATTTCTTTCCTGTGATAAACCACAGAATACAGTGAAGAAAAACCCCCAGTGCTGGGGAAAGCCTGCAGAAAAACTTAACACACAATTCTTTAAGTGACAATGCTTGACAGACCTTGTTACTTACAAGGTGCTGCTTCTTCTGTGTCTTTTGTTCTGCTGCACAGCTGAGCCGATACGAAGCAAAAATGTCTAACCGCTACAATAGAAATGAGAACTCTGCTTTTCGGATGCTTGCAGGCACCCTTTGTTTTGCCCTTCTGCTCAACCTGCACAGACCTCTCAAAAATTTCCTTACCTCTGTTGGTGAGTGTAAAGCATTTGCTACCCACTGCTGCTTCTATTACCCTCAATGAATCTAAAGATCACCGTTTAATCTTTAGGTACAGTCTGCAACATAATTTTTATCATCTTTTTGCAACATTCACTAGTCATTAAGTAGATGGACTACAGATGAAATTAGCTAATTATCTGAGTGCTGACATAAAATTTAGTATTAGCTCTTGCTTGCTTTGTGGAAGCTGTCTGGCATTGCTAGCTCCAGATCTTCAGCGCCTTCAATTCAGTTACTTTTCTGTGAACACATACTGTGTGGGTCCCACCTGTTTTCCATCTATCCTGTCATTCTTTGCGGCTTTTCTCTACTGAGTCTTTTGAACTGCTGCTGTTGGTATTAGCCGTAATTTATGGTGTTTTTAGTGCCTTCTAGTGGTACTTCTAACCTTTATTACGGTGGTACTCAGCTGTGCTATGCTGAGACCTTAACATCAAGATGGTTGTGCATGGGGGCTTTCAGAGGACACAAACACCACAGAGCAGCCTGTGCCATCAGCACCAGTTACTGCACCGACTGTGACGAACCAGACGTAGTAGCATACTGAGTTTGTGCCTAAGTATGTACCTGCAAACTTCCCAATCAGAAACCCACCCCCCTGCCCTTATGCCCCTGCAGGCTTCTTCCAAGCAACATTTCCAGGCTGGTGTCCTCCATCTTCCAGTGAGTCCTGTCCACTTACCTATGCGGAGTGCATGAGGTGCTGTATCCTCCTGCAGGTGCTCCCCACCTCACCTGCTCTGACCCCCATGAACAGAAGAGCAAGTTTGCCACAGATCTCATGTGGTGCATGTGCTTGCTTCATGCCTCAGGTCCCAAATCTACCTGTGTGCAGGCTCTTAGAGAAGCTGTGTGCCTTGCAAGACACAGGACCTCATTACCCTTCCTCCAGATTTTCTCTGTTTCAACAGATGTATACAGCATTTGTTGTATGAACGCTACTGTCCAATATACTGGATGTCTCTGAGTACATCTCAGGAGCTCACTGTTTCCAGTTATTGTGATAGATGCTGCTTTTGTTACAGATGCAGTGTCTGGAGCGTAATGCAAAAATGTCAATCCAGAGCTGAATTCATATATATATGAACAGATGTACTCTCACAAATACTAAAATAACTATGTATAGACGAATAAAAGAACTAGACTGGAAGAAAGAAAATGTTATGAACTCCGAATGACTTGAGCTTTATCCCTGACCCTTCTGGGGTGGCTGTGCCGAAATATAAACATCTGTTTGTTATTATATTCTGTGTATCTAGGATTCAGTTATTTGTGGATTTTGAAAGTTCAGTCCTGGAGGTAGGGTTTATGTACACAAATTTCCTTTATATTTTAGGTTCATTAAAACCCTGAAATATTTATAAATTTAATGTGTTTTTTTCATTTTTTTAACAAAATTGTGGTCTACCTGAGAAGAAGAAGAAGAAAAAAACCAAAATAAATCTTAACCATTTTTTTCTCAAAAGGAGATGTGAAGCTTCAGTCTTTAAAATTTTCCTCTGATTTAGCATGTTTAATAGTGAGGGAAACAAAAAAATTCTGTTTAAATTAAAAATTCCTGCGTAATGCTAAGGCCTGCAAGGTGATGACCTGCAAGATTAGAAACAAATGGACAGAAGGAGGATGGACAAGAAAAAATGTTGATGTGTTAGGTGGACAGACACTCACATAAAATTAACAGTTTGATGGTTTTGTATAAAATGTAGAGGCATAAAGTGCTGCCTAAAAGAGAGATTGAAGGAAAATTCTGCTGCTAAAATAGAGTAGGCAGATGATGACATTTCTTTCTTATTAAGATGTGAATAGAAGCAGGGCCAAGAGGGGAGATCCTGGAGTGAAAGGACGTCATTTGCAATTTAAATAATCTATCAATGAATTAAAACATTAAAGTGATACCAGGGTGTGGAATTCAGCAGCTGAAGCTGAGAAAAGGATGAAGTTACTGTTGTGATACATTTTAGGATGTAGTGAAACACATTGGTGATCTTTGGGTGATGAATAGTTTTTAGAGCAAATTGTATGTTAAATATCTGAGTAACTGTTAAGGTGTCAGTTTCTGGAGGTATTAAATCCATCTCTGACAATAGAAATAACTTTCTTCTTTTATTCTAAAAATTTTTTCAGACCAAAAAGTGAAGTATGGCTAAACTGTAATTTTGTCAAGCAGTACAATTACTTTTCTAAGGAATTTCTGTTAAAAGTAACTTTTTTACTAAAATTACTGAAGTGTTAATCACATTGTTTTGTAACAGTATTAATAGTTGTAGTCTTTAAACCATTACTGTAACATTACTTTCTAATTTGGAAGTACTTGTCTAGTGTTTATTGTTTTTGTTAATGTCTGTAGTGTTTGTTACGCAATATTCTTACAATTTTCCTTATAGCTTCTTTATATAGAAATCTAATCATAGACTGACAGCATAATTGCCAAGTATATGGATGATTTACATTTTACAATTTTATTAGTTTTTTTAATCTCACTAGTAAATTTTTGCTGTGTTTTTGGGGCAAATTTAACCTCGACAACATCATTTTTCCAGAACATAATAACAAGATGCTACATTAAAGACTATATACAGACAGTAAACAGCTGAACACCATTATGTGTGCAGATCAATAAGTGTGGCTAAGCAAAAATAACACAAGGCCTTCTCATAGCAACCCCAGATAAAATAATATATACAGGAAATAAAGATGACCATTTAGGGATCAAGACTTCAGAGTAATATGACAAAATAAAATTTCAGCTTGATAATTTATAAAAGTTTGGAGTTTTCATAGAAAGAACAAACCTGAAGTATGAACTGAGTGTAATTTGTATTATTTTCTTACATCTGTAGATTAATGAAAAGAGCAACCTTCAGCTTGAATGGACAATCCTATGCACTGTTATAGTTGTTTAATCTGCTGATGTAAAAGTCATATCAAAGCTAATTTAGCAGACATTTGCAAGTGTGTTTGAAAAAAAAGTAAGATTTTCATAACATGAAAGTAAACCTTAATTTCTAGCACGAATGAATTCTATGCAGAGCTTCAACATCCACTAGCACTAGAAACTGAGCAAAAAAGTAAGGAGGAATTGTCAAGCTACTCCAACAGCCAGGCTCTAAAGCAGATGAACAGCTCAGTAATGCATTGGACACTTCTTCTAGTTTCAGGTTGCAACCACAGTAGAAAAGATTATAGATATGTAGTCATGAATAACAATAAATCAGCAGGATCAAAAAGTTTTCAACCAGGAGTTCCAAAAGAAAACAATTAGGACATTGCTGAACAGTTAACTGTGATTTGTAGCTAACCATTTTAATTGGCTTTGGTTCCCGGCTAACAGGGAGTTACAATCTTTAAAAAGAGATCCTAGGGAACTCACAGAACTACAGACAACAAACTGTCACTTTCATGTTGAGTAAATATTATGAAATGCTAGAAAATGGTCACATTAATAGATAGATGCATAAACATGGTATAATGGGGAACAGTTAATGTGACTTTTGTAAAATTGAGCCATATTTCACATTCATTGGATGAAAACATGACCTGAGCACACAGACAAATTTGACATGGTTGGTACAGCATGCATGCGTTTGCAAATAAAGTTGATAAAGTCCCTCATCAAGGCTGTTAGAGAGACTAAGCTGCCATGAGATTACAGGGAAGATACCTTCATGAAATTTCTGCTGTCCAGAAGAGGAAAAAGAAGACTGGTGCTAACAAAAATACAATCAGACTGTTGTGAAGTCCCTGGTGTTGCACATATTGTTTACTGTGTGTTGCTTCACTGTACAATTACAGAAGAGCAAAATTTTCTGTTCTACTGAACTGAGGTAATCAGAATTAAAAGTAGTACTGTCAAGGGTGACTTTGATAATGAACCATAGAGAATTGCGTCTATACAGCAGAGATTTTATGTGCAAGGTTATTCAAATTTGGAAAAGGGATGACTAACAACAGCACAGTTGAAATATATGAAGTCATGAATGGCAGGGTGAAAGTGATTCAGGAGCTGTCATTCAATATTCATAACATGAAAGCCAGCAAGCATGCAAATAAATTATCAGACAGAAGTGTAATTTGCCTTTCATATAATACATAATTAAATTGTATAACTCATTGCTGCGGGATGTTTTGGATGCCAAAATATAAATCAGTTCAAAATGCAATTAGTTGAATGAATAGAACAAAGTCCTATTAAGATCTATTAAATACAACAATGTGGGTACTATCCTAGAACCTCATATTTCCAGAAGGACCCTTCATTGAGAGAAGTGCCTGACTAAGCTTTTTCTTAATCTTCACACCTCTGCAAAAATCCAGTCCTTACCAGCATGGGAGATGAGATTCTGGACACTATGGACCTTTGTTCTGACCTAGCTCGGAAAGTCTTGTCATAATCCCTTCTGCTTACCCCTGAGGAGGATTCAGAGCTAGGAATGCAAAAGCAGGTATATGCAAAGAAGTCCCATGAGAGGACAAGGGGATCGGCTGCAACTGTCAGATGGGAAAATAAATAAGAGAGGTGGTACAAGGTAATGATATTTTATCCACATCTATCTATGTCCCTATCCTGTGCACAATATAGATACAATTATCTCAAACCTTAAATTGGATTTCAAATTCTGTAACATTCAATTAAAATTTTCAATAAAGTACAATGAAATAAATTAGTCTTCATAACTCTTTTTATGATAGCACACCTCTACGTGTTTCATTCCCATTGGGAAATCAAGCACGTTACAGAAACACTCCAACGAGGGCTATTTTTCGATTTTTCATATGATGTTTTCTACTCAGAAATGACACCTCCTGGCCAAAAACACTGACTCTAATTAGGGGTAAATACATGCTTTTTTGGGGGAGGAGGGGGAAGCCCTTTCTTCTTCTATATTATTTTATTTCCATTTAAAAGAAACGTCTTTGAATAGATTATTTGTAATCAGGTATTTTTGAGGGCTACAGCTAACTCTGAGAAAGTGAAGATTTGGAGTACTTTTCTCATTATGTTTACTTTTCCTTTTCGACATGGTGTAGAAACAACCCTTCTCTTTCAGCCATTTCTTTAATGACCTTTTTCACCAGTCTTCAAACTGAGCTGAAGACTTTATGTGAGGGTTTTTGCCATTCTTACACAGAAGTCTCTGATGTAAACACTAAGGAGAAGTTTTAATTGATACGCTTAAAATAATTAGAAAGCAACAGAGCTCAGCAGGGTTGTTTAGGACTAAAGGCTAACAAGGAACCAAATCCCCAGACAACGAAATGATCATTAGGAAAACTCAGAGATAAAACATGACATTTTTGAGAGCTAGGATGTATGATTCAAAATATTCCAAAGAAAATAAAGAAAAAAAACATAAAACTTGCAGAAATAGTGCTGTGGAAATGAAGCAGAATTTTTGCCTCTGTGACCATATATGTCCTCTGTCTAAAATATATTTTAATATGGCTTATGGTTATGACAGTCTTTCTAGATACAGTTATTTTAGACATTCTTGTGAAGCTCTTATATGCAGTATTTAAAAAGCAATACTCAGTTTTTCTAATACCTGATATTTTTTTAAATAGGGAGATGTATTTCCATTAATTCACCATGATAGAATAATAGCAATTTTTCAGCTGACAACACCAGAGTGATAGGGGCAAGTTTGCTAACTCTTTGGAATAGTCAAAAACTTACTTAGGATCAAGACCAGGTGTAAGCTGCCAATGAGTCGTCTCCTTAGAAAATGAATATTACTACAATATGTCCAGCTTATGTCACTCACATTATGAAAGAGGATCAGGACTTCTCTCCCTTCAGTCTTACTAATTATAACTAAAACCTGCTGTCTGCTCCAGAGTTTGGAATAAGTAGCATTCAATTTGCAAACAAATTATCGTAAGTTTTAAGACAGAAACACATGTATTAAACAGCGAACAGACTATCTGCAACTATAGCTGGTTTGTCCTGCTTGAAGCTAGTAGTTTTCATTATTTCTTGATCCTAGGTAGAAGCAAAATAATTCTGGAGACAGTTTGTCTTTCCTGTCATTTTACTACATGTTCACTGTAATAAGTTGCAAATAGCTTTATATATATGCAGTATCTCGTTGTTATTAATTAAAGGGCAGTGTATTTCCAGTGTAGTAAATTACTAAGAAGTCTCACTAAAGTCTTAAGATAACAATGTTTGCATGTCCAGGACTTGAACATATGCTGCATTGGGTTCTGTGTTTTTCCTACAGATAAAAGAACTGTACGAATACACTGTACATATCCTTATTAATGACATTAGGTGGACTGTGTATCATGACTCTACCAGTGCATGCATGTGGAGGACATAGCTGTTTCTGTTGCACAGTTCTGGTGGGAGAGATGCATCCAGCACCTGAATTACTGAACATCAGCTGTGGAGCCAGGGCAGAGACAAAGCAGAGCTTGTGGGTAAGGGGGTGAGGAGAGGTAAAACTAGGACACAGAAAAAGGAGTGGGCTGTTTGATTTCCACCTAACAACGTTTCCTTAACTGGTGCTGGAACTCATATTCCTATAATGAGTAATGGTGTATCTTCCTTACTAACATTGTCCTTTGTTTAGTGAAAGATAGTACAGGCATTTTCTTCTCTCATCTGCTTTTTGCAGCAGGAGCAGTGATAGCCTTGACTAACCAATACATTTCAGGATGTGTTTCTGACTTTCTAAAACTCTCTGAGAAGTTATAATTCAATAACCTGTTATTGTAAAAAGTGGTGAAATAAGACTTAATGTGATTTTCACCAGTATTTACTGATATTACTGTGTTCCTCTGTAGAACAGGGAACAAAAGAAAGCTTATTTTATAAGAACTGGAGTATTACCCAAATAAGTCTGAGGTAAGAAAAACCCAAATGTTTATTATTTGCTATTTGTTAAACAGAAAGTTATTATCATTAATTTTATTATTATTATTACAATTATTAACTGTGTAGCTCAGAAGAAGAAAGAGAGGACAGAGATATATAAAGTTATGGAGATGAAAAGAGCAAAGTTCAAGTTTTTGAAATATAAAAAAACCCAGACTTTGAGTGAAGTGTGTGGATAAGTATGTGGGGAACTGTAGAAATAAGTACATCTTAAACTCAGAAAAATTTAATTTGAATTAAAAAATAAAAAGTGAAAAAAACTTGGAAAGAAAAAAGCTTCTGTTAGAATTTATTTGGAAAAAAAAAATACAAGTGTCCTAATAAAATACATGAGTTCTCATTTGGTTGGAAATACTTCTTTACAGTTTAAGATGGCTATTGAGAGAAAAATCGCAGTACAGAATCTGAACAAATAAGTTATAAAACACTTAAATGACAACATGGAGAAGAGTAGCACCTGACATGGAGCAGTATCTGACATAAGTAGTATCTGACATGCCAACAAATTATGTCAAGTTATGGAAATTTCTTTCTGCAAAAAGGTAACAGACTTTCTAGATAAGGGAAGCATTAGATGTCATACTGTCTTGATATTAATCTATTATCCTCCATTATATCTTTCTAAATAAGTAAGAAGAAACTACTTTGTATGTGTTTGAGTAGCACAAGTCTGATAGAGTATTCATCTTGTTGGTAGTTCATAGTTAGAAATGAAGGAGGTAATGGACAGGATGTCAGAGTGATCTGTCCTATCTTCAGTTCTGCTTGGTGTTTTATCAGCCAGGATGATGGAGTGGAAAACCTGCATATTAAATTGGTAGGATGGTTTTTAAGGATGTTGGGAGCACAGAACAGGTATTCAAAATGGTCTTAAGTCAGAGGAATTAAACTTCAAGAGTTGGATGAAATTCAGTAAGGTCAACACTCACTCAGAAATAATGAAGTACACAAATACAGACTTGTAAGCAACTAGTCAGTTTTGTAGAAAGGATTAAAAGTTCATGATGAATGTAATCAATCATATAGTTTCAAAATACAGAGGTAAGTCTGCAAGGCAGGTGTGGTAATCCTCCTCTCCTGCATTCGGATAAGATTTCAGAGCAATACTACATCCGTTTTTGTCACCATGCTTTGAGAGAGGTATGGTTCAGCTGGAGTTAGTCCAGAGTAGGACACTTCAAAAAATAAGTAGCTGAAAAATCAAGTCCTGTTAAGAAGCACTGAGCATCTTAGGTTAAAACGAGGAAGCCCTAGGGCAAAGGATGAAGGGGGAACAAGTCTTCAGGTACCTAAAGATATATGAAGGTACCTAAAGGGTTGCTGCATACAGAAGAGAACTTGTCCATTTTCCATGTCCGTAATGCTACATGAAGAGTGAATTTCTGGCATACTGTGGTGGGAAGGTTACTGTGTCTTCACTGAGTGATGCAGCCGGGGCAGAGAAGACTAAACATTGTAAGGAATAACATAAATGTTACAGATCCTGCTTTTGAACATGAATGTGGACCTTTCAAGATCTTCAAACATGTGTTGCAAGAATCCTATTATTTAGGCTGCTAATTTTTACTAGTTAATTGTACCTGTTTTATAGTCACTTTCTGGGGTCAGGTGTGTGTATGCTTTGAGCACTGAGCATAACATTTTTGAGTGTCCTGAAGAGGCTCCTGCTGTAATATTACTCACTTCTCTTTTTTTCCAGTTAGCTTGTTCTTTGAAAGTAGTTTTCATTTCCTTCCTTCCTTATTTCCAGTATGTTGGATTATGAAAGGATTTCTTGAAAATTTCCTATATTCATCTATGATAAAAAAGCATATATTACCATAACTCTTACTTTATGAATGTGTTGTATTATCACCAATAAGTGCCAAGTATGTATTAACATATATTACAATATTGTCAAATTGTATTCTGGCATTCTTAAAGTTAGAACAAGATCCAATTTTGGCAGGAACATGATGTATAGCTTTAGCCTTCAGATATGGAGTTATTCCCTTCTCTTTGACTACAGACGAATTCTAAAGTGACCAGGTTCAGAACTTAAGGTTTTCTATCAAGTGTTTAAATTAAATGGAATGTATCTAAGTTAGAATAAGACTATGGTAATCTCTGAAATGCTCTTACTATAAAAAAATAGTAGAAAGAAGAGTATCTTGCAGTAAAATAGTCTAGAAAAAAGTTAAAAAGAAAGGTGTGCTACTTGTAATTCAGGCAAAAATTAGACATACTTTAAAAATAGGAACACCTAGCACATAACAGATGAACCATTGTTACTATTTAACATATCTTCCATTTTTCTGTCTAAATCAACCATGTCAAAGAATCTTTTTTTAATTAAAGAAGAAAAAAAAGTTGAAGATGCAGTTTTAGAGGACAGCTGTGTATACCTTTTAAGTGATCTGGACCATCATAATATATCACATTAAATTTGTAAAACTTTTTTGAGAGCTGTTACCAGTGTTAAACTTATCCTGGAATGGCTGATCTAATGTAGCATTGTGCAGTGTGGTAGTTCATGTCAGGTCAGAAGGTATAATGTATATACTGATAGATAAAAAATCATTCCCTCCTTCCCTTCCCTTGCCTTGCCTTCCCTTGCCTTGCTTTCCCTTGCCTTGCCTTGCCTTGCCTTGCCTTTCCCTTTCCCTTTCCATTTCCATTTCTATTTCCATTTCCCACCTTTAAAATATTTGTGTTTTGTTTTTCAGTGTTAGTATAGTGGCTCCTAAGTATTGGTAATAAATTCTCACAAGAATTTCAAAGAAGATACATACCAGACAGAACAGGATGACACTCTGTGGTCAGACTTAAAGAGAAAGGAGGATATATACCAGCTAGAAAAAAGACCTGTGAATTAGTTACGTTTTACTGACAAATGGACTGATTTCTCTGATGAGAGATGACTGACTTCTGACCTAACTCATAGTTATTTATATAGGCAGAGTGTCAGCTTCCTAGGTCCAGAATGGCCATGTTTGATACAAAGCTTACAATGCAGGTGAGTTGAGGATAAGCGTGGTTTATTGTAATGTGCTGTATCTTCTAGGTGCAAGATACAGTGAAATTGAGTTATGCAACTGAATATGAAATTTGCTATATTAATACTAATTTTTGTAAAGTGATTAAACACAAATATCTGAAATGTAATAACAATTATGAACTAGAATTTTGCTAGATGGTGGTGACTATGACCTAACGATTATAATAGAATGTTAATAGGATAATACTCATAACTGCAACATAAATATTTATGGGTGCAGTTTGCATAGGGGAACAAGAGAGAAAAAGGAGACAGGAGGTTACTACTCTTGAGATTAAAATTTGCCAGTAAAATCCATGTTGGTTAAATATTTTGGTTACACGTTACAGAAAATGAGAAATTGCTGTGATTTGTGCCTCAAGTTCTCTAGGGTAGAAAAGAATAGCAATAGTAGACCACCTTCAGAAGTACAATTGAAGTCAGATTACTGTGAAAAACCTCAGATTTTTGAGCATATGTGGGTAACAGCCATGCATAACAATCCAGTCTTATGATGAGCTAGATAGATTTCCTAATTCCATATATGATGACTTCGTAGTCAAAAAAAGCAAAAATCTCATCTAAAGGCAAAACTGAACTAATAATGAGAAGCAATAGGTTTAAGTAAGGAAGAAACAGTTGCTGTGTTTCTGTCTTTGTACTCAATGACAGGGGATAATCCCAGTTCTCTTGGCTGCTTAGTTTTGTAGGTACAATGTACAAAATTAATGTGATATGAAGTTGATACATCCTGCATGTGAGAGGTATTTTTACTTATCACGTGCTGGAAGCTGATGCTAATAGTACAACAGCAGGACACTGTCCAGTTGCTGGAAGAAAGTGGCAGCTCTGCTATTGATACTTTCCATTCCTGACTAGAGTTTTCTTTGTAGGCATACTTTTGCCATATTTCCACATTACAAGCCTAGTAATTCAGGAAATAACACATTTTCTATCTTGTTTTCAGTGAGAAAATATTTTTTAAAATGTTTGAGAAACCGAGAGCTGGACGTGCCTAAAATGTTTGCACATTCATTGACATAGATAACACATTTTATGAGTGCTTTAAGGATCAATGCAAACACTGTCATTGATGAACTAGAACAGAATAAACACCATTCTGGTGAAATTTGCCTTGCTATCCCCAGTGGAGAAATGCTGCGATAACCAGTTAGGATACTGGCAGAAAATAACAAAAGAAAATTAATCTTGGAGAAACGTGGGTCAGTGTATCTGGGGACTGGTAACAAAAAAAATCACCTACTCAGTGGAAATACCACCATGTCAGTATCACTCAGAGAAATATAATGGTATACTGGGCAGCAGATTAAATGTTTGCATTCACCTTTACTTCCAGCCACACTACGTTTTAGACTTTGCATTCATCAGGACGAAATCTGGGAAGATATCCCCTTCTCCTCAGCTGGAAAGAAGGGAAAACTATTGCATTGAATTCTGGATGTTAAATATACCAACCCTTGACCCAATTTACTACCCCTATTTACTAAACTCATACACACTACCAAAATCAAATTAGGAGAATGTTCCAGCTAATAGAAATGAGCCTATGTCTTTCTGTTTTGGTATTCAACTAATACTAAACTTTGAGGGCACGTGCAGAGGATGTTCTGAACTGAGATGTGCATTATATTACAGCTATGATTTCTTCCACCAGGTTGCTGGTTTAGAGAAAACTGTAGGGTACAAACCCTTCCAAACCCTTGGAAAGGGTTGGACGAAATTTCTCAAAAAACTAGTTTTATCATTGCTTTACTTATTAATGTGAATCAATAAAACAGAATGAAAACAAACAGGTAAGGAAAAGATCTAGCACTTGCGAAGTAACTGCTGCATATGTTCCAACAGCAAAGAGGAATATTCCCCAGACAAGTTGTACTTCAGGGAAATTGGTGTTCCTTTCTCCTGCCCAAAACTATATGCCTGTGCAGCTGAAAATAGAGCAAGATCAATTTCTCCAAATCATGAATCAGCTGAAACCTGTACATTCAGGTATTCTAAAATGTGTTCTGGACTATATGTATGCAAACATGCATAGACCCACTTCAGAATATATATAAACACACATATATATATACTCTGCCATGGTCTTCACAGTACTTTTGGGTAGAGCCTTAGAACATTAATATATTTGCTTAAATTTCTTTAGATCACCTCTAGAGAAACAAAAACAAAATAACAAAGTGGAAGTTGTGGGTTGACTTTGGCTGGCCACCGGGTGCCCACCAAGCTGCTCTACCACTCACTGAACAGGACAGGGGACGAAAGTACTACAAAAAGTTACTTGGGTCGAAATAAAGACAGGAAGGTCACTTACTGCCATGGGCAAAACAGACTCAGCTTTTGGAAATTAATTAAATTTACTGCCAGTAAAACAGAGTAGGATAATAAAAAATAGAGAACAAACCTAAAAATAACCTTCCCCCCACCACCTCCTTTCTTCTCAGGATGAGCTTTGCTCCCAACTCTTCCACATCCTCCCCCCTAAAAAGGTCAGGGGGATGGGGAATGGGGGTTGCGGTTAGGTCATTACATGTCTCTGCCACTCCCTCCTCCTCCCAGTCTTTCCCTGCGTGGAGTCCCACCCATGGGAGACAGTCATTCACAAACTTATTCAACATGGATCCTTCCTACAGGCTGCATTTCTTCATGAACTGCCCTAGCATGGGTCCATTCCACGGGGGGCAGTCCTTCAGGAACAGGCTGCTTCCAGTGCAGGTCCCCCACAGGGTCACAACTACTGCCAGTAAACCTTCACCAGCATGGTCTTCTCTCTATGGACCACAGTTCCTGCCAGGACCTTACTCCAGCACATGCTCTCCACGGGGTCACAGCCTCCTTTAGGGCACATCCACCTGCTCTGTCATGGGGTCCTCCATGGGCTGCAGGTGAAAATCTGCTCCACCATGGACCTCCATGAGCTGCAGGGGAATCTCTGCTCTGGTGCCTGGAGCACCTCCTTCTCCTCCTCCTCCACTGACCTTGGTGTATGGAAGGCTGTTTCTCTCACATGTTCTAACTCCTCTCTCCCAGCTGCAGTTGCAGAGTACTTTTTACCCATTCTTAAATGTCTTAGATCCCAACATTGCTGATGAGCTGAGCTTTAGCCAGCAGCAGGACTGTCTTGGAGCTGGTTTGAAGTGGCTTTATTGGACAAGGGGGCAGCTCCTGGTGTCTTCTTACAGAGACCACCCCTGCAACACGTCCACTACCAAAACCTTGCCATGTAAACACAATAAAGTAGATTAGGCAAGAAGGACCTTTATTTAGACTATAAAATGTAATCAACTCTGTCTTAATGAGATTAGCGTATAGCGTGCTTTCAGACCATATAAAAAATGTATGTTCCCTGTCTTATCTCAGTTGTCTTATTGCCATAATACTAGGGGATTTCCAATCTGTTTTGTTTACATCTGTTACAGCTGTGTTAATAAAGATTCTTTCAGCACACTGGAGAGCTTAAAACTAAGTCAAAACTTAAAAATACATGGGAAGGTAATTTAGTACACTGACTGCTGGAATTGCGCAAAGGAGAATCTGTGAATCTACTAAAAGAAATTAGTAAAGAGCGTGAAGATTTATGTGAACAATTCAATACTTTAAGACTGCAAAAGATACCAAATCAGTTTTATAAAGAAGAGCAAGTTACCTTGACTATGTATAAAACACTGAAAGATTGAGGATTCGGAAGAAAAAAAAAGAGAAATATCTCTACCAGGTGATGTGACTAAGTTTTAATAACAGCACCGAAACTCCAGTTATACTAATAAGTTGCTATATTAGGGAAGAAAAAATGTTGAGGTAAACTCTCCCACACAATTTTCTAATCATAATCCTCCCAAATAATTCTACAGAATGAATAAAACAGTCTGCAATGTACTGATTAATGGAGATTATGTAATAGTAGAAGAGGCATTTGTACAGTATCAGCCTAAGCAATGCAGTTAGCAGCTTCATCTGAATGCAGCTATAACTAGAACATTAAGGTGAGTGTGATTTAAAAATGATACTTGGGAAAAATAGAAAGATATTTTGATTTCTTTTAAAATGAATTTATAGGCTTTACAATCCTAGAACAGCTAGTGATTTCTGTATACATGTGTTTTCAGTGTTTTACCAAGAAGCAGTTAAAAATGATGTTTGCTATGTCTTTAAAAACACCTCATTACCGTACTAACTATTCTATGCAAAAATGTATCTCTTTGTAGAGATACTTTTTTTTTTTCTATTTTTAAACAAGTCTGTGGAAAAAACTACAGTGTTTTAAACCACTTGGATTCCTAATTGCTGATATATGATGGCACTTGGTACATGATTTAGACAAAGTGTAGTGTTGATTAAAAGCATATATTTCCCTGCAAGAAGGAAAACAGAATATTTTGGAAAAAGCAATACTTAGAATACTACAGCTGGAAAATTACGAGCCCATTCCAACTCTCATTGAACTAAATGTCCATGGATTGGGCCCAGAATGAAGCTAATCAAAATGAAAGCAAAGTTGATTACAAAGGACTATAATGATATTTTGGTATTAATTTGGGAGGACATTGTAGACAATTAGACAGTAACACTCTGGGCAAAATTAAAAATATTACAGATTTTGAATACGTGATTTTGAGACTCAAAGCTGTTGAAACCTAATTTGTATTCCTTGCAGTCTAGACTACACTGAAATACATTCTCCTTTATATTCTGTACAACCCCTTAAATATTTGCTGCAGCTGAAAATGCCTTTTTCATAAAAATCAAATATAAGGACTTTCTGTTATTATCGTGGGTTTTGTTTTCTTTTGTCTAAACCACCTAAGAGGCTGAAGATAGCAATACTTGACATTTACAACCAAGATTTAATTACATTTAATAAATCAGTTTTTTCTCTTGGTCAAATCTCGGGTTTTGTTGGGAAGGCGTGATGTACATATCTAGCATGAAGCTGACGTAGCCATTTCTCTGCCTCTGTGGTTGCTCTGCACGGGCCTGTCCTCCTCTGAAGGCAACTGGAGGCTCCCATGTGGCTGTTACTCTACATGGCAGACAGAAACACACTTGAAGGTCAGCCTCACAGCTAGACTTTCTAGTTATGACTCTTTTTGACTGTTCCTTTTGCAGCAGGAAAAATAAGGGCTGTGAGAGACTTTAAAGCCAGTTGCATGATCTCAGTTCTTTCTTCTACCAGTTTGACCGCTGAACTATTAGCTGCACTGATTTACATTCAGGTGCTATGTGGCAAAGCAGCCGCATGTAAGAAGAAAATCTAGCCTATGATTAGTTGTAAACTTTATCAAGGTGTAAAAAACACTTCTCATTGCCTGCAGCTGTATTAAATTGAGGATTAAGTGTATAGCTAATACGTGCCTGTTGCACAAAATAGCTAAGGAATTTCTGAGAATTTGAATTGTGTGTGATAAGGAAATATAAACAATGTTCTGGATTTGGTTTTATTTCTTCATGTAAAACACCACATTCTCTGTTACCTCTTTCATTTATCCCATCCAGGCAAGAAAGGAGTTGGTCCTTGCTCCAGAATCAAAAAAAAAAGTCAGCAGATAATATTCAATTAAAATTTAAAAAGAGAAAATATAAATCTGAAAAGTTTTATTCCCTCATGAAAGTAAGATGCAGCAATCTGAACTTCTTCCGGAGTAGAAGTTCCACCTCTTCAAAGACATCTGTGTCTTACACGTTGTCCATTTTAGTTCTTTAGTTTTCTTATATGTCAGAAGAGACTTAATGGTTTTGGAAGGCATTAGGACAGGCTGTGCCATAAACAATCAGTCTTCTGGACGAGATACATAAAGTTCAGGCTTCATGATGAAAAGAAGTTGAAACTATGGTTATTTCTATCAGTAACAGATGGTTTTGAGTAAGGCTAATTAAAAGAGAATCATTAGAAACTGTGAATGTACGGGAAAATACTTTGTCACTAACAGCTAAACATGAAATACAAGGGTGATAGGGTAAATGTTTTCTCAGAATACTTTGAGTTCTTGACAGTTGCTATTAAACTAATTGGGAGCAGGTAAGGCAGCTTCCAAGCGTAACTGTTTCCACCTTGATTCAGCAAAACAAGTTAAACATGTATTTAAGGGAAAGCAGAGATGTAATTCCAACCCCATTCAATAAAACAGGCAAACTCTCCCTCCTTTATGTGTTTTCTCCATGCTGAATGTGTATCTTAAGTCACAACTGAGCACAGATTCAGGCAATGAACTTTTACCTAACTGAGAAAAGCTCCTTTAAGATAGAAAAGTTGGGGGTTTTTGTTTCTTTTTTTTTTTTTAAGTATATGATTTTTCTTTTCGGGTACACCTACCAAGCAATATAACACACAATATAGAATATCTATACTCATACAGGGTTTTAGGAATTTTTTTTTTCTGAGACATTGTAGCTTCCAACTTAAATCAATGAAAATCCCATTTAAAAGAACCATATGAAGTCTGTGGAAGAATTACATTTCAATGAGTTTCTAGTAGTTCATTGAGTTCAGTAAGGCAATTGAAATTATTTTCATGACTCTTTCAAAAAGGAATTTCTTTAATTTTGATGAGAACATTTGATTCTATAAAGCTTTTTTTTAATTAGTCCAATAAACTATATATTTTTTTCATTATTTACTGAACTAACATTCTTATTACCATTTTTATTACAAGTGTTTATTGATTTTTTCATAAAAGCAGCTTACTGCAGATTCCTTGTATGCTAATTTATTGTATGAAATTCACCTAGAAATTACAGCTGTCCATTTCACATTTTCAGTTTCATGTAACTATATGTGTTTCTGATATTAATAAACACGTGAGCATAAGCAGTCACTGTTTAAGTGGGTCCTACAAATAAATCACTTGAGGTCTCATGGACTGAGGCCATGATCAGAGATAAAGCAAGTAAATTGTGAATAATGCATAGCAAGACTTCTTGTGTTCTAACAACATAGCAAATGTACCTACTACTGCTTCCTAATATTGTGTACTTTCCCCTAGATTGTATTGATACAGTGTTATTTTGAAGCAGTAGTCTATTACCTGTTTTATATAGCATACTACATACATAAAAACATATTGTATACACGACAGTGCTAAATATATAATATCACCTTACAGAATCATAGAATCATTAAGGTTGGAAAAGACCTCTAAGATCATCAAGTCCAGCTGTCAACCCATGATGAACAAGTCTCTATTGGTTCTGAAATACATAAATCAAAACAGGGGATCTTGGTAACCAGCTTGGTCTACTGAACAAACAGTGACTGTCATTGAACTGTCTCAAGATCACTCTTCAAAATATTCTAGAAAAGTGAGTAAATGCATACAGTAGAATAATATTCACCTCCCTCTCCCTTGTGAAGGAGGTTTGTCTTTGTGTAAACTTCAGTTCTGACTATAGACAGATTGCTTTTGCAAGCAGTAAGGAAAAAGACAGCATCCTCTTAATCTGAAAATAGTAATAAAGAGGAAAATGTTTGGTAAGAAGGAAGCATTTTGATTAGATGTGGAAATAAAGTTAAAAGTAACATTTGACTGTCGCAAGCCCTTAGTGTTGTCATTTGAACTTCTGAGTTAAACGATGATTAAAAAAATGTTTCACAGAGCAAACAATCCAGCTAAGTCCGCTTTTCCTGTTCGACTGTTTATAACTGTAATATCCTGTGAGATGAATGTAGAGGTGTAACTAAACTGTCTAAACTCATGTGCAAATCAAAATCCTCTTGTAAACCCCAGTTTTAAAAGGTTACAAAAGATCTCTGATTTGCAGTGAAGACCAGATCAACAGCTCAAAATGAAAAAGTTTTCACATAAAATTCTGAGACTTACAAAGTCGAGGGGAAAAATGTAAATTTTTTTAGCCATTTTTAAGATTTTGACTGTGGCTTCTTTTTTTTATTTAGGGTAGAAATTAAAAACTTTTACATATTCTTTGAATTAAAAAATTTTCATTGCCCAGGTCTTCTGTTTACTCTTCACAAGAAAATTCTACTCAACAAGTTGTTCATTTGCTGGGCACCTATGAGCACAGGTATCAGCACTTCTGCGGTGTGCCCTGGAAGCACTGGGGCTCATGGAAGACCAAGGAGGTATATATATGTGGGTTACTTTGTGCTTTTAAATTCTAAAGATTCAGAATAATATTTTTAATCTTCCTTCGCTAAGCTCCTAAACACTAGAGTCCAGAATTTAAAGACTGCAGACAGTTCAAACTGAACATTCAGTTTTCTGACGCTTACTATTCTCTTCTCTGGTAAAAAATTGATTAACAAGTCATTTTATAAATTAAAACTTCCTTTGTTCTTTTAGGCTCAATTGACACTAAGACAATTATGTGCTTATTGACAGGTGCTCTTGAAGCAAGGGCTGATGGTTTCCCAAATGCTAATTTGTCTGTCTGCTGATATGGCTGATGTGTGAGGAAAGCCCATATATATATAAAGATCCAGGCAGATCTCTTAGTTAAATATATTTTCAGTGTTCTCCAACTAGCATTCCTGAGGGTTAGGCATTTTGCTAATGTTCAGATCTTTTAGCCTGAGGGAACTGGAGTAATTGTCTTCTTACATTTCCCGTTTTCTGGTGTTTCAGCACCAAGGCAGATGGGCTGTTTTTTCATCTACTTGAGAGGTAAATGTAGTGTCTATTCATTATTTCAGTTCATCTATTTGGAATGTGCTCTATATTTCCTTTTCACCTAATTGTTGTTAATACATAAAAATTTGGTTTCAATACAGAAATACTTTTTTTTTTTTTTTCACTTTAACTGCTGTTGACATTGGCCTGTGCAAAGAAAATTGTCTTTACATTCTGGGTATTTTTGTTAACTGTTTCTTAGAAGGTGCCCAATATGTGATATGCATAGACAGATTTTTCACTGGACTGATCTGGATTTAGACCAAGGATCTTCTATTTCTAAAGCTTTCCTGAATTGTGACTTTTAGTAAGCCAAATAAGGTTGGTTTTTAAAAGTGCTGCCCAAATGTAAACTTAGTTCTTTGAAAATCTATTGCTTAACCTTTACCAAGGTTCTATCTGTACGAAAAATGTGGAAGATGATACCTTTAAAAGAAGTAATTTGAGGATTAAATACAGCATATAAAATACTTTGATGATTAGGTATCATGTAAGTACAAAAAAATATGTTATTTTGTAGCATTATTATTATCTGTATTTATTTGCATGTGTATACATCATTTACTACTCTAACTGTAGGAAAATATTCTTGCTGATAGGAATGGAGACTTGAACTCCAGCTGGGTTGATCATGGATTTTAATTGCTCAGACAGAGTTTCCCCCCACAATCAGTCTCTGTGAGACAGTGGAAGTGAGGTGAGGGATTATAGAGAAAGCAGAATTTTAATGGCTATTCAGAATTAAAGCTTAGTAACATCAAGCAGGCAGGAGCTGCCAGGTCAGCCACATTTCTAAAACAGAACTTGAAAAAGATAAATTCAAAGCAGGGGAATTTAAGCATAGATGTATGTGCTGCAATTTGGAAATAACTCAGGAACAGCCATACAGCCCAGTAACTAAAATGTCCAATTAACTACTGCTGCAAAATGATTCAAGATTCAGTTCAAGCACTCAAACAAAAACCTGTTTTTTGGATGTTTATCTGAAACATCTCTGAAGTATACAGCTATTTGGACTTCGCTCAATTGTAATGTGAACTTTTTATATATGCTCTCTTGCAAACTTTGATACTATTTTCCCTGTTCCTGTATAAGCATATTTATTTGAAAGTATGATTAGACTTAGGGTTCAGCAGCAGTTAATTTGTCGCCTTTGTGTCCAGGTCAGAACTGTGTCATAAGATCATACTCCACTTTAGGGAAGGTATGTGTGTCTTGCTGTTTCACATTCATTCCTTGCTCTTTGTAACCTTCTGTTTGAGCTATGCGTTGTTTTCCGGAACTTTTATTTGTCATATTTATTTTTAACTTATTGGGAACTATCTCATAGTTCTCACATAGAGCAAACCTGAGTATACGCTCTGACAACACTTGCAAGGATTTCAGGAAACTGTAGGGTAGAACATGCTAGAGAATGCCCTTCCAACAGAACAGAAACATCAAAGACATGATTCTTCAGAGTGCGTATGGTAAAAGATACTACAATCACAAAGGCACTGAAAATACCACAGACCAGTGCTGCCCTCTGGTTTCTCGTTTGTTCATGGTTCTCTAGGGCAGAGTTGCTGGCTATTTTCTCTTTTCTTTAGCGGCAGACCCTCTAAGTCATCTCTTTCTAATTAAATTATAATTGAAATTTAATTCATTGAGGTAGGTGTCATTAAAATAGATTAGATTAATCTCTTTGAATGCCAGGAAATTGAAATAAATTACAATATAGTTCATTGTTATTAACAAAAATAATTTGATTCAGAGTAAGTTTAGGTGATGCAACTGCAGTCAAACCCAGTTATGATATGTATATATATATGTGTGTGTGTATATATACACATACAATATATGTGCACGTACACACACACTCAGGACAGAAAGCAGTAAGAAACAAATTTTCCTGCAAATGGAAGCATGTCTAACGTATGTATAGGTGAAGGTGACAGTGGAGAAACACTATCTGTTTGCTTGTTTCTATACATTTGTTTTCTGAGTTACAACCAGTGATCTTAAGAATGTAGGAATACTGGATGGTGGAAAAGGTCCATTCAGCTTGTTATCCCACGTCTGACATTGACAGAAAGCAGATTCTTGCGACAGAGCTTACACTGGAAGAGTCATCTGATCACAGTTTCTCCGAGTCTCTCCCAGCAATAATTTATGACTTTAGGACTTCCTAGGCAGGAATTTCCTTAGTTGATATTTATGCAAAAAATGTTGTATGCATTTGATTATCTTTGTCTGCTTTCTCTGAACTTTTTCTGCTTCTGTGACTTCCTTCCGTTTTGAGATTCAGCTCTGAAAAAAGATGCCCCCAAAATATTAATGTCTGATTACCTTTTCCTTTCAATGTTCATTTGAGCTCTTTGTGTTAGTTAAATGAATTAACAGTATTGTGTAAGTCATGTTATTTAAGCTTTTTTTGAAAACCGATTAGAATGACTCTTTACAAACATAATAGATGGCCCTGACTGTAATTATAAAATAGAGTGAAGTAGTGAGAGCTGTTCCAATCCTTTACATTCCTTCAACAGTGTGATAACCTCAGCAGGGTTTTGTTACACTCTGCCATAAACTAAAGCAGATCTTGACTAGCTAAAGCCAGAGTAAAAGCTGCACAAGGCTCAAAAATGGGTTTAAAGACAATAAGAAAGGTAAAAGTTGTCCCACGAGATCTGTTTTTGTAGTAACTCGGTTATACCATGGAATAGTGCTTCTTCATTGCTAACACGAGCTGACTGTGTTGTTGGTATTTTGCTCTTGTTCTTTTCTCAAATTTGGGGTCTATATCTAAGTAGTCTCATAAACAATTGTATTTCCTATATATCCTACCTAAAGTTAGCCATACCAGTATGTGTTTAGCTCCTCCCTAGTTGATTTTTAGAAAACTGAATTCAAAATCACATATAAGTTGGCATCCTCATAGGCAAGATGAAAGCTAAGGACCAAGATTTTCATTTGTGTTCTTACACTTTAGGCAGTTAAATATGAAAATGTTGGTGACATGGCCTTTTTCATATTAGCGGCATTTTAAATGAGCAGTTCTGAAATACATACGCAGAATGAATTTGCTAATGAACACAAAGGTTGTGTACTCACAAGTTACAAATTCAGACAAAAACCAACTTCATAAATAACCCAAGGAAGGTACAAAGGAGGCTGACTCCAAGCAGCCTAGCACTATTCATGAGGAAACAAGATACAGCATTCTTTATTTTGACTTCTGGATTTGCAGTATTTTCATACTATGCCGCTGTGGTTCCAAGTGAAAATTTATTATTATCATAGCAACACATTGTATACACAAGTTTTAGTTTTTCACTTTTTGTTCTGCAACTGTTGGATTTTTTTTCTAATCTCCTCTGTGGGCTGGTCATATTTGATTAAGTTCTGCATTTGTTACTGTTTTTCCACAACTTAAGTATCTTAAAACAGTACTTTGAAAGAAGTGGACAATTACACTAGTAAGCAAGTTTCTTTTCTATATCTATGTACCTATCATTAAAAACCATCATTTCCTGCTTTACCAACCTGATCTCCTTCTATGACCAGATGACCTGCCTAGTGGATGAGGGAAAGGCTGTGGACATTGTCTACCTGGAATTTAGTAAGGCCTTTGACACTGTTTCCCACAGCATTCTCCCGGAGAAACTAGCTGCTCATGGTTTGTTTAAACTGAAGAAGAGAAGGCTGAGAGGGGACCTTCTAAATGCCTATAAATATCTTAAGGGTGCGTGTCAAGAGGATGGGGCCAGACTCTCTTCAGTGGTGCTCAGCAAAAGGACAAGGGGCAATGGGCAGAAACTGAAGCATAGGAAGTTCCGTCTGAACATGAGGAAGAACTTCTTCCCTCTGAGGGTGACGGAGAACTGGAACAAGTCTCCCAGAGAGGTTGTGGATTCTCCTTCTCTGGACATATTCAAGATGCACCTGGACAAGTTCCTGTGCAGCCTACTGTAGGTGACCCTGCTTTGGCAGGGTGGTTGGACTAGATGACCCCCAGAGGTCCCTTCCAACCCCTAACATTCTGTGATACTATTTGGACGAGTGTACGCCTTGCTAGGTAAAAAACTGTCTGAATGGCTGAGCCCAGAGAGTGATGGTGAATGGAGTTAAATCCAGCTGGTGGCTGGTCATGAGTGGTGTTCCCCAGTGCATGGTATTGGGGCCTTTCTTGTTTAACATCTTTATCATTGATCTGGATGAGAGGATTGAGTGCACCCTCAGTAAGTTTGCAGATGACACCAAATTGGATGGGAGTGTTGATCTGCTTGAGGGTAGGAAGGCTCTTCAGAGGGATCTGGACAGACGAGATTGATGGGCTGAGGTCAATTGTACGAGGTTCAATACGGCCAAATGTCGGGTCCTGCACTTGGGTCACAACAACCCCATGCAATGCTACAGGCTTGGGGAAGAGTGGCTGGAAAGCTGCCCGGTGGAAAAGGACTTGGAGGTGTTGGTTGACAGCCGGCTGAACGTGAGCCAGCAGTGTGCCCAGGTGGCCAAGAAGACATTGCTGAAAACTGTTATCTTTTCCTAAAGAATTTAAAATAAAAGGTTAACCTTAAGAAAATATTTAAGTATTGAAAACTCTGAATTATTAGGAAGAATATAAGAACATGAAAAAGGTCAAATTAAGCAAGGGGTTTTTGAAGTCAGCATTTAGGATGTCATGGTTGTTTTCCCAGATCTCATATTAGATCCCTGACCTGGAATGCTTTTGACAGGAATTGTGTTAGACAAAGCCATCTTTCATCTGTTAGTAATTAGGTTAAGGTGATTGGAAGAACTTAGTTTAGGTTCTAGATTAGATGGAAAAGATCTTGAATGTTTCCTAATGGAAATTATCTAATTATATGCTGTAGGTCAATCTGATTAAAAGATACCAGCTGATTAAAAGATACCAGCCAGTGAAGGGGATAAGCACAACTTTTTAAGGTACTATACTGCTTTGAAATTTTATGTGTGTAAATGCACGTTTTTTATATCCATGTATGCTCATATTAAATATGGAATAGCCAAGTTTGTGTAACCTCTAGTTTGTTATTCATTGCAAAGAAAGATGTTTTAGATCAATTACATTACATTTGCCCCAAATTACACTGTGGGTTGTGAAGGAGGCATACACATATTATTTTTCAGTACTACTTCCTTTTGACAACAAGCTGATTTGTATGCTTTGTTATTTATAACCCTTTGTCTCCCTGTACAGTACAGTTTCTGGACCTCATCCTCCAATGTCTTTACTCAGAGGTAAGTAAGTTCACAAAGGAGGAAGAAAGAAGGTACCAAATGAAGAGATAATATATAGCACTAATTTTACATGTCATGTCAATAACTACTGAGAATGTTCTTTAACAGAATCTCTTATTCTGTACGTGCTATAAGGCCAAAGTAGGCAGTAGAAGTAGGACATTTGCCAAAGTTTCATCTTAGCCTTGGAAACAATATGAACCATAAAATCTGCTTTATGTTATGCTCTGTCCTGAACTGTTCTTTCTGCTTCTGTGTAGCTTTGTTCATTACCACATACTGTTTTGGTCATGTTGCACAAAGTGCTTCTCTGCACAGAAGAAATTTTTAGGCCTGCTTCGTGTTATTCAAATTCTTTAACAGCAATTAGTTATCCATTAAATCCGAGAAAGCCTGTTATTGCCTCTTTCTTTTTTTTTTTTTTTTTGAGGGAGTGGGATCAAGGTGGTATAATCTGAATTAATTTTGAGTTCCTTTCCTGAACCCAGTTCTGTTGACTTCTCATATGTCCTTAAACTGACTCAGTAATCTACTGCAGCTCATATGCATTCAAAACCAGAAGCAGATCTTGCCTCAGGGGCCCTTACGGCCAGACGACCAGAGGGTATTGGCTACTGCTTCCCATTGTTTTTAAATGAGAAAACAGTTCACCAAGTGTCTGAAGTTGTGTGGGGTAGTTTGGAATGGGTTTTATTTCAGTTTGAAACTTCAGCGGATGTAAATATCAGATAAATACAAAAAAAAAGGATTTGAAACAAGACGGAAGGAAAAGATTTTTCCTTTGAGAGGGAGAACACAAGCTGCCACCTCTAAAGGAAACTGCCTTCTCAAAAATTGTATTCTTGTTTGTTCTGTCTCAAGCATCTTTACAATATTAGACTGTGTTTGCATGCATGCCATGTATGGAGTGTGACTGACTGCTACCACTCCTGTTTTAGTGTGTCCACAGTGGTTTACATTCTGTTTGTCTCCTTGTATTCTGGCTGCTTGGGTTGTACTACATTATCTCTTAGGCAGGTAAGAAGACCAGGTAAGCCTGGATTCCTTCAAATGGATAAATGGCTCTTTCATATTGATTCCTCTCACCTCAACCCTGAAGAGCACAAATAGTTTTTCAATGTGATGTTTAGATACTTATTATCCTCACTATAGTGACTTGATGAGTTTCGTCACCTGACGTTGTAGGTCTTAAGGTAAGATTGAAAAAAAACCCTCTTCGGCTGCAACTAGCTTTAATGTTCAGTTTTTGGAAGTCATAAATGTGTGTCCCTAATATCTTAGTCTGTTTCAGTGAAAGATACTATTATGTAAGAATTTCTGTATTATGAACATGTCTGTCTGTAAGTGTGGTAATTCCATTCAATCACCTTACCATTCTCTTTGCCAACAAAATATTAGTCCCTGCTATGTATGTTTTAGTATTTTTTCCAGATAATTTTTAAAGGTTTATTTTAGGTTTCCTGTCCATACCATACAAGTTTTTTGTTGAATAATAGGATTTATCTTACTCCTAGTTAGTAATTTTCTATCATATTGCAACAAGAGAATGTATGGTGAAGTTATGGGAGTGATGAGTTTTCTTCCATGGCTTTAGAAGACTACTCTGTAGCTGAATATTTTTCAAAAATAGCAAATTACATGTTGCCTTGTTGTCCTCCTTTTATCATATTTATGCCCTCTTGAATCAGTTGAAGTCCTTTCTCTTGCTGCTTTATGCTCACACTTTTCAAGGATTTCCCTCGTTGACATATGTTAACCAGGATGTATAAAAAGTGTGTCTGTCTTTGGTTCCTTCCTCAAAGGTCAGATTGTTCAGCATCTTACTTCGGGTTTTTCTTTTCTGAATTCACCACATTTTGTAAACTCTGAAAGGACCAGAGCTCAGCATTATGGGGCTAAGCCACAAGTCTGCATTTTAGGTAGGTCTTAATACATCTGAACAATGATGGATACACCTCTGTTTACACTTAAGATATCAAAGTTATTATTTTGGTTTTCCTTCTTGCTGGAATAGTGTTTGAAATATCATAACTGACTTGATATTCACTGTTACCTCAAGACTTCTTCAACACTGCTTTTCATGTATTTCTGTGTATTCAAAACCAATTTTTTCATTACAGACACAAATTTTAACTCTTCCCTTTCTTCATTCTTTTCTTCCCCCTTTTCTCTCCCTTATTCTTCACCCCATCTAGCCTCTCACTGCTGAATAACTCTCCAAAAGAGGAAAACCAGCAGTTTTTCAGCAGAGTAGCAGCAGTTACCATGGAGTATAGAGAGGCTTCAAGTTTTTAACCTGGTCTACTGCAAAACAACTTGTGTGTCTGTATTTGTATGTAATCTCTTAAGGCAAGAAAGCACAAAAATATTGCATAAAGTTTTCCAGACTCAGATCCATAAAAAAAAAAAAAAACCCGAAGCCTTAGGACTTGTCAACAGACTTACTTGCCTGTTGTTTTCTCTGAAAGGCAAGGCAGTTCACCTAAGTTTATCACCACATCTATGTGAGTACGCAGCACCAGGAACACAAAAGGCTCACGGTGCAGGGCTGGACTTCAAGCGGTGTAACAACTTGTGCTTTGATCCTTGTCACCAGGAGGAGACCCTGGGTTTATGTTCAATAAGCACTCACAAGAGTCAGCATGAAGTCTGTCTCGGGCATCCTTATAGAAGTGGACGTAACTTTCTTGTGCATAGGCTGTGGTGGGGAGGGAGGGGACAGGGTAGGAGCTTCCTTCTTTCACCACAAAGGTATTGCATCATCTTTTTCGTTACATTCATTCTGAGTTTTGATTTTTCCGTTTCAGGAGCTGAATGCCAAAAACCCACCCACTATTGTGGCAATTTGTAGATTCATAAATCTAACTTTAAGTGTTGAAGTTATTTTTTAATTAGGCAGTCATCTTTCAAAAACTTTACCTGTGTTGTTCAACCACGTCCTAGGAATCGTCAGATGAAGTTTGAGATGAGCTCAGGCTTACTGCTGCCAGTTGTGATGGCTTTCCGAATTCTTTGTCATCTGTCATTACTTGTTCTTTACATTCATGCTTAACGAGGACACGTCTGTTCCTGCCCTTACATTCTCTTGGACCATTTATGGCATTGTGTCTAATATCTTTCTGGACACACACTACAGTACAACCTCAACTTTCCTTTCTATAGGTAGTCCTTGTCTATTAATTGAAAATAATCCTTTTTTGAATGGCCAACTTATTATTAATTACATATTTCTTTCTTCACTACATTTCTATAATTTTTCTATTTTTTTTTTGTAAGATAAATACTAAAATGTGCAGGATGCTCCCTATGCTTTTTTATAACATGCTCCCACATACACTCATAAGGGCATCTTGCAGAAATGGCATCTAGATTTTTACAGGTGATTTTGTATGTATGTATGAGTGTGTGTGTATTTATCTAGGTAGTGTATTTATCTAGGTAATATATTTAATAGTAAAGCATACCTTACAACTGTCAGTAGTGTGATTTAGCACGTGCATGCAAAAACATCAAAAGTGACAATCACTTTCTATGCATTGTGGTAACACTGTAAAATGTGGTATTCTCTTATAAGTCAAGTTTTACTTGGTTTTCAAAAACAATTGTTAACTATTTGGAAAAATAATTGACTAAATGATTTAAGAGTCTGTCTGTTGGTGAGAAGTTCTGCTATTAATTGCACATGCTTACAAGAATATTTTGTTTTCTTTAAAGTTTATTATACTTGGATAATTTTGATTACCTGATTTCTGACTGGGACCGTATTATTATAAATGTTTTTCACCTCCTGATAACCTTAATTGGCATTGAATATTTTGCCTCATTTCTTCTTTTATTCCTCATTTCCTACACAGGTTTTATTTTGCTTCAGATCTCTGAGCAATCCCTCTAGAAGCCACTGCAAGATCAAGCACAATAAACAGATAGGCTGTGATGTTTTCTGCTTGGAAACCTATGTTTTGTTTTGGATAGGAAAAAAAGAAAAAGCCAAATGCAGACTGGTCAAGATTTGATCTCCAGTTCAGCTAATGCCAGCTTTTGGCATTAACTTGTTAAAGTGATAGGAGACTAGTTTTCTTAGCAGTCAAAGGTTTCATATTTTCCTGGCTGATATAACGTGGCTGATAGGGCATCTATCATATCACCACCTTTTTAATGGAAAAATTGATAATAGGTGAGGAGAGGGATAGGCACTTTTTTCTGAAAATTAACATTGGTATCTTCATATCATGATGATTAGTAGCTTCATAACAGAGTTTCAAGTGTGTTTCACCATAGTTATCCAGATCTGGAGTGCTGTGTCCAGTTCTGGGCTCCCCAGTACAAGAGAGACTTGGACATACTGGAGAGAGTCCTCTGAAAGATGGTTAAGGGAATCTGTCCCATGAGGAAAGGCTGAGAGAGCTGGGACTGTTCATCCTGGAGAAGAAAAGGAATAGGGGTATCTTATCAATGTGTATAAATACCTGAATGGAACATGCTAGGGGATGAAGCCAGAGTCTTTTCAGTGGTGTCCAGTGGTGGGACAGGAGGCAGTGGGCACAAACTGAAACACAGAAGCTTCTGTCTGAGAGTCAGGAAACAGTTTTTAACTGTGAGGGTAACCAAGCACTGGTAAAAGTTGCCCAGAGAGATTGTGGATTCTCCCTTTCTGAAAATATTCAAAAGCTGTCTGGATGTGGTCCTGGGCAACCTGCTCTAGGTGGCCCTGCTTGAGCATGGAGGTTGGACCAGATGTCCTCCAAAGGTCCCTTCCTACCTCAACCTGTGCTCCTGTGATTCTATGATTATATTTTTTGTCTTGCATAAAGTCATAGAGTCTGACAAAATATTGGGGAAAAGAATGAACAGTTTCTTTTCTGCCTTGGAATTTCCTCCTTTTTTTTTTTTTACTTTTGAGTTTTTTTTGTGTTCAGGGAGTACTTCCAGCTGTCATCTCTGAACTGCTAATTCTCATGATGGGAACCAAGTTGTGGTCATCAGTTTTTCTGAGTAGGGATAGGGGCTCTTCACTGTTGAAAAAATCATTTACTAAGTTCAGGATTTTAGAAACTGTCTTTGTTCATTTATAAGAGGAATCAGAAATGGGGAGCCACAAGAAATCTCAGAAGTCACCAATGTATGAAGGTACCACTGCTTAAACATAATCTGGATTATAGTGTGGAGACAGCACACTAGGACAGTTCCTTTTTTCTGTGGTTATGTGCTTACCACTTTCAGAAAAGGTTTGCTGCCCCAGTTGTATACAACTTTAAAAAATTGATGGGATATCATGTTATATCAATCATTCTTCATTCTTACAGGTAATTCTATCAAGCTTTAATCAATGGTTTCTCATACTTTCACACAAGAGAAGCTACTAAGGAGAGCAGTGTGCACATCAGAATATGGACATGTACTTGTCATTTCATTTGAACTGTACACTGGCTCAAATTTCTCACTATTTTGCATAAATCAGGTAATGAAAAGAACATGCTGATGGAAGCTCAATCCACAGAAATTATAATTCTGCCTGTATGAAGGGAAAAGCCACAAGTCATGATCAAAACAATATTAGTCATAAATATGGGAGAAAATATTCTCACGTCTTGCCAGCCAGAACAGAGTTTTAGCTGTGGTTGTGAGTCTCAAGCGTATAAGTGCAACATCAGTATCCTGAAGCATCCAGAGTGCAGTCTGAAGCAATCAGTCCTTAAAATCCATAGTGTTAGAGGTCCGCTTCAGGAGTGTTCCCCGGTAATTCCATTTCCATACATTGTCAGTGATAGTATGGAGACTTCAAAGGACTGTAGCTTAGACCTTTTATTGAGTACAGTTTTGAAGCTAGTGACTCCCAGTAGAGGGAAAAAATCTCATCATTTCACTTGAGTTTGGCACAGAAACTTTGTTTGAAATGTTCTGGATTATTTTTTGTTTGTTTATGTTTTTTGTGTTTTAGTTCTCCATATGTAATTTCTGTGATCCAAATCTAATAATGAATGACTTTCAACATTTATGAAAATATTAGTGAATATAGTTTTGTCTCTAAGTGACTTTTTTAAATAGATGCAATTACAAGCTGTAAAAAGAGTGACAATGTGTACATGAAATGGTAGTAGTATATGAGTAGACATAAAATTTAAGGAAAAGTAGTTTTTCAGTCTTTGGTATTTTTAACTTCTTTCAGGTTCTGAAGGCATATTCTGGTCATTCTTGCAACTATGCTTGACAAATGCCTTTTTAATAGATATAATAAAAAAAGGCTTTGTTTTAAATCCTTTCTCATGTCATGTGAGCAGCTGAGACTTCAATTTACGCTGTTGTATCTATAACTATTTTCTACTTTGATTTTTAATACCACCTAAAGTAACTATGGTAAAACCACTTTATTAAAATATGTATGTTTGAATTATAGATTTAAAACAATGACTCAAAAGTCTGTAATACTTACAAAACGGTTAGTCTGGGCTTATCGTCATCTGGTTCTAAATTAGGCACCTACTCTAAAACCAGCTGCTTAGTCTCTCTCATTCAAGAAGAATGGAGAGAAATGGGCATTATCAGATGATGATTCAAATATGTTTTTGTAGCATATATTGAATTGTTCTCTGTATGTGTTTACACTGATTGACCATACAGGGACAGCAGAGGACAAATATAATCTAGCCTAAGATTAGGCTGAGACTCAAAAGAAATCCTGCTTTCATTTAAAATAAACTCAGTACCTGAACAGTTCACAGAAATTGTGGTCAGGAATAATGATCAAGAAATATATTTTGACAAGCACCACTAAAGGTAGTTAAGACTATCAGAATGGAGCAACACAGATTTGCAGAAAATTATATTTAAAGCTCATGTGCTTTGTAAGGATATTTTTTTTTCTTTTAACTAGTTTCTTGGCCTTTCAGAAACAGGAATACTGTCTTCAGAAAAGATCTCCCATTCGTGGAGTGTCATACACTCTAGTCTCTCTTTTTTTTAATATTCCTGATCTTCATTATAACTAAAAACTCTACAAAATAACCTGGATATGTATTCTTCACATCTGAATTTCTCGTTGTTCAATGCAATTGGTTTATAGAGATTCCACTTTCTGATAATAATCCACATTTATATCACAGACCACAAACATTCTTTTCATGTCCCTAGTAATATATCGGTTTTAAGTTGACATGTCAGAACTCATTGTGAGTGAATCTTACTGTCTTCAAGATTTCTTCCTCTCTTCTTCTGTGGCTCTTCAAAGTAGTGATGAAGTATGTGGTACTTTGGGGGTGAATCCTAGAGTGATAGTTTCTAAACTGAATAGTTAATCAGTGTGAGACAAAGCACAAGCAGTTGTTATGGGAGTTGAATAGTACAAAAGAAGGGGTCAGTTCTCTACCTTGGCAGCCCTAGGAGGAGTGGTGGTGTAACTAAGACCTTTTGTTGTATTTCTTGAGAGTACGCATCAGGTACTTCCCCTCTCTGCAGGATATCATGTTCAGCAGTTCATAGGACTGGCTACACTGTAAGGCATCTCTAACTTTATGTTCTCTGCATTGTCCTACTGTTTATACAGAAAATACTACTCCTTCCCAAAACGAAAGAAATCTTCCTTGGAAATCTCAGTATCTGCTGTTTATCATTCCAAGCAACTAGTTTACTTTATCACAGCAAATTTTTGAATTAAAGTCCCAAATACAGGTATTAGTCAAATGATAATACTTTGATGTCCTTCAGCATCTACTTCTGACTGTAATGTACGTTACCTTTACCTGGATTTTAATTTTTTGTTCTTCAGTTCACAACACATTTTTTGCAGATATGCACCAGATGGCCAGTCCCAAATAGCCAACTAGCCTTTCTTCTGTCAACCCAAGTACATATTTTCAACTGTCAGAGAATTATACCTGAGCAGGTGTTATCCAGTTTATGACTGAAGTAGAAATTATAATACTGCTTTGAAGTCATTCGTTCTTGTGGACATTGACAAGCTGGGGCAATGTAAGTTTATCACACACCTCAAGCCAAGACACAAGAAAGATATAAACTCCATCTGTAGCTCAGCAGAAACACATGGTAAACAGGATGGAAAGTACAACTCCTCAGCATTACAACTGTGCTATAGGTGAAGAATTTACCTGTTTATTTAAGAGGAGAGATGAGGCATTAAAACTATACCCACAACATGTTAATGAGTCTTGTTCTTATTTCAGCCTTTTTTCTAGGTAGCTAAGCTTTTAGAAATATTAGTGTCTCAGAAATGGTAAAGGTTTCATACTGCATAAGAAGAAATTATTTTCTTAGATTTCTTTCAGGAATACAGAATAAGATCTTTTATTTTTGCAGGCCCTTCATGATCATCCCTTCTTCGAGCTCAAGACCATGAACTCTGCTTTAGAATACAGAATGAGATGCAAAAAACGCCTGCTGAATTCAGGAAGCTGCTGGAGTTTGAAGAACAGGAGCAGAGAAGCAAGAATGGCAGGAGGATCTGGAAAGCACGAAAAGGTCAGAAGGGATTCCTGCAATGCCTCCCAGATCAGAGCACTGATCTTCTCCAGTCATCTGCAGCTTCAAAATAACAGCAGGCTCCATGGATGATCCTACACCAGTGGCTGCCTCCAATTCAAGGATGGGCCTTCTCAGGTCAGCTCCTTGTGGCTTTCCTGCAAAACTTTTCTGAGTCCTTTTCCAAATTATACATCAGGCCCATGGCAGGGGGGGGTTGAACTAGATGATCTTTAAAGGTCCCTTTCAACATACACCATTCTATGGTTATGATTCTATGAACCAGGCACTTTTTCCTCCTCCAGCGCTTTACTGGCATATTCACAAGTGCCTTGAGCTTTCCAGAGCTCTGACAATGGTGGTGGCAAAAAATCCACTCACTCAGTAGCTATACAAGAAACACATGAGGTAAAATATGGACAGATCAATAAAATTTCCTCTGAATTTATTTGATTTCACAGTCCTTTTTTTTTCCATATGAAATCTACCACGTTGTTAGATAACAAAATGCTGATTTTCTTCCTCTTGGTCATTGGAAGGTCTTAGTTTTCTGTTCTCAGGTTTCTCCCTATCTATATTTATGAGCTTAGTAAAGCTTTGTTTTGTTTAAGTCTTTTTCATTGTCCACTCTATTTTATTTTAAGGAAATGAGAAATAATAGCTATACCAAAAATATTTTACACACATAAGAAAATGGTAAGGAATTGGGACAGTACAATAAAGTGGTATGCAGTGGTCTCAGATAAGCGAACAGGGATAGCTGCATTTAAATAGATACTTGCTTGAGCAAATAAATCACTTCTTGCATAACACAATCCGTAAAATTAACCAGGAAAAAGACTACACCCTACCATAATTAGCAGTCCTGTAACTAACTAAATGAAAACAAGAAACCTTGGGTAGGTTAGCTACTTTGAGTGTACAGAACAATCAATATTTTAAAACAGACGTGATGTATCACATACGTAGCATTTCTTAGTGATCTTACATTCTTGGATCCAGGAACTCTTCAGCAATGGGGACATATCCCAGCTATACTTCAGCAGTGTACGAACTAGGAACTATATGCTGTTCCCAGACAGTTTCAGTAGTAGTAAAAGACACTGCAAACTTTTTAAGTCAGTCATGTGTAATTCCCAAAAGGAAAACTGGTCGATCAGGCAGTTGACCACTTCTTTTTGATGGCTTGGTTGCTGTGGTTGTGTCATTTTCCTATTAATTGTTTCTCACACCTGCTAACTGTTTGCTAACTTCCTCATATCGTCTCTGCCATACAATAAGCCTAGTAAAAACAAGTGATGGCATCCCTTGTGTAGGCATGTTCACTGCCTTTTTTTAAGGAGCAGCCATGTTCCAGTAAAAGTCTCAGCACATCTTGGAAAGCTTACATTCTAGATGCCAGTTATTATGTCGGGCACATTTCTGAAGACAACAACAGGTAGTTAAAAAAGTTCCCCATCACATGAAGAAAATTCTCTTGTTCAAGGGCAGTATATAAGAGCGACTAGGTAACAGTCCATTATGTCTTGCATGATTCTGCCATGCTTGTCCAGGACAACCGCAGAAATACCTGCAAGACATTTGAACATTTATTTGAATGACTGCTCCTGTGCATACATACTTGAATCAGCCAGAGGACCCAGTTCCAGCAGATCATTGCTCCGATAAGATAAGCCTACCCTCAGTAAAAAGGCTACCTGAGAAAGTCAGGCGGGAAGACAAGTCTTAATGTCACACACAACAATATATGTAAGTAAAGTGTGGATTTAGGTAACCAGAGCTAGACAGTTGAAAGACAACACTCGATTGTAGAGGAGTGGTAGAAGCATATGAAGTGGTGATGGGCACATGGCAGTACTGACAACTTCTTGGTCTGTAATCCCTTGTAAGAAACTTCTATTAAGTATGTGTCTAGAGAAGAATGAAAGCCAGAACAGCTTTTTTTTTTTTTTTTTCCCCTCAAACAAAATAACATTCATTTGTCTCAGTTAGATAGTAAACAGAGACAAAGGTTCAAACAATGATGTTTTTTCATCTCAGTCCTCCCTAAACCTTGTCTTTTCCTGGAACAGCCTGTTAAATTTAGCTCTTCTAAGCAAACTGAGTCTTGGTCTGGAAGAGACAAAATGCTTTTCTTCAGTCTTTGTTACCAGATGTATTTATACTCCATACTGCAGTGCAGAGTAGAAGCTACCTCTAATTTCTGTAGACATAAAGTAGCTTTGGTACTAGAAACTCTTTAGTTTGACTTGGGGTAATTTACAGATAGAAACAAGGTAAACAAACCCACAGGCATTTCTGCATCATTTGATCTTGATTCTTCACACTATTTGAGACAGTTTTTAACGTGGAGCACAGATATAGCAAATAACTCTCTGGGCATTTTGGCTGCTCTGCACTCATAATCCCTGGATAAACTGGTTGCCCTGCTGTGGTAGTCATGTGTCAGGCAGTAGCTATTAACAGCCATGCCCTTTGATCCCAGGTTCCCCTTCCGCTTGCCTCTCACCATAAAAAACAACCAACTGTTTTGTGAGCTTGGTCATTATCAAACAAATTCTTCTATGGACACCGGATATTTTCCTAGATGGTATGTTACCGTTAACCACAATTTAATTGTGCTAGAGGTCTTTTTGACTTAATGCCAGAAAGTCAAACAAAATAACAGCCAGTGGGTAATACGAACATTAATTAAAAAACTAATATCTGTTACTCTTATTCTCCATATCAACAATACAATTTAAAAACATCTTAAATGACTATAGACCCTCTGAGCATAGTAAGTGATCATGCATAGTTCTCTCATTTACTGCCCTGGTCAGGAGTGAGAGCCATATGGCAATAATTTATTACATTATTACTGTTACTACCACTGTTATTATTTATTTAAAAGTCTTGAGGGGGAAATATATTTTAGTTTGACATTATTAAAATTCACTACTATAATGAGATGTGAAGAAATCAAGCTTATGGTTTTTTTTTGGTTTTGGTTTGTTGGTTTCTTGTTTTTTCCCCCCGTTCCTATTCTTTGACGCTAGCAGTAAAAATTATTCCTGGAAAATGTGTAACAGAGAAAGCAATAGCCTATAGGTGCCTGGGACCAAAATATTCTGGTCTTTGATGATAAACCCCCAGTCCTTGACTATAACCTAGTATTAATATAGAGGGATGATATTCTCCAGAAAACCAAGATCTTTTTCCCCTATGTTTCCCTTTTCTATAATTTTTGTGCGCTTTCACTTTGAAACATCTTCTGTTTTTTTCAGGAATCTCAACCTAATTTACAAGTCTAATAGAGCCTTCAAGTCATAAATGTTTGGGTTTGTTTCTATTTGGGGTTTTAGAAAAGTGTGTTTTTTGGAAGATATGCTCTGTCACTTTAAGTATGTATGGTTTTGCTTCCATTTTCATCTAATGTCATTGGCTTTTACATAGGTTTTGCTTCGCTGTCTACTTTACATCCAGGTGTTCTGGTTTTGGCTGCAGCCGGCAACAAAAGCACCACGCGGCCACCCATCCCCCTGCCAGGGTGCGGAGGAGAATGGAAAGAAACAGGCAGAAAACTGGTGGATCGGGATAAGGGCAGTTTAACAGAACAGCAAACAAAGGGAACAGGAACAACAACGATACAGAAAAGGGGAATACACAAAACAAAGCAGCAGAACAGAGCCCACAGAACAGAACCGCTCTCTCGGACCGAACCGCCGCTGTGCCCTCCCGAGCCGCGAGTGATTTCCCCCCGCCCAGCTCCCCCCCACTGGAACCCAGCATGAGGCACATGGTAGGGAACACCCTGCTCTGCTTGGCCAGGTGGGGTCAGCCCCCCCTACTGTGCCCCTTCCTGGAGTCCGGTGAAAATTAACCCTGTCCTGGCCAAACCCAGGACACCAGGTATAACAGAGATAATGCTTAAATCACAAGAAGAACCGGCAGATAACTTGTTAGCAACAGCTACCCTTGCTGAAGTTAGAGGCTGTCTAACAGTATCTGAAATTTAACATCCTGTTGTTTCATTAGTCTTCCTTTACTTGTTTACCTATAAATTTATTGTTATAACTAGCTAAGAAATGTAATCAAATTGTTGCTGATCTTCTGACTTGCGAGCAACTCCCTCCTAGTACTAATACTTAGTTAGTTTATCCCTTAGCTAGTAATATTACAGATTCATAACCTAACTGGACATGGCTGAGGATTTTAAACTCTAAAAGCTCTAACTGGTAGACTTTACTTTATTTTCGTTCCATCTTTTACATTTCCTCACTCACAGAAGTTAGAAATTATCTTTACTTTAAAAACAGAAATAAAGGTGCACATCAATGAAGCTTTTTATTAACAGTATTTGTGTGAACCCTTCCCATGGGGTGCTCTGAAAATATAGCCAATGAAGCTGGTCAGTTTTATTTTATATATCCCCACTGTTGAATTTCATGTCCATTTACTGTAGAGTAATGTTGTCTCCAACAGCTGAACAGAAGAGTGCTAATCTTTATTCATCAGGCCAATAAATTTGTTCAAAGTACACATCTGTGATAGACTGAAATGACTATGAATGAGATGGATTGTGACTTTGTTTAGATATCCGGTGACACTTACTTATGAAAAGAAGTACAAGCATTTTGTTATTTTATCCATTCTTTTGATCTTTGATGAAGTTTGTGATGAAGAAGGTGAAATACAAAGCAAATGAAACCATATATGGGTGATTTTATAATAATGTATGCCAATAAAAGAAATAAAACCATAAAAATGTTCATTAAGCGTTTTAGTATTTTCGTTTAATTTTGTTACACCATGTTTTTAAGCTTATGTTAATTCCTCTGCACAATGCAGTGAATAAAATAAAGATTTTAGACTAGATATTAATTCTCCCAGAAGACTAACTACTTTAATACACTCATTTGTGATGCTTAAATAATTTTACTTTGCTTGAAACTGGTTTTAGTACCTGAATTTGGAGTTACATCTTTTGATGGCTGTTCCATGGTGTTTGAGCAATACTAGACTCCTTAAGCCTCTAGGTGTTTACAGTGGCAGTAATTGGCAAGGTGGATGTCAATGTGCTTATCATAAAGATAGAGCAAAAAAAAGTACCCTGTAATTGTTTTAATTCCTACCTCCTTAACAAACCCATGCACAGCTGAGGTATGTATATTCTTGATGATCCCCCCCAGCCTCAGGGGGACAAACATACCCTGTATAGTCAAGGAACCCAAGATCTTGGTTGTCAAATTAAGCATGAGAATAGTCCTATAAAAAATATGGGTCAGTTTTTCTCAGTAGCAATAATGCCTACAAAGCATACAGCAGAATAAGCAAGTGTGTGAGATCTGTGTACAGCCTTTGTGTTTTGTTCTTCATTTTTGGCTAAACAAAAAGCACAGAAGACTTGTGTAAAATACAGATATAAATAATCATGATTGCTATTGTGATTCTTAGGCAATACTTGCTAATGTGGCAATGAATGATACTCTCTGACTCCCTCATGTAATTATTCTCATCTGTGTTTGAAATCATCCCTTGTGATGCAGAATGAAAATTCATAACGAAGGACAGCATCAACCTTTTTGAAGAAAAAAAACCCAGATTTCATTAACAGTGCTAAATTTAAAACATGTTTCTTCTTTCTTCTAGTTCATAAGGTCTAATGGCCTCTCCCAGGATTGGAGGTGGTCTGTCAATGTGCTTTTGAGAAATATTTATTGTATTTCTTCGGGATTACAGCAACACTGGTCGGTCACAAAGGTTTCCACAAGCCCAGGAAGATCTGGGGCAAGGACATGATTCTCACGAAGGCACAAGCTGACACAGGAATATAGCTATGCCTTATTCTGTATTATCCTTCTATATTATCCTTCCTAGCTTATCCTTTTACCAGCTGCTACAGTAGCTTTCTTCTAGGAAAGGATGTCTTTATCTGTACTTGATCATAGCCACTTTTTCTGCAGGACCACAGATATTGTGAAAAAGAAGATGTGAATAAGACGACTAGAAAAAGAAAAGATAGCCATTTACAGCTCTGCCTTTAAGCTGAAACCAAGGAAAATCAGAGTTTTGTAGTCCTTCCTGGCTCTGGTACAGACTTCCTTTTATTGTTGAGAAAAACTATCATAATGCCTATGCACAAGAGGGCTAATTAAGTCTGTCATTTCCTAATATTGAATGTTTGATTTTGCAACCTTAATGTTCTTTTAATATCTTTTGTATGCAATATGCATCTATACAGTTTCCATATATTATTAAAAATTGATGAAGTACTAGTTTTTAATGATGTGCATGCTTAACTACGCATCCTAATGCTCTTGATATAATTTTTAAATGGGATTCTGCATTCAGTGGTGTCATTCTTTAATCACCTAATATAAACAAGGGTCCTCCCTTGTTTAATAAATTGCAAAAGTAGGTCATTAAAGACTAAAATATCTTTGACTGTAACTGCATTTTTTTGTCCTAGGTATCAGGAACCATAATTCTGACTCAACAGTCAGTGTTATATATCAGTTGCAGCTTATTGGCCTGGTAAAGTTGTGACTGCCTTGATCAAAGACCTAGTCACGCGTCTTGCTGTTCTTTGCAAGAATAGCTCTGTTACTGTGATAACACCTACGCACTGCCCTTGTGAAAGGAGATTTTAATTTTCTGTGAATACAATCCGCAAGGTGCAGATGGTACCAAATAAAACATAATGAATTAGACTGATACCTTGATACTTGCAGGGTTAAAATATAGACAGACAAGCAATGAATAAGAATGAACACAACATAATATTTTATGTGCTGTTCGAGGAGTATAAAATCTCCAGAGGTGTTCTGCTGCACAGCCATATGTTGTTTTCGCACTTAAGGCTTGTGAAAGTTTAAAAGATTAATAAGATTACTAATATTAAAGTCTAAGCCCGGAAAGTTCCCTAGAATCTTAACAGAAAGAAATGACAAACAAATACGGGAAAAAAATAAGGTGAAGGGAGGGGGGAGACACATCAAGCTTTGTGCTAGCTTTGAAAAGAATTTCATGATTTGTCAACAGAATGGACTTTTATCTTCACTAGATTTTTCAACTTTATATACTTATATTACTTTGATATATGTCTTACAGAGACTTACAAAATAGTGGAATTAGTTAAAGGAAGAGCTTTGGTATTTCTTCCTTTTCTGTAAAATTTGGAACAGTTAAAAAGGCACCACGAATGGTTCTGACAATCAGCAACTATTTTGTAAGATGAACTAGTCCTTGTTAAGTTTTTCTTTTTTTTTTTTTTTGATGGAGGCACCTGTTTTTTTGGCTATTTCCTCAGGCTAGCACAGCAGCAAGTTGCTTCTGTGTCTGTCAGGTGGTAAAGCTTCAGAAGGGCTGGTTTATCCTCCTTGGACATCACCTTAAGAGTAACAACCTGAGCGCTCCCTTGCTTTGTGAGTCTGATCGCTTTTCCCTATCCCCTTACTTTTCTGTATGATTAATGAGAAGCATGGGGAGATTATTTTTTTTTAATCAACCTCTAAATGTGTTGTGTACACTTCATGCTTTAAAGTTAGATCTCTCCATGTATACTATATACTCTCTTCTCCTTCAGAACTTCTGATAGGAAGCCCGTTTAAGTCTGTGGTAAGAGGAAACATTTTGTACTGCTAATATTTGTACATATTGTGTATATACACACTATATATATGGTATGCTATTACTAGTATTACTAATAATTTTGTCTCAGATAACTGAAATAACTGTATCATTCTAGGTAAGCAACCGAAAAACATTTTAGTAGCAAAAACTGACAGGCAGGGCCCCTGTTCTGAAATCTGCTCCACATGGGTAGGCTACTGTGCTAATTAAGTGTTCTTCACAAAGGAGGAGCATGTCACAAGAAAATTATAAGGTTGGAGACCAAGACTGGATTCTAAGTGTAGCTATCGCCTTAACAATTAAGTGGTAAACACATCTCAGCAGACCAAGTATCTTGCAACAAACGAATTACCTAGAAGGTCAGCAGCTTTATATAAACCTTTTCATCACTCAAGTAGATATATTTGTTGAAATAGCATGTATACTAGTAGCTTATGAATGTTTGGGTTTATCTTATTAGTACAGACAAATTGATCTCTTGTTGATTTCCAAGATTTTTGCTAGTTAAGCTTTTTGAGTCACTGCCTGTGAAAGAGCTTCTAGAACAAAAATTAATACTTTCCTGTTTCAGCCGCTTTCTTTCAGTGAAAATTTGTGGAATGTATAAAATACATGCAATAAAATACATGCAATGTATGCAATATGTTTATCAAGAGAACAAGTCTTATGAGGTACATCTGAGGGAACTGGGATTGTTTAGTCTAGCAAAGAGGAGGTTGAGGGGAGACCTTATTGCGCTCTCAAACTACCTGAAAGGAGGTTGTAATGAGGTGGATGTTGGTCTTTTCTCCCAAGTAACTAGAAGTAGGACAAGAGGCAATGGTGTTAAGTTGCATCTGGGAAGGTTTAGATTGGATATTCAGAAAAATTTCTTTACTGAAAGAGTCATCAGACATTGGAATAGGCTGCCCAGGGAAGTGGTGGAGTCACCATTCCTGGAAGTGTTCAAAAAGCTTGTAAGTATGGCACTTCAGGACATGCTTTAGCAGACATGGTGGTATTGGGTTGTTGGCTGGACTTGATAATCTTAGAGGTCTTTTCCAACCTTAATCGCTCCATGATTCTAAGTGCAGTAAAACCAATTTATTAGAAACATAAATCAAGCATGAATAGAGATGAAGAAAATGGATTGCATTTTTGGTGAGACTTAGTAAGAAAAAAAGTTCAGGTAGTATTAATCAACATCACAAGAGTGAGGATCTCACCTTTTTACTTTTATACATATTGTGCTTTTATCTTTGTAGTGACAAAAAGTGTGCAAGGAGGGACTTATATAAATGTTATCATTTAAATTGGTATGGAGATTTAGTTATAAAATTGTTCAGAACAGCAAGAAAAAAAAATTTGTTTCCACATAGTTTGGACTCTTGTGACTAACTTTAAGAAATCTGAAATAAATAGAATTGATCAAGATGTCCGAATATATTGTCTGAAAAAATCTTTATCACTTTCAGCAGAAGGATGTTGAAAAATAGCTTAGTTTCTTCTGAAGTTTAAGTAAATGTTCATTTCTTCACACATCTGCTATGATTTTTCTGTATGAAACAGAATGAATTGACCAGAGAGAAAAAATTATAACTGTATAGTATATATTATTAAAGCAAGAAGACATTATTAACCGATGTTGACACAGGTACTTGTACTTTGTACTTGAGGCAGAACAAGCAGCCTTGTGCATCCACATGGGCTGGGGACCACCCTACTGAAGAGGCGCAAAGGTCATAGTAGATTCCAAGCTGTCCATTGTTGGAGGTATTCCTGGCTTTACTAGGCAAAACCATAACTGATTTCTTCCATTACTGGTGATAATGCTTTGATCTAAAGCTTGGACTAAATAACTTGCAGAGGTCCCTTCCAAACATTACTGTAATCCTATGATCATGAAGCTTTCAGGAGGTGGGAGAAAGAAGGTGGAAGAAATCTCTAATAGTACAGTTGATATTCTTTTAGCAGAAGACCGTTGAGGAGTTTATCATTCATCCTGAATGCAAGAGCCAGTTTGAAGATCCTTTAGAGTGTTATATTAGGAAACCTGGACAATTTCCATTGGCTGTTTTGAATCTGTTCAAGTCACAAAAAACTCTGAAATAGCTTAATTCAACATGGTATCAATATATTCTTAAAAAAACATACTAGATATGACACTGTTGAACAGATGCAAGTTAATAAAATACTTTGATAAATCCCTTTTCAGACTTTGTAGTCTGTAGACCTTGCATTGCAGTTTATTAGCTTGCCATAAAGATCTAAGAAATAAAATTTTCCGACTTTGCTACAGAAAGGCCACATATGCTACAACAATTTTGAAGTTAAAAGCTTTCTCTTTACTTTTCTGTGAATTATACAACAAGAAAGATAACTAAAAATTAGGATGCTTAAACAACTTGGTTGTTTTTTATTTAGCACCTGACATTTGTTTCTCTGTTTAGTGACAGATGAAGTTAAATATGGTGTTGCAATCCAAAGATTGTACAGTGAAGAGTATTTAGGGTTATATTAGTTTATTCTGGGGTATTAAAGACTCTAACTTGTATTCATAGAATCATAGACTAAAAAAATCATAGACTCATTTAAGTTGGAAAAATCTTTTAAGATCGAGTCCAAATGTAAACCTAACACTGCCAAGACACATTGAACCAGGTCCCTAAGTGCCATATCCACATGTCTTTTAAATATCTCCTGGGATGGTGACTCAACCACTTCCCTGGGCAGCCTGTTCCAATGCTCAGTCAACCTTTCAGTGAAGAATTTTTTCCTAATCTCTGATCTGAGACTTCCCTGGCGCAGCTTGAGGCTGTTTCCTCCCATCCATGATCCTATTGCTTGTTACTTGGGAAAAGAGACCAACACCCACCTCACTACAACTTCCTTTCAGATAGTTGTAGAGAGCGATAAGATCTCCCCTCAGCCTCTTCCCCAGGCTAAACCCAAGTTCCCTCAGCTGCTCCTCATAAGATTTGTTCTCTAGACCCTTCACCAGCTTCACTGCTCTTCTTCAGTCAAGCTCTAGCAATTCATTGTCCTTCTTGTAGTGAGGGACCCAAAACTGAACACAGTACTCCAGGTGCCGCCTCACCAGTGCTGAGTACAGTGGCACAATCGCCTCCCTACTCCTGCTGGCCACACTATTCCTGAGACAAGCCAGGGTGCTGTTGGCCTTCTTGGCCACCTGGGCATGCTGCCAGCTCGTATTCAGCTGACTGTCGAGCAACACCCCCAGGTCCTTTTCCTCCATGCAGCTTTCCAGCCAATCCTCCCCAAGCCTGTAGCATTGCATGGGGTTGTTGTGACCCAAGTGCAGGACCCGGCATTTGGCCTTGTTGAACATCATACAATTGGCCTCGGCCCATTGATCCAGCCTGTCCCGATTCCTCTGCAGAGCCTCCCTACCAGTCAAGCAGATCGACACTCCCACCCAACTTCTCGTCATCTGCAGGCTTAGTGAAGGTACACTCGATCCCCTTGTCCAGATGACTGACAAAAATGTTAAACAGAACTGGCCCCAATACTGAGCCCTGGGAAACACCACTCGTGACCAGCCGCCAACTGGAATTAACTCCATTTACCACCACTCTCTGGGCACAGCCGTTTAGCCAGTTTTTCACCCAGTGAAGAGTAAACCCATAGAAGCTATGGGGAACTAGTTTCTCCAGGAGAATGCTACAGGAAATGGTGTCAAAGGCTTTACTAAAATTCAGGTAAACAACATCTACAGAGTTTATCTCATGTTGTAAGCAGGTGACCTTGTCGTAGAAGATCAGGTTAGCCAAGCAGAATCTGCCTTTCAGAAACCCGCCTTTCAGAAACCCATGCTGAATGGGCCTAAACACCTTATTATCTTGCATGTGCTTCATGATGGCACTCCAGATGATCTGCTCCATAAACATCCCCAGCATCAAGGTCAGACTGACAGTCCTGTAGTTCCCAAGATCCTACTTCTGGCCCTTCTTGTAGATGGGCATCACATTTTCTAACCTCCAGTCATCTGGGACATCCCCTATTAGTCAGGACTGCTGGTAAATGACTATAAGTGGCTTGGTGAGCACTTCTGGCAACTCCCTCAGCACCCCTGGGTGAATCCCATTTGGCCCCATAGACTTGTGTGTGTCTAAGTGATGCAGCAGGTTGCTAACCATTTCCCCTTGGATTACGGGTGTTTCATTCTGCTCCCTATCCCTGCCTTCCAGCTGCTGGTTTGTTGTTTTAACGTCTCTGTTAAAAACACCTGTATCACCATACCATTGTTTGTTTTGTTTGCTTGGTTTTCAGAAGTGCTGCAATGCAGAGAAAGAGACATATGTGCAACAAACTGAATTTTAAATTTCCATCAGTTTTGTGGCAAGGCAGACTAATTTTACACTATTATCTTTCAATCATTATATCTTTCAATTGAATCACAGATACACCAGCTGTGTTAAAATGTCTGTGGGGATATTAACTTTATACAGTATAGGAACCTTACTGCTAATTCTGTCTTAATACCAAGTAAGTAAAGATATATGGCTTCTGATATTGTGTGTGCATCTAAGTGTTCTGTTGTAAAAAAGATACAAAAATTGCTTTGGTAAGGGAAATACTGAATGATCAGATCTGAAGAACATCTCTGGGATTTATATTGGTTGCATACTTGAATTAACTTTTTATTTAACATGTGTCTTTCTTTAGAATGCATGTATCTTTTACTCCGCCTCTATAAAGATCTGGAGTAATGTAGGGACTTTGTCTTCATAGTGGTAGCCTATTATAATTTTTATTTTTACTGTAAGAAGTGTCCCATCTCTTAGTCAAATAAGATGGAGATTGTACAAACAAGGATTATGTCTCTTTCCAACTTCTGAACTGAATTTTTATTTCTACCAGCACTTCCTTTCTGTAACAGTGAAGAAGACTCAGACAGGTATCATACGATGCTAAGTTGTCCAACAGTGAAAAGGCGCTTTCCAGTGTTGCAGAACTGATGGAGAACATAAGGAGGATTTATTCCTTTTTTTTGAACCAACCTTACGTACAAGTCTCAGTTCTGCATTCAATCGATTAACTTATGCTCGTATTGACAACTTTATTCCTAGAGTTGTTCAGCAGTCTCCTTTAATGATCATCTTTTGACTATAAATTGACTTATTGGATCTAATTTGGCTCCTTAGTAAGTATAGAGATGTATTTATTATGTTACGGATGCACTTGAAATGAAACGTGTTCTGGAAACACAAAGACTGTCATGTGAAAACATTGCTTCCTGAACTCCAGATTCATTATCATGTAGTAATTTCTCAGCCTTGAGACTGTAATTAGAATCTTACAAAGCTATGCGCACACAGTACCAGCTGTTAACATTGTTGTAATTGACATTCTCTGTTATTCAGGTGAGAAACTACAGAAAAGAAACTCTTTCCTTCTCCTAGTATTTAGTCTGTTGGTTATTCAAGGGCTGTTGGACTCTGATTTCAAACTAGTGTAATGATCTCTGCCTCTAGAAAGCAATTAACTGGTAATTATCACTGAATAAATAAGACCAGCTTATCAGAATCACAGAATGGTAGGGGTTGGAAGGGACCTCTGGGGGTCATCTAGTCCAACTCCCCTGCCAAAGCAGGGTCACCTACAAAGGCTGTAGAGGAGCTTGTCCAGGCAGGTCTTGAATATGTCCAGAGAAGGAGACTCCACAAGCTCCCTGGGCAGCCTGTTCCAGTGCTCCGTCACCCTCAGAGGGAAGAAGTTCTTCCCTGTGTTCAGACGGAACTTCCTATGCTTCAGTTTGTGCCCATTGCCCCTTGTCCTGTCACTGGGCACCACTGAAAAGAGCTTGGCCCCATCCTCCTGACACCCACCCTTCAGATATTTGTAAGCATATATTAG
>Ga0065711_1000844_pt1 | contig 53897 bp, 29 predicted proteins | sample Hoacrofraction12_FD_59098 | JGI IMG/M metagenome (GOLD analysis project Ga0065711, IMG submission 59098) | Hoatzin crop microbial communities from Cojedes, Venezuela - Epithelial fraction 12 v2 (version 2) | ecosystem: Host-associated > Birds > Digestive system > Esophagus > Crop | place...
TGGAATACCGGGCTCTGTTTGGCCAGGTGGGGTCAGCCCCCAGCCCCCGGCTGTGCCCCTTCCTGGATTCCGGTGAAAATTAACCCTGTTCTGGCCAAACCCAGGACAAACAGGTATATTTATATGAACCTTTCATTCTATTTCTAGAAAGTCCAGTGGCTTTGGCACTGCACCACTGAAAAGATGTAAAATATTCACTGCAGAGTTTCTTTACACAGATTATATCACATTCTCTAATAGTATAGTGCAAAAGTGGCCTAAGCTCTACGCTCTTGCTGTAGATAGTGTACATCTTGGGACCGTCTATTATCTTGTGAAGATTTTGCACTCTTTCAAAAAAGGTAAGATATTCCTCAGTATAGGAGTCTTCTCTGTAACATGAACATGATGGATTCTCCTACCGGATACGGCCATTCACCAGCCCCACAGCTATGTATTTCAGCCTTAACTCCCAACCAGTTCTAATGTTCTTTGACAATTCCACCTACCTCTCATAAGCAACTTCTTCTGCTCGCTGCTTCTGCATCTCTACACTTGAAATTACTCCTGCTTTACCACCATCAGTGTCCTCCATTGCAAAAACAAAAGTGCAATCAGTTGTCCAAGTCTGGAGTGAACTCTGTACCTGCGTCTCAGCAATAACATATTAGTTATATTCCAAGTCCTCTGACAAGTTTCTCAATACCATCACTGCTTCTGTATAAACAGGTTTCTGATGTCTACATGTTTATACACCGAACTGGCCCCTCAGACTGTGTTTAGTTACTTTTACATAGTGCTTCTAGTGCTATGGTTCTGTAATGGCACCCTCTGCTTTATCAAGAAAAGGCTTTTCTATTCCAGTCGCTTGCTCTCTGCCTTGGGAACAAGATTTTTTCTGAAAATTTTGTCTTTTTTCTACCCTCATTTATATTCTTCGGATAAAGAGAAAGAAAACAAACCAAATATACACGGAATATCCAAAGCACTGCAAATTGGTCCTGTGTTGTCAGGGAACAGCTATGTTTTAAGTTAAATGACAGACAGGCTGAAGTTCTGCCTCAGCTTTGCTGTTCTTAAGAGCCCCTGGAGGACCTTCAATATTCAGGCACACCTTTTGCTTCCCACTTTCCTACAACTTCCCAGGGTTCGTCCTGTGCTGCTGGCCAGTGAAAAACCTCTTTTCCTCACAGATTCTTGTGTTACTAGCTCCTAAGATGGCCCTTGGAGAAAAATGTAGTGCACCCTGCTGCTTTACATATATCCTGAAGGAAAGTATTGCAATGGTGGGCTTTGTAAGAGCATGCCATTATCCTGCTCTGAAAGCGTGCTATGCCAGTAGGAATGGCAGGACTCAAATAAAAGCAAAGTGGAGTATACATTTGCAGTGTCAAAATTAAGTAACACGGTCACAGAGCCTTATAAAAATGTAGGCAACGGGAACGCAGGAAACTCGAGACTGGATTTGTCTTTGTATCAAATCCAGGAGACCCTGTGGAACTCCTTCTGTTGGTAAGGTGTGAAAGTGGAGCTACACGTGGTCTATGCAGCATGTCCTCAGAGTCCTGGCTGGTAGCAGCCTGAGGACACTTATGTGCCAGGCTCTCCTCCTGTTTCCTTTCAGAATCAAAGACTTTCCCATCCAGCTCATGGATTTCCTAATCCTGCCCACCTTCTACCCACTACTTTGCAAATGATGATGTTCCTCAGCAGAGACAGGTGCCATTCTTGCCTGCTTAGGTGGTAAACAGATTCAGATAATGGCTGCTTTGGTGTTTGATTAGGCATCCAATTTTAGTTCCTATAAAGGGGGAAAACCCTTTTCCACAAGCCTTGGTAGTAATATTTTTTCTATAATGGATGACATTTATCATGCAAGTGTCATTTGCTACTCAAGCCTTGCACAATTATGTAATTATGTAATCTGTGTGTGCTACATGCTATTGACACTTGTTTGAGACTTCATTAACAACTAAACTTCCCTGAGGGGGCACTGAGTTAAGGGGTGACACTCGCCCGAACTCTGTCCATGGGAGCACTAATCATGAAAACTTGCTGTAACTCCTGTTATTTATATCCAGGAATAAAGCAAATAAAATCACCAAATGATATTGATAAATCTAAGGTCACAGAAGCAGAGCTTATACTTGACTTAAAATATGCAGTTCAACTTCTATGGTTTGATTTAAAATTTAAAATTAAAACAAATATTTTAACAACTGTAGATACTTGAGGTTGAAATAATGCCATTATGTATTGTAGGAGGTTATATATTACTAAGGCTGACTGTCCTTGTAAGGCACTTCAGTAACAGTGCGTAACTTAACTAGAGATGAAAATCCCTAATTGCCAAATGTGTGGACCAGCACGCTTAGTTTTCATGAAAAAAGTACAGAGGGAGATGATGTTGCTGAATTGATGAGCAGTAGGAAACCCAAGTCATAAACAGAATGGGTATTTCCATTCCTCTCGTATCACAGTGATGTGGTCCCTAAGCCAGTGACTTTGTGGTCTAAAATAAAGACAAAGGGTAGATATTTATTTCTGGGGGTTTCGTTTAAGCCAGCAAATATGCTGATACGTAGGCAATGTTCTCCAGGCAATGTTCTCCTAATGCCATATCCCAACATGATTTGAAATGTTATTAGTGTTTCTGTAGGATAATTTTAGGTTAATTGTTTCTTGGGAAAGCTCAGGTTAAACCTCTCTGTTTGTGGTTTAGTTGTTGGATAATTTATGACCTCACTCATACATCAGAGACTCAAAAGCACTTGCCTTTGAGGTGTTATGTGTTTGTGTGGCAAGATTTTGGTAGCGCAGGGGCTATAGGGGTGGCTTCTGTGAGAAGCTGCGAGAAGCTTCCCCCATGTCTGACAGAGCCAGTGCCAGCCGGCACTTTGGCACTTTGTGCCAGCTTGGCACTTTGGGCCAAGGCCAAGCCCATCAGCGACGATGGTAGCGCCTCTGTGATAACATAGTTAAGAAGGGGAAGAGAAAACTCTGGGGTAAAATGGCAGTGAGGAGAGAGGAGTGAGATGATGTGAAAGAAACAACTCTGCAGACACCAAGGTCAGTGAAGAAGCAGGGGGGAGGAGGTGCCCGAAATGTCGGAGCAGAGACCCTTCCCTTGCAGCTCGTGATGAAGACCATGGTGAGGCAGGTTGTTGCCCTGCAGTCCATGAAGGTCCACAGTGGAGAAGATATCCACCTGTAGCCCGTGGAAGGAACCTCATGCTGGAGCAGGTGGATGCCTGAAGGAAGCTGTGACTCCATGGGGAGCCCGCGCTGGAGCATGCTCCTGGCAGGACCTGCGGACTCGTGGAGAGAGGAGCCCACGCTGGAGCAGGTTTGCTGCCAGGGCTTGTGACCCCGTGGGGACCCACACTGGAGCAGCCTGTTCCTGAAGGACTGCACCCCGTGGGAAGGACCCATGCTGGGGAAGTTTGGGAAGAGCTGCAGCCTCTGGGAAGGACTCACATTGGGGGTTTTTCTGGAGAACTGTCTCCTGTGAGAGGACCTTCACACAGGAGCAGGGGCAGAGTGTGAGGAGTCCTCCCCCTGAGGAACAAGGAGTGGCAGAGACAGCATGTGATGAACTGACCGTAACCCCCATTCCCCGTCCCCCTCCGCCACTCGAGGTGAGGAGGGAGAGAAATGGGAGTGAAGCTGAGCCCAGGAAGAAGGGAGGGTTGGGGGGAAGGTGTTTTAAGATCTGGATTTATTTCTCACTATCCTGCTCTGATTTGATTGGTGATGAATTGAGCCCCCTTTTCTCCCCAAGTTCAGTCTGTTTTGTCTGTGACAGTAACTGGTGAGTGATCTCTCCCTGTCCTCGTCTCGACCCTCGAGCCTTTCATCATATTTCCTCTCCCCTGTCCAGCTGAGGAGGGGAGTGACAGAGCGGTTTTAGTGGGCACCTGGCATTTATCCAGGCCAAACCAAAACACCTGGGAAACCCATAGTTCACTGTGGTTGTGATTTTGTTTCCTTGTGAGGAGGGGAAAGGAATTTGTGGTGCTTACTGTACACGTACACCTACCTACATGTGCAAGAGGTTCAGTGCCATAGGAGGAGGTTCAGCTGGTGCTGAGGACCTGATATGGGAAATTTTTCCCCATTTCAGGTGAGCTTTGCTTCAAACTAGCTCTGGTCTGGTCCAAAGGACAAAATGTTGTAGCAGCTGGAGGGTAGTGTGTTCCTCAATCCATCTTCCAGTTTGATTTAATTTGGAAAGAATCTGGTTTGTATCTGTGAGGCCTTCCCGTCATATGAATCAAAGCATGCCAAGTGGCAACAACTGCGAGATCTGCCTTCAAAGGCACGTTCGTGACCTGAACTAAAACACAAACGTAGGCACACTCTGTATAAAAATAAACACAGCTGCACTAAAAGTATTCGTTTTATGTCAGAGTCACATACTTTGGGATTTGGCTATAAAGTCCTTAGGAAGCCCGAAATGTTGCAGCTTGCCCCATAGCCACCTCGGTATAAATGGCTGGATTTATTATTTCATTGTTTTTAATGTCTTGCAGATTACTGAAGAAGAAACTCAGGACACTCTGGTCTAATTTACTGATTGGCTTAAAAATCACCTCTAATGAACTATGTAATTGTACAGGGAAATGGTGATTTCAGTCCAAGCCTGTTATTCTGTGTAAGTCCTTCATCTGTGACTTTCACATTCAGGTGCTGCTGAGGTTTTGTAGCATGCTGTATGTTTACTAAACTGCCTGCTCGCTGAGTATTAAGAATATTTGCATTTATGCAATGTTTAAGGAAATACGAATTCATTTTGGCTGATTTTTGTCAAATAAGCAAATCTAATTCAGCTTGCTCTTGGATGACAGAGTGGCAGTTTAATATCCTTTATGACTTAATGCAACTAGCTTGCTCTAAAAAAAGAAACAGTTTAAAGGTAACGGATTTTTTTTTTCCAATCTTTCATTGCGGTTTCTATAAATCAACGTAAAAGCAGAGTGATAAAAATTATCATTAGCTGGAAATTACCTTGACTGAAATCTGAGACACGTAGCTTAGCTAGAGGTGCTGGAACTAGAGCAGTCAAATGTAGTTCCAATTAAAAATTATAAATTAGAGCTGCAACAGTGTGAGGCTGCCTGCCTGGTGAACCGTCTTCCTTTCACATACATGTACAAAAAGGTCACTGAGTTCCTGAACTCATAGACGTTAAAGCAAATAGACTCTGTCTCATAGATGGTCAGGAGAAAAACAAGCACTTTGAAACTACTCTCCCTAGGATGTAATATCGTGGCTGAATTTCCGATCACAGGAAAATTTACCCTCTCATTTGCGGATATAAGAAGAAAGGAATAGCTAACCAGTTAGGAAACTAACAGTCTCAGAAGAGCCAGCTAGTGAAGAAAGTTTTTTGGCCTCGCAGGAGTCACAAGTTCAGGCTCCCCTTCTCCTCATACGGACCTTTTGTGTGTGTGGCAGTTTTCTTGGGGGGTTATGCCCTGCTCACCTGTGTCTTCCATGCTCGATCCATCCAGCCTAGTCCAGGATATAATTTAAATTCTCATTTCCAAGAGGGGACGACTGTCTGGTCCCAAGACTCCCCTGAATCTTGGAAGCCATCCCTAAAGCTGGTACATTTCTGTGAATGGCAGTGTTGATGGAACAATATATTCCTGTGAGAACAGGTTTTGCCAAGCCAGCTGTACTTGGGCTTTTATCTTTCACCTCTCAGATATATTATTGCAATCTGTCTGATGAGTTGAGCAGAGTTTCCCATGTAAGGTCAGATTCCTCAGTAGCAATGGTTTCAGGGTCAGTTTGCACTTACATGAACATTCAGTTTCTGAGATACAGCTAGAAACAAACTTTAATGAAGAATTTGCCATTGTGGAGTCAATAACCAAGCTATCCGAGTACTTTATATCTGGAACATAGGGTTACCTGATGTTTTTATTAGAAGGGACGTGTGATGATGTGAGACTTCTTCAAAGCGGTGGATTCTCTCAGCTTGAAGCTCTGTGGCAGAAACCACTGAATAATCCCTCCCTGTGAAAGTTTTCCCTTTGTATCTAGCACTTCACCATGACCCCATGGGTTCCCAGACTTGTCTCAGTGTGCATACAGGTTGTCTGCAACATTACTTGAATGTGTTACACGCCGAATGCCAATGTACTCTAAATTTGTCAAAATACTGTGGCTAGGCAAATCAAAATAGGAAAGCAGAAAGAAAAGCTCTTGATTACGGAGATGGAGCTGCTGCTATGAAAGCATCAAATTAAGCACGGTAAACTCGTGTCAAAACCTAATCTGTTCCCCAGGCTGTAACTGAGGACTCTGTGGGAAGCCGCCTTGGTAGCTGTGGCTGAGGATTAGCTCAGGGGGCTCTCCCGAGGTGGAGTCTCCTGGAGCCCCGGCGCTGGATCTCCTCATTCCCGTGATACCTGTGCAGCGTGAGCATGCCCCTGCATGCAAATGGGTCTTCAAAGCACTCGCTGGGAAGGCCTGCTTTCCCCTCCTTCTGGCTAATCAATTTAGGGAAGCTTCTTGTAGCATGCTTTGCTGTTTGTGCAAATGCAAATGAAGCCTTGTTCGAGCTTGTCTGTGACTGGGATAGACAAAGCCCTTTTGATGTGATGATTTTCCATACCCTGCTCATCCTCCTGTTTCCGAAGCTGTTTGAATTGCAATCTTTCTGACTCCTCCCTCTCTGGACGCAGAGCTTGTGCTGTGAATCTTTTCACGGTGCCACGGCAATTTACAGAGGGTTATGTATAGGATGTTCCTGATAGTCTTGCAGCATGTGATGAATTGCTGGGTTTGTACAGAGGTTGCATGAGGCAGATGAAGAATATTGGTGTCAGTGTGGTGTTTTGCTTGCTGCCTGCCTTTGCAATTTTTTTGAACTCCTGCCAATCATAATACAGTCTTCTGTCCACGCTTCCAAGAAATGCCTGCGTGTAAGAGCAACTATGTGTCTAATGTCTTGCTCTCTTTCTGCCTCCTTTAAACCAACACATCCAGATATGTCCCTATATACGGGTCCAAATAAAGCAAGGTATTAAGTGGGAAAACCAAAGAGACTCGTAGAAGATGACCTGGCCAAATACTGTTCCTTCAAATAGGCATGAAATTTTCATATAGGGTGTGCTCATGAGGGATGTACAATGGGAACATTTCCCCTAAGTATTGGAAAGAATATTTAGACCATGTTAAATAAGGGTTTTGGAAGGTGACTGGGTATAATAATGATATATATTGCCCATAACTAAAAAGTTGTGTAATGGTGGTAGCTGTATGGAATTGAAAGTTTTTTTGATAGATAGCTAGATAGATAATGGAGAATGGAAGCTAAAGCAGATTTCCAAGCATTTTAACTCTCTGTTGCTATTTAACAGCACAATCAATAGTTCTGAAAAGGGAAAGGCATTTGCAATGCTAATTGCAATTCACAAGTGGGGGTGTACTGAGTGGGTGGAAGAGTTAGTTGTTTGCTTGCTGAGGGACATTTCAGAGCTGCTGAAGTTCTGATACTTGTTATTCTTTTTATAAAACAATTATCTGCTGAGCCCTTGGCTGACTAGAACACGGGAATAATTTCTAAATTACAGAAATCAGGGAGGGTGGTACTTCCTCAGGTAGTGATTTTCTGGCAGGTTTGGTGGTTGTCTCAGGGCTCCTACTGAGAGGAGAGATGCAATGGAGAGCTGCTGACCACAGAGCTTGAGGGACCGGCAGTCTTTGCTAGCCTTTAGAGGTCTACAAGGCCCATCCCTTCATCCAAGGCTTTGCCAAATATGTCCTGTCTTTTCCTATTTTCCGGTATGTACTTTTTTGATTTCTGAATAATAAACTGGTATTTTTACCTCTGGCATGACCTGAATCTGCCAACCTTATTTACTCTTAGTGCGCTACTGTGTGTATGCAGGGTTGTTGGCCCCAGTGGAAGTACTTGCAGAATAAAGTACAAATCAATGTGACAGAGGATGACAAAACCAAGCTGTTTCCTCGTCTCTCCCTGCATAAGCTGGGGTGAATGTTCCCTGGACTCCATCAACTGACTCCACAGAGTGAAAACATACATTTGTGTGTACAAGATCAGAGTGCAAAATCAGCTTGGGGAAGAAGAGGAAGAAAAATGATGTTCTGGTGCCAAGCCTTGTTAATGTCAATTCTCAGAAGTGCCACTGATCTCTAAGCAAGTGGGAGCAAGGAGTAGCAAAGGCACCTATCTCCTGGCACTCTGCAGCCTGTTGCTCACCTCCCGGTGTCCCCCGGGCTGTTCAGATGCAGCATGGGGTTGGATGCAGTGTCGAGTGAATGCTACCTTGTGCGCTCAGATGCGATTCTTAATTGGCTTGAGGTAAGAATTTCTCTTTTACACAGGGTAAAGGGTAAATGTCTGTGGCACATAGATGTCGCAGACATACAGTTTTAAATGCCTAAACTAGGAATTATAAAAGAAGATCAAATAGCAATACCTGGGTGCTTTTTTATTTTTTTTCTTTAACGACTAACAGAGGAGTGGCTACTATTGTTACATATGCTTTTTATCATTGAGAAATGGAGGTATGGAGGTTCCTTTCTGAGTTCCTGTCTAATTTGGAATTAGAACAAAATTTTTCATTTCCTGAAATAAAACATTTTTTTCTAAAGAAAGAAGCCAAAATCGGAAACCTCTTATTAACTTCTGCCAAATTCAAGAAACAATTATTGGACAATAAGTAGGGAAAACCTTGAAAAGGTAATAGATTTTCTCTTTCCATTTCAACACGCTGTTCTGAAGGTGATTTTAGCACATTCAAGGTTTCAAACCTGTAAAAAAAAGGTCATAAAATAAAAGAAATAATTAACTTTAAAGCATTTTAATAATCTCTAGCTTTGCCCTGAACAATCTTATCATCTTTTTAGTCACAGTGAAATGTGTTTATTACCTGCAGCAGTATGTGAACATGACAACTCTGTGAAGTACAGGAGACACTTATTACTATGTAATGTCTGCGTTGCCTTGCACCAACATGCTGCGTAGAGTTGGGTCCCTTTCTGTAACATCCTGGTGAAGCTGGAATAACTTGCTGATTCCAGTGGAGTTAGTTAGAATATAACCCAGAGTGGCTGCTAGTACAACCCAGCTGTAGATCGAGACCAGAAAACCTGACAGTTGGTGATGAAACAAGGAACAAACACTTAGGATAACTACACGATCGTACATAGAGAGGTAATGGTATGAACACAGTCTTCCTTTGCTTCCCTTTCAGAAGGTTTCAAGAGCCTTGCTGCTAGTATTATTTATTTATATGGCCGTATCGTTCAGTATCCCTCAGGAGGTCTGCGACCAGTTGTTCTGGCCATGAAATCATGGTGGCAAGAAGAAGGGTCAGGCAAACGGGAAGCACAGGGATGATCCAGCACAGGGGCAGTTCAGTAGCTGCACTCAAAAGAGCCACCTGCCCTGCAGATTCCAGCTGGAGTGGCTAGACTGTGCTTGTGGTTTTAAAAAATATGGCTTTCTTTTGGATATTTAACATGGAACTGAGGAGTTTTGAAAACACAGGTCCTGCATCCTGCTCCACCACTGATAAATCTCTGGCTATGTGCTCTTGTGAAACACTTTGGAGATGTCCTAGTTTGGTTTGTAACAAGATAAATGGGCTCTAAGCATTTAATGAACTGTTAGCAGATCATTACATCCTAGGTAAATATTGAAAAAATGAGCAAATAAATACAACGGATGCTAGTTTACAAAAAAAGTCAACATTGATGAATTGCGACAGGTACTGAAGCAGCAGTAAGATTCCTGTTCGAAGAAACGCTCCAAATGAGCTCTAATAAGCGGTGTCTTACTGTCTGTAACACATGGCATTGTGAGACTCCTTTGAAGGACTCATCAGTGAGGGCTCATTTGTTTTCCTGAGGCAGATCCAACGAGCCGGAGGCAGCTCGGGGAGGAGGCAGCACGCCTGGGTTGCGGGGAGCAGGCTGTGCCGCGCGGCTCTGGGCAGGCTTCCTCGGATCAGAGGGCCAGGTAGCGGCCCTCATGTGCTACAGAGCTTGAGCTAACGAGCTGACAAGGCTGCTAGCTGGAACGTGGTGCAGATGTGGTACTCCTGCTCCTGGACATGAGTTGTCTGCAGTGGAGTGCTCAAACGCCAAATGAACTTTCTGAATGAAACCCCCTGGGCACAAAATGATATTTTCCAATGAAAGTTTATTTCCTCTGAAAATTTCCAACCAATTATTCCAATCTCCTGTTAGTTTAAGCACATAAAAATGTTTCTATGAGAAGATATTATTCCAGTGGCTAGCCAGTCACCTCAGCCTGAGGTTTGGCATGCTTTCCTTATTTGCATTTAATCATATCTTCATTCTTGCTAACAGATTCTTTGAAAGTTACTGTTCATATGAATTGAAAGATCTGTGGAACTCATTACAAGATTATGAGGTTAATCTGCACACTGGTGCAGAGATTCTTCTTTCCAAAAACTCTAATTATTTCACTGTCTTTCACAGACGTCCATGCGTTACTGAGAGTGTGACTATTGCTCTTCCTGCCTAACCCTACAGGCCGGTAATTTTCCTCAACTTTCCTTACCCGTATGTCTACTTTTAAATAAAGAAAATTCACCTTTTTGACAGCCAGATATTAATATTTGGTTTAAACAACGTTAAGGCTGTGATATACAAGGTTGACACCGTGTCCGTTAATCATATGGCTTTGTGTCTTGGCAGACGCTTGGCATGCATTTTCAGATTAACTGTCATAGGATTTGCAATTAGGTGGACTTCAGTGCTTCATTCTTCACCTTTAGCAAAGCTGATGATCTCTCGCACCACAGAGCTGCTCACCAAGGTAGTGGTCTCTTGTGACAATACCAAAAAAATGTACCAACTGTGTACAGCAGGTGGAATAACGTGTCAAAGTGGCTTTGAGGAGTATAGCACATGCCGGTCTTCACTTCTGGCTACTTTCTGTCACAAGTTGGGAAGAATTTGGAAAGACAGATTCAAATTTGTATATAAATCTAAAAGTTATTGAAAAATGTAAGAAGCTGGTTGAGTGAGATGTGAACCTTGGAGAATAAAAGCATACAGCAATTCTTTTAATGTTCAGATATTAGGAAAAGAAGTAAAATTGTTCTGCTTTATTTCCTTCAAGTAAATATGTCAGCTTTTTAAGAGCTAAGCCATTATATTAAAAAAAATAACAATCTCTAAACTAGCTCAGATTCAACTTGACAAAAACTGGAAGTATCTTGAGAATGGGAATAAGAAGACAAATCTGTTTTTGTCAGCAGAGTGACAGCAGCTTCTTTTATGACTTCAGAGATGAAGAAACTAAAAATGTGTTGCATTATGTTACAAAAGAAGAAGCGAACTCAAAGTCCTCTGACAATTTTATTTTGCAGTCACTCATTAGGAGACAGAATCTGAAAATGAGAAGGACTATATGTTCTTCATGTGTTCAGTTTTTTTCTAATGTATTGAAAAAATGCTTAGCACGGTCAAAGCTGTGCGACTATGAGGGATGTTAGTATTTTGGGGTTTGGAGTGGGGTTTTACTGTGTGTTGGGTCATAGCTAACATAACAGGGTCATAATCAAAGTGGCTCAGATGTAACACTAAGAACTGGTCCTGTCAACCACCATTTGAGGCTGTGTTCTTTCACCCTGTAAAAAACATGCCTCTGGGGGAGAGGCTGTGGGACCCGTCCCCAAACAGCAGAACTGCAGCCTGCGACTGGGTGCCCTGGAGATGCTACCTTCAACCCAAGGGCTTGTGGGGTGCCCAAAGCGACAGGGTCACTCTGCTCCATTTGATTTGCCCAGATCACTTTTCCAAATGCTTGCCTCCCCGCGCTACTCCTTTAGTGCCTACCTCTGCATTTTGGCCTCTGTTCTGCAAAGACTTTAATGTGACTGCGCTGCAGCGCGTGGACGGGCTCTCTGGCGGCTCCGAGCATCCCTGTGTGCCACGCAGAGCTCGCGGGCAGCCTGGGGTGCTTTGACCTACCTCTGGCATCTGACGTTTGTGGATCCAACTCAAGCACGGGTGAATAGACCGTTGAACCTGTGCAGTTCTGTGTCAGCACGTCTCTATTCTGCTTTTCCTGACTCACAAACTGAACATTTCATTCTTGAGCACCACGAGAGCCTCCCTCAGCATCTGACATATTTGACAGTCACACTGCACTTCAAAGAACTTCGCAGGGCTGTTAGCAGCAGCAGGGATTTTCGCAAAGTTGTATTTTTAGCGCGGAGGCAGAAAGAATGAGTTGACATATAGTACAGTGATCATAACCTTACTCTAAGCACTAGAGACTGCTTAATTTGTGACTTCTTTTAGAAGAAAAAAAAAATCAGCATAGAATATTTAGCAACGTCAAAGCTTCTGTATGAGAAACACAGAACGGCAGAAATGCTGGGCGAGCATTTATTAAAAGTAGCTCAGATTGCATTTTTCGTTCCATAGTATGATTGATGCCCTAGTTTTCCCTCCGTTGTTTATTTCATGCTTTGTTGGCTGCTATATCTTTGACTGTAATGAACATAATATAGTGTATTATACAGAAGCTATAACACTATAATACTCTAGCAGACTGGTTTAAACTAAATATTTTCTGTAATATTTGGACCAAAGGAGGAATTTTCTGTTCTGGAACATTCATTATCTGAAATCATTTCCAGAGAACAATGACAATATGTTAAATCTCTCCATCTGATCAGTGCCCATGTGTCTCCTTTTTGACTCATCCGGGCATGTGGCCAAAGATGAGTATTTTTAAAGGAAAAAAAGGATGTTTTAAAGCTCTAACAGAATAGACCGAGGTCAGTGAATTGGCAACAGTTGTTTGACCTGCTCTTGATTGCCTGCCTTCCCCTTCTTACTTTCCGCATTCTTTCAATTCACCTGTTTCTGCCACCACGTATCATCCATCCTTTCTAACTACTTAATTCTGCGAGAAATAGGAAACTGAAGCAAGTAGAACATGAACTTTCCCTAATGCTAGCTCACTGGCTGGCATGGTATTATATACAGACTTCTCAGCTTTTTGTTTCTTGCTCTTTTTTAAAACGTTTTCTTTTCAGATGTGCCTGACCCACTGTGTTACCTAAAAGATGGGAAATGACTCCACGTGATAAACCTGTTATCTTTTTTGACCTTCTCTAGATTGATGTTTATAGCTTTGTTGTAGTTTGAGCGAACTCACTGTAAATTTACTCAGTTAATACTATTGCAAATACTTGTCTAGACACTTGGCAAATGTTTGTAGTGTATATTCAGACTCATCCAAGTATGAGCAGTGGGTATGTGTGTCATGGAACAAATGTTTCGGGTTACCATTTATATGGTGGTGGCTCATTTAAATCAACACCACTTGGAATCTTCATAGAGGCCCTAACTCTGTTCTGTGTGTGCCCTCGGAGGAGAGGCTGTGCCACTGCTGGACTTCTGCTTTCTGCAGCATGCTCTGTGAGGTGGTACCTCCTCAGTCCTTGGGGGGTTACACCATCACAGGTACAAATGAGTGCGTATCTGATGTTTCAGAAAAAGACATTCAATTGATTTCAGTTGATTTAAACAGGCTAACATGAAATAAGCCTGCCAAAAATTTAAAGGCTGCAGTAGGCTATTTCTATGCAGAAGCATTTTTTTCCCAGTGGAGCTTCCTAGGGTTGCATGACGGAGTGTTTTAACACTTCCTTTTCACTTACACCATTGTCCTGGATTTGGCTTGGTTAGAGTTGATTTTCCCCCCAGCAGATGCTGTGTTTTGGATTTAGTATGAGAAGAATGTTGATAACACTGATGCTTTCAGTTACTGCTGTGGAGTCAAGGACTTTTTCCAGTTTCCCACGTTCAGCTAATGAGCAGGTGGGCAGGAGCTGGGAGGAGAACAGCCAGGCAGCCAGCCCTCGCTGGGCAATGGAAATATTCCATACCATAGACGTCATGCTCAGTTCATGAATGGGGGCTGGCCAGGGGCAAGAGGCTATCTGCTTTTCTTGCTTCTGTGAATTCAAATCTCCCCTTGTCTAGGAGTTTGAATTTTTCAGGAATTGCGCAAAATCTGCAATTTCTGGATTCCGTGGTCGCTGCTCGGGGACTGGCTGCAAATCGGTCATCAGGTGGTGAGAAAAACTGTATTGTGTATAGATTCTTTTGCATATTCATTATTATCATTATCATGATTATTATCATTATTAGTATTTACTTTGTTGTCTTATTTATTAAACTTTGTCTCGATGCATGGGTTTCCCCTTTTGTCCATTTCTCCTCCCCATCCCTCTGGAGGGGAACGAAAGGGGTGAGAGAGCGGATGTCAGGTCCTAGTTGCCAGCTGCTGGGTTCAACCATGACAACCATGCATATGTGTTGGCACTACTTCCTGCTCTAGAAGGGGGTGTGTAATGATATTTTTCTTTACTACATTGCCTTAAATTTAGTTTTTCTGCATTACTGTGAATGGGAAAAATTAATTTCAAGAACACTAATTTGTTAATTTCAGTTCCCATACCTAATGGATTTCATGTCTTTTTTTTTCTGACTTTAAAAGGTGCACTGAGTCTTTTTATCTATTTTTTTAGTTTACCCTAGACACATGAAAACGCATTTCTAAAGCCTGAATAGAAGTATATCAGTACTGTTTAATGCTTTCTATGGATTTAACCACCATGTTTTATATTGAACTAGAGGATTAATTTGCGTTGCATATTCTTTCATTATGTCAGTTTGTCTACAGGACAGAAAACATCAAAAGAAATATTCTTATTATTGTAAGGAATTATTGTGGCTTTTTTTTCCTTTCCTTTTTCAAAGGATATGAAACAATGAAAACCCACAAAGATTAGAAACTGTTAATATGAGCAATATAGTCTCTCTAAAATTTAGGTAGCATTTTCTTGTATCTAAATCCATATTCTGTGAATCATTGATGTGACATAAAGTCATAACTGCTGAGATGGGGAGTGGGACAGAAAGCCACAGAGAGCAGCAGCTGTCTGTTACCTTTCTTAATTTCTGTCATAATGCCGATGGAGGGAAACCTCTTTTGGAATTCTTTTATTCTTATTTGTATTTTTTCTGACTACATTTTCATATATAAAAGCCATAGGTCAAGTTAAAACAAAGAAAAAATCAGAACAGACCCTATAAGTAAGCTGCGGTGCAGGCATCAGAGAGCATTTTCCTTTCCACAGCCGCCCGACTCTGATCCTTCTGCAGCCTCCTCAGCCTCTTTTATCTCCTTCCTACCAGATAGTTCTCCTTGCTTATGCCTCTGCTATTTTGTGATGGTTATCTCGGGCTGTAGGTAGTGGAGACCTTATTTTCCAATCCTGTCGCCTTTAAAAACATATGGGTTGCCTGGGTTACAGATTACGCTGTGGAAAGATAATTACACAACGACCTTGTAGGCTACCAGATAACTATTGCATACAAGTTTTTCTTTCATTTGTCTCATTCTTACAAGCCTTACATGTATTTTGGCACATCATTCACCTCTCTTGGTGGAAGTGGATCCTGCATTGCTAGCATTTTCACCTTTACTGCAATCTGCTTAGTATGTATAGTTTTAAAGAGCATGGGTTGATTTTTGTCTACTGGTTTAAGAGGCTCGATGACTGTGCTCCTGAATTGCACTGTGCTAATGGAGACTATGGCAAGAAACAGAGCACCTCTGTGTGGGTCTGGGGAAGCGGTTAAGTTGGAAGGGTAGAAAGTTTCCTCTGCTGCTGAGCACTGTAGACACACTGTGAGTCCACAATGTGGTTACTTAACCATTTTCCCTGGCCGCTGAAGCAGTGGCTTCAGCTTGTACGTTTGACTTAGTGGTTAGGCCTGAGGGATTTATTTTCAATTTGCAAAAGGGAGTCCGATCCATCAGCACAGAGGGCAATAGGGAGCACGTTCAGATGGTGAAAACTGTCTGCCATGGTCCATTCTAGGCTCCTCGGCATGTCCATGCCTAGGAGGGCAGGGCAGACACCAGCTCGAGGTCAGCTCATGTCTGCAGCGTCTTACTAGCCTGAGCCACAACTAGCCCAGCATGCTCTCCAAACAGCCTCTGAAGAGTATGGTCCTGTTGGTGCAGTGCTGTTTGCAAAAGAGCAAAGCCCACCAGTCTCGGACCTGTGCCACTGGAGCGTGGGACCAGCTCAGGTCACTCCCCACTGCTGTCAGAGCAGCTGTGGCTTGAGTCATCCACCCCTGCAGGGCTTTCAAATTCATTCTTTATCCATAACACAGCACCGGACCTGAAGAATGCTAGTGTGGAAGCTACTGCTCTTGGTGCCAGAACGCCCCTGAGTTATTGTGCCAGTAGTGAGTTGGGAGAGGAAATGTGTTTGACTTTTTGTGGTGATATACAGGTGTATTTGGTGAGCTGGGATTTGGATTCTCTAGGTGATGAGGAAACCACGGAGAGGTTATAATGAAGTACGCTGGTGCTTCCAGGTGGCCCCATAGACGGATTAGCTGCAGCATAGTCCCTTGCTAGTGGTGGACCTTGACTTATGGGCTTTGTCACAGAAAGAGATTCGTGCAGTCTCTGAGTATCTGTCCCTAAATATGACTTTTTAGATTGAAATTCATTGTTGAGAAACAACCAAAATTTGTTGAACAAAATATAGCAAGCAAAAACACTCCACCTTTGAATCAAATGAAGAAAGAAAACTTAAACCAGCTGAGCTAGTAATATTTATGTTCTCCAGCTTTCCCCAAATATTATAAAAAACTGCCTAAATTCAAAACCAACAAAAAATCACATAGGTTATCATAATGGAGTAAACCATTCTATTTCATGATGGGAGTCATAACTTTGCATCTTGATTGAATATTAATAAATCAAGTGAAGAGTATTAACTAAAAACTAAGTCAAAGTTTTAATTAAATCCACAGCAGTTTCTATTTTTCAATGTACATGGGAAGAGGCAGGGTAAGATATATTCCCCTGACTGAAGGATTTTCAAGTTCCAGCTGGACAGCACTTTAATTAACTTCATTTTCTCCCTTTCCTCAGATGAGGTCCCACTCTATTACAATTCTAAATCAATCTTAAATGTAGTGTTTTGGAAAATGCAGTTTTCTCACTGTGTGACTGCTAAATGTTTTTTTCAGGAGGCTGAAAACCCGCAAACGTGGTACTCTATAAGTTGCGGTGGCAAGGGGGATGTGGGGAAGCCGGAGCGAGGATTATGAACGTGGGAAGTGTCCTGCTCGAAGGCTGGTGCACAGTGTAGGGTTTTAATGGAGCTGCTTCTATTTCTGCTGTTTGCCAGCTGTAGTGTGACACTGGGGATCTGCTCAGTGAAATGATAACACTTGCACAACAAACTGTCCCTGGCTGGTTGACAAACTGAGAGCGGTGGTGTCATTACTGAACAAGAGCCCAGAGTCTCCTCCTTGTCATCCTCTCACACTGAGCTAATTGCCAACAGTCGAAAGACAGCATCTATTTCACAGGTTAAAGTTGGAAGAATTTGTACAAGTACCCGAGAGCCCAAGCTGAGGTTTTCCTCAAGTCTGACTGCATGGGTGTGGATAAATCTTCACAGAGGCTTTGCACAATTCAGGCAAAAGGCTGGAGGAAGGGACCTTTCGCTAGTGGCAGCCAATGCCAATCCTTCTTTCCCCTGCCAGACATTGGAAATGTATTTTATAGCACATTTCAGTGGGCAAAATATGCCAGGTGTTATGCATGTAGCAACAATAATTTATCTTCTCAAACAGTGTGGATTTCAAGAGAATGATGCCAGCCAAATAGGTTGGGTCTTTGTAAACTGATCATATGGGAAGTCTCCATTGGAAAGACAAGCAAAATACGAGGGTGTCTAAACATTTTTTACAGCTGTGACTTTATTTTTAACTGGAAGAAGCAGAATTAAGACACATAGGATGTCAGTTAGCAGACTAATAACACCTCAACCAAGGAGTTCTCTGTGCGTTTGGCACATCAGAGAAGCCACGCCACAGCGTGTCACGTGTAATGTTAGGCAACACGATGTTTCAATTATTAAACCAAGCTGGAAACTTAAAGATTGTATTTTTTTGGCTTAGTAAGCTTCCCTTTTCTTCCCTTGTCGGTATTGTATACAGCATAGCTTGAGTATCAGTGGCTTTTGTGAAAGCATCTGCTGGGTCTTCAAATGATCTAATTTATTGAGGTTATTACAGTTAGAGTTACTGAGATATTGGAGGCAATAGTACTGTCAATTTATTTTTTTAATGTTTTTTTTTGTTAGTTCTGCTTGTAGTGTTACCTCTAGAACAAAAGAACAAGAGGAAGCTTTGAGTGGAGGTGTAGTTGTTTAGCTCTCTGTCTTCTTTGTTGAGACAGAGTATGGCAATGCTGCAGTGCAGAGATACTCGAGCTGGCATTAAACTAATTACGTTGGGTACTGGAAGCATGCTGGCTACAGCAGAGTGGAGTCCAGTATGTTCTGATTTTCCCTGCCAAAAAGCTTAGCAGCTTGGGCACCAATGAACCAACAACAATAAACAGCAGTGTCTGGATAGGATTTTATGGGGGAGTTTGTTGTTCTGAAATTTTTCATGTTCCCTACACTGCTACCTCACTTGCTTCCGTAGTTTTTTATCTCTCTTTCCTAACTTCAAAGGAAAAAATGAAGCAAACAAGGATGACAGGATGCAGAAGCTGTGGGCAATACATCATCCAATAGCAGATGCCTGACTGCAGCTATTGCTCATGCGAAGGGCCCGTGCAATAATTCCTGTGTTAGGCAAAGCCAAATCCTTACATAGAAAATAGTTAGGAACTGAGTTGAATGAGAGGATAGGATGGGTTGTGGTGGTCCAGCACAGGGCTCAAGCATACTGATGAGCAACTCAGCTGGCCCCTTTTGTCTCCCTCCTCTCCGTTTCTCATCCTGTTCTCCCATTCACCTAGATCACCTCTCTTTCTCCACCATTGTCTCCTCTCAAATCAAAACCCACCCTGACAACTTTTTCCCCACATGTCTCACTTTTGCTGCCTCTGTGTCCAAACTTGGTGTTTCTGATAGGGTTGCCTAGCCACTCATTTATCAGTCAGTGGTGGCCTAGCAAGGTTTCTTTGAAAGGTCCCCAGTTCTCCCCTCCATTATCTGTGAGATTTGGCCATCTTCACATCACTCCCCCTTAACTGTCTGTGAAATTCAAGCATTCTTCATGGCAGTATCCGCAACACTTGTTACCTTATCGCTCTGTTTTCTGCCATGTCCAGTAACTTCTCATGGTCAGTTCATTGAGCTGAACCTCAGGGTATGGCCCAATCATCTGGCAGCGCACCTTCACTTAGTAACTGTACTCAGACTAACAGCACAGTCACACAAATGGTGGCATTCAGATGGCCACGAATGCCACTGAAGAAATGATGTAGGAAAGAGGATAAGACACGAAGGCTCAGAGACCCTTGTTGAACAGGAAGATGTGACAGGTTGATCCACAGACAGAAAGGACAACCCACAGAAACATGCAAACAAGGGCAGGGAAGAGACTGGCGGCTAGAGGAGAGAGGACTGTGGAGCACATCAGCTGCTTTGAAGTGCAATGAGAAAGAGTAGAATTGGGAAAAGGGGTGGCAGGAGAGGAGAGAAAAACCACTAGTCTGGCAAAGGGAGCAGATACAACTCCCACAGTCAGGAGCGACTACTTGAGGAGTAAAAGAGACCATATAGGGACCAAGACAGAAGGTATGATGATCTGGAGACAGAAGAAAGGACATGGTGGTGGGATTAGATATGTATACCAAAACCAGAACTACAAATTTGCATGACCAGGACCTGTTGACAGATGTGCCACCAGGATAAGTCACAGAACAGAAAGATCAGCTTCCTTGGTATCTCACTAACATCTCCAGAAAGAATGACACTAGTTTGCTGATGAAACTTGTTTATGGAGGGGTTGACTGTGTGTCAGAGGGGCCAGAAGACTTTAAGGAACAGGGCTGTTGAAACCTGATGATAAAGCTCCAGGAAGAGCTTTTGGAGACTAATATTGAAAATGCTTGCTTTGACGTTAGGAGTTTGCTGTCTGGAGAAAGTGGAGAAAGGCAGGTGACGGTAGTCAGTAACAGGTTGACTACAAACTACAAATATCATGCAGCCATGAAAGTGATTAATGATATTCTGTGGATGTGCTGAATGGTGTACTGCAGGAGAGAGAAGCAGGTCTCACTGATGTGGTTGGCAGTGGTTTTGGATTACCACCTGTTGTTCTGATCACCTGCCTTTAAGAAAAACAGACTTAAAGAAAATGAGCTGTAGTCAGGCAGATTGTCCTTTCCGTTTTGTTTTTAGGAGTCTAAAAATGCTCGATGTCCTCAGTCTGGCCAAAGAAGTGTGGAGGACACACGCTTGCTGCCTGTGATCTCACCACAAAGTAATAAGGAGAAAATGTTGACATAGGCACAAATGGGGGTAAATTTGGAACAAATATGTTTAGACTGGATGTGAAGGATGTTTCTAACCAAGAGAGGGGTGAGTGTCTAAAATGTCTAAAATGTCCAAAACGATCCCTAATAACAACTAATGGGGTTTACAAGATAGCTTGATCAAGTGTAAGTGAATGTGGTTGCAAATCCGTATTCAACTCACCTTGTTGTTTGCCTGTGATTTGGTACCTAATGCTGGTGCCAAAATGGAGCATCAGGATTCAACAATAAAACGTTTGTAAAGTGGCTATATTTTCTTCATAAATTATAATAATAGCAAATACAGAGCAGAAAATAAAATGCATAGTTTCATTCCAAACTGTTGTTTGTTTTCTGCGATTTTCATATGAGTTTTACTGTTTTTGTTTCATTTTGAGAGTCTGAAGTGTAGAAGGAAAGAAGTTTCAACCCATTTTTACTGTTTACAAATAAAGACCAAACTTTTGAAAAGTGCTGGCAAGAAGAAACGCTGAGAGAAAGCAACTTTACCTTTTCCCCCACTGCTGCTTCCTTGATTTCCTCTAACCACCACCAACAGAAAACCTAATAGCCTGCCGTACTTGCCTGAGGAGTGGAGACCTTGCTGTAAGTTTTAATTTCCACAGAAAGGAGACTTGACTGGAGTCTTCTGTGACTAAATGTGTGTCTTAGGCATCCAGCCATTTTAATGTTCTGATGATTTTGCCGTCTTCAGAAATTGCATCCAATATCAAAGAAATGTGTTTAACAAACTATGTTGGGTTAGGCAGTGGAAGAAGAAATGATATTTTAATTAAAAAAATTAAAAAAAAAAGGCAGGAGACTGTGGACAGAAATGATTTGCAGGATAACACGCAATACCTAGAAACGTTGAAACTACCTATCTTAAAACTGAAAACTTAAACCTGAGTGAAATGGAAGACATTCATATTTAGTCCTAGCCCAGGTTGTGGAATATTGAGCAGAGTGGAGTCCTGAAAATCATAACGCATTTTAAAAACTTTATTAATATGTTAAAAAACTCCTAAACCTATCTGAGTTTTAAAATTTTTCTTCATTCTTAGCAGAAAAAAATGAGATAAGAGAATATGAAGAAGTGGAAAAGCAGAAATTTAAAACTTGTGTTAAACAGTTTGATTAAAAATTTTAAGATAAGATTTAGAACTTTGGCATTTAAAAGTCCAGCTCCTTCTGGTATCCTTTGCAGAAGGAAGTGCTGGATGTGGGTATAAAATGAGGATAAAATATGATATTAATTTGCACTGAAGTAGCAAATATTTTACAGTAGTTTCAGGTCATTAATCTATCTTCCAGCGAAGGGAACTACATTAATAGCTTATGGGATTTACAGGGCAAGCATCAATTTAATGGTTCACCCTAAGTTTGGGGAGAATAGGAAAGGGCAGGATACTAGAGGATACATTATATCTTGGTGCTTTAAAATAGATGGCAAAACTTTCTTGGCCTAAAATGGCCTCTAGATAGTTTCTAATTCTAGCGCTGCTGCTGAACCTTAATTTCCTGTCTGCAGAATGGAAGGAACCATATTTGCCTGCCAAGTGTTAAGACTGACTTTTCCCCTCATAGCTCTGTCTTGAGTAAGAAAATAATCTGACTTAATGTGAAGTTTTACTTACGTTTTTGGAGACAGATGGGGTGGCAGTTGTTTTTTTTAAGTGTGGCCTCAGTCTAGGAAAGGAAATATATCTGCAATGAAGCAACAGAAGATACCTGCAGGGTCACACGGTTTCTCTTGCAGTATTTTCTAAACAGCTCTCATCACTGGAGTCCTGCCTGTGATTTGTCACTAGTCACTGTGTTCTTGACACTGTAATATTTCCCTGTACTCTGACGCTGGGTGAGAAACCCTTTTATGTTCCTTGCTCTTGAAGATAGGGGATACCTTTGTGAATGGTGAGAGGAGTACATTACGCAGCTTGCAGCTTATTCATGAGAAAGCTCCGAAGAAGAACCCAGAAATAATGTCTTAACAGCTGAAATGCTGTCTTCACAGGGGAGAGTCATGCTAGTACAGCACCTATAAATCAGTGTTGGTGCAGTGCATCATCAGATATGCAACCTTTTTTAAGGTGATAATTCCCATAATTTGGGTACTGACCTTGTTCTATGTTGTACAGACTTGTAATCTGTGGTTTTTTGAATGATCCCCACAGGTGGCACATTTCTAATGTGAAGTCACACTGTGAGACACCTCTGAGTGTGCTGGGAAGATAGGATTATAAATATTCATTGCTCTTGCAACCTTGGGCTACGAATGCCTCAGATTTTATAAGCTAAGCAGAACTGGGCCTAGTCAGAGAATTAAAAAAAATCCCTCACAACTTTGATAAATTCAGGCGATAAATTAAGTAGAATTGGTAAGAAAATGAGAGTTTTTCTGCTAGGTTGATTTTGGACCAACATGCATTCGATTAGGAGAAGTACATAAGTGCGATATGAAATCTAATCACTTATGACAAAACCCATTCAGGCTAGATTTTCCCTTCCTTGGAAATACAATAACTGCTTTGCGGTCCAGTTTCATCACTGAAGAACAAAACACCGTGAGCTATAGATTTGGTCATGTCGCAGTTTACCTCCCAAGTCTCAGGAACAAGCGTGGGTGCTGTCAGGCTCCCCCATGCTGTCCCATCCCTTCCCACAGGAGGACCCTGACCACCGGCCGTGGGAAATACGATCAGAGCAGTGACCACATCATGGGCCTGGAGAGAAATCTGGCTCAAACTGTGTGTAATACCACTAGCAGTTTCTTTCAACCACATGTCTGACAAGCAAGGGATGAAGGGCAGTAGGAGCTCATTTTGTTCCTTTTGTACTTAATTTGTCCAGGTACAGAAGAAGGACTCATTAATCCTTGGCCTCTGCCTGTGTTCTGCAACAAGATATGGCACAGCTCAGTCCTCAAGCCTTCTTCCTGCGACCAGGTACAAACACGTTTGGGTTTTTATTTTCTTAAAGAGTAGCCTTGCAGATAAATTATCTCAACAGAAACTATAATCTTATATGCCTCCTCCTGAACACTGATGTATTCCCCAGGTTTATGTGGCAGAAGTTCAACATGAACCTTTGTTGTAGCCAGGTTCGTGGGATCACCCTGCCGGAGTCTGAAAATCGTAGCACTGTGCAACTCCGAGCGTGATGGTTTTCCCACTGGGTTGATAGTCACTCAGTGTCCCTTGTGCCACAGGTGAACCCCCAAATCTCTACACCGCTGGCTTTTGAGGGTCCTTCCTTCTCACCTTCACTCTCTTTTTTGTTGTTTGTTTGGGTTTTGTTTAAACTAGGGAAGACTCTAATATCAAAAGATGAACACATTTTCACAAAATGTCTGGAATTCATCTTTAAAGTGCAAAAAACCCCCCAGAGCTCAGCCACTTTAAAGCCTCTTCTTGTTTGTGATATGTTAAGTGGTATGAATTGGAGAAGTGGAGAAATCGGGGAGGGTTCCCTCGAGGGTGGCTGGCAGGAGGGAATTCTCGGGATTGTCACGGTGGAACATGGTAGCACAAGACATAAAAATGTGTTCCAAATGTAGATCCACTCCTATGCAGAGTCTGCTGCCGATGGCTTTTTTCCCTCTCTGCATGAGAGCTTGGTGTTGCTGGTGAAAAACAAGAGGATAATTTTGCGATTAATTTGGTAATCCTGAATGACCTAATTTGTTATAAGATTATGGGATTGTATAGATCAGTGTGCATTTCACAATAACTGGAGCAAAAGACTGCGTAGATATGCGTAGCTGTGACAGCCAAGGCAGGAGCTGAGTCTGGGACTCCTCCCTCTGTCTCTTTCTTGCTATTTCTTCTAGAGAAACAGGATTTTACTGAAATCTCCTGGAGTGCGTCCTATTATCACCTGCAGTTCAAGTTGCCTCATACTTTAACTGTTACAAGGACTTCCCCCTCCCCAGCCCAGGGACACCCTTCCTGCGATGGGATCCTTGGGATTATCACTGTGAGACACAGGGAGTAGTTGTTCTATTTCTGCCACTACACCGTTTTTCCATTTTTTTCCCAGTGTGTCAGTGGAGATATTTATGAAGCCGCACTGGAAAGCAAATCAGTGCAATGTGGCAAATTATAAAAATTATCCTTTTGAAAAATGTTATTATTACTATGAACCTAAATGGCATTTGGACTAGATGATCGTTATAGGTCGCTTCCAAATGAAATATTCTAGTCTAGTCTCATCTAGTCTAAAAGGAGAGGGGAAAGGGGGAAATGTTTTGAACTACTTTGCTTGCTGGACAGACAATGATGCTGGATCATCTCCTTTTTGATGTGGAAGGCCCAAAGCATAATATCTCTGTCAGTTACTTTCCTGGTGCTAGTGGCTTTTTAACAGGGCTTAAGGACACCTTGTTCCAAAAAAAAATATACTGTGCACTCGAACAAAGTACGAAGCAAGTGGAGAAATGGTTAAAGCCACAAAAATCTTTTTCCCTAGGATCTGGTCTGCAGCTTTTCCCCCCACTAAGCTTATGGGATGACTCACATGCATTTACATTCCCCGCGCTTCACATGGCATCTGCTGCTACACATTTGGTGTAGGATCTTGTCTTTGAACAGCTGGTGACAACCCACTTCCTCTTGCTTTCTTCAGCAGAGACTTTTCAATTGTTTTGTTGTTGTTTTGATGTGAGACCCAGTGTTGGAAGAACAAGCCCATTTACCCTGGTTGGAACCAGCCATTTAAGCACTTGCCAATTAATAATGCATTTGTTATTCTTCTAAGGACCCAGGAAATACTTTCCCTTTCTCTCCTTTCACTTTCTCTCCTTTCACTTTCTTCAGATGTGATTCCACACGAGCAGAGCACAATCAAGCCCTTTTTATATAAAATGGTTTTAATATTTCCCTTGTTTTCCCTCTTCCTTTTGTCCTACAGAGCTGGACATGAAGGGATCCTTTGCTTGCTTCACGCTAATGGTAATTATTTTGATGTGGTAACCATGCTATCTCCTTAAACATAGAGAAACTGCCACTAATCATGACTGTTAAAGACATGACCTTTGGAGAAGCAAACAGGAGAACATCACGCTCACATTAGAAAGAGTAATACAAAATGTGACTAATTTTAGTTATTTGGTGCCAATTCTACTAACAAGCATTAAGAAAAATAATTTAACATGCACATGTTTTTAGCAAAATCAGAGACAGTCTGCTTTATACTGGTCTAGTACATTCAGTGAAACAATCCTTCTTGCAGGGATTTTGTCTCAACTATCTCTATGAAATCATAGACTTTTTTTATATTTTTGGAAGAAGTATGTACTAAAAATTGAGCTTAATGCTTAGCTACTCCTTTTTGGTTTTGTCCTCTCATTCAACACATGTAGATTTCCTTCCCAGGGACCACTTCTATTACATAAATATTTTAAAGAAGTACTAAACTTTCAAGTGAGACCATCTTGTTTCCGTTTTTGAAAATACAATTACTTAGACAAATCCAGTAGCACTTATTTGAAAAACTGTATATAATGCCAGCAGAACTAAAGGCAATAAAGGTAAGGGCTCTTCTGCTTTGAAATGCTTGCTGCGTTTATTACTGATTTGATGGCCATACCATTCTGCAGGAAATTTCCAAGGTTTTTTTTTTTTTCCCTTTTCATAATTCATGTTGCAGTTACAATCTGTATTGTTTAGACTGCGCTGTACTGTTTATTCACACAAGTAGTATCTGCTCATATCTTCACCTATACTTTGCCTGTCCCTATACATAGGTATATTTAGGGAACATGGATGTTTAGGTGTTCTGCATCTCTCCGCAAAAGTGTCTTTGACAACCGGTGCATACTCTGAGTTGAGTTTTCCCTTGTAAATGCCACAGAGTGCCTGACTGCAGAGGAAGGGGTTTACTTGGAGGGTCACACTTGCTTCCCACCGTTGCTGGCTATGTTGATTGGCCCTCTCTGCTACACAGTTCTTTGGGCCCTGAATGTAAATACCCATTAAACACATACATTTACTGAACAGTTGCCAAATTTGATTTTTATTTCTGTTTCCTGTAGCAAGGGAGGATTTCAAATAACTTTGCTGCTCAGGGGAAATTGAAAATGGGATCTATTTTTGGTTCTCATTTGACTTCACGAGATGGATCAGTTGAAACCTGTTACAATACTAATTTACTTGAAGATGTATTATGTGCACCTCACTAGAATGTGGAGGGGATAAAGCTTTGCTTTAGCAGTTGTTTGGTCCGAGACCACGATTCCCTGGGAAACTGCATGAAGAAGCCAGAAGAGAATTATCCACATATTTTTATGCATACAGCTTTATTGAACTGATTGGCTTGTGAACCTGTGCCCTTCTTAAAATGTATTTTAAAGACAGTAGGGGTTTATGAATGGTCTGAAGGTGCACCTTTTCTCTGTAGCTGTGCAAATCAGTGACTGATATGAAGTGTTTGGATGAGTCTGCTCCCCCGACCTGACATCAGAACAAACCATTACTGCCCTGTAGCCAGAGATGAAAGGTTCCTCATTTCCTGAAATGCAGTGCAAGTGCAAAGAGAGATGCCAAAAGCCATGATGTTCATGTTTTTGCAACAAACCATAAAGGTTAGTTACACATAACTGTTAGATAATTCCTATTGTATTAGCTGTAATTTCCACTTGAGCACACCTTTGGTCCGTGGTGCTCTACAGCTGAATGCGTAACATCTCTCGGTCCCTGGGGCAGTACTGATAACAATTTACAGTGTGGCAACATGTTTTATGCTTGCTCTATGAATAGCAGTGTCATTTGTCATGTGTTTGAAAAGACTGCCTGTTCGACATAGCTGATGACAAATTTTAGGTTGAGAGATTTGTCCTCTAGTTCACTGCCTGGCTCTTGCTAGCCCTGCAGTGTCATTCACCACAGGCTAACCTGCTGTGCCCTTTCCTTTCTCCAAGAGAAGACAGATCTGCAGATAATTGGATATTCAACACCAGTGTATCAATTATCATATTATTTGAAGAATCTGGTGCTTCACTTAATGTTCCTCAAGTAGTTCTCTTGATTATTTACTATGGCAGAGATGAAGTAAACTTGTTTGCTTCTCCTTTTCTCTCTGTCTGAATTTGATTTCAGAAAGCAATCTCAGATAGAGAGAGGTTTCAGAGTCCTAACACACGCTGCTGCTGTTGGCTTTGTTGCTGCAAGGGGCAACAGAGTATACTTTACCTTACGCTATATGAAATGCCAAGAGCAGAATACATTCTTTTTATTGTGATGTTTTTTTGGGGTGTTTTTTTTTAGTAAGTTTTCCAGAACAGGCATATCTGAAAGCCACAATAGTTGTATTCAGCAAGGATTTATCTATAATACTTAATTACAAGAGTACTGTATACATTTACATAATGTATTGGAGGGTTTTGTGGTGAGAAAACAACTCAGGGGACACTCGACAATATCTTACTTCTTTCTCTCTCTCCTGTTGATTACCCTTGAGTCATCCCACTTGCTTAAACTTCAGGTCAATAAAATGAATTTCAAAGCAGAAACCGGTATATGCTGAGACACTAACTTCATCATGGGCCTGTAAAAATGCATATTTTTTCATCATCCTTTTCACCTAATGTGGTTGTTTTTCTGATTTTATTCTACCGAGGGATCCTTATGCACCTTCAATGTGGTTTCATTTAAAGAATCTCTGCATGTCCTCCGTTTCCATCAGCATGCACTTTATTTCTGTGTGTGTCATTCTAAGGAACAATCATTAGTTTAATTTGTACAATTTGCAAACATCATCAGGTCCTAAAGGGGCAAAGGTCATCGCAGAAGTTTGATAAGGTGAATAGACTCTCATTATGGAGCATAATAGTAAATATTTCATCATGTGTTCTGGAGCTTACCAAATACTTGTGTTTATTTTATTGTTAGATTCAATAATGCCGTGGTGTGCCGTGTGTCCTAGTCAGTGTCAGTTATTATGAAACTGAGAATTTCCATCCCTTTTCATATTTGGTTTTGATGTAAAATTAGGCGAAATGTTGAAACGTCAGAGTTGCATTAAATTGGAACAGAAAAGTTTGACATTTTCAATCAGAAGAAAATATTTTCACATTCCTAAAATGGAAGAGAATTCTTGTAGCCTAGAGAGTAATAGTACTGGTCTTTATTCTATTTCATGGTTCCCAGCTGCTACTAGAGTTCCCATGTTGAAACACTGGATTCTTATACTACACCACATGGAAGAAATGCATTCTGGGAGATACAATGCATTACAGCTGTAGTCCTTTAGAGATCCTTGCCCCCAAAAGAGTAAGGGCTGGAATTAAAAAGTAAGCAATGTAATATAAATGCAGTGAAATGCAGTGTAAAATACAAGTATTCGAATTTTCCATGTTTTCCAGTATACTTCAGTTGAGTGTTTCTGCTAGGCTCTACTCATTATTCTATTTCCACGTATGTGGAATGTTATATACAACAATTACTCTATTATAGATAAAAACTTCAAGGGATCACATGTTTTTCTGTTATTTTAGAGAATACCACACTAGAGAAGGTTGAAGTGGGTGTATGATCTTTCATTCCACAAGAATGGTTTCTGAACGTAGAGAGCAATAGTTTCATACAGATTTTAGGGAGTGGCCCACTGCAGAAAATCGTGCCGACCAAATACTACTGAAATCATTCAATGACAAATTGCCCTGGGGGCAGAGGTGAGTTTGCAGGCAGGCAGGCAGGGTGGTTGTCCCCGTTTTCCACAGGTGAGATGAAGTGTTCTGCAACTTACCCTGTGCAGGGTGAGAGATGAGAGGGGGGCTCAGGCTTGAGCCTTAGCCTTTTTTTGAGGAATCTCCTGGGTCTAATGCCATCCCTAAGCAGTCAGTAGTTCTCAAGAGAGTACATACAAAATTCACAGAATCACAGGATCATTTAAGTTGGAAAAGACCTTTCAGATCATCGAGTCCAACTGTATTTGGACTCTGGATACCATATAACCATATCTGGTACTGGATACCATACCTTCCATATTTTTTAGAAAACAGTTTCAGTTTAACTCTGTCTCCAGTGGTGGCTGCCAGATTTAAGGAGAGAAAAAAAAAAGCAGGAGAATGGAAATAAACAGAGAGTTAGATGTTCTTTATTATTTCTAATATGGATATCTCAGATCAACTTGTTGTGTGTAGTACACCCAAAACTTTCATCTGACACGTGAGGAAGAGATAATGCAAGGTCTTTTATTTTACTTGATTTTCTTTTTTTGTCCCTTACTTTTCAGAAGCAGGAATAAGAAGCTAAGCAGGCCTTAGTTTCTGTTGGCCAAGACTATTTTGATTTCTGCAAAGAAAAGCACACGTTTGGACACAAGAAGGTGCAGATGCCATTTCATTTTCTTCAGACATACTCTGGTGAAAGATGGCTTCCTCAGAATGTAGTAAATATCCTTTCCATTCTTCCCTCTCTCTGGAGATCAGTCTGTCTTCTGTTTATAGAAAGTAAATCATCCACATCATACCGCCTTGGATTCAAGAACCCAACTAGCCCTTCATCTCTGACTTTTTCTCCTCCACCAGCTGTTCATCACATAATTTGATGGGCAGATCTACCCATCAAAGCCAAGGATTAGACACCTATACATACTTAGAATTGTAATTGTACTGCAAACTATTTTATAGATTCACATAAAGTGATAGGAAAAATCATCTGCTGAATTGCACGATATCAAGAACAATTCATCAGCTACAACTAGGATGTTCTGGGAATTCAGATACACACAAAAAATTGGAATATAGGCTTCATGTTTATTCTTAAACATACAGAGCTTGGTCTATTTCTTCATGAATAAGTATGCACACAATTTTGTTGTGAGCATTAGAAAGTCATGGTCTGGTCTTTCATTCCCCTTATTGTTATTTGTTCCACATCAGCAACCTCATAACAGATTCACTGGCCCCTAAGCTACGGCTTGTCACAAGCAAGAGACAAATGCTTAGAGAGCTTTCCCTCTGTTTGATCCCTGTAATCAACTTTATTTCCTCTACAGAATTCCAATTATCCCATTAAACAATGAGTCAGGATGCATATATTGATACAGGTGCCTTAATTGGTTAATTTATACTCATGCCAGCCCCAGCTAAGAATTCATTTCCCTGAGGCCTCCTTAGATAACCACAGCTCCTCCTAAGCCGTAATGGTAATTCTTAGCAGGCATAGTACGTGAGCACAACATTTAGACCTACACACAAGCACCCCTCACCAGAGTCTAATCTGTGTTTAGCCATACGTATACATGCCGGTGAGCTTTTATTTGCTTCTACCTTATAATTTCTAACCTATTTAGTTTTAATTATAGGACTACGATTATAAAACACTGACCATATGTTTTTAAAACCACTTTGCAAGTAAAAAATCCTAATACTATTGCTTTTTATAGTAGCACTCCAAAGCAATTAACCAGTTATTAGATGCCAGCAAATTCAGCTGCAGTCTATCATATACACATTTATTTGCGTATGCTGTCTGGGGAGTGGCATAATTTTCATTATTGACTTATGAGGGTGGAAATCATAGATGGATGATTTGTTGAACTGTCTTAACTCTGCATCAACCAAAATAGCTATTTAAATGTGTAACAACTTTCTCTGACACAAGCTGGGAGATTTTAAAATCAAGGTGAAGAGAAGGACAAGCACCAGTCTGTTCTCCATAACACTCGTCCTCACCATGGCAAGAAAATAGGATATCTAGTCTTGTAAATTGTCAGAGAAACCAGACAGAACTACAGGTAGATTTAAAAAAATAATTTCCTAGGAAATCAGTTTTTCAGGACCAGATAAACTTGCTAGTGGACTGCCAGGATTATTATTTTTCCAAACTTATATCCTGGTGAATGTCACGAGCAGGAGCTTCTGCTATAGTCCCTAGAAAAATGTCTTCAAAGGAGCTATAGAAAAATTAAGTGCCCTGTTCAAGAGACTGTAATAGTTGTTCCTGAGCTTCTTTTCCAATTCAGCTTACTTCACTGATTTAATTTCTTGCCTCTGCTGATGTAAATCAAGAACTCACCTTCTCCTGTCCTTATCCTGCTATATTAGCTGACAGCTTGCAGGCAGGAGTGGCTGTAGAAGAAGGCAGTGTCATCACTAGCTTGTAGACGTAGTACTGTTCTTGCCAAAGGCAACAGTTTGTAGTGAGAAAGCAGCTTGACCTGCACCTTTTGAGTTACAGACTAACATCCAGAATGTGGTATGAGTCTGATTTTCTGCTCACAGAATCACAGAATGTTAGAGGTTGGAAGGGACTTCTAGTCCAACCCCCCTGCCAAAGCAGGGTCGCCTACAGCAGGCTGCACAGGACCTCATCAAGGCAGGTTTTTAATATCTCCAGAGAAGGAGACTCCACAACCTCTCTGTGAAACCTGTTCCAGTGCTCCGTCACCCTCAGAGTGAAGAAGTTCCTCATGTTCAGACAGAACTTCCTATGCTTCAGTTTATGCCCATTGCCCCTTGTCCTGTCACTGGGCACCACTGAAAAGAGTCTGGCCCCATCATCTTGTCACCCACCCTTAAGATATTTATTGGCATTTATGAGATCCCCTCTCTTCTCTTCTTCAGGCTAAACAAGCCTAGCTCCCTCAGCCTTTCCTCGTAGAAGAGATGCTCCAGTCCCCTGTTCATTGGAATGTATCTCTCTTTATCGTTTCAGAAGATACATTCAGTTCATGTGAAGTAAATTAAACAAGCAGTTTCTGCCCAGGGTCACGTACAATACCTATTTTGTGTTCTCTCTGTTGTGGCTCAGCTGTGTGACCTGATACCTCTTTGAAATGTGCTAAAAGCTTCACATGCACATAGTTTTAAATGATAGAAAAAGTAATGTAGTTTGACTGGAAAACCCCCATTCACTCCAGCAAGATAGTGGTATCTGCAGATGATACATTCCAGCAGAGCACCTTTTTATACACACAAGCTGACGGCAAAAATTTGTCAGTGGCTTAGTCATCATTCAGCTGTATCACCAATCTCATAAAAAACAGCATGGTTGCGAGGAGGGTACTCATCCCCCCTATAGTAAATTAGATTAAATGCAATACAACAGGTACTCTGCAGAGGTATATTTCAGGACAGAAAAGAAATCTTTTACTCCTTGTGGGTATTGGCTAATATTTTGTATTGCTCGAGTAGCAATCATTGGTAGACCGGGATGCCAATTGCTGTTATGCAGCAGTATGAAATTATGTCATTTCCAAATGTGCAGTCTTCAGGGACACTGCTTCTGGAAATGATCACCAAAAGAGTGAGGCTTCTCCTCACAAGCATAAATGAACTGTATAAAACAAGTTCCTGGTCACAAAACGCATAATCTCCACAAAAGAATAATACCTGCATTTAGGACACTTGCCTTAGAGAGGGAACCACCTAAGGTGGTGACTTAGTCCCCAGACTAAGCTGCCTTTTTGCCTAGGCTCCCCAAACGCAGCAGCTGCTGGAGCACTGTCCTGGTTTCGGCTGGGATAGAGTTAATTTTTTTTCTCAGTAGCGGCTGTGTTTTCGATTTAGTATGAGAAGACTGTTGATAACACTGGTGGTGGTAGTTGTTGCTATGAAATCAGGGACATTTTTATTCCAGTCTCCCATGTTCAGCTAATGAGCAGGTGGGCAGGAGCTGGGAGGGAGCACAGCCAGTCAGCCAGCCCACTCTGGCCAGTGGAAATATTCCATGCCACGGATGCCATGCTCAGTTTATGAATGGGGGTAAGCCAGGGAGCAGGAATTTCTCTCCTTTTTTTCTCTGGGTTCAAATCCTCTTTTGGCTGGAGTTCAAACTTTTCCAGGAGTTTGGTCTTTTTGGGGAATTGTGCAAAATTCTGGCAATGTATTTCTGCAGGTGTATTGGTTAGTATCTGGTATTTTGATTCCTTACATACAGTGTGCCATTAATGTCTTTCATGAAAAATGTGTGAAGAAAGATGGTAGAGGAAAATAGATGAACCAGTCTGGATTACTTGATAACATATCCAGGCTTTCATCTCAAAGTCAAAATGCAACAGTTCTGAAAGTCAGAGCCGAGTAAATTCCAGGAGGCTCAGCATATTCACCAGGAATATCAGAATTTGCAAATTATTGTCTCTCCTCACTGATTATGCTTGAGAATCTGAAAAAAAAAGACATAGTTTTTTCCTATCTCTGGGAATTCTACAAAGTTTCTTCCCTGGTATTTACAAAAATACGAATGCAGACTGAAGGATTTTCCCCTCAGGTGGGAAGCTTCTTGGATTTCTCTGCTTTGTCTGGCCAATGTTTTCATAAAAGATGGAGACATTTTATTTCTGCTCAACTCTAAAGCTGCTTTTTTTCTTTTATATCCATCTTCATTTTCTGCTGTCAGGAGCAGCCCTCCAGATATCATGAACTGGCTTTGTGGCATCACAGGCTTGAATTGCTGACCTTGCAATGACAGTGCTTGTGAGATTTCCACATCAGTTTTATGCCATCAGGAAATTGATTGCTGTGAAAAAGTTTCCAAACATCTGAGACTTCATTGAAAGCAACTTCAAGCCTCCTTGAAATTTACTTATTAATTGCGAAGATTAATTTATAGCATCTACAGCTAGGAAGAAACACCAAGGTGTGCTGGGAATGTGAGTTCATTCAGCTTGCAAAATCCACTGAAACGATTTTTTATTTCTGTGTGTTATGGCTACATCATTTCTGTCAGAACTGGCATAAACCCAATATGGCTACGCACTTTCCAGATAAGAAGGAGATGTCCTTTAATATTAAAGCAAGGATACCCACTAGCCACAAAAGATTTTCTACACTTAGACAAGTCATTTCCAGAACTGAGAGTTTTTGTAAAAGAGTCTGTGGTAGAAAGTAGTCAGGAGCTTGCAGCGGAGAGGAGATGGAGACATCTTAGATAACTGTAGACTAATCCTACCCTTTGTATTTCTTGGGTTTAGGCTGGGTCTATCCCAAGGTACCCATTATAAGCTGATAGGGCAGGTGAACAAGTGTGCTGCTGCGACAGCTGGATGGGGAGTACCAGTGAGAGAGAGCTCGGCAGGGATGTGGTTGAGAGAGGCTGGATTGCAATGCTGGGGTTGGTAGCACTGCTGTGTTTCCTGCACAACATAAAGAGCTTAATTTTCAGGATATGAATACTTTTAAACACTTCCACTGTATGGAACAGTACACATCTTTTTTATTCAGCTGTGTTTTAATGGTTCTATTACCACTTGCCAAATTTTGTACATTATTAATTTCAAATATTTGCATCCCACCCTAATGACTCTTTTACAACTACTGTAATATATGCTACTGTAATACATGCATCAAAAGCAGCATGGCCAGCAGGGTGAGGGAGGTGATTCTGCCCCTTTACTCCGCTCTCATGAGACCCCACCTGGTGTCCTGCGTCCAGCTCTGGAGCCCTCAGCATGAGAAAGACATGGACCTATTGGAGCGGGTCCGGAGGAGGGCCACAAAGATGATCCGAGGGCTGGAGCACCTCTTCTATGAGGAAAGGCTGAGAGAGTTGCGGCTGCTCAGCCTGGAGAAGAGAAGGCTCCAGGGAGACCTTATTGTGGCCTTCCAGTACCCAAAGGGGGCTTATAGGAAAGATGGGGACAGGCTTTTTAGTAGGGCCTGTTGCGATAGGACAAGGGGTAATGGTCTGAAACTAAAAGAGGGTATATTTAGACTGGATATAAGGAAGAAATTATTTACTATGAGGGTGATGAAACACTGGCACAGGTTGCCCAGAGATGTGATAGATGCCCCATCCCTGGAAACATTCAAGGTCAGGTTGGATGGGGCTCTGAGCAACCTGTTCTAGCTGAAGATGTCCCTGCTCATTGCAGGGGCTTGGGCTAGATGACCTTTAAAGGTCCCTTCCAACCCAAAGGATTCTATCGTTCTATGATTCTATGCTGGGTGTGTACCTTTGCCAGCTATTCAGTTGAAATCACAGGTGATCACATCATGTGCATTATTTGAAGTGTATCATTGTCATGTGTGCCATAAATCATGAGCTTTGGATGGATGCTTTAGCAACAGTGGGATTATTGGCAGAATATGATGTGGAATAATCATAAATATTCATGCAGAGACTGCACTTCCTGTGTTCATGAATCGTCTTCAATCTCAAGGACTCCATCAGTTGCTAAAATTCCTCAGGGATGGGAACTACACAGAGAGCTCCCCGGACAGTTAATTATCTATTCGTTCTGCATAAGGAAACAGTAATCTTCAGACTCAGTTTGATTCAGTGTTCAAAATGGTAAACTGAGAAAGCCTTTCCTTCTGCAGGAAGTGAGTAGCATACGGAAAGCTTCTTGGAAGACCACACATCCTTTCCACACGTTCTGAGCAGAGTGTATTAAAAGGGTTCGTGCCAGCAATGGTGGACCACCACCTAGCAGAATTATCGACTCAGTGCTCTCCATGGTTGATGTCCAAATGTGGCCTGAGTAGAAATGTCACAAATAAAATTAAAGTAGGTGTGTGAAGGTCTGAATAGACTGACATTTACCTTCTGGGACCATGAAGACTAATGGTACTGCTGTCACCAAGCCCATGCAGGAAGGAAGCTGTAGTGCTTGTCCAACTGAATGACATGAAGGCAGAGTCTCCTCCGCTCTCCAGCTGTCCTATAGTGCAACCACTGAGTTGTAAGGGACCCTCACTGCTACCAGCTCAGGGTCAGCCCTACCAAGGCAGCTCATCACGGGTCTGACTGCCACCCATTTCAAGGGGAACCAGACCTAAACCAGCACAGCAGTCCGGGGCTTCAGCAAGTTTGAGGTTTTTGTTCTCTTTTGGCCCACAGTGTCCAACAAGAATCTGATAGCCAATGGTCTTGTAAGTGGCCATAAAATACTAGTGCTGTGCTCAGGCTGTCTTTCAGAATATGCATGTGAGGAGAGCACTCATGTTTTAAAGCTGAGTTAGTAGCATTCTCTGGAGCAAAACAGTGTATGATTCATAGAATTTTTTCCTATGCAAAAAGTCATAAAGAAAGGTTTCCAGTGGGTATAATTTGCACTTCAAATGGGGCTTCAGGCAATACAAAAGGCAAAGATAAGGCTGTCCAGAATCTGCCTAAACAGTTCCATTGTCTGTGTGTCTGAATAGCCATATGAGAGATTTATCTGCCAGCTACCCTGCTATGAAGAAAGTTTTGACAGCAGGCTAAGATTTCTACATGTCTGTTGGACATTCTGCACCAAAACAGAGAGGATCCAACTCACAATTTAATCTGCCTTCTGCAAATCAAAGCACCGGTGTGGGTAAAGCAGAGCATGATTCTGGAAGTCCCTTAATTTTAATGTTATTTTAGTCAAGAGCCAGCTTTTCACGCAGAACCAGTCTAACTGGTCAATTCTAGCTGCTAATAGGAAAAAGTTAGAATATGAGAATTTATGCAATATATCTTCAAAGATGGGGAAGTGCTGAGCTCACTTGCGCTTTCTGCCCGTGGTGGAGCATGTTGTGATTGCAGCTAGACCACCTGCATGTTCCTTGGTACAGAAATCAGTGTCCGGAGGTGGAAGATCTTTGCCCAGTGGTGAGGCAGGCAAGACCTAGAAGTGAGAAATGCTCTTGGTCTTCTCAAGAAGAGATTCCTTTTATCTGTTCCTCCAAGGTGATCAGCATTACCAGCTGGTTTGAGAGCCCATTTGTGCCAGAGCAGTGCAAAAAGAACAAAGCATGACTGAGATATATGCAGTACAGTGCTTTTCAGAGCTTACTTTTAGACTGGCAATAATGTTGGTTTTGATTTTCTTGACAGCTGTTTCCAAAGGCACACAGAATGGACGTTGCTATTTCACCTGTCAGTTCACCCTTGTTTACAAAATCAAGGAAATGTTTAAATGTACTGAAATTGTAGATTGTAGTGTTCTTTCTTTGACTCCGCTAAAAAAAATTTCCAGCACCTAACTGATTTTCACAGAATATGACATTTTCTGTGCTGTACCCAGGGAAAGTGGGTTTCTGTGGTAGAGCAGATTTTCTGTGATTCACTTGAACTGTGTAGTGGGCTGCTGCAGAAGACATGGTATCTAGGAGATAGGGATTTCTAGCCAAATCTAGGCAGAGGATGACCACAGGCCTTGGCTGTAAAGCCCCAAATGTTAGCATGAGTAACTGATAAATAACCTGAGCCCATCCCATGACTGTCCTTAGCTCTTTCCTGTGGAGATGTGTAGGAGTGTACTGCTCTCAGCCAACTTGGTGACTGCTGGACTGACTTGACTGATAAACTGCAACAGAGATGCCTATGTGTGAGTCCCATGCCATACATGTGGACAACACCACCTACATATTTGTCATATCTTGAGATGAAGCAGCATGTCTACATGTAGCATTCCTTTACCTGGCTGCAGGAATCATAAGTAGAATTGTTTACTTCTAAGAAAATACTGTAAAAGCTCTACAGACCACATGATGATGAACCTGGCCACAGATGGGATATGTGCACTGTGGCATGATCCATGTGAAGGGGCGCATCCAGTGCTGCGACAAGTGGGGTTTCCAGTGTCAGAAGGAAGGTAAGATTGCTATTAACTTTTCTAGTACATCTGCTAGCATCAGAAGTACTGTCACCTTTTCTATTATTGCTGTCACCTTTTATAGTACTTCTGTTCTTTATACAATAAGTTGGTTATGACTTTCTTGTTCCGATCCCAAAAGAACTGGCACCTCCTGGGTGCAAAACAAGATGTTGGGAGGTCCTTCTGTTTTCAGCATCATGTTGGTTTCTTAAATATCCAATTGTGAGGTACACGTTCTGGTGGCAGAGCATGCTTTGCTACAGATTTTCTGAACTTCTAGAGGTTACTGGCAAATCTTTTGTCAGCTTCTTTCACTGACTGAGAATGATTGTTCTCATGGTTTCTATGCTAGCTGATTTATCTTTGCATGTTTCCTGTCAGTGTTTTGGGAATGCATCCAAATCCACATTTTCTTATGCAGAAAAGCGAGATATTTTACAAATGCTTGAAGTAAGTGTGATGTGCTAATCTGAGCCCAGCTTGTCAGCAGTAACAAAACTTTCATTCCCTGGGTGGTGAGGAGGAGGAGGAGGAGAGCAGGGTGCACACACTCCAAAATGTGGACTATCTGTTTTTTCTGCTTAGATTTGATTAGCATGGAGACCACGTTTGGCTGAGGTGCATGACCCATAGGTCCAACAGACAAATAAGAATCAGTCACAAATGGCCAAGGCATCAGGAGCTGCAGCAACCCTCCTGTTCCTGGCCTGCAGCTGTGTTCCCGAAACCATGGCGTGAACAAAGGCGCAGCCAGGTGAGAATGCATTCACCTAGGAGGAGTTCCTTCAGCAGGGATATGCCTTCAGGCTAGGGCTGCTCGTTTGGTTGACCAGGTCAAACTAGCTGGAAAAGGGCCTGGTTTGAATGTGCAGCAGTAGCAAAACAGGTAATCAAAGACAGGGAGAGAGGACACTCCCTGGAGAATCAGGGTGGAAGGTATGGTTGTTGTAACCCCTTGTTAATGACGCTACCAATGCTGTAAATGGCAAAAGGAAAAAGATACTCGGGCAGAGTGGCAGGAAACCAAGGGACAAATGCATTTTAAACCTTTTCCTGCTATCTCAGTAGATGGCTTTGATCCTTTCACAGAAACCAAAAGGGGAAAGAAATGACACCAGATAGACAGAAAATCCATTTCATCTTCCTTTTTCCTCTTCTCTAATGTGCTCTCCAATACAGGTATGGCAAAGGTACAGAACAACAGCAGAAAAAAATACAGACAGTGACAGAGAGAAAAATGGAATGTACTAAATGCTACCTGCTCTCTACCTGTCTCCAGATAAAAAGTAATGGGTCTCACTGCACATATTTTAATCTCAGGAATTCAAGTTTTAAGTTGAAATCTGCGATTTCACTGAGATTTTGGGCGAAGTTTATGGAAAGGCATATAGAAAGAGGAGAAACATGCAGGGACTAATCAAGGACTAATTTCTTTCAAAGGCTGTTCTATGCAAATATCACAAAGAAGTGCCTTAACAAAAGAGATGTTCTATCAAAGGAAAGTCAATGTGAGATCATAAAATGAAAGAGGAAAAAAATCTTAATAGAAGATGAATAGAAACACAATTATTCTCAGATAAACTAGAGAAACAAGGGAAAGAACCTCAGATGAGACACTTGCAGGAAAAATTTGTGCCTAGTAATCATGAAAGAATGGTAACTGCAGTTAAGTCAATGCAAGACAGCTAACTTCAAGTTAAAAGTTTTCTGTCCATTCTTTCTCCCATGCTGCTCTAGGGTTGTCATCACACGGTCCCTAGTAGCCGTTGATACAGTAGCTGCTCAGAGACTTTGCCAGTACTGGTGATATATTGAGACTTCATTTCACAAAGGGTGAGGTCTACACTACCCAAAACCCCTCTTTGAACTCTGAGTTTAGACAACCTCTACAGCTTTCAGGAATCAGAAGTCGCAGCACAGACTTCTGAGGAGGAATAGGCATGGTGGAGGCAACCACGAGTCACACAGCTTAGGGTGGCTGTATGTCAAGCCACAGTTTATCAGCAGCTTCCTCAAAAGCAGCCCAGGAGCTGCTGGTTAATCTGCAACATGTTTCTCCAAAGGCATCTGATGAGTTTTTCTTATATTGCAGTTTAATTACAAAGTCTTTTGCTCCTCTCTACCTGGCTTCAGTCATCTCAGATTCAAACCGGTGGGGCCTATTTTTAAACTCTTCCAGCCCTACTCTTGTGGAGTGCTCCTGAGACAGTGGTCTGCTTCAGCATTTTAATGCTTTGCAGTGCGTAACTAAAGGTCTCAATTCATTAGAGTTCTAAGTAGAACCAGGTGGTAGTTTTCTATCATAGCACATTTAATGGACAATGCTAAATATGCCACACAACCTAGAAGTCTCCAGAAAACAGTAAGGAGTAGACCTTCTAAGCTTTGAAGTCACTATAGTAGCCAGCTCCTAGAATGGGTAACTTAGCCACTAGATTTGTTTTTTCTTCTGTATGTGTACACATTTGTAATACTTTCATTCTACATATCAATTATGTAGAGGAATCCTGCTTTATAGTGCATCTGAAGAACAGTGGAATGTATAAACGGCTCACAATTTTTATACAGCTAGGTTCCAATTTTATGAAATATTATTTTGATCAGATAACAAGCACTAGTACCAAGGCCTAATCCAAAGTCCACTTGCTATCAGAAAGGTGCTTGTTGGGCAACATTTTGTTCTGCTTTTTTGTTGTTGTTGCTAGAGATCACTCTTGGACATACTGCTTTAAAGAATGACCGCCATCCATGTATTTATCTCTCTCAGTCTGATGGGATACATAAAGACTGCAGACAGAGAAGCCACCAAAGTAGCTCTGTGTGTGCTCAACCCAGGACTGAAAGCACCAGGAACCCAAGCAGACCTGGAAGCAGCACAGTGATGAGAAGTAAGGTTTACTAATTCATCTGGTGTCACACAAGCAGGGCTCTGCTCTTTCTGACCTTAACAGATAATTTTACATGGCACTGACCTGCAATGGTTGAACTTGGGACAAAAACTTTCAAGTGTCGGGGATTTCTGACACCTCTTAGCTTTAGAACAAAGATCTGCTAAAAGATCTATTGTATTTCTTTAGCAAGTCAGTGTTCTCTTACTAAGCCAATCATGTGTGATCAAACTAGGCATGACTATATAAAATATCACAAGATGAAATTTACTTGAAATACTGTATGGACACAAATATGTAATGCAAAAATCAGGTGGATTTTCAACAAGAATGTTACTTGTTTTTTTTTAATTTTGCAATGTTTTTTTTCCCTAGTGCATGTTGTCCGTTGTCCCTCTCAATGGTGATAACTGGTTACATTCATTTACACATGTCAAAAGCAAATACGTGGGGGGTCTTTTCAGTCAGTTATACAAAGCTATCAGCTGCTGGTCTTGATTTCATAACTGAGAGAAAAGAAACACATTACTAAATAGCCATAAGAAGCCAAAGAAGATGCAAAGTTCATTGAAAATAAATGCCATGACCTGAGCAGAAGCAGGATGTAATATTAGCAAAAGAGGTCTTGAGTGTGTGTGAGTCAATATGAGGTCACCATGGTCAGCAGCTACATGCTGATTTTACTTTGTCTCCAGACCTAGCCCCTTGCTGATAATGAAAGAATATCTAGTTCTGACACCCCTTTTCTCTAACCAAACCAGAGTCTCAACCCTGACCACTCACCTAACATCTCACCAAACAAATCCTCATGTTCCCATCTTCTTCCCTTCGTTTATCCCAGACACTCAGCCTGCCAAGACTTTCTTACTCCCTCATCCCCAGCTGATATACTCCAGCATCTCCTGGGATCCTGCAGTCCCGCACTGTTTTTCTTCAATCATTGCCTTCTCTGTTCCTCAAGGCTTCCTTGGGACACCTGCAGCAGCATCACCACAGCTCAGGGAGAGGATGTCACTCCATCAGAGGGACCATGACACCAAATTTTTCTCTGTTCCTCTCTTTTCTCATGACCCTTCCTGCACCTCCTGTCTGGGATGGAGTTGGACCAGCATTTGTCTCTAAAGAATAAGTTTTCAAGTTAGCAGGCTCCACTCCTTCCCTCTGTTCCCAGTAGCCTTCTTGGGTGCTTATGGGGTGAAACAGCATATGCTAACTAACCTGCAAAGTCTTCCTAAGTATGGGACCCCAAAGCTGCACAGGCATTTTATATGTCAAAGGCCCACTATGACAACCTGTGAAACTCCCTGCTGCTTTCATACCATATCAGCTGATGCAATTTACAGCTACTCTTGTCTTAGGACTCAAGGCAGGATAACTTTATTATCAAGGTGCCAGAGGCAGTCTCAGAATTAACGTCTTGCACTTCTCACACCAGTGATCACTGGCTTGAAGGAGGAATGGGGCTGTGAATAACAAGGTATGAGAACAGTTGGTGACTCACTATAAGTCCGTGGTCCAGGATATTGACAGTCTGCCAAACATTTTATCATAGTTGTCACTGAGGGGCAAGATAAGAACAAAACCACAAAGTGGTGTGGATTTTTAAAGGTCAGCATTCTTGTGGTTCAAAGTCACTGTGGGTAGAATATTCTGGATTTTCACAGAGATTTCACTGAGAAAGGGGTAAATAAAGAAAGTGAATTAGCTGCTTTTAATATGAAATACCTATAAATTAGTGTTCTGAATACAGGTAAACTAGTCTATCAGTGGTCAAAGTTTAACTAGACTTTCTTCTCTGTATTTCCAATTTTGAATTAGCTTGAAATTCTAAACATTTTTCATCAAAGGAGTGCCAAATTTCTTGAAGTATTTGCTTGTGCATCTTACTGTCTCTCATCCCGAAGGTGGTGTCAGATAGGTTTGTGCAATGGGATTGCCAGGAAGCAACCAATGAATAACCACATGTGCTAGTAGTTCATAGTCTGTATTGAGGAAGGTGGGAGACCTCCAAGAGTTAACAGTTGTGTCTTAAAAGATTTCTTTCTTTTTATTTCCAGTCTGGGCAGATGATAGATTTCACCTTGCTGTCCTACTGATCTTTTCCAAATCGACAAAGTGACATTCAGCTGGTTAAAAAATGCTATTCGTTGTATACGTTAATATAGATAATATCCCTGAGGTTTTCATTTGACACAAAACAGATTTAACAAAAAATCAGATTATCCACAATATAAATGAGTTATAGTATGTTCATGGTGCTGCAACTCACAGAAGAAATGGAAGATTACAAACCTGGTAAAAGAAGTCAGAGCCCATGGGAGCTCTGTGGGTCGCTGAGCTTGAGATGGTTAGATGGTTAGACTCTCTCTTTCAGGAGAGTCTTTCCATCTCTGACAGTGGCTGTCTCATTTGTTCTTCCTCTGCCCCCTACTATATGTGGCTCACAGATGTTATCCTCACTGCCTGTTTCATGAATTGTGAATATGTTTTTTCCCTTTCTAGGTTTTGTTCTGTTGAGTTACTCAGTCAAGAACCATATTTTCTACCTTTTGCTCCATAGATTTAAATATTAATTTTTGCTTATGACACTGTCTCTTTGAAGACTAACACAAATAATGCAAGCATGCTCCATTTTAGGTAGGTAGCCCAGCTGATCTGTTAGATATCTCTACACTGTTCCTATCTTGCCTTTCTTTTCAGACTAGAAGCAGAATCGTTAACATGATCTTCTAAAATATGGGCAAAAATAAGAATAGATACTGAGTCTAAACAGACATAAGTCACCATTTGCCCATACTGAGAAATTCCTCACCTTCTGCAGAAATTTTTGTAGCTCCTTTGGCACAGGAGACTTGAGCTTAAAACTCAAGCCTCCCTCGCTGTCATTGCATCATGCAGAATATCTGCTCATTGCAGTTATGAAGCTGCTTTCTGTAGAGGTGAGACAAGCCATTGTTCATCTTCCTGCTTCCATGCATTGAATAAATCCCTGGCACTGAGACTGAGGTACAGAAAAATGATGTGTGAACTTCCGTTGTGCAGCTGAGAGGACCACTCTAGTACAGTCACTGGGTTTCTTTCTTTATGTTTCTTTGAGTCCTTTGTGATTTATGTAGGTCTTCGCTGCCTTGCATAAATAGTATTTTATCAGCATAATAACTGATGAAGAGCCCTTCTAGGGTTATCCTGACTTAATTCAGCAAAAAAAAAATATGGCTACATCTGTTATTAAGGAGAAACTCTGCATTCTATGAAATACATTTTTCTGTAGCCCTCTAATTTATGGCAAACCTAATTTCAAAGTTACCACAAGAACGCATTCTTATTGGCTCTTATAGTGTGTAGACTTTGTTTTTCAGTGTTAAAATTTTTAGATTTACATTTCTTTCTTTGGAACTTGTAATGCTAAAATTCAAAGTGGAGGACCATTTAGCCAAATGGCCTCCTGAAACAGGAACATTGCTTCTTAGAATAAGCTGCACAGACTTATTGCTTTGCCTTGCCTTTTGATACCTTTTTTTCTCCTTGTGAACTTGTAACACCGTCGTGAAGATGAAACGTGGAACTCTTGGGAAAAGAAAATAATTTTTCTGTTTTTTTCTTTCAAAGCACCCAGGACTTTTTAAATGTACAGTAGTTGAATGTGCTATAAAATTTCCTAGAAAACTCTATTCTTTATGTGGCTCCCAAAGAGGACTCCTTCTTCCACATAGGAGAGATGTGTTTTGAGGGAGAGAACTTGAGAGGTACACTAAAGCTGGAGAATTTGGGGAGAGGGTGGTCAGGCACTCTAATGCATGTCTCCTCCTTCTTACCTTCTTTGGCTGTGCCCTCCTCCACTTATAGATCTTCTTGTGTCTAACAGGATGCAACAAGTCTAATAAGTTCACACTTTAGCCTTGACTCAACACAACTGAAACCTTCATCCACCACAAGATGCAAAGTAATTGAAACTCAGGCTTCCTTACTGAGAGTACTCACAAAGAACACATCTCACATCTGGCTGGAGACACGGGGTCTTCAGAGCATCTCAGCAAATTTTATTTTTTTGATGCTCCACTAACTAAATCTTTTATTTCATATGCACTAAGCCAAAATTTTAAAAATAACCAAACCTTTCAGGAATGTTCAGCTGAGAAGACAGTAATTTGTAGAAGGTGGTGTACATATTCCTTTGAGAAGACTCTTAATGACATCAGGCAATCCAAATCTGGTCGTATTTTCAAGACCCTATGATAAAAAATTTGCCTTGCCTTACTGTTTTTTTGGTTTGTTGTTTCTTTTTGTCTTGGTCTTTCTGCATTTATGGCATTTTGCTCCTTAATCCTCCTTAGATTTAAGATCAAAGTTCAATTGCTGCACTAGGTGAAGAAGTTTGCTGAATTAATCTGTTGTTGCGTGGATCTCTGAAGTGGGTTCTATTTTATTACTGAATGCTTAGGAATTACTGAAACTTCAATGGAAACTGTTAATGAGAATCTGGAAGTCCACTGATTAATTAATATAATGTAGTGTCTTTCACTTGGTATTTCAAGTTTTAGTGCTATACCACTGCCTGGGGGGACATATCTCTTAGGTTGTCTGGCAGCAGCCTCATTATTCACAGAAATGGGCAATAACTTCTTCAAATGAAATCTTTTCATTGATCTTAAAAGAGAAATTTTAACTTTGAGCTCTTTATTTAATTTCATAACTATATTTTTATGTCATTGTTGTAAGACTGGGACCCTGAGGTCTACTCTAAATGGTCATATCACTCTGTGCTATGCGGCATTAGGACTTGCAGGTCCATTACGCTTGGGTCAGGAACTACACAGCTGGGAAACTCTGAAACAACAACAAATATTGACGTTTAAGTGGATGGCATTCCTCCCTAGCAGTCACTTCAGAGTAAAAGCACACAATGATATTTTGATTCTGGATAGGGTAGCTTTCAGATATCTTCCACAAGAACACAATTCTAATTTATAACTTACAGTCACTAGAGGTCACATCCATAGACATTTCTAGATGTCCAATTTACACCCGGAACTTCCCCTTGAAATCAGTAAGATGATGGATGCCCAAATAGGACTCAATGGCTAGTTTTATAAAGGCAGTCTGGTTCAAAATTTGTTGGTATTGTCTGGTGTACAAAAATTCACCAAAATCTACCAGCTAGGATTTTCTGGCCATAGGAATGGCTGCGGGGATGCTAACTGTGGAAACCAGCCCCAACTCCGAGAGCTACGTTCCCTCAGTAAGTTTGCAGATGACACCAAGCTGGACGGGAGTGTCGATTTGCTTGAGGGTAGGAAGGTTCTGCAGAGGGATCTGGACAGACTGGAGTGATGGACCAAGGCCAACTGTATGAGGTTTAACAAGGCCAAATGCTGGGTCCTACACTTTGGTCACAACAACCCTATGCAACGCTACAGGCTTGGGGAGGAGTGGCTGGAAAGCTGCCCAGCGGAAAAGGACCTTGGGGTGTTGGCTGACAACTGGCTGAACATGAGCCAGCAGTGCGCCCAGGTGGCCAAGGCCAGAGAAGGGCAATGACGCTGGTGAGGGGTCTAGAGAACAAGTCTTAAGAGGAGCAGCTGAGGGAGCTGGGGCTGTTTAGTCTGGAGAAGAGGAAGCTGAGAGGGAACCTTATCCCTCTCTACAACTACCTGAAAGGAGGTTGCAGTGAGGCAGGTTTTTGTCTTTTCTCCCAAGTAATTAGTGATAGGATGAGAGGCAATGGCCTCAAGTTGCATCAGGGGAAGTTTAGATTAGATATTAGGCAAAATTTCTTTACTGAAAGAGTGGTCAGGCATTGGAATAGGCTAACCAGGGAGGTGGTTGAGTCTCCATCGCTGGAGGCGTTTAAAAAACATGTAGATGTGGCACTTCAGTGTATGGTTTAGTAGGCATGGTTGTGTTGGGTGGATGATTGGACTCGATGATCTTAGAGGTCTTTTCCAGCCTATGATTCTATGATTCTTTGTGTTTGTCTAATGGAGTCTCCTTGTAGTTTCAGGAATGTAAGGACTCACACTATATTTTGTGAAACTATATTGAGTTTTTAAAAATATAAATTAATCAGTGTAATGTGAATTTGTGAGTTTATATTTTCAGGACAACATTCTCTGGAGAATAAAACAATTGTTGAAAATTTGTGAATGCTCTACGTAACAGTTTTGAGTCATGCTAAATAACGTTCAGGTGCAAGACAAGTTGTAACGAGAATTATAATGTATCAAGGTTAGGATAGGATAGGATAGGATAGGATAGGATAGGATAGGATAGGATAGGATAGGATAGGATAGGACAGGACAGGATGAACAGAACAGATATTCAAACATGTCGGTGAGTGCCCTGAAAGAACACAGTCTTCATAGGGCTAGAATATATATTCACACCAGCTGGTAGAATAGGTATACTACAATGACCACAATCATTCAAAGAACTGTTTGCATTTCTGAGTGGTGCGAAAATTGCTATAGCTTATTCATCAGTCTGGGGTTATTCTGTCTTATCAGTTCTTTGTTTTCCCCTTGCTTATTTCCCCAGTAATTTTCACCTCTGGTATTTCACATTAGGAGGTCTTTGTCTTCACAGTTACTGACTTTTGGAATCTTTTGTTCCCCATAGTGTAAATTGTACATATGGGAATGTGCCATCATTTTACACATACGTCCTGTGATCTGGAGAAATCATACCAAATATACCAGCATTTTTTATGCTGGGCATTCTAACTGTGCCATTTAAGAAACAAACTGAAAACCAAGTTGAAAGACCTTTAGTTGCTTGACCCAGAAGCTTCTGATGTAAGTTCCCCACAGCAGAGTGTGTGTGCTACTGGTGCATAAACACATATTAACAGTCAGTGCCATCAAAGGCTGGTTTTGACACATTCCTCTATAAACAGTTATTTCTCACTAGAATATTGAAGATCCCTCATGTTATAATTTGAATTTCATATTTCTATGACATAAAAATAGCTGAGATATGACCTACAGAATCAATGGATATTATAGAGATGCTTAGCAAAGGAAAATTCTGTCAATGCCATGAAAGTGATGAAAAAATCTCCAGTTTCCTGTGTAGCTCCAAGATTTATTGTTCCCACTGCTCTCTGTGTGAAGAGAATACACATATGCATATAATTCCTCCAATAACTTTCACGCTGGTTCTCTGAATTTGACATGGAGCTAGAGAACTTACATACACCATTTTCTAACAGGTTTGAAGTTGGCAAGTGACTGGGTAAACCAGGGTGACCAGTACGGGACAGACTGACATGAGCTCATGCTGTATTGCACTAGGCTAACCATGTATGAAAAAGGTGTTTTCACTGTTTCAATTGAAGGTAAAGCATTGGCCAAAGCTTAGTTTGTTAGCAAATTCAGCCATAATTCATCTGTAATAAATCAGGCTTTGCTGCTTCTGCTGCTCCCAGAACTGTTTGTTATATGTTTATTTTAGGGCTCTGTGGCTGCCATAAATTTGGGGCTGTTTTTCAAACAGTGACAATGATATATTGGTATGACTATGCTGGCTCCCAGAAGTGAACTGTAGACATGCTGAATAAACAGAAGTTCATGTTTCCTTTTTTAAAAAAAAAAATTCTCCAATCATGAAATTCATCTATGATCAGAGTCCATAAATATGGTTTACTGTGCAGGGGCTACGGAAGTGCTCACTCAAGAATATTTGCTGCAGGGTGAATTTCAATTAGTAGTGTGCTCCATCTGAATTTCTTTTATTTTTTTTTTTTCTGATGATCTAACTTCAACAGTATCAGGATTTTCTGGGCAACATGGGACTGGATTGGATGTTCTAGGCAGGCCATCAGTGCAATGACGGATGANGGAGGGCAATGGCGTATGTATGTTGCCGTGTTGCCAGCGAATACTTGGAAAACCCATTAGCCAACCACATTTCTTGTCCCTGGAAGTAGCCGGTCCATGTGAAATATAGACACCAGTTACATTTTAGCCAGGGAGATTATATACCAGCGTGGCTTTGGAAGATGTCGCTTTGTTTCTATGCCCATCCATACCAAGATTTGAAGACAATGCGAATTTTGGTGTTCCAGTGCATTTGAGTAGCTGACTTTGTAAGCCTAACCTTCTTCTCCTGATGTGTGGGTGTTAACAGAGATATAAGACTAAGGGGAAAATGCCAGAAAACCAAGCCTGAGTATAAACAATGCAGCTGGCACAAATCCTGAACTAAGAGTGATACAAGGTTGTTGCTACCTATTCCTCTCGTCCTTCCCTACCTGCAGCCAGATAAAATGGGGTGTTTGCTTAAACTGGTACAGATTGTGTTTTCTGGTAAGGCTAATGGAGAAAAGAAACTCAAGAATAGCTTTTTTGTTGCACCTGCTGTTTAAATGGACCAACAACTCAGTGTTATAAATACAGCTATAGTCTTTTCATCCACCACAAATGACTTTTTAAACTGCGATATGCATTTGGAAAAAAAAGGAGGAGCAGAAATAGTAGTGAATTTTGCTTGTATTTTTGACGATGCTGTGAAGTAAGGCTAGAACACCGATGCTCTGAACGCCACAGTGAGACAACTTGGACTGAAACAATTTTAAATCTCCTGCCCCAGACCCCTTTACATCCTTCCTTGTCTATGGTAACAACACGGTCTCTGATCTCCCGTCAAGCTATACGCACAAAGATTGCTTAAGCCATCTTCTTTTTTCCTTTTGACCTGATTATGACACTTGCAGCTTTGAAAGATTATTTATACAGTCTTCTCTCCGTTCTTTTCTTCTCTGTGCTATCTCCTTCAAAGACCCACACAATTCTCTTATTCCTTATTTAATGCCTCTGACATACTTCCAAATGCCCTCGCTCCTCTGCAGGTGCTTCCCAGGCTTTTCTGACAGTGGAGACAAGAATTGGCTACTACAGTTCCAATTATTTGCAAGATTTTGCAGTGCTTGGGGATCGTATCTGGACGAGCAGAGAAAATGTCTGGCATTGCATAATCTTTTTTTTAGAAAGATTTGTCTAGACCTTCCTGTGAACCTTTTTGCTTCACAAAAAGGAAAACACAGAAACAAAATGGAAACATAGAAGAGTTCTTATGCTAACTGTGGAAAGGCTGGGTAGCGGCCTGCTGGAGGGAGACCGAGGCCTGGGATCCACACAAACATTGCCTTTGACTGGAACGTGTCTTTTGAGGTTTGTTTGGCATCAACTACATTTTGAACAAAACAAATGCCAAAATTATCATCCTGCTCTTCCCTACATCTCATCATAACCATCTAGAGAAAAAGGTTTTCCTACCACATGTGAAAACAAAGCACTGATGATTTGAGAGAAAGAATATGGTCAGATACCCAGAACGCTGGGATAGCTGTTTCTTCCAGAAACCCTTTCCTTTCAAACCTAGTTCAAAGGTTTTTGAAACCAAATTCAAAGGTTTTTGAACTTGCATTAAAGTTTGTCTATGCCTCACCATGACCTTTTCTTTTTCTACCCAACAAACACGAAATGAAGGGCTTTGGTTTAAGGGACCAGCTTCATAGGCATCCTACTGGTGAGGTAGAAGGTGTGCACCAAAGTCAGTGATCTGGATCCCAGCATTTTCACTGCAGGTCATATCACACCTGATTGATTCCCTTCAGCTGCACAATTCTGCAGGGAAGACAAATGTTTCTGGAATTACAGTAAGCTGAATTCCCCAGACACACGTGCTCTCAAAGTGTGCCTGCTTCTACAAAGTGGAAAAGCTTTGATTAATAGGAATAGTACTAGACTTTAAGGTGCACTTTATTTCACTGATGAACTTTGAGGTGTCTCCTGCAGTAACGGTTTTGTAAACTGTAATCATTAACATTGCTTATTCAGGATTTACAAGCGAGACTAACGTTGCCTATTTTTTCATGCTACTACAGGGATAAATAGCTGATGTTGAAGAAGCAGATCAGGATCTCTGTGAGGAAAAAAAAAGAATGGTGTGTGGGTTTTATAACCAGCAAGGCATTTTTCTGAGGTGCCTGTAAAAGTATGTGACTGTTTTATAAAAGAAGGAAGGGTGATGTGTGGGCTCCATTACATAATATTATTGCAGAGCTTAATTGGTGAAGGGGCACAAGGGAAAAGGGATATCATAGATATCAATTCACATCATATATCACTTAGAAAATTCAAAAAGTAAAGTGTTTTCTCAAAACCTCCTGTATAACAGGATTAACTCCCAAGGAAATTAGAAATTATGTAAGAGGAAAAGCTGAAGAGATAATCCAGGATGATCCAAAGGATTTTGCAGATATCTCTGTAGTGTTAACAAACTTGTCATTAAATCTAGCAATTTAATGAGCTACAGTCTCCATTGGTACAATTAGGTATAGATGCATGTACATGCTTTTTTACTTTGACACAGATCTCAGCATGATATACTTGTTTTAGTGTATCGTGTTGTGTACATGTGTACTTAGCAGTGTGCTCCTGTTGAAGGCAGTGTATCTGTGCTGATTAAAAAGCCAAGGATGTGGTTCATAAACCATTACTTTCAGGGGTGTCTGAAACAAGTGCTTGAAATCCTGCATTGTACTCGCAGTGATGTATAGCACTGGCTTGTATCTGCAGTTTCATCCGTCTGTTGGTGTTTGGTGTTGTCAGACAGTTTGACACATTCTGCTTCTTTTATTGGCTGAAAAACAATGTAATAGTGAATAAGAATAAAATGAGCCAGTTGTCTTCACAAGAAAAACACTTTAGGAAAGGTGCTGTGATTTTCTTGATGGTTAAGTCGTGCCTGACGAATTTGCATGAATATCCTTGAGGAGTTATGTGACTGTATGAAAGTACTGAAGACAATTTGGGTCCATCTTCATGTCACGGGTCACGCTAGGAGCAGCATGTGACAAGAGCTGATTCTTGACTAGTTTCTTATCACATGATCTGTTACAGTTAGTCTGATGCAGTAGGAATGTGTTACAAAAGTCAATGAGTGATTGCTGCCCTTCCCTCTCCTGTCTTTTGCTTGCTCTGTATCACCTCCTGCTCCTGGAGCTTTCCTGAAGCAAATTCAGTGCTACCCTTATCAACTCTCCTTGAAGTCTGTTGCTCAAATCAATCTCTTCTTCCCATGAATAATCCCCATTTTATTTTTTAAAATACTAATTCGTGCTTCATTGTGGGCTTGTCTTGCTTCAGCCAGTACTCTTTGCAAAGCAGCATGTCTCTTCCTCCGAATGTGAAACATGTACAGATCGACTCAATGTTTTGTAATGTCCTAATTACTATACTCACAGGTTAATGGATTATAACAGTACACTGAAGGGCTGATGAACCTTTTAAGTAAAATAAAAAGATGTGTCTTCATGGGACCTAATTAGAAGATGAAGTTAATAAAGGCAGAAGGGAAAAAAAAGACAGTAAGAAAGACCTTCAAAAGCTGTTGGAGGAAGTAATCCACTGGTATCTTTCTTAGTAGTAGCTGGCCTTTCCAAAGAGGTGCAATGTGACGCTCTTTGTGAGAGCCCCTGGTGAGAGCAGAAAGTTCCCAAGGGGCAGTTCCCTGGATCTACATATGCACATCCTTGTAACACCTCCCAACAGAAGGGACAGGAGGAGCCAGAGGAGCAGCAAGAAGCTTGAATGGCTGATTGCATGGTGTTGGTAGGCTATGCAGAGTCTGGGAAAGCAGTAGAAATATGTCTGCTGACAGCTTCTCCATTATTGCTACCTGGGAACCACACGCCGGAGGAGAGGAGCCTACCTATTGATATGCCTGTGTTGGAGATCTGGAAGTAGAGACAACTTCTAGGTCAAATAAACCCAGAAAGCTTCTGTTGGAGAAAGCACGGAGGCTGTTAGACCATAGATTTTTAGTGATGCCATATACAGTGGGAGCCCTACATTTTTATGGGGGCTTTCTGTTGGGATTTTGAAACATTGTTCTGAAGCACTGGGGAAAAATATTACTCCAAGATTTAGTATTTCTGAACCATTTAATTACAGCGGTGTTTTTAAGAACTGTACATGGAATGAAAACAGAGATTATCTTCTGCCATGTAGCCTTGGGCAGAGAAATTCATGACGAATTCAGAGTGGTGTATGTTGACACTACTGACTTGTATTTGGAAAAGAAATTGCACTGTGCCAATTTCCCTCAGTGTTAGTGATTCGGTACGAAGAATAGAAATCTATTATTCCTATTATTCTGTGTTCATGTTCCTCACTAGAGTTTATGTAAGCTGGTCTCCGTGTGTATGTGTAGAAACCTACTGAATTCTTTGTGAACTAAGTATTGGGATGTACTTTTTCCTACAAATGCAGTTTGCTTAAAAGGGAAAAACAGTGGCTTTGACTTTCACACTGAAGTCTCATTTCCCACTTTAGATATGTTCATTTTATTCTCAGATTCTTTCATCCTTTCATCAACAGTGCACAGTTCCTAGGTCACAGTTTGAGACCCCACCTGGAGTCCTGTGTCCAGCTCTGGAGCCCTCAGCATGAGAAAGACATGGAGCTGTTGGAGCGGGTCCAGAGGAGGCCACAAAGATGATTGGAGGGCTGGAGCACCTCTCCTATGAGGAAAGGCTGAGAGAGTTGGGGCTGTTCAGCCTGGAGAAGAGAAGGCTGCGGGGAGACCTTAGAGCAGCCTTTCAGTACCTAAAGGGGGCCTATAGGAAAGATGGGGGAAAATCTTTCTAGCAAGGCCTGTTGTGATAGGACAAGGAGTAATGGTTTTAAACTAAGGGAGAGTAGATTTAGACTGGATAGAAGGAAGAAACTTTTTACAATGAGGCTGATGAAACACTGGCATGGGTTGCCCAGAGAGGTGGTAGATGCCCCACACCTGGAAACATTCAAGGTCAGATTGGACGGGGCTCTGAGCAACCTGATCGAGTTGAAGATGTCCCTGCTCACTGCAGGGGGTTTGGGCTAGATGACTTCTAAAGGTCCCTTCCAACCCAAGGCATTCTATGGTTCTATTCTATGATCCTCTCTGGACTCTAAACACAGATAGGGTTCCTGTTTAGTATGTAAACATATGTACTCTGTAGTATTTGGGTGTTTGCTAAGCACAAATACGATCTTTTATATTTATGAAATTATTTATATAAAAACCTTACTTTCCTGATATTTTTTTTGTGGTTTGTTTTCGAGGAGGGTGGGGTGGTTGGGTTTTTGTTTTTGTTT